>ERZ1673730.212-NODE-212-length-91648-cov-38.463747_pt1 | contig 91648 bp, 92 predicted proteins | sample MGYA00580200_ERZ1673730 | MGnify/ENA primary metagenome ERZ1673730 (study PRJEB41218, sample SAMN15661761) | gut metagenome | host: Homo sapiens | place: Canada: London | collected 2015-08-20/2019-03-30 | study: EMG produced TPA metagenomics assembly of...
ATCCTATATGAAGTTTTTCCAAGGTGGCCGTTGTAACGCAACCTTAGGAGGCGAATGCTCTATCCCCTGAGCTACTGGGGCATGGAAAAGGGGAGGCGTTTTGCCGCTAGTATTCTACAATGAAAAGGTATCGCTGTCAAGGATTCAAAACGTGTTGCCGCTGTGCAAGCCGCCCCCGCCGGACAGACCGGCGGGGGCGGCGAGTGCTTGCTGGGTGTTGGGCGCGTCAGCCGATGATGCGGCGGGCGCCGATGTAACGGGTGTTGTAATACGTCTCGTTCAGCGAGTTGATACGGACGCCCGTGGTGGGGGTAGAGGCGTGGACAAAGTTTCCGTTGCCGATGTACATGCCGACGTGATTTGCATAGCTGCCGTAGCCGAAGAAGACGAGGTCGCCGACGATCAGCTCATCACGGGACACGGCGCTGCCTTGCTTCATCTGGTCGTCAGCCGTGCGGTTCATCTTATAGCCGTACTGCGTCAGGCAGTAGTACATGAGGCCGGAACAGTCAAAACCGGTCTTGGGGCTTGCGCCGCCGTAGACGTAGGAATAGCCGATGAAGGACATCACGAACTGCGCGATATCCGTACCGGCGCTGCCGCTCGGGGCGGGCGTGACCGGCGTGGAGCCGCTTGCGGGCTTCTTTTCCGTCAGATACTTGCCGGAGACATAGGCGACATGGCCCTCATACTGGATGCGAACCCAGCCGTTCGAGCACTTGCCGGTAACTGTGACGGCTGCGCCGTAGGACAGCGTGCCGACCTTGGTGCTGCTGGAGCTCCAGGAGTCGCGGACGTTCAGCGTCTCGGTGTTGACGTAGCGTGTGCCGCTGAGCTCTGCGATGGTGACATTCGGGTCGTAAACTTCGTCGTCCACAACGGTGGCGCTCAGAACAACCTCAAAGTAGTATTGCCGCAGTCCCTTGAAGCAGCGGAGGAACATCGCCATCGCCTCCTGACGGGAGGTGTTGTCACCCGGGTTCAGGGACAGACCGGAGGAGGTCTTGGTGCCGTTGACGTATTCGCACTTCACGCAGATCTTGGCTGCCTCGACAGCCCAGTTCGAGAGCTTGCCGACGTCCGCGAATTTGGACAGATTCGCGCCGTCAACCGAAGGATGATACGCAACGGCATTGCAGAAGTTCTGAATGATCTTGAAAAACTCCTGACGGGTGAGGGGCTTGTCGGGCTGGAACGTGCCGTCGGGATAGCCGCTCACGATGCCAAGCTCGTATGCCATCAGAATGGTGGGGTCCGTCGTGTCGGAGAAGTAGTCCGTCCGCTCAAGCTCGATGGCGTTCTTGGTGATGAGGCCATAGGCGTGGACGGCGAGCGCACACATCTCCGCGCGGGTGATGTTCTTCTTGAGGTCATAGCCCTCGAAAGAGGCAGGGATGAGATTGAGCTCTTTCATTTCGTTGTAGTTGGGCTTAAACCAGTCGCTGTAGTTCTTGCACGAGACGGCAGAGACGCTCGGGACGGCGGAAAGGAGCATCACGGCGCAAAGTGCCAGACACAACAGCCTTCGTGTACATTGCTTCATAGCAGTTCCTCCTTCAGCTCCAATCCGACAGGGCAGTGGTCGGAGCCGTAAATTTCATGATAGATCGGCGCGGCCTCGACCGCGTCACGGATGCGGTCTGAGACGAGAAAATAGTCGATGCGCCATCCTGCGTTGTTGGCGCGGGCGTTGAAGCGGTAGCTCCACCACGTATACGCGCCGGTCACATCGGGATTTCGGTCGCGGAAGGTATCTGTGAAGCCGGCGGCAAGGAGCTGCGTAAATTTGCCGCGCTCCTCATCGGAAAAACCGGCTTTCCCGCGGTTCGGACCCGGATTTTTGAGATCGATGGGCTGATGTGCGACATTGAGATCACCGCACGCGACCACGGGCTTTTCCGCATCCAGCGTGCAGAGATAGTCGCGGAAGGCATCGTCCCACGCCATCCGGTGGTCGATGCGCTTGAGCCCGTCCTGCGCATTCGGCGTGTAGCAGGTGACGAGGAAGAACTTCTCAAATTCCAGCGTGATGAGCCGTCCCTCGGTGTCAAGCTCCGGAATACCGATGCCGTAGCGGACGCTGCGCGGTTCCGGCTTTGAGAAGATCGCTGTACCGGAATACCCTTTCTTTTCCGCGCTGCACCAGAACTGCCGGTAGCCGGGGAGATCCAGCGTGATCTGTTCGGGCTGAAGCTTTGTCTCCTGAAGGCAGAAGCAATCGGCGTTTACGGCGTGAAAAAACGCCTCAAAGCCCTTTCCGGCGCAGGCGCGCAGGCCATTGACGTTCCATGAGATCAGGCGCATGGCGAAGCACACTCCAGTCTGTAGTAAATTTGCAATCTTTGTGACCAATTCTGTAACAATATAGCACATTATGTAGACTAATGCAAGCCCGAAATTGTTAATTCTGTGTCTGCGGTTGTAAATTGGGCGGAATTGTGCTATAACATGCGTATGAAAATGAATGTATTTTTTTCAATTCTCGCCTGCAAGCTCAGCCGGTCGCTGATCCGGCTGCTTGGACGGGGCGGAACGGACTTCCCGGGGCGCATCGCCCTGAAGCTCTGCCCCAATTTGCTTGGTGTTCTGGCAAAGGACGTGACGACGGTGATCGTCACGGGCACCAACGGTAAAACCACGACCTCGCGGATGATCGAGCAGTCGTGGGCAGATTCCGGAATCTCTTATTTTGCCAACAAGACCGGCGCAAATCTCCTCAGCGGCGTCACCGCCGAGTTTGCAGTCCACTCCAGCCTCACCGGAAGGTGCCGCTACACACATGCACTGATCGAAGCCGATGAGGCCGCCTTCAAGTTCATCGCGAAGTTTGTCGATGCCAGGGCTGTCGTGGTGACGAATGTCTTCCGTGACCAGCTCGACCGCTACGGCGAGGTCACGCACACGCTCGACAACATCCGCCTCGGCATTGAGAACAGCCCGAACGCAACGCTTGCCGTCAATGCGGACGATTCTCTGTGCACCTCGCTTGCGGCGCAGGTGAAAAATCCCGTCCTGTTCTATGGCGTGGACACGCCGATCTACTCAGAGCGCGTGCAGGAGCTCTCCGATGCCCCGTACTGCATCCGCTGCGGCCATGAGTATGTGTATGATTATGTGACATACGGTCATCTCGGCAAGTACCGCTGCCCGTCGTGCGGCTACAGCCGCCCCGAGACGGAAGTTTCCGTCCGTGAGGTCATAAAGACAGACGCGGAGCATTCCGAGGTCGTGTTCGACTATGAGGGCACGCCCGTCCCGGCGACCATCTGCCTTCCCGCGGGATACAACATCTACAACGCCTGTGCGACGATGGCGGCAGGGAAGATCCTTGGGCTCGACCCGACGGTCACAGCACGCTCGCTTGCGGCCTTCACCTGCGGCTTTGGCAGAATGGAGAAGTTCAGCATCCGCGGCGTGGATGTGCGCATGATCCTCATCAAAAACCCGGCGGGCTGCAATCAGGTGCTCAACTACCTGACGCAGCTTTCAGAGCCGTTCACCTTTGTTGCATGCCTCAACGACCGCGCGCAGGACGGCAAGGACGTCAGCTGGATCTGGGACGTGGACTTTGAGCGTCTGACCGCGATGGGCGATCAGATTGTCTCCATCGACGTCTCAGGCTGCCGTGCGGAGGACATGGCGCTGCGCTTTCGGTATGCCGGCGTCCCGGCTTCGCGCCTGCGCGTCAATAAGGACTACAAGACGCTGATCGAGAATGCTGTGGCGCTCGGGAAGCCTGTCTACGTCATGCCGACCTATACGGCAATGCTGGCTTTGCGCGGCACGATCAGCAGGGAATACGGCTACAAGGAATTCTGGCAGTGAGGTGCGCTATGGAACTGAAGATCTGTCATCTCTACCCCGACGTTCTGAACCTCTACGGCGACCGCGGCAACATCCTCTGCATGGAGCAGCGCCTTCGCTGGCGCGGCATCCGCGTCGAAACGACCGGCGTGGGCATCGGGGACAAGCTCCGCGCGTCGGATTACGACCTGTTTTTCATCGGCGGCGGTCAGGACTTTGAGCAGAAAGTCCTGCTTGCCGATCTTGCCGGAGAAAAAACGGCGGAGATCAAGGCCGCGATCGAGGACGGAAAGACCTTCCTCGCCATCTGCGGCGGCTATCAGATGCTCGGGCAGTATTATAAAACGTGGGACGGCGTGCAGTGTGACTTCACAGGAGCGCTTGACCTTTATACCATCGGCAGCAAGGAACGCATGATCGGAAATTACATGTTCACCTGCGACGAGCTTCCGGGCGTCAACGTGGTCGGCTTTGAGAACCACTCCGGCAAGACCTATCTCGGCACGTCTGTCAGACCCATCGGCCATGTGCTTGCCGGTCACGGCAACAACGGCGAGGACAAGTCTGAGGGCGCACGGTATAAGAACGTGCTCGCAACGTATTCACACGGCTGTCTGCTTCCGAAGAACCCGGCGGTCTGCGACTGGCTGCTGAAAACGGCGCTGGAATACAAGTACGGCCCGGTCGAGCTTCCGGAGCTGGACGACACGCTGGAAAACGCGGCGCACAATTATATGGCGAGCCGCCTGTCAAAGAAATAACGCAAAATGAAGGGCCGCTGATGTTGTCAGCGGCCCTTTCAGACTGTCAAAAAACCTCGTAGAGTTTCGCCGCGCACGGCGAAATAAAATATCAATTTGTTTTGTCCGGCGGCGTGTACGTCGGACAAAACACGCTACGCCCGACAAGTGTGGAATTTGTGCGCAAACAGCGCACAAATTATGCGCGCAGCCGGGTGCAGCCTTTTCAAACGCGAACCCAGCCACGCGGTTCGCGTTTGAGAGCTTGTCAAAAAGACTTTTTTGACAAGCTCGAAGGGCCGCTGATGTTGTCAGCGGCCCTTTCTCTTTTTTTACATATTTATTCCGGCTTCTGCGCCCAGATGCAGTACCAGTCCATCGCTTCCGTAGGCGGTGCGTTTTTGCTCTGTGCTGGGAAGGGGAGTAGCTGTGGGCGTTCATAGCCAAGTTCGGAAAGCGTGTCCAACAAGAGCGCCCTCGGCAGAGGATGATAATGCTCCGTGAAAACCTCGTGCTGCGCGCTCCGGCCCTCGCGGTCGAACGTGTAGATCAGATTGAAGTCGATATCGCCGCCGGGAAGGTGATCCCAGACCTGCACCAGATGCATCTGCACGCCGTCCGGAAGCAGGACGGGATCGTAGAAATAGAAGCGTTCCCTGTGCCGGACGATCTTGTCCCAGTTCCGAAGATCGATGTAAAGCCACCCACCGGAGCGGAGCAGCGCGTCCATCTGACGCAGGACGCCCGGGATCTCTGCGTTCTCCACGTATGCAAGGGAATTGCCGGTCGAGGCGACGCAGTCGAACTGCCGTCCCGCGAGCACCGCGTCGAGAGAACGAAAATCGCAGGCGGCAAGCTCCGGCGAAAAGCCATGCGCAGCGGCCTTTTCCCGGCAGCGTGTGAGCATCGCTGGATTGAGGTCGGAGCCGGTCAGGCGGACGCCAAGCTCGCACAGCGGCAGTGTTAGATTGCCGGTGCCGATGCTGACGTCGAGCAGAGAGGCGATATCCTTTCCAGACAGCAACGTCTGCCAGTGACGCAGGGCGCCCTGCCAGCGCTGCTCATTTTCCAGCAGATCGTAGATATCCGCGCGTTCATAAAGCTTGCCCATCCATCATTCCTCCTGTGACTCACAGCGTATGGACGCAGATCTCGCGCACCTTTGTTTGCAGCGACTTGAGGTCGCGGAAGGTGTCGGGGCGCTTGGATTCGTCGCGCAGCAGCGCCGACGGGTGATAAAGCGCGGTGAACCAGATGCCGCCCTTCTGCTCCCACTGACCGTGATCGCGCGAGATGCGGAAATCCTCACGGATGAGCTTCATTGCGGCAATGCGGCCTAGGCAGACGATGATCTTCGGCCGGATGAGGCGTGTCTGCGCCCGCAGCCACTCGATGCAGACGTCCTGCTCGGTTTGCAGCGGATCGCGGTTGTGCGGCGGGCGGCACTTGACGATGTTTCCGATGTAGCAGTTGCTGCGCCCGAGGTCGACGATCGAAAGCATGTCGTCGAGCAGCTTTCCGGCAGGGCCGACAAACGGCTCGCCGCGCAGATCCTCCTGCTCGCCGGGGCCTTCACCGATGAAAAAGACCTCCGCGTCGTGCGGGCCCACGCCGAAAACGACGTTGTGCCGCGTCTGGCAGAGCGGACATTTTGTGCAGGACTTACACTGTGCCTCAAGCGTTTCCCAGTTGAGCATGGCACGCCTCCTTATCGGTTATTCCTCGTCGTCGCATGCGTCCGCATTGCGGAAGTGACGGTTTCTGCCCTCCAGCGCCTTGCGGCGGCGCTCCATGCGGGCCTGACGGTCGCGGACACGGCGGAGCTGCACCACGACGAGAAGCACCAAACAGGCGGCTACGGCAAGAACGATCACAAAAACGACCCATTTCCACCAGTTTTTCTGGATATAGTTCGAGGTCTGCGACGTGGCGGCGGAGAGATCGGATTTGGCAACGTCGTTGATCGCCAGCAGATCCGAGGTGCCAAGCAGCTCGCCGTCGTAGGTGACGGTCACGGTTCCAAGCACGTCGCCGGAATAGACCGGCGCGTCCACGCTGACGGACACGGGCTCCGGCTCAATGAGCAGAAGCTCCGGGTCGTAGTCCTTCGGCAGCAGCAGCCGGATCTCCTGCGCGGGCGCGAGGGAGACGACCTGCGACGCGGCGGAATTGTTGACGGTGATCTGCGCAAGCGGATAAAGCGGGGAGATGACGGTCACATAGGTAAACTGGTCAAAGCCGTAGTCAAACAGCCGGATGCACTCCGGGAAGTTCTCCATGCGCACGTCGCCGCTTTCCAGCACCGTGGTGGCAGCGCCGCAGATGACGGCGAGAAAATACATGCCGTCGCCCTTGGCACACGAAATGAGACAGCGCCCGGCAGGCGTGGTGTAGCCGGTCTTGATGCCGATGGCACGCTTGTAGTAAAGGCTGTTTCCGGTCGTGTTGTCGATGAGCATGTTGGTCGATTTGAGCGTGCGCGCCTCAGAAAGGTTCGTTGCCGGAAGCTCATATTTTGCGGTGTTCGTGATGGTCTTGAAGTTCTCGCTTTTGAGCGCTGCCTTTGTGATGAGCACCAGATCATTGACGGTGGTATAGTGCTCCTCATTGTGAAGTCCGTGCGGATTTACGAAATGCGTTCCCGTGCAGCCGAGCTCATAGGCGCGCTCATTCATCATGCGCACAAAGTCCGGGATGGAGCCCGCGATGTGCTCCGCGACGGCGTTGGCGGCCTCGTTGCCGGACGAGAGCATCAGGCAGTAGAGCAGGTCATTGAATGAGAGCTGTTCGCCGACCTGAAGACCGGCGGTGCTGCTGTTGCCGTCCAGACCTGTGAACGCGCCCTCATCGATGGTCACGATGTCGGACAGGTTGCCGTTTTCCAGCGCCACCAGACAGGTCATGATCTTCGTCAGGCTCGCCGGGTAAACGCGCTCGTCGAGATTTTTTTCGTAAATGATGCGGTCCGTGTTCATATCGAGCAGGATGGCCGCCTTGGCGTGGACCTCAAACGGCCCGGTGTCGTCTGCCTCCTCGCCGTCGGCAAAGGCCGGAACGGAGAACATGCCCGCAAGCAGGACAAGCAGCAAAAGGAAAGAAAACAGTCTGCGTTTTTTCATGAATTACGACTCCAATTTCTGAAAACGGCATTGCCGTGATCGCTTCGGTTGTGGTACAATGACTAAGACAGTAGGATACTGTATTGACTTTACATTATAACAGAATCCCGCCCGATGTCAATTCTGCGAGAGGAGGCGGCAGCCCTGAAAGAGAAGATCGGAAGATGGCTGATCCCGGCTGCGGCGGCGCTGGTGATCGTCTTTTCGCTCGGCTTTCTGGCAGGGCGCAGCCAGTTCGCGCGTGAGCAGACCGTGATCCGCCTCAGCCGGACGCCCGCGGAGGCGGCGCAGCCGCAGGCCTTGCCGCCTGAAAGTGCGCCCGCCGCGGAAAGCGCCCCGGCGGGAAGGCTCGACCTCAACACCGCGACGCGCGAGGAGCTTCAGACGCTTCCGGGCATCGGCGAGACGCTTGCCCAGAGGATCATCGATTACCGCACCGCCTGCGGCGGCTTTCTCACAGCAGAACAGCTTATGGAGGTCAGCGGCATCGGCGAGGCGAAATTCGCGCAGCTTCGGGACTATATCACAGTGGAGGATACGCCATGAAAATACTGGTCGTTGACGACGAGGCGCTGCTCGTCAAGGGGATCAAATTCAATCTGGAAAACGAGGGCTACACCGTCGTGACCGGTGTGGACGGCGTGGAGGCGGTCGACCGCGCCGCAGCAGGCGACATCGACCTGATCGTGCTCGACCTCATGATGCCGCGCATGGACGGTCTCGAGGCATGCCGCCGCATCCGGGAGTTTTCGGACGTTCCGATCATCATGCTCACGGCCAAGACGGGCGATATGGACAAGCTCATGGGCTTTGAGCACGGAGCGGACGACTATCTGACAAAGCCCTTCAACATCCTTGAGCTCAAGGCGCGCATCCGTGCGCTTCTTCGCCGCAGTGCGAGCGGCAAGAAAAAGGCCGCGGTGGAAAACCGCCTTGTATGCGGACACATCCTGCTCGACTGTGACGCGCGCAACGCCTACAATGACGGCGCGCTCGTGGATCTGACGGCGAAGGAATTCGATGTCATGGAGCTTTTGATGCGCAACCCGAACCGCGTCTACTCCCGCGACGCGCTGCTCAGCGCGGTCTGGGGCTATGACTCCAGCAGCGATATCCGCACCGTGGACGTACACATCCGCCGCCTGCGTGAGAAGCTCGAACGCAATCCGGCTTCTCCGGAATACATCCTGACCAAGTGGGGAGTGGGCTATTATTTCAAGTACTGAAAAAAAGCGCGGCTGGCTGATCCCGAACAGCTCCCAGCTCCGAAACGCGCTGGTCTATGTGCTCATCACGTCGATCGTGCTGCTGTTTTTGAACCTCTCCACGGCGGCGCGGACGCGCGAGCTGATGTTTCAGGCCAAGCAGACCTCCGTGCAGGATAAGCTCCAGCTTGTCGTCTCCTCCTTCAGCGGTCTCGACGCACTGACCGAGGAAACGGCGGAGCAGGTCATTTCCGTTCTCGGCGAGCCAAGCGTGACGCGCCTGATCGTCACCGATGCGCAGGCGCGCGCGATCTATGACTCTCTGGAGGAGGGAAGCGCAAAGGGAAAGCTCGTCCTGCTTACCGAGACGGCGCTTGCGCTGACGGGAAAAAACGTATTCGTGTGCCGGTATCACGCCGGGACGCTTGAAAGCTATGCCGCGATGCCGGTCGTTTTCTCCGGGGAGCTTGCCGGCAGCGTCTATATCATGGACTACGACACCGAGCAGGGGCAGCTCATCGCGGATCTTGAGATGAATATCCTGCGCAGCTCGATCATTCTCGAGGTCGCGATCCTGGTGATCTCCGTGTTTTTCTCGATCGTGAGCTCCGGCAGAATGCGCACCATCCTCACGGCGATGCGTCTTGCGCGTGAGGGCGAGTATACCCACCCGATCAAGATGCACGGCACGGACGAATTTGCGACCTTCTCCGAGGAATTTGACAAGCTCACTGCGCGCTTGCAGGAATCCGAGGCCGCGCAGCGGCAGTTTGTCTCCGATGCGTCGCATGAGCTGAAAACGCCGCTGGCGTCGATCAAGCTCCTGTCCGACTCCATCCTGCAAAATGAGATGGACGCGGGCACGATGCGTGAGTTCGTCGCGGACATCGGCAGCGAGGCAGAACGCCTCAACCGCATGTCGCAGAAGCTGCTCATGCTCACGCGCCGTGAGGAGGGCACGCAGGAGCATGAGGTCGTTGATGTGGCGGATGTGGTCACGCGCGTGTTCCGGATGCTGGTGCCGCTGGCGGACGACCGGCGGATCGACCTCACCGGAAGCTGGAAGCGCGGCTGCACCGTGCTTTCCATCGAGGACGACGTCTATCAGATCCTGTTCAACCTGGTCGAAAACGGCATCAAATACAATGACGCGGGCGGCAGCGTCCATGTGACGCTGGAGCGCACGGAGGACGATGTGCGCATCGCGATCGAGGACACCGGCTTCGGCATTCCCGCCGAGGCCATCGGCCATGTTTTCGAGCGCTTTTACCGCGTTGACAAGGCGCGTTCACGTCAGGCCGGCGGCTCGGGTCTGGGTCTGTCCATCGTGCGCGAGCTGGTCGAGCGCAATTACGGCGCGATCTCGGTCACGTCCGAGGTCGGGAAAGGCACGCGCTTTGAGGTCGACTTCCCGTATTTTGAGGTCGAGGAGGTGGACGAACATGCGTAGGATCACCGCGCTTTTCATGCTCATCGCGCTGCTTGCCGGGCTGTCCGGCTGTGCGGTGCAGACGCAGGAGACATATCGCGAGCCCATCCGCCTTTATTACTGTGACCTTGCGCAGGAACATGCGCACGGCGGCGCCGACGGCGTGCTGGCGTATGAAACGATCGATCTTGGCGAGGGCGGCATGACGGCGGAAACGGCGCTGAGCCGCTACTTTGAAGGCCCGAAGTCTGCGGAGCTGACCGCGCCGTTTGCGCCGGGCACACGCTGTGAGCGCGTCCGGCTGGACGGCGGAGTGCTGTCACTTCGGCTGAGCGAGGAATATGGCGCACTGAGCGGCGTGTGGCTCACGCTGACAAACGCCTGCCTCTGCAAAACACTGCTCCAGCTTCCCGATGTCGAGCAGATCCGCATCGAAAATGAGAGCCTCTATGCCCTTCAGGGCGGGGCGGTCTTTTCGGAAGATGACTTCCTGTTTGAGGACGCCGCCATGCTCCGTCCCAGACAGACTCTGACGCTCTATGTCCCGGATGAGGAACGCGGCGGACTTGCCGCCGTGCAGACGCAGATCTCACGCGGGGCGGAGGAGCCGCTTGCGCAGGCGGCGCTCGGGGCGCTGTTCCGGCAGGATGCGTTCCCGCCCGGCATCACCTGCACCGGACTGCGCGTGCAGGGCGGGCTTTGCCTCGCGGTGCTCTCGGAGCGCTTTTTGCAGTGTGACAGCAGCGAGCAGACGGCGGAGCTTGCGGTGCATTCTGTAGCGGCAACGCTCTGCGCGCTGGACGGCATCGACCGCGTCATGCTTTCCGTAGAGGGCGGCGAAATGACGCACTTCAGCCTCTCCGGCGAGCTTTCGCCCGAGAGCGAGTGGTTTGCCGACTGAGCCCGTAAATTGAAGACAAAAAACAAACCTCCGTATGATCTCGGTCATACGGAGGTTTGAGCTTGTCAAAAAGCCCGGTTTTCGATGGCTCGTTTGCGCGGCACCTCAAAGCGAAAAGTCGTTTTTGTCGAACTTCTCAAGGCCGCCGCTGTGCGGGCGGCTCGGAACGCGCTTGAGCGGGTCGTAGCGGAACTTGCGGCAGCGGTGCGCGGCGGGCACGATGCCGTATTTCTGGCAGATCATGGTTTCCTCGTCCACCTTCCCGGCAAACTGGCAGTATGTACAATATCGGTCGATCTTTTTGCGGAAGAGCAAAGCGGGCACCGCCTTTCGTGATTTTCATTCATTATACACGCTTCGGCGGCGGATTTCCAGCCATCAATTTGCGGAAAACAAGACAAATTATCCCGCCGGCCGCCCAGAGCGGCGCATAGAGCGCGGCAAGCGGCAGAGCGGCTCCGGAAAAGACGGGAACGGCGGCGTCCTGCACGGCGGGCAGCGCGGAGAGCGGCCACATCAGGAGCGCCGACAGCGCGCCGTGCAGAAGCTTCGCCGGCAGATAGCGCCGAAACGAGAGTCCGCTCCCGGCAAGAAGGGACTGGGCCTGCGCGGCGACGCTCAGACCGGAAAAACCCAGCAGAAACGCCGCGAGCGGCAGTGTTCTGCGGCCCTCCAGCAGGCAGACACCGTTGCTCAGCTCCAGCATACCGACCGCAAGCGCCCGCAGTGCGGGCGGCGTGGCAGGCGGCAGCAGGCAAAGAAGAAACGCAGCCAGCACGGAGAAGATCACAACGAACATGCAGACCTGCATTGCGGCTGCACCGGCGTGGCGGACGCTTGCCGTGAAGGCGGAGGCAAACGGCGTTGGCCCGCGCCGCGACGAAGCGCTTTGCGCACAGGCATCGCTCTGTGGCGAAGCTATATGCCCGCGGAGCAGCACTCCTGTCAAAAATGCGCACAGAACGTGTACGCCCCAGAGAAGAAGCCCAACGCGCACACTGCCATATACGCCCATGCCCGTGACGCCGAGAAGAAAGGCAGGCCCTGCGTTGTTGCAGAAGCAGAGAAGCCGCTCTGCCTCCTGCCTTGTGATACAGCCGCTTTTATAAAGCTGCACCGTCACCTGCGCACCCGCGGGGTACCCGCCGAGCAGACCGAGCGCCAGCGCGGCCGAGCCTGCTCCGCCCACATGAAACAGCGGGCGCATCACCGGCGCAAACAGCCGCGCGGGAATGTGCGTGAGCGAAAGCTCCGTCATGAGCGCCGCGCAGACGAAAAACGGAAACAGCGACGGCAAAATGACGCTCCCGCAAAGCCGAAGCCCCTGTACGACCGCAGCGGACGCGCGCTCCGGGTGCAGCAGCAGCGCCGCTGCCGCCGCCAGCAGCGCCAGAAAATACAATGCCTCGCGAAGCCGCGCGCGGTTTTTCATATGCATCGCCTCCTGCGGCAATCTATGCGCAGCAGGAAAGATTTAGAAGACGCTGCATAGAATAAAGCGATCAGCGCCTGAAAACGGAGGGATGGGTATGACGCGCGGACGGGAGCTTCTGACAAAGGCGGCAAGAAAGCTGGATCTTCCGGCGGACATTGCGGCGGGGTTGCCGCACTTGGAGCTGTGCGGCTTTTGCGAGTGCAGCATGGATTGCCACACGGGCATTCTGGAATATGAGACGCATGAGATCGTGGTGGCGCTGAACATCGGGACGGTGACCATCCAGGGGAGCGGGCTGGAGCTGCGGCTGATGCAGCGCGACCGCCTGCGTGTGACGGGCAGCATCGAGCGGCTCGTGTTTTCAGGAGGCAAGCGCGGATGTGGAGACTGATCTGGTTCTTTGCCGGGTGGCATCGCATCCGCGTCACCGGCGCAAGCCCGCAGTGGATCCTCGGAGCGATGGCGAAAAGGCGCGTTGCGTTCCGCGATTTTCGCAAGACGGATGACTTTACGGCGGAGCTTGTCATTCCGCGCCGCGCCCTTCCGGCGGCCTGCGCCGCGGCACGCAAGGCCATGTGCGAGCTGACGGTCTCCGCCTCCGGCGGCGCGCCTGTCCTGCTTGCGGGACTGCGGAAAAGACCCGCTTTCCCCGTCATGCTGGCTGTGACGGCGCTGCTGGCATTTGCCTGCACGCGCTTTGTCTGGTTTTACGAGGTCAGCGGCAACGTGCGCGTGCCGTCGCAGAAGATCCTGCGCGAGCTGCGGGAGCTTGGCGTCGGCTTTGGAACATACGGGCCGTCCATCGAGCCGCAGCACCTCAAAAACCACATGCTCTGCCGCATCCCGGAGCTGAGCTGGCTGACCGTCACGCAAAACGGCGGCTGCGCCGTGGTGACGGTGCGGGAGCGTCCGGCGGACGAGCCGGTCAACGACCGGAGAACGGCGCGCAATGTGCTGGCCTCGCGCGGCGGCGTCCTGACGCGCGTTTCGGTGCTGGACGGAAACGCGCTTTGTAAGCCGGGGGACATTGTACAGGAGGGGCAGCTCCTTGTCTCGGCCTACACGGACTGGGGCTATAAAACGCAGGTGTCCGGAGCGCTCGCGGAGATCTATGCACAGACGAGCCGCAAAAGCTGCACCATTCTGCCGGAAAAAACGCTCCGCAAGGTCTATACCGGCGGGCAGTCGCGCAGCGTCTATCTGATTCTCGGACAAAAAAGATGGAAACTCTGCGGAAAGAGTGGATTTTTTGACGGGGAGTGTGATACAATGACAACGATGCATGTGTGGACGCTGCCGGGCGGGTTTTCCTTTCCGGCGGCTATTGAAATCACAACGCGAAGCGATTATGATACGGTAGAGGCAGCGGTCGATCCCGAAGCCGTCCGCGAGCAGATGGAGTGCCTTGTCAAAGCGCGCACCGGCGAGGATATGATCGCCGGCACGATCGAGCAGGCGCGCTTCACGATGCAGCAGTGCGGCGGCGCGTATCGGCTGTACGCCTCGCTCCGATGTGAAGAAATGATCGCCCGCATGGTCGATGCGGGGATCTTTAAGGATGATGTGAATGGAAACGATTGAAAGAACCATCAATGCCGAGCGCATCGAGCAGCTGATCGATGTGTTCGGCTCGTTCGATGAAAATATCAAGCGGATCGAGGCGGAATTCTCCGTCCGGATCACGAACCGCGGCACCGAGCTGAAAATCCAGGGAGACGTGGAGGCCGCGGACGCGGCGGCGCGCGCCATCGAGGCGCTGATGTCGCTGGCGGCGAAGGGCGAGGAGATCGACGAGCAGAAGGTACGGTATATTCTGGGCCTCGTCCGCACGGGAAACGAAGCTGAGGTCTCCAAGATCGCGCGCGACGTGGTCTGCGTCAGCGCCAAGGGAAGGCCCATCAAGGCCAAGACCATCGGCCAGCAGAAATATCTGAAGGCCATCGAAAAGAACACCGTGACCATCGGCGTCGGCCCTGCCGGTACCGGCAAGACCTATCTCGCCGTGGCGGAGGCGGTCGCCGCCTTCCGCGCAAAGACCGTCAACAGGATCATCCTGACACGCCCCGCAGTCGAGGCGGGCGAGCGGCTGGGCTTCCTGCCCGGCGACCTTCAGAACAAGGTCGATCCCTATCTCCGTCCGCTCTATGACGCGCTGTTCGACATGCTCGGCGCGGAGACCTACAACAAATACCTTGAGCGCGGCAACATCGAGGTCGCGCCGCTGGCGTACATGCGCGGCAGAACGCTGGATGACAGCTTCATCATCCTCGATGAGGCGCAGAACACCACGCGCGAGCAGATGAAGATGTTCCTGACGCGCCTCGGCTTCGGCTCGAAGATCGTCATCACCGGCGACGTGACGCAGATCGACCTGCCCGCCGACAAGGTCAGCGGCCTCAAAGAGGCGGTGCGCGTGCTCGAGGGGATCGAGGACATTGCGATCTGCCGTCTGACGGCGAGCGACGTTGTGCGCCATGCACTGGTGCAGAAGATCGTCGCCGCTTACGACAAGTTTGAACAGGAGAGGATCCCGGCAGGCGCGCCGCGGAATCATCCGGAAAGAGGGAAGAGTCATGGCTCACAGGATCGTCGTCACGTTTGAAAAACCGTCACTCGGCAATTTTGCCGTCAAAAACCATATCAAAAAATGCATCCTCGCGGCGCTTCGCTGCGAGGGCGTGAGCGCTCCGTGCGAGATCAACGTCTTTGTCTGCGGGGATGAGACCATCCGCGCGATCAACAAGTCGAGCCGCGAGATCGACAAGGCGACGGATGTGCTCTCCTTTCCGATGTTCACGCTGACGCCCGGAGCGCCTCCCGCGAGCTGGGACGAATTTGAGGACCCCGGCACGGGCCTTGTTCCGCTGGGGGATATGGCCATCTCCCTGGAGCGGGCAGCACAGCAGGCGAAGGAGTTCGGCCATTCGACCAAACGCGAGGTCGGGTATCTGACCATCCACTCCATTTTGCACCTGCTGGGCTATGACCATGTGGACGAGGGTCCCATGAAGCGCCAGATGCGCGCACGCGAGGAGGCCATTCTGGCCGACATCGAGCTTTCGAGATAACAGAGAGGTACGTATGAAGAACAAATCCGCTATGATCACCATTGCCGGCCGCCCGAACGTCGGTAAATCCACGCTGACCAACGCCATCGTCGGCGAGAAGATCACCATTGTCTCCCACAAGCCGCAGACGACGCGCAACCGCATCTGCGCCATCGTAAACCGCAGGGACTGCCAGCTCGTGTTCGTGGACACGCCGGGCTTCCACAAGCCGCGCACCAAGCTCGGAGACTATATGGTGAACGTTGTCAAAAGATCGATCTCGGACGTGGACGCAGTCATTCTGATGGTCGAGCCGATCGCAAACGTCGGCATTCAGGAAAAAGAGCTGATCGCGCAGATCAAGTCTGCGGACGTGCCCTGCATTCTGGTCATCAACAAGATCGACACTGTGGAAAAGGAGTCTCTGCTCGCTGTCATCGCAGCGTATCAGGAGGAACTGGACTTCGAGGCCGTCATCCCCGTCAGCGCCAAGTGGCACGACGGCGTTGCGGAGCTTCTGAACGAGTGCGAAAAATTTGCCGTCGAGGGTCCGCTTTTCTTCCCGGAGGACATGGTGACCGATCAGCCGGAAAAGCAGGTCATGGCAGAGATCATCCGTGAAAAGCTCCTGTGGAACCTTGAACGCGAGATCCCGCACGGCACGGCGGTCGAGATCACGAAATTCTCCGAGCGCGACAGCGGCATCATCGATATCGAGGCCACCATCTACTGTGAAAAGCCGAGCCACAAGGGCATCATCATCGGCAAAAACGGCCAGATGCTCAAGAAGATCAGCACAATGGCACGCGCCGACTGCGAAAAGTTCATGGGCACGAAGGTCTATTTGCAGACGTGGGTGAAGGTCAAGGAGAACTGGCGCGACAGCCAGTATCTCATCGGAAATTTCGGCTACACGAACGATGACTGAATTCGGCATTTGTCGTTTTTGGTCTTGCATTGTTGTGCTTGATTGGATATAATACCACCAGAATCAAAGATCAGGAGGTCATTTTCATGGCTGCTAAAATTGAAAAGTCCACCATCATCGGCGACGTTCTCGACATCGCACCGCAGACCGCTCCGCTGTTCATGGCCATCGGCATGCACTGCCTGGGCTGCCCGTCCTCCCGCGGCGAGACCGTTGAGGAGGCCTGCATGGTCCACGGTGTTGACGCCGACGCCTTCCTCGAGCAGGTCAACCGCTTCATTGAGGCCAGCGAGGCCGCAGGACTCTAAGCCACACGGCATTTTTCTGACCGGACGGCGTACAGCTCGAAGGCAGATTATCAAGAGCGTGAAAGGGGAGGCGGAGCCTCCCTTTTTTCGGGTCAGGAGAACGGATGAAAATTCCAATTTCAAAGCGTCTGCTCTGCTGTGCGCAGTTTGTTGCGCCGGGTGCGCGTGTGGCGGACATCGGGACGGATCACGGGTACCTTGGGATATACCTGCTGGAAAACGGCATTGCCGCGCATGTCCACGCATGCGATCTGCGTCCGATGCCGCTTCAGAAGGCGCGTGAAAACGCGGCGCGGTTCGGCGCGGCGGAGCGCATGACGTTCCTGCTGTCAGACGGGCTGGCAGCGCTTTCACCCGATGCGGCGGACACCATCGTCATGGCCGGAATGGGCGGAGATCTGATGGTGCGCATTCTCGATGCCGCGCCGTGGGTGTGCAGCGCACGCTATACGCTCATCTTGCAGCCGCAGAGCGCCGGACAGGCATTGCGGCTCTGGCTGGCGGAAAACGGCTTTCAGACGCAGCGCGAAACGCTCGTGAAGGACGGCGGGTATCTCTATACCGTCCTTCTGGCGCGCTGGAACGGCGAGCGGCGGACGCTCTGCCCCGGTGCGCAGTTCGTTTCGCCGCAGCTTCTTTCGGATGCAGGCCCGCTCCTGCCGGAGTATTTTTCACGCATCGAAAGTGCGCTCCGCGCGACGGTCGATGGACTGCGCGGCGCAGAGCACCCAAGGCCGGAGCGTCTGGCGTATCACGAGACGGCGCTCCGCGAGATCACGGAAATGAGGAAAGCCTATGCCGAACGTACATGAGATCTGCACGGCGCTGTTTGACGCGGCGCCGGCGTATATGAAAATGGACTGGGACAACGTCGGGCTGATGTGCGGTCACCCTGAGCATGCGGTCACGCGCGTGATGGTCGCGCTCGATGCGTCGATGGACACGCTGACGGAGGCAAGAGCCGCCGGATGCGAGCTGGTCGTGTGCCACCACCCGATGATCTTCGGCGGGACAAAGACCGTCACAACGCAAACGCCGACGGGAGCGCGGCTTTTGTATGCGATCGAAAACGGAATGGCCGTCATCAGTATGCACACCAATCTGGACTGCGCTCCGGAGGGCGTGAACGACATGCTGGCGGCGGCGCTCGGCCTTGCGCAAACGCATGTGATGGAGCCTGCGGGAACGGACGCGCAGGGCAGGGAATACGGCCTCATTCGCGTCGGGACGGTCCCCGTCACAACGCTTCCGGTCTTTGCCGCGCATGTGAAGCAGGCACTCGGCTGTGAGGGGCTTCGCTACGCAGACGGCGGCAGACCCGTGCGGAAGATCGCGGTCGGCGGCGGCGCGTGCGGCAGTGAGATCGCGGCTGTGCTTGCGCACGGATGCGATACGCTCGTGACGGCGGATCTCAAATACCACGAATTTGCCGATGCGCCCGCGCTCGGCATCAACCTGATCGACGCAGGGCACTTCCAGACCGAAAATCCGGTCTGCGCACGTCTGGAGGCGCTCCTGAGGCAGAATTTCCCGGAGCTGACCGTTCTGCGTTCAAAAAACCACCACGACGAGATTCATTTTCTGTGAAAACAGTTGATTTTCAACGGATACCTGTGATAGACTAACAAAAGAAAATTTTTGAAGGGAAGATTCTTCATGTCCGGACATTCCAAGTGGCATAACATTCAGAAAACCAAGGGCGCGCAGGACGCCAAGCGTGCGGCGGCATTTACCAAGATCTCCAAGGAAATGATCGTCGCGGTCAAGGAGGGCGGCGGTGTTGCCGACCCTGCGTATAACTCCCGTCTTGCGACCGTCATCACCAAGGCCAAGGCTGCCAATATGCCGAACGACAACATCAAGCGTGTGCTGGAAAAGGCGGCTGCCGCAGGCTCCGGCGACGATTACGAATCCATCACCTACGAAGGCCACGGCCCTGCCGGCGTTGCCGTCATCGTGGAGACCATGACCGACAACCGCAACCGTACCGCGGGCAACATCCGCCATCATTTTGACAAGTTCGGCGGCAGCCTCGGCACCAGCGGCTGCGTGAGCTGGTCGTTTGATAAAAAGGGCGTCATCGTCATCGACAACGAGGAAGAAGAACTTGACGAGGATACCGTCATGATGGACGCGCTGGACGCGGGCGCGGCTGACTTCCAGCCGGAGGAGAACTGCTTTACCGTCTACACCGACCCCGCCGACTTCAACGCCGTTGCCAAGGCGCTGGAGGACAAGGGCTACCAGTTCGAGTCTGCACAGATCGAAATGGTCCCGCAGACCTACCAGAAGCTCGAAAAGCCCGAGGACATCTCCAACATGGAAAAGATGCTCGACATTTTCGAGGACGATGACGACGTTCAGAACGTCTGGCACAACTGGGAGCAGGAATAAGCCTGCACCGCAGTCTTTTCAAGACAAAAACAGCATGTTATGCAAGCCCGCCGGAACTTCCGGCGGGCTTATTTTTTATCAAAAAAACCGAAAACCCTATGCAGCCAGTTAATTGTTTTGCCTTCGGCAATGTGATACACTGGATGAAAGCCGCACGGGGTGTGAAGCCAGTCGGCTTGTGAGAAAAGCCATACACGGAAGGAACGTACCTCACCCCCCGAGACGTTCCCTCCGGTATGGCTTTTTTTAGACACCAAAGAGCAAAGAAACGTCCGGCAGCGCTGCCGGACGCTTGAGCTTGTCAAAAAGTCTTTTTGACAAGCTCTGGGACGCGAACCCCGTGGCTGGGTTCGCGTTTGAAAAGGCTGCGCCCGCCTGCGCGCATAATTTGTGCGCTGCTTGCGCACAAATTTCACACTTGCCGGGCGTAGGGTGTTTTGTCCGATGCCGCAGCGTTCAGAAAAAGTGCCAGTGGCACTTTTTTAGCGTAGGCCGAAGCGGCTATGCCGCGAGGGGGAACCACGTGGTGCGCATCGCCGTGCGCGGCGAAACTCTACGAGGTTTTTGACAGGCTGAAACGTCCGGCAGCGCTGCTGCCGGACTTTCGCGTTTTTTGACGGGTTTGGCTCAGAACAGATACCAGAGTAGGTCGGGGAACAGGGCGTCGATGCGGTCGGAGATGTGCTCGAAGTTGCTGCTGACCGTGCGATCGATGTTGCTGAATTCCTCGTCAGACAGCGTAAACAGCGAAACGGGGGACTTCGCGGTGAAGCTGCGCTCAAAGCCGGAGATCACGTAACCGAGCGAGAGCGACAGCTTGTCGCCTCTGCCGGCGGCATCGGCGAGCGTGATATCATCCAGCATCACATTCATCGTCTTTTTGTCCGATTCGATGCGGCCGGAGACGTTCAGACGCAGGTCATCGTAACCGTCACCAAACGTTGCATAGAGCGTGAAGTTGTCACCGGAGGCGGCTGGCTCGTAGATGCAGGTAACGTGGCCGCCGAAGTCCGCAGTTTCAATGGTCGTTTCATCGGTGTAAACGCCGCGCTTCGGCATGTGGTCGCCGGTGGAGGTGAGCAGGAACGCTGTCTCGTCATCGATGCGCAGCTGCGCACTCAGATTGTTGACATAGCTCTTGCCGCCGCCGAGACGGAGCTTCAGCAAATAGTCGCTGTAGTCGTTGGAGCCTTCGTAGTCAATGCCGACAACATAGCCGCCGGAGACAAAAACGGTCAGCTCAATGTCGTCCTCCTGCTCGCTGATCGCGTCAAGGAGCGACTCCATTTCGTAGTAGCTGCTGTTGTACTGATCCTCAGAACCGGCGACAGCGTTCTCGATCATGCTGTCACTCAAACCCATAGCGCGGTACATGGCGCGGAGGTTGCTGGGCTTCAGAACCTGATAATACGTGTCAAAGACAGCCTCCAGATAGTCTGCGAGCGCGTCAGACGGGATCGTGACCAGATACTCCGTGCTGGAAAGGCTGCTGTCGTTGACGCGGAGCTTGCCGGAGCGAAGACGCTCGACCTCAAGCGCGTTCCAAAATTCCTTCGTGACCTTCGGATCGAGCGGCTCTGCCTTCAGATATTCGCTGTAAAGCTGGAAAATGTTGAAGCTCAGATCAGAAAACGTACCGTCCGGATCGAGGTTCATCGGCATTGCGGCGATGTCCTTGCCGAGCGTCTTGGTGTTGATGCCGTAGTAGGCGCTGTCAAGAAGCTCCGGCGAGCCTGCGTACAGGAGATCGCCATCCGCGGCGGCACGCAGGGTGAGCAGCGATTCCGCTCCTGCCGTCAGGGCGAGGTCGGCGCCGAGATACTCGTCCGGAATGTTTGCGTCCACCCGCAGGCGCAGGCCGAGACTGCGCGAGAGCGTCAGATCGGGGATGCTGTCAAAGTTCACAGACAGCTCCTGGCTGAACGCCTCTTTCTTTGCGGCTGCCGCGTAGTCAAATGCAACGACCTTCTTCATGGCACTGGCATACGCTCCGGAACTTTTCTTGAATGCCATGCCGACGCGGTTTTTCGGTGTGAGCACGAACAGGAACACAACGGCAACGCAGACCGCAAGGAATGCAGCAATGCCGCAGATCAGGCCGATGACCGGCCCGCGTGACTTTTTCTGAACAGGCTCGGCACGCTGCGTACCGGTGGACGCGCCCTGCGGTGTCTGTGCCTGCGGCTTGGGCGCCTTCGGAGCCTTGGGCGGCTTCGGGGGCTTGGCAGCCTTGGCAGGCTTGGTGGGGGTGAGCGGCGTGCCCTGCTGGTGCGGGGGATCGTAGTAGAAATGCGGGTCCTCCGTCAGAGGCCGCATCGGTGGAATGCTGCTCTCCGGCGATGCAGGCGTCTCAGGCGGTGTGTCTATGGTGGGCGTGGGGGCCTGCGGCTGCTCCGCAGGCGCCTGCGGCGGCTGGTACACGGGCTCGGAAACAGTCAGCTCCGCGGGATCGTCCGGTATGGGGGGTGCAGCGGGGGTGGGGATGAGTTTCGCTCCGCAGCCGGAGCAGAAGCGGGCGCCGTCCTTGACGGGTTTTCCGCAGTTGGTACAAAACATCGTTTTCCCTCCTGTATTCGGTAGTGAATTTCCATTCTGTTTTGATTATACCGGTATTTTCCTTGCATTGCAAGTCAAAAACGGGAAAAAGAGGGATTCAGACGGGCGGGCGCGAGGGTGGCCGAATACGGACGAACGGCATAGAATGGGGTCGGGAGGGAATGCTTCTATGTTTGACTATCTTTTTACATTCCGTTCGCTGACGGCCGCGCAGCGCGCACGGAGTGTTTTAAACGCAGGCGGCATCCGCGCGCCGATCGTGCGGACGGCAAAGCGACTGAGCGCAAACGGCTGCGGCTATGCAATTCGCGTCAGTGCGCACGACGGCGTCCGCGCACTGCATCTGCTGCGCGGCGCAGACACAGGGTATGCGCACCTGTACAGGGTGTTTGAAAGCGGCTCGATGGAGGAGGTGCGCGTGTGATCTATTTTGACAGCGGCGCGACCACGCTTCAAAAGCCGCCCGCGGTTGCAGAGGCGTTCCGGTACGCCATGGCGCACTTTGCAAGCCCGGGACGCGGCGGGCACGCGCCCGCAATGGCGGCAGCGGACGCAGTCTACGCCTGCCGGGAAAAGGCGGCGGCGCTGTTTGATGCACAGCCGGAGCAGATCGTGTTCACCATGAACGCCACGCACGCGCTGAACATCGCCATCCGCACGCTCGTGAGGCCGGGAGACCGCGTTGTGATCTCCGGTTTTGAGCACAACGCCGTCACGCGGCCTCTGCACTACCTCGGCGCCAAAACCGCGGTCGCCGGAACGCGGCTGTTCGACCCTGCCGACACGCTCGAGGCGTTTTCCCGGCTGCTTACGCCGGAAACAAAGGCGGCGGTCTGCACGCATGTCTCGAACGTTTTCGGATATATCCTGCCCCTTGCGCAGATCGCGGCGCTCTGCCGCGCGCGGGGCATCCCGCTGATCGTCGATGCGTCGCAGTCAGCGGGGATCCTGCCGGTCAGCCTGCGCGGACTGGGCGCGGCATTCATCGCCATGCCGGGGCATAAGGGGCTTTACGGCCCGCAGGGGACGGGAATGCTCGTCTGCGGCCGGATGCCGGAGCCGCTCATGCAGGGCGGCAGCGGCAGCCAGTCGGCGCTTGCGGAGATGCCGGATTTCCTGCCGGACGCCTCGGAGGCAGGCACCCACAACGTTTCCGGCATCCACGCGCTGGCGGCGGGGCTTGATTTCGTGCAGAGCCTTGGGCTTGGAACGATCCTGCATCATGAGGCGCACCTGCGCCGCCTTCTCGCTCGCGGCCTGCGGGAGATCCCGGGGGCACTCTGCTTTACAGGCGGCGCGCAGAGCGGCGTTGTTTCGTTTTTGTACGGGGCTGAGGACTGCGAACAGACCGCGCAGCGGCTTTGCGAAGCAGGGATCGCCGTGCGCGCGGGCCTCCACTGCGCGCCGCTGGCGCACCGGAGCGCCGGAACGGCGCAAAGCGGCACGGTTCGCGTGAGCTTCTCTGTTTTCAACTGCGAGGAGGAAGTGGCAGCCTTCCTGCGAGCGGTAAAAAAATGAGGCTGGGCGGGAAAATGGGGAAGCTGGCACTTGCGCGCGGGCGTGTTTTGGAGTATAATTGCAAATAAGTATAATATGTAGGCAGGGGAAATGTATATGGCTGCCATTCGGAGCTTTTTCCAGGAAATGTTCTCGTCCATTCCGCCGCTCGGCGTGATGGACATCGTGGACATTCTTGTTGTCGCTTTTCTTATATATAAGCTGATGCTCATCATCCGCTCGACCAGCGCCGCGCGTGTCGCGCGAAGTATCATGCTGCTGCTGGTTGCCACATGGCTGACGGACGTTGTACACATGTATACCCTCAACTGGATCCTGACGCGATTCATTGAGGTCGGCATCATTGCAATCGTCATCGTCTTTCAGCCGGAGCTGCGCCGCGCGCTGGAGCGCTTCGGCGGGCGGACGATGCTCCGCTTTGCAGATCCGCTCTCGAACCGGAGCGTGGAGCAGAACGCCATTGCCGCCACGGTGACGGCCTGCGAGATCATGGCCAAGGAGCGCGTCGGCGTGCTGCTGGTCTTTGAGCGCCGCACCTCGCTGGAGGAATACTTCAAGACCGGAACGCTGATCGACGCCAAGGTCACTGACCAGCTTCTGCGGAACCTCTTTTTTAAGAACTCACCGCTCCATGACGGCGCGGTCATCATCCGGCATGGCAGAGTCGCGGCGGCCGGCTGCGTGTTGCCGCTGTCTGAGAATACGCATCTGTCCAGCGACCTTGGTACGCGCCATCGCGCGGGCATCGGTATGAGTGAGGCCTCCGACGCGGTCGTGGTCATTGTCTCTGAGGAGACGGGCACCATCTCCGTCGCCATCGGCGGTATGCTCAAGCGGCATCTTGCGCCGCAGACGCTTGAAAAGCTGCTGACGAACGAACTGCTTCCTGAGGAGAACTACAAGAAGAAAAACGTTTTGGACCGTGTCCGCAGCTTCCTGGCCAGGAAGGAAGAAGCCCATCATGAAGAAAAATAAGATCTTACTGCTCATCATCTCGTTCATCGCGGCAAGCGTCCTGTGGGTCTACGTCGTGACGGTCGTGAACCCCGAGGGCACGCGCTCCATCAGCGGCATTCCCGTCACATTCTCCGGGGAGGATGTTCTGCGCGAGGATCAGAACCTGATCATCACCGAGGGAAAGACCATGACTGTGACGGTTGATTTTCAGGGCAGAAACGCCGATCTCAACAAGCTGATCAAGCAGCAGTCGGAGATCACGGCGGTCGTCGATGTGACGCGCATCCGCACGGCGAAGAACTACAACATGGCCTATGATATCAAGCTCCCGACCTCTGTGCAGGACTCCGGCATCACGGTCGTCAGCCGCAGTCCCAGCTCCGTCAGCTTTGCCATCGAGCGGCGCGTCACGCTCCCGGTCGAGGTCGTGGCGGATTACAGCGGCGTGACCGTCGCGGACGGCTACCTGCTGGAAAAGACCTCGCTCGATTTTGATACCGTTCAGGTCACCGGACCTGAGAGCATCGTCAGCAGCATCGCAAGCGCCCGTCTGGCAGTCACGAGGACCAATCTCGACAAGTCCGTCACGGATACCGTTCCGTTCGTCCTCTGCGATGCGAAGGGAAAGCCCGTGGATACCACGAATCTGACAACGGATGTGGATTCGATCGACGTCACGCTCACGGTCGTCAAGTATAAGGACGTCACGCTCGAGATCGAGATCATCGACGGCGGCGGCGCGACCAGCAAGGACACCAAGATCGAGATCGACCCGCCGACCATCACGCTTTCCGGCGATGCAACCGTCCTTGACGGCATCAACAAGATCACGCTCGGCTCGATCGACCTTGCCGACATTGAAGCCAGCACGAGAACGATCCCGTTTGACATCGTGATCCCGAACGACACGAAGAACGTCAGCGGCGTCGATCAGGCCAATGTGACCGTCACCATCCGCAACAAGGCAACGGCCGTGATCCGCGCAACGAACATCACATTCATTCACGTCCCGGAGGGGCTGGAGCCGACCAGCGTGACCAAGCAGGTGCAGGTCACCATCCGCGCCGCAACGTCCGAGATCCAGAAGATCACCGCGAACAACATCCGCGTGGTCGCCGATCTTGCCGATTTCAGTCTGCCCGGCACGAACACTGTTCCGGTCACGATCTACATTGACGGCTATCCGGACGCGGGCTACATCGGGGATTATACGATCGTGGTATCGCTTGCGGAAAAGACGGACGACAAGGGATAGACAGCCTGAAAAATGACTTGCATAGCCAGCAGCGGCGTGCGCCGCTGCTGGAGCTGTGCTTTACGGAGGAATTTGATTTGATAAAGAGCATGACTGGCTACGGCCGTGCCGTGGCAACGATCGACGGCAGGGAGATCACTGCGGAGATCCGCTCCGTGAACAACCGCTATCTGGACTGCACGGTGAAAATGCCGCGCCTCTACGCCTATGCGGAGGACGGCGTAAAGTCCCGCGTCAAGGCTTCGATCTCCCGCGGCAAGGCCGATGTATTCATCGCGGTCAACGTGATGGAGGATACGCAGATGCGTGTCTGCGTCAACCGTCCGGTGCTGGAGGGGTATCTGAATGCCATGAAGTCCATTGCAGAGGATTATGATGTACGCGACGACATCACCGTGACCGCGCTCAGCCGCCTGCCGGACGTCTTTTCCGTGGAAAAGGCGGAGGAGGACGAGGAAAAGCTGACCGCCGATATCCTGTCGGTCGTGGATGCGGCGCTCGAAAAATACACCGCAATGCGCGTGCTCGAGGGCGCGGCGCTTGAGGCAGACCTGCGAGGCCGCGCGGCAACGATCCTGTCTCTTGTAGAGAAGGTCGAGCAGCGCAGCCCCGTGACGCTGGCGGAATACCGCGCGCGTCTGACGGAAAAAATGCAGGAGGTGCTGCAAAGCACGACCATCGATGAGGGGCGCATTTTGCAGGAGGCCGCCATCTATGCCGACAAGATCGCCGTGGATGAGGAGACCGTCCGCCTGCGCAGCCATCTGTCGCAGCTCGACTCGATGCTGAGCGCCGGCGGAGCCATCGGCCGAAAGCTCGATTTCCTGCTTCAGGAGCTCAATCGCGAGGCCAACACCATCGGTTCCAAGGCCAACGACATCGAGCAGGCACGCACCGTGGTCGAGATCAAGGCGGAGCTGGAAAAGATCCGCGAACAGACGCAAAATATTGAATAACAACCGGAGGTCGTTATGAAGCTGGTGAGCATTGGCTTTGGCAGCGCGGTCGCTGCCGCGCGGATCCTGGCGGTGGTAAGCCCCGAATCCGCCCCCATCAAGCGTGTTGTGCAGGAGGCGCGTGATCGCGGTATGCTGATCGACGCATCCTATGGACGGCGCACGAAGGCGGTCTTGCTGATGGATACCGACCACGTGATCCTTTCCTCTGTCGCACCGCAGACGCTTGCGTCCAGAATGGACGCAGAGTATTCCGACGAGAACACGACGGAGGAGGAAGCGACGTGAAGGGAAAGCTGTTTATCGTCTCCGGCCCCTCCGGCGTCGGAAAAAACACCATCCTGAACCGCATCGTGCAGGAGCAGGAGCATGTGCAGTATTCGATTTCCGCCACCTCGCGGGCGATCCGCCCCGGCGAAAAGGATGGCGTCAACTACTACTTCGTGACCAGATCGCGTTTTGAGCAGATGATCGCGGAGGGGGAGCTTCTGGAATACGCCGAATATGTCGGCAACTATTACGGAACGCCGCTTGCCCCGATCCTTGAGGCAACGGAAAGAGGCATCGATGTCGTGATGGATCTCGATGTCGTCGGTGCGCTCAAGGTCAAGGCGCGCGTCCCGTCCGCTGTGCTCATCTTCATCACAGCGCCCTCGTTTGAGGAGATCGAGCGCCGCCTGAACGGCCGCGGCGACGTAGCTCCGCAGGCGATGGCGGAGCGTCTGGAGCGCGCGCACTGGGAGTATACGCAGGCGCCGAAATACGAATATATTGTTATGAACGACAACGTTGAAAGCGCGGTATATAAGATGCTGGCCATCATGACCGCTGAGAAATGTAAAAACATGGAATTTATCCATTGACTTAGGAGGAACTTCAATGCTTTATCCCGCAATGTCCAGTCTGCTGGAGCATGTCAACAGCCGCTATCTGCTCGTGAACGTGATCGCGCGCCGCGCGCGTCAGCTTTCCATCGAGTCTGAGATCACGCACGAGCCGCTGACGGACAAGCCCGTTACCATTGCCATCCGCGAGGTCGCGGAAGGAAAGCTTGTCGCAGCGCTGAAGGATAAGTACGAGCACTGAGAACAGGAAAACGCAAGGCGCAGGCAAGCTCTTGCCTACGCCTTGACGGTTTTTGAGGGAGGGGTTTTATGATCGCCAGAGTTGCGGTCTCTGCCGCGCTGTACGCCATCGATAAGCCCTATTCCTACGTGGCGCCGCCGGAGCTGGGCGTGCGGCCTGGAATGCGGGTGCTTGTGCCGTTCGGGCGCGGCAACCGCATGTCGGAGGGCGTTGTTTTGCAGCTCGATACGGGCGAGGAGGCAAAGCTCAAGTGTGTTGAGCGCTGTCTGGATGACGAGCCGGTCCTCTCGGAGCGGCAGCTCCGGCTGGCGGCATTCATTCGCGAGCGCTATTTCTGCACGTTTTATGAGGCGGCGCGTGCGATCCTGCCTGCCGGCCTCTGGTTCAAGGCGACCGATACCTATACTGTCGTTTCCGACCGGGACTGGCGTGCCGCCGCCGCAAAAAACGAGACGGCGCTTGCCGTCATGCAGGCGATCGAGGATCGCGGCGGCAGCGCTGGCCTTCCGGCGCTGCGTGAGCAGTTTCCGGACGAGACGGCGCTCATGAACGCGCTCCGCTTCCTGCTGGGACGCCGCCTGATCATGTCCGGTATGGACATGGCGCAGCGTGTGGGCGCCAAGACCGAGAAGATCGTCTCGCTGAACGTCCCCGCAGAGGAGGCCATGGCGTTTGCGCAGAAGAAATCGCGCGGCGCGCCGCTGCAAAAATCCGTGCTGGAGCTGCTCTGTACTGTCGGAAGCGGCGCGTGTAAGGAGGTCTGCTATCTGACCGGCGCGTCGATGGCGACGCTCAGACGGCTTTCGGAGCTGGGATACGTCGCGCTGTCTGAGCGCGAGGTGTTCCGCACCGCAGTGACCACGCCGGACAGGCTGCTCACCCCGCCGGAGCTTTCCGCCGAGCAGCAGGCAGCGTATGAGGGTCTGCTTGCGCAGATGCACGCGGAAAAGCCGGGCGTTGCGCTTTTGTATGGCGTGACGGGCAGCGGCAAGACCGCCGTCTACATCCGCCTGATCGATCAGGCGCTGCAAGAGGGCAGAGGCGCCATGCTGCTCGTACCGGAGATCGCCCTGACGCCGCAGCTTCTCGGAAAGCTCTCCTCACACTTTGGAAAGCAGGTCGCCGTGCTCCACAGCTCGCTTCGCGTGGGCGAGCGTTATGACGAGTGGCGGCGAATCCAGTCGGGCGCGGCTCGCGTGGTCGTCGGCACGCGCTCGGCGGTCTTTGCACCGGTCAGGGAGCTTGGCGTGATCCTCGTCGATGAGGAGCAGGAGCATACCTACAAATCGGAAAATGCTCCGCGCTATCACGCGCGCGAGATCGCCATTTACCGCGGCGTGCAGGAACGGGCGCTGGTCGTGCTCGGGTCTGCGACGCCGTCGATCGAGAGCATGTATCAGGCGCGCGAGGGCGTCTACACGCTCTATACGATGAAAAACCGCTACAACGGCCGCGCACTGCCGCAGGTCGAAATGGCGGATATGAAGCAGGAGCTTCGCAGCGGCAATCCGGCGTCGCTCAGCCGTGCGCTGGAGGAGCGGCTGCGTGAGAACATCCTGCATGACAGGCAGTCGATCCTGTTTTTGAACCGGCGCGGCAACAGCCGCTGCCTGATCTGCGTTGAGTGCGGCGAAGCGCCGTCCTGCCCGCGATGCAGTGTTTCACTGACCTACCACTCGGTCAACCGCAGGCTCATGTGCCACTATTGCGGCTATTCACACCCGCTTCCGCAGCGCTGCCCGCAGTGCGGCGGGCCGCTCAAGCCCGTGGGCGCCGGCACGCAGAAGATCGAGGAGGAGCTGCACTACTTTTTCCCTGACACCGCCGTTTTGCGCATGGACGCGGATACGGTGACGGCCTCGAACAATCACGAGGCCATCCTCAGCCGTTTCCAGCGCGAGCGCATCCCCATTCTGCTTGGAACGCAGATGGTGGCAAAGGGGCTTGATTTTGAAAACGTCACGCTGGTCGGCGTTGTGGACGCGGATATGTCGCTCTATGTTGACAATTTCCGCGCCGCCGAGACCACATTTTCCCTCATCACGCAGGTCGTCGGCCGCGCAGGTCGCGGCGCTGCCTCGGGCACGGCGCTCATCCAGACCATGACGCCTGAGCATCCCGTTTTGCAGCTTGCCGCCAGACAGGACTACGACGGCTTTTACGATCTGGAGATCCGCATTCGCGCGCTGCGCGGCTTTCCACCGCTGCGGGATATTTTTCTGCTGACCTTCACCGGCCTACATGAGGAGCAGGTGATGCAGGCGGCGATCCGCTTCCGGGACGCGCTGCAAAACGACTTGAGCGCCGACGCACAGCTCGCGGATGCGCTGCTGCTTGGGCCGGCGCCTGCGCCGGTGGCGCGCGTCAACTATACCTACCGCTACCGTCTGACGCTGATGTGCAAAAACTCGCGTCCGCTCCGCCAGCTTCTTGCGTGGCGGCTGCGCAGCTTTTTTAATGATAAGAACAACCGCGGCGTCAGCGCCTTTGCCGACGTCAATCCATACGATTAGGAGGAAGCTTCATGGCTCTGAGAAAAATTGTCACGGTGGGAGACCCCGTCCTTACGAAAACATGCCGTCCCGTCACGAAGTTTGACGCGCGGCTTTCCACGCTGATCGACGATATGATCGAAACGATGCACGAGGCAAACGGCGTCGGCCTTGCCGGGCCGCAGGTCGGTGTTCTGCGCCGCGTGGTCGTGGTCGATACCGGCGAGGAGGATCTGGAGCTCGTCAACCCCGAGATCGTCAGGACCGGCAAGGAGACGCAGACCGGAACGGAAGGCTGCCTGAGCCTTCCGGGAGAGTACGGCATCGTGACGCGCCCGAATTTCGTTGTTGTCCGTGCACAGGACCGCACCGGCGACTGGTATGAATATGAAGGCGCGGAACTGATCGCCCGCTGCTTCTGCCATGAGCTCGACCATCTCGACGGCCATATGTACACCGAATTTGCCGAGCGTATGCTCACAAAGGAGGAGATCGAGCAGATGTACGCGCAGGGGGAGGGCGAGGAATGAAGCTGGTCTATATGGGCACGCCGGACATTGCCCGCGTGTGCCTGCAAAAGCTGCATGAGAGCGGCTTTGACATCGCCGCTGTCTATACAAAGCCGGACACGCCGAAAAACCGCGGCATGAAGCTGGCGCAGTCACCGGTCAAGGAATACGCCCTTTCCGTGGGGCTGCCCGTCGTCCAGCCGCAGAGCTTCCGTGACGACGCGGCCTATGAAGAACTGAAGGCGTTGGCGCCCGACCTGATCGTGGTCGTGGCATACGGAAAGATCCTTCCGCAGCGCGTTCTGGACATTCCAAGGTACGGCTGCATCAACATGCACGCCAGCATCCTGCCGGAGCTGCGCGGCGCAGGCCCCGTCCAGTGGTCGATCCTGAACCACTGCGACGAGACCGGCATTTCCGCCATGTATCTCACGGCAGGCATGGACGAGGGCGACGTGATCGAGATCCGCAAAACGCCCATCGAGCCGATGGAGACCTCGGAGGAACTGATGGCGCGCCTTGCCGTCATCGCGGCGGAGCTTGCATGCGACACCGTCCGTGCCATTGAAAATGGAACGGCCGGCCGCACACCGCAGGACGCGGCAAGGGCGACCTACGCGCCGATGCTCTCGAAGGAGCTTTCCCCCATCGACTGGACGCAGTGCCCGCGCCATATCATCGATCAGGTGCGCGGGCTGATCCCGTGGCCGGTCGCCACGGCGGAGCTCGGCGGAAAGCGATTTAAGATCTTCCGCGTCGAGCCGACGGAAAAAACGACCGGAAAAGCGCCCGGAACGCTTCTGGCGCTGGACAAGAAGGGACTGGAGATCGCCTGCGGCGGCGGAAATGTCGTCCGCATCGCGGAGCTTCAGGCCGAGGGCGGCAAGCGTATGCGCGCGGCGGATTATTTCCGCGGCCACCCCATTGAGATTTGAAGGACGAGAGACACATGGACGCAAGAACGACGGCGCTTTCCGCGCTCATCGCCACAAGACGGCAGAACGCATGGTCTGACGGCGTTTTGAAGGAATACATCCTCCGGGACCGGCTCGACAGCCGCGATGCGGCGCTGGCGAGCAGACTCTGCTACGGCGTGCTCCAAAACCGGATGCTGCTGGACTTCTATATCGCGCATTTTCTGAACGGAAAGCTGCGCGATCTTCAGCCTGTGGTGCTGGATATCCTGCGTCTCGGCGCGTTCCAGCTCGTGTTTCTGGATAAGATCCCAACCTCCGCGGCGGTGAACGAAGCTGTGGAGCAGTGCAAGACCTACGCAAACCGCCGCGCGGCGGGGCTTGTGAACGGCGTGCTGCGCGCGATGGCGCGCAGCCGTGAGGCGCTGCCCGAGCCGCCCGACCTTGCGACCCGCTACAGCCACCCGCAGGCGCTTGTCGAGCTTTTGCAGGAGAGTCTCGGAGCGGAGATGCTCGAGGCGTTCCTGCGTGCCGACAATGAGATCACGCCCACCATTCTGCACGCAAATCCGCTCCGCGCCGGTGCGCAGTGCGTCTATGACGAGCTGACGGAGCAGGGCGTCACGCTCACGCCGCATCCGTGGATGCCGGATTGCTGGCTGGCGCAGGGCACCGGAAATCTGGAACGGCTGGACGCCTTCCGGGAAGGACGCGTCTATGTGCAGGACCCGGCAGCACATCTGGCGGCAATGGCCGCGGGCGTGCAGCCCGGCATGACCGTGCTCGACGCCTGCGCAGCGCCCGGCGGCAAGAGCTTTGCCGCCGCGATGCAGATGAAAAATGAGGGGCGCATCACCTCCTGCGACATCCATCCGCACAAGCTGTCGCTCATCGAAAAGGGCGCAGCGCGCCTCGGGATCGGCATTGTGCGTCCGGCGCTTCAGAACGCAGCCGAGCGCAGCGAGATCTTCCTTGAGAACATGGACGTTGTGATCGCGGACGTGCCATGCTCCGGCCTTGGCGTGATCCGTAAGAAACCGGACATCCGCTACAAGGACCTCGCGCCGCTGGAAAAGCTTCCGGCGCTCCAGAGTGCGATCCTTGAAAACGTCAGCGCGTATGTAAAGCCCGGCGGCGTGCTGCTCTACAGCACCTGTACGGTGCTCAGACGCGAGAATGAAGCCGTCTGCGAGGCATTTCTGCGCGCGCATCCGGAGTTTTCGCAGGAGGCGTTCGCGGTACCGGCGAGGGCGGGACTTGAAAACCACGGAATGCTGACGCTTTACCCGTGCATTCACGATACGGACGGCTTTTTTATCTGTAAAATGAGGAAACAGGCATGAAACAGGATCTCAAATCCATGACGCTCGAGGAAATGCAGGCGGCGTTCAAGGCCCTCGGCGAGCCGGCATTCCGCGCAAAGCAGGTCTTTGTGTGGCTCCACCGTGGTGCGGCGTCCTTTGACGAGATGACAAACCTCTCGAAGCCGCTGCGTCAGAAGCTCGACGAGCTGTATGATATTACCGCGCCGCAGATCGTCCGAAAGCTCCGCTCACAGAAGGACGGCACGATCAAGTACCTCTGGAAGCTCCGCGACGGCAACTGCGTGGAGTCTGTTCTCATGCAGTATCACCACGGAAACTCCATCTGCATCTCCTCCGAGGTCGGCTGTCCGATGGGCTGCAAGTTCTGCGCCTCGACGCTGGGCGGCCTCGTGCGGCGGCTCACGGCGTCGGAGCTGCTCGATCAGGTGCTTTTTGCGCAGCTTGATTCCGGGATGGAGATCTCGAACATCGTTCTGATGGGCATCGGCGAGCCGCTGGATAACTTCGACAATGTCATGCGCTTTCTCGAGCTTGTCAACAGCCCCGACGGAATGAACATCGGTATGCGCCACATCAGCCTCTCCACCTGCGGCCTTGTCGATAAGATCCGGCTGCTTGCGGAAAAGAAGCTGCAAATCACGCTTTCCGTCTCCCTCCATTCCCCAGACAACGAGAGCCGGAACAAGATCATGCCCATCAACCGCCGCTGGAATGTCGAGACGCTGCTCGCGGCCTGCAAGGACTACTATGAGACGACCGGACGGCGTGTGTCGTTTGAGTATACGATGATCGACGGCGTCAGCGACGCGCCCGAGCAGGCGGAGCTTCTGGCAAAGAAGCTCCAGGGCATGGCGGCGCATGTCAATATGATCCCCCTCAACTCCGTGGAGGAATCTGGTCTGCGGTGCAGCTCGCGGCAGGCCATCGCAAAATTTCAGGAAATTCTCGAGCGCCACGGCGTCACGGCGACCGTCCGCCGGACGCTCGGCAGCGATATCAACGCCTCCTGCGGTCAGCTCCGCAGGAAGTACGAAAAAAGCAGCAGGGAGGAATGACCATGCAGATCTGGGGCCTCACCGATCCCGGCAACATCCGCAGCCAAAATCAGGACGCCTACAACATCGTGGAATTCGGCCACGACCGGGCCCTCATGATCGTCTGCGACGGTATGGGCGGCGCGAAATCCGGCAATGTGGCAAGCTCTATGGCGGCCGAGGCGTTCGTCGCCGAAGTTCGCCGCAGCCAGCGCCTCGCGCTCAGCGTGGAGCGTGTCAAGCAGATCCTGCTCGGTGCGCTGGAGCTTGCGAACAAGGCCGTCTATGAGCACGCAAAGCTCGGCGATGAATACTCCGGCATGGGCACCACGCTGGTGGCGGCGTTCCTTCTGAAAAACACGGCGGTCGTCATCAACGTCGGCGACAGCCGCGCCTATCACTTTTCCGCGCAGGGCGTGCATCAGGTCACGCGCGATCATTCGATCGTGGAGCTGATGGTGCAGCGCGGCGAGCTGACGCCCGAGCAGGCAAAGACCTATCCGGGGAAAAATCTCATCACCCGCGCGGTCGGCACGGAGCCGGAGGTCGAGGGCGACCTCTATGTGCAGGAGCTGCACAAGGATGACTGCCTGCTTCTCTGCTCTGACGGGCTCTCCAATGAAATGGACGATCAGGAAATTCTGTTTGAGGTGGTGCACGGCATGAAAAAAAGCACCTGCTGTGAGCGCCTTCTCTCGATCGCAAAGAATCGCGGCGCACCCGACAATGTGACGGTCGTGCTGGCCGCTGTCTGAAAGGAAGCTACTTATGGATCATTACATAGGCAGGCTGCTGGACGATCGGTATGAGATCCTCGAACTGATCGGGACAGGCGGTATGGCTGTCGTCTACAAGGCGCGCTGCAACCGTCTCAATCGTCTGGTCGCCATCAAAATACTGAAGGAAGATCTTTCAAAGGACGACGAGTTCCGCCGCCGCTTCCATGCGGAGTCGCAGGCGGTCGCCATGATGTCGCATCCGAACATCGTCTCGGTCTACGACGTGTCGCATTCGGAGAACATCGACTACATCGTGATGGAGCTGATCGAGGGCATCACCCTCAAGCAGTATATGGAGCAGAAGGGGACGCTCAACTGGCGTGAGGCACTGCACTTTGCAACGCAGATCGCCAAGGCGCTGGAGCATGCCCACAGCCGCGGCATCATCCACCGCGACATCAAGCCCCATAACATCATGGTGCTCAAGGACGGCAGCGTCAAGGTCGCCGATTTCGGCATTGCGCAGATGGCAACCGCGCAGAACACGCTTACGCGCGAGGCGCTCGGCTCCGTCCACTATATTTCGCCTGAGCAGGCCAAGGGCGCGCATGTCGATGCGCGCACCGACCTCTATTCCCTCGGCGTGGTCATGTATGAAATGCTGACGGGGCGGCCGCCGTTTGACGGCGATACGCCGGTTTCCGTCGCCATTCAGCACATCAATGCCAAGGCGACCTCGCCGCGTGAGCTCAATCCCTCCATCCCGCGCGGGCTGGAGCAGATCACGATGCACGCCATGACGGCAGACCGCGACAAGCGCTATGCCAGCGCCTCGGAAATGCTGGCAGACCTTGAGTGCTTCCGCCGCGACCCGAACTGCACCTTTGATTTCACACAGCCGCGCGATACGCTGGACATCGGGAGCATTCTGAACCCGCCGCCGCGTCCGCCGCGTGAGCGCCCGGCAGCGGAGCGCAGGGCAGAACCGCCGCAGCGTTCCGACGCTGCAAAGTCCGAGTCTCCCGCCGCACGGCGCGGCAGGGGAGAGCCGCAGAAGGGAAGCCGCGTCGCGGTCATCGCGGGCATCGTGTGCATCGCATTGGCGATCCTCGGCATCCTCTATTTTCTCTACAGTTATTTTATCTCCGACCTGTTCACCAAAACGGAGGAGGACACCGTTCCGAATCTGATCGGGGAGAACTACGACACGCTGGACAAGAGCAAATATCCGAACTTCAAGATCGAGGTCGGGCAGTGGCGTGCAAGCGATGAGGAAAGCGGCACGATCCTTGACCAGTCGCCGGACCCCGGACGAACGGCAAAGGTCGGCACGACGATCGAGCTGACGATCTCCTCCGGCAGTGAGGAAAACCGGATGCCGGATCTTGTCAACATGACGCTCGCCGGCGCGCAGACTACGCTCAACACGATGTCTGTCCGTGTGACCATCCAGCCCGTGTATGAGATGAGCAATGACGTGACCGACGGCTATGTGATTCGCACCGAGCCTGCAAAGGACGCGCCGCTGACCGACGGGCAGACGGTCGTGATCTATGTCAGTCAGGGCACCGCCGCAGAGACGACGCGCGTTCCCGCGCTGGTCGGCCTTCCGGTCGAGAAGGCAAAAGAGCTCATCGAGAAAGCCGGACTCAGCACCGGCAGCGCCACGGCAGTCGAAAGCGATCTTCCCGAGGGGACGGTCACCTTCCAGAGCGTGGACGCCGAGGAGGAGGTCAGAAAGGGAACGGTCATCAATCTCCAGATCTCCCGCGGCCCCACGGACGCAGCCGCGCCCATCATCCTCAGCCAGTCGGAGAGCACCACCGTCGCGCGCAGCGCCTCGCTGACGCTGGAGGTGCGCGCCGAGACGCAGGACAAGGGCGTTTTGAGCTACGCATGGTATCTCACGCCGACCGGCAGCACGGACGACGGCGTGCTGGTCTCCAGCCGCGAGACGTGCGACGTTGATACCTCGACGCCGGGTGTGTACTACTATTTCTGCAAGATCGTCAACACGCTTGGCGATGAAACGGCGTTCGTCTATTCCGATACCGTCCGTGTGACGGTCGAGGATGCGGGCAGAGAGTTCATCCTCCACGTCCGGATGCCGTCGGAGCGCGGCAAGTATATGGTCTCTGTTATGGTTGGAGACGAGCTTCAGATCGAGCCGTATGAGGTCGATATGGACGAGAACGCCGGACGCGACATTGAGATCCCGGTCAAGGGCAGCGGCCTTCTGCTGGTCGTCGTCTATCTTGACGGCGTGGAATATGACAGACAACTGATCGATTTTGATTTGGAAGGGTATTGATGGAGCAAAACAGGATCGTAAAAGCACTCAGCGGCTTTTATTATGTGCAGACGCCGGACGGCGTTGTGGAGTGCCGCGCACGCGGCCGCTTTCGGAAGGAGGGGCTCACGCCGCTGGTCGGTGATTTCGTGCGGATCACGCGCGAGCCGAACGGAAAGGGCACGGTCGATGAGATCCTGCCGCGCCGCAATTCCTTCCTCCGGCCGGCCGTTGCCAACATAGACCTTCTGGTCGTGCTGGCGTCCTGCGCCATCCCCGAGACAGAGCCGTTCCTGATCGACCGCATTCTTGCCATTGCCGGGCGTCAGAATGTTCCGGTGCTGCTGTGCATCAACAAGGACGATCTGCGCTCCGGCGAGCCTCTGCGGAGGATCTATGAGCACGCGGGCTTTGACGTGCTGTGTACCAGCGCCGAGACCGGCGAGGGGATCGCCGCGCTGCGCGCGCGCATCGCGGGCAAGCTCGCGGCCTTCACCGGAAACTCCGGCGTCGGCAAGAGCAGCGTTCTCAACGCGCTGGAGCCGGAGCTGCGCCTTGCGGTCGGCGAGGTGTCGGAAAAGCTCGGAAGAGGCCGCCATACAACGCGCCACATCGAGCTCTACCGCTTCCCGGACGGCACGCTTGTCGCGGATACACCGGGCTTTTCCTCGTTTGAGACCGACCGGATGGACATCATCCTGAAAGAAGACCTGCAATTTGCGTTTCCGGACTTTGCTCCGTACCTTGGAGCGTGTCAGTTCCGTGACTGTGCCCACCGGAAGGAGCCCGGCTGCGCCGTGCGTCAGGCGCTCGAGGATGGAAAGATCGAGCCGACGCGCTATGACAGCTATCTGCGGCTGTATGAAGCCGCCTGCCAGCTCAAACCATGGGAAATGAAATAATCATGAAAACCGCTTTAGACCTCCGGTCTACAGCGGTTTTCACATTTTTACGTCTGTGCGCGTATGCTGGGGTGGAGGTGGTGTCATGCGCGCACGCATATGTGGAACAGGACTCATTTTTCTGGCACTTGGCATGGGACTTCTGCTGTCACTGCTGATACCGGGGTGGTTTGCGCGCGCGCTCGTCGGCGCGGTGCTGATCGGCATCGGCTGTCTGGCAGGCTGCTGCACTTAGCAAGTGCATTGCGAGAATGCAGGCATATCCTTGTCCGACTCTGCGTATATATACGGTAGAACATACAAGGAGTGATGCTGCATGGAGCTTTCGTTTCAGACGCTGCCGATGCGTTATCTCGGCAATCCCATTCAGGGCTCGCAAACTCAGGAGCAGACAGCGGAGGTGATCGTCCCGGATAGCTGCCCGGATGTGGCGCGTATCGTCTATACGTCCGCGTCGGTGATCGTGCGCGGAAAGGAGTGCCGCACCGGCAGTGTGCTCGTCTCCGGCGGCATCCGGGCAAGCGCGCTCTGCATCCCGGAGGACGATTCCGGCGCACGGACGCTGGAAAGCTATCTCCCGTTCAGCCTGCGGATCGAGCACCCCGGTGTGACGGAGCGGACGCAGGCCGTGGTCTCTGCCTTTGTCCGGCAGATCGACGCGCGCCTCATCCATTCCAGGAAAATTCTCATCCGCGCCGATCTCTGCTGCACGGCGGAGTGCTTGACGGCGGAGGAGGAGACGCTGTACGCCCTTTCCGCGCCGCCGAAGGAGCTGCAAACAAAGCGCCGCACCTATCCGGTTTCGCTTCCGAAGGAAACGGCGGAAAAGAGCTTCACGGTGACGGACGATCTCACGCTGCCAACCGGAAAGCCGTTTGCATCTGAGATCTGCTGTTATGAGACCGTCCCGCGCATCACCGACTGTAAGGTCGTCGGGAGTAAGGCCGTCTTTAAGGGTACGCTGGAGGTGAACATGCTCTATCTCAGCGGCGACGGCAGCGTCCAGACGTGGGAGCAGCAGCTTCCTTTCTCGCAGTACGCGGAGCTTGCAGAGGACTACGACGAGGCATCGCTCTGCGTCACGCCGCTCGTGAGCGCGGCGGAACTGACGCTCGAGCCGTCGGGAGAGGGACGTGCCATGTCGCTTGCCGTCACCTTGAACGCGCAGTGCCTTGTGAGCGGCCCGGTCACGATGGAGCTCATTGAGGATGCCTATGCCGTCGGCGCGGCGCTTGAGCCGGCGTGGACGCAGTATGCGCTTGCCTGCCGTCTCGATTGTCAGACGCTTCGGGACGAGGTGCGCCAGCAGCTTGCGGCGGACGCAGAAGCCGTCCTCGAATGCGCGGTCTATCATGACCTGCCGTATTTTGAGCGCGCAGAAGGGAAGCTCCGCGTCCGCGCGCCGCTCAATATGAAGCTCTTATACCGCGACAAGGACGGCGCGCTTCAAGGCGCGGCCGCACGGGCGGAGGCCGCGTGTGAGACGGCGCTCTGCGAAAATGCGAGCTGCGCCGCATCTGTGTGCGTGGATGACTGCTATGCCCAGCCCGGCGTCAGCGAGACGGAGCTTCATGCAGAGGTCTCATTCACGCTCCTGTGCAGCGCCGTCCAGCAGCTCCGCACGCTCAGCGGCGGCACGCTCACGCAGAACACGCAGATGGAGCCGGAGCGCCCGTCGGTCGTTCTGCGCGCCTGCCGCGGCGATGAGGATCTATGGGATGTCGCCAAGCGCTACGGAACGACCGTCGCCGCCGTGCGAGAGGCAAACGGCATTGAAAGCGGAGAACCGGAACGCGACTGCATGCTGCTGATCCCGATGTGACGGCTTTATGCCGGATTTTGCTCGTCCACTGTTTTGTCATAGCCTGTGCTTTGTCCACATAAACATAGACCAGAACCTATAAGGAGGCGGTAACGTGGAGGAACGCACGATCTATGAGCAGATCGCGGAGCGGACGGACGGCAGCATCTACATCGGCGTGGTCGGCCCGGTCCGAACCGGAAAATCAACGTTTATCAAGCGGTTTATGGAGCAGCTCGTCCTGCCCAACATAGAAAACGTCTATCGGCGTGAACGCGCCAAGGATGAGCTGCCGCAGAGCGGCTCCGGCAAGACCATCATGACGGCGGAGCCGAAATTCGTACCCGAGGAGGCCGTCGAGATCAGCCCGGACGGAAAGAGCAGTCTCTCTGTCCGGCTGATCGACACGGTCGGCTATATGGTCGCGGGCGCCATCGGCGCGGACGAGGACGGCACGCCGCGCATGGTGACGACGCCGTGGTTTGAAACAGAGATCCCCATGACGCAGGCCGCGGAGCTTGGCACAAAGAAGGTCATGGAGGATCACAGCAGCATCGGCATCGTCATGACGACCGACGGCACCATCACCGACATCCCGCGCGAGGATTATATCGACGCCGAGCAGCGCGCCATCACCGACATGAAGGCCACCGGAAAGCCGTTTATCGTGCTCGTCAATTCCGAGCAGCCGGACGGCGAGAGCGCGCAGAAGCTCTGCACGGCGCTGCAAACGCGCTTCGGCGTCAGCGTTATGAGCGTCAACTGCCTGAGTATGCGTGTGGAGGAGATCGTCAGCATCCTGACAAAGCTGATGTATGAGTTCCCGGTGACGGAGCTGCGATTTTTCCTGCCGGGATGGGTCACGGCGCTTCCGGCGGGACACCCACTCAAGGCGGCGCTTTACGAGGCCATGCGGCGTGAGGCTGCGGGCGTGTCGCGCCTGAGTGAGGCGGAGCCTGCGATGCGCAGGCTGACAGAGCTGGAGCAGGTGGCGGATTTCAGCGTCCGCAGCGCCGATCTCGGGACGGGCGTCATGAGCTGTGTCCTGACTTTCCCGGAAAAGCTGTTCTACGATGTTCTCTCGGAGGAGAGCGGCTTTCCGGTTCAAAACGACGCGGAGCTTTTGTCGCTGCTGGAATCGCTCGCCGCCGCTAAAAGGGAATACGACAAAGTGGCCTCGGCGCTGGAGCAGGTGCGTGCGACCGGATACGGCATTGTCATGCCCTCTGCCGAGGAGATGCGGCTGGAGGTGCCGCAGATCGTCCGGAAAAACGGCAGTTACGCCGTCCGGCTTCAGGCCAGCGCGCCCTCCATCCACATGCTCCGTGCCGACATCCACACCGAGCTCACGCCGATGGTCGGCGATGAAAAGCAGTCAGAGGAGCTGATCGACTACCTGCTCGGCGAGTACGAGGGGAACACGGAAAAACTCTGGGAGAGCAACATCTTCGGAAAATCCCTCTTTGAGCTTGTGAACGAGGGCCTCAGCGCCAAGCTCAAACGTATGCCGGAGGATGCGCGCGTCAAGTTCCGCAATTCGCTCACACGCATCATCAATGAATCCACGGGCGGTCTGATCTGCATTATTTTGTAAAACGCAAGCGCCGCCTTGTATTTTGCGCTGCTCCGGGAATACTGATGGCGGAGGGATGTTATGAAGAACAAGGACAAGGAAAAATTCCCGTACAGTGAGACGCCGACGCTGAACGCCTTTCCCGGCGAGCCGGAGGACTGCTTTGACATCGTGAACCGCTACGGGACGTATGAGATCCAGCGCACAGCCGATACGGAAAACCTCTATCCCGCCATCGCGCAGGGGCTTCCGAAGAACGTGGAGCTGGAACAGCTGACCAAGAAGCCTGTGGATGAAAGCAAGACGTAAAAAAGTGGGGTCACTTCACAATGAAGTGCCCCACTTTTTTATTCCCAGGTCGCCCAGACTTCCGGGCAGTAGCCGACGGTGGCCTTTTTGCCGTTGCGGACGATCGGCGTTTTCATGAGCGCCGGATCGTCAAAGAGGTTGTCCTCCTTGGCGCGGGCATCGTCCATATAGCGCATCAGGTCGATCTGCGGGCTTTTCTTGTCCCAATCGATCAGCTTGTCCACGCCGCCGACGGCGCGCAGGACGCTGTCAAATTCTCCGCCGGACATGCCGTACTTCAGAAGGTCAATGCTCTGAAATCTGACACGGCGCTCCTTGAACCAGCGTTCTGCCTTTTTTGTGTCAAAGCACTTCGATTTGCCGAAAATCTGAATATTCATGCCGCTCGATCCTCCAGAATGGAATAGGCCTCCGCCATGTTGTCGGCGGAAAAGAGGAACACTCCGCGTTCGGAGTAGACCTCCACATGATCTCTGACGTAGCGAACCGAATAATCCATGACACAGCATCCTTTCGTTTGACTGTGTCTATCATATCAGAAACCATGTCCGATAATTCGGACTTTATAGCCCGTGCTTAAAATTATCCCCAATCTTCCCAGCCGGTATCTTCCTCATCGCTTTCCCAGCGGGCGGTAACGGTCAGATTCTCACGCGCCACATCGTCCGCGGTCAGCTCGATCCCGTCCTCCGTGAACCAGCCGAGGAAGCGGTCGCCGTCAAGCTCGGCAGGGAGCATCGGGTCATAGGACGTGCCCGCGCGGTAGAGGCCGACGTCTGTTTGCAGCGAACCCTTTTCCGTCGTGAAGATGACGTAGTAGAAGGTATCGCTGGCGGAATTGGTGTAGTCATTGTCGAAGAACATTTTCAGCTCACGCACACGCCGGTTGATGAGTCCCTTGTGGATCTGCGCGTCGGTGCCGACGTGGCACCAGACACCGTAGGCGCTTGCAAACTCGTTCTCAGTGTAATTCCCGCTGACAAGGAGATTGGAGAGCTTGGTGTTGCGCATCCAGCCGCTTCCGAGATTGTATGTAAAGCAGATCAGCGCGTCGTATTGGTTGTCCGTGAGCCGGACGCTGTTTTTATCAAGAAATGCGTCGAGGTCCTTCTCAAATGCCTGAATGTACTTCCGAAGCAGGCGGTCGGCTTCCTCGCGGGTGATGCCGTCGGGGTACTCATCCGCCTTGCAGGCACTGCCGTAGCCGATGGAGTACTGCTGATAATCCCAATAGGGCTTCTCCTGAAAACCCTCGAGCGCCTTGAGCATCTCGATGCACTTTTCCGTTGTGCGGAGCGTGATGTCCGAATTGTCACTGTCGCTGCCGCTGTTTTGCGCTTCGCGGTAATCATAGATGCGGCGGACGATGGCGGAAAGCTCCGCGCGCGTCAGCGTCCGGTCGGGAAGATACGTCCCATCCTTATAGCCGTTGACAATGCCCGCCTCATAGAGCGCCTGTGTGTAGTCATCCGTGGTGTCTACAAAGTGGTTTTCCTGCGACTGGCGCTCCAGACCGAGCGCGTTAGCGGCGATCTTTGCCACAAGCGAACGGCGAATGGTCACATCCAGATCGGTGATCTCGCCGCGGACAATGATCTCCTCGTCCAGTGCAAGATTGAGATAGCCTCTTGCCCAGTGGGTCGGTGCCCGCTCCGGCTCGCCATAGCCCGCAGCCAGCAGGATCATCTTGAGCGCCTGACCGGTCGTGACCTTGTTTTCCGGGTAGAAAGAGCCGTCAGTATAGCCGTCGATCACGCGCGCCGCGTACAGCGCCATGATGTCCTCATAATACCATTTGCCGGGGATCACATCGGGAAAGACCGGGATCGGATCGTCCTTCGGGGCGGGCTCCTCGCCGACTTCATCGTTATTTGTGGATTCGTCGTCCCAGTCGTACCAGCTGTCGCCTTCGTCCGCGAAAGCCATCGTCGTCAGGGAAAATAGTAAGAGCAGCGTCAGGCAAATTGCAAGCAGTCTTTTTGCCATGCTGTCACGCTCCTTTCAATGGTTACAAATTTTCTACGATTATAACAGAAATAGATACAAAATGCAACTACTCTCTCGGCCGCGCGGCAGGAAAAGCCGCAAAAGCAGATAAAAATACAGAAAAAATGTGGGGCGCGCTTTTGCCGCGCCCCACATATCAGCCTGTGAAACCGCATAAAGTCCGTGCCCACAGGCGCGAATACGGTTTGAGAGAAGACTCACCGCTCGTCAAGCCATGTGAGAATGTCGTTGTAGACATCGACGCGATTGACCTCGTTGAGCATCTCATGCCGTCCTTCGGGATAGATGTGGATGGTGACGCTGCGGATGCCGCTGCGTTTGAAGGCATCAATGCAGGCCAGCACACCCTTGGACATGCCGCCGACGGGGTCCTTGGCGCCGGAGACGAACAGGACGGGAAGCGACTTGTTCATCTTCATGAGATTCGTTGGATCCTCATTCATGCGGATTCCGGTCAGCATATCGCGCGCCAGACCGATCGTTGCGTCAAAGCCGCAGAGCGGATCTGCCTGATACTTGTCCACCACCTGCTCGTCAGAGCAGATCCAGTCGCTCGGCGTGCGATTCGGCTTAAAGACCTTGTTGTAGCCGCCGAAAATGAGCGAATTGAGCACGGGGCTGGTTTTCGTTTCGCCCAGACGCTTTTCCTCGATCCTGCACAGAAGCAGTCCTGCCTTGATCGTGGCAGGCTTTTCCCAGCCCGTGCCGGAGATGATCGCGGCGTCGAGGTCAGCGGGGTAGGTGTAGAGATAGGTGCGCAGCAGGAACGAGCCCATGCTGTGGCCGAGGATGATATAGGGAATGCCGGGATACTCCATCGCAGTGCGGTCATGCAGCGCCTTGACGTCGGCAACGGCATTGAGCCAGCCGCCGCTGAAATGGCCCTGCGTGCCGCTGACGATCGAGCCGCCGTGGCCCATGTGATCCTCCGCGACAACGAGATAGCCGTGCGCATTCAAAAAACGCGCAAAATGGTCATAGCGGCCGATGTGCTCGGCAATGCCGTGTACGATCTGAACGACCGCCTTGGGGCGTTCCTCGGGAAGCCATTTGCGGCAGTGGAGCTGCCCGCCGCCGCTCGACGGAATGTAGAAAATATCCATAACTGTTCTCCTTCCTGCAATAAAGTCCGATTTATGGTACAACCCGTCTGCTATAATAATGCCGGATAAAGAAAACGCTGCAAACGGGAGGGATATGCATGAGACATGAAAGCAACGTGATCGAGCTGAGCGCCTATCGCGCGCCGTCCGGCCTTGAGAGAGAGCTTCCCTCACAGGAGGCGAAAAGACGCGGGGAGGCGTGGTGCAGCCGCGTTCTCACAGCGGTGGAGCTCGGCGTGACCTGTGCCATCGGCGTGGGGTTTACGGCGTGTGTGCTGCTGTTTTTCACAATGCTATGAGCGCAGCTGTGTCCGGAAGATCCAGCGGCACGACCGAGCCGTCTTCACGCAGGAGATACTGTGCCGCCGGCTCGTAAAGACTGCGCTCCGGCATCACACCGGCTGCCTGAAAGACCAGAATATCACCGGCAGACACCTCAGGGAGGGAACGGCCCATTGCCAGATAGCCAAAGGGCTCGCTTGTGCGGCCCACAATGTCGCATGGACTACAGCCGCCGGCGGCAGGCTTACCGAGGACACGGATGTGATGGCGGCAGGCCACCGGCCCCGCATCTGCAAGTTGACCGCAGGCAGCGTCGAGCAAAACAAGCCGCTTCTGGCGCTGCCGGACGGCGCGGACACGCGAGACAAAGACCGCGTGCGGCGCGACCTGACGGCGGCCGAGCGTGGTGCTCAGGCGGACGCTGCCCAGACCTTTGGGAACCAGCAGCTGCTCGTAGAGGCGGCGAATCTCAGCACCGGAACCCGAGAGGGAAGACCCGGACGTGCCGGAACGGTCGCTTACGGCGAGACAGTCGCCCAGACAGCAAACATCCGGTGCAAAGCCGAGCGCGTCGGAAAACGCGCAGACTGCCTCAAACAAAAGCTGCGCCACCGCCGGAGCATACCCCGGATGAAGCTCATTGGTCAGCGCCTGAAACAGCAGACCGATCTCCTCCGTACCGAACAGGCGGAACTGCCGCGCCAGCATGTGCGCCTCCTCCGGCGGCATGCCGAGGCAGAAGCGGTCGAGCGAGGCAAAGCTCTGTCCGTCATAGGTGAGTTTTCCGCCGGGATTGAGCCGCAGAAGCACACGCTTTGGCGGCGCAGGCGGCTGATCAAATGCGCCGTCAAGGACGACCGGAGACCCCTCGTCTCCTGCAAACCCTGCGCAGAGGATGCGCTCACCGGGAAAGCCGCAGCGCTTGGCAAGTGCCAGTTCTGCCGCATTGTCGCAGTATGCGCCGCAGCCCTCGTCCGCAAGCGTCCGCAAAATTGCGGGAAGCACGCAGAGACGGACAGGGAAATACTGCCGGTAACCGCAGTTCCAGCCAAACGCATCATGCAGCTCACGCACCGTCTGGCGAAGTCCCGCCTCGTCGTAGAGATAAAACGGCGTGGGCAGCTCCTTCGCAAGCGCTCTGAGCGCACGGTCAGAGAGAAATGTACATGCAGAGTCCTTCGGTGTCTTCATGGCATTGTGATTCGGCAGCGCAGTGTCAGCCGCGCTTATTTTTTGTTGTTTTCATAGAGGATGGCGAGACCCTTGAGCAGCAGGTTCCGGTCGTAGACCACCTTCCTGCGGCACATGGGGATGACGAATCTGGAAATGCCGCCGGTTGCCACGATCGTGGCGGGCTCCCCGAGCTCGTCCTCCATCCGGTCAATGAGACCGTCGAGCATGGCGGCAGCTCCGAGCATAATGCCGCTGCGCATACAGTCGGTTGTGTTGCGGCCGATGGCGCGCTTTGGCTGGTCGAGGTTGATGCCCGGCAGAAGCGCTGCTTTCGAGGAAAGCGCCTCGGCAGAAATGCGGACGCCCGGGCAGATGCAGCCGCCGATGTAGGTGCGGCTGCGGTCAATGACAGAGATCGTGGTGGCAGTACCCATGTCAACGACCATGAGCGGTGCGGAATACTCGTGCAGTGCCGCGACCGCTGCAACGATCAGGTCGCTTCCGATCTGCGCCGGATTGTCGATCTGGATGTTGAGACCGGTCCTGATGCCGGGGCCGACGACCATCGGTTTTTTCCCCGTGAGCTTCATAACAGCCGACCGGAACGAGTTGAGAAGCGGCGGCACGACCGAGGAAATGATGACGCCCTCGAGATCCTGAACGTGGATGTCGCACAGGGAGAGGACATTTTTCAGGTCGATGCAGTACTGGTCAGATGTTTTGACAAAATCGGTCGCGATGCGGAACTCATTTTCGATCTGCATGCCGTTCATGCAGCCGATGACGATGTTGCTGTTGCCAATGTCGATCGCAAGTAGCATGGGTGCCTCCAATACTATTATACAGAATATGGAAAAGAAATCAACAGATCTCTTTCAGTTCACAATGAAATTTTCCGCCCTCGAATGTTATGGCGGCATAGCTGCCGTTCAGGGCGGAGCAGGAGCCGGGGTTGAGCAGCCAGATACCGTCCTGCTGCTGAAGCAGAGGGCGGTGCGTGTGGCCGAACAGCACGAGCTGCGCATCGAGCCGCCTGCCCTCAAGGAGCAGCCGCGCCAGTCCTGTTTTGACGCCGAACAGATGCCCGTGCGTCAGAAAGATGCGTGTGCCGCAGACCTCACGCAGAAGCGACGGCGCAGCGGCAGAAAAGCCGTCACAGTTTCCGGGAACATATGTCATATCCAGGCCGCCGAAGGCGTTTGCAAGATCCTCCGCGTCTGCGACATAGTCACCGAGATGAAAGACCTGATCCGGTCTTTCCAGCTCCACCGCGTCATACATATTACCGATGGAGTGATGGGAGTCAGAGAAAACAAGTAGCTTCAAAACAGTCACCTGCGGCAATGCCGCTGCATAGAATAGGAGAGAAAGACAGCAGAGGGGAGTTGAGCGGATGGAAAACGGCAAAGTGCCGCAAGGCGGCATTCGGCCCGAGCAGCTTCGCAGCATGCTCGCGTCCAAGGAGGGAAAGCAGCTCATGGAGCTTTTGAGCCGCGACGGCGGCATTGCGCTTCGTCAGGCGTCAGCCGCCGCAAAAAACGGCGACTACGACCGGGCAAAGCGCATCATGGAGCCGCTGATGCAGTCACCGGAGGCCGTAAGGCTCGTGGACGAGATCAATCGGAAGTAGGGGAGCGCCATGGATGATCTACAGCAGCGGATCGAGTCGGTACTGAATGACCCCCAGCAAATGCAGGAGCTGCTTGCCCTTGCGCGGTCGCTCGGGGCGGAGCTGCCGGAGGAGCTCCAGGAATCTGCGGCGCAGCCGGAGACAGAGAGCCCACAGGAGCCCATGAAGGGACTTGGCACTCTGATGTCAAAGCCGCTCGGAGCGCTTTTGCAAAGCGCAGGGAAGCTCGAACAGAAGCAGGAGGCGCTGCTGAACGCGCTGCGCCCGTTTCTCAAGCCGAACCGGCGCGAAAAGCTCGACCGGGCGATTCGGGCGGCGCGGCTGTCGCAGCTTGCAGGCCGCGCCCTCAAAAGCCGGAACGAAAACGATCTGCCATGAGGGGGGATTGCGTGTACAACCGTTACATACCGGGGACGGACGGGACCTTCCAGCGCATGACCGTCACAACCTGTACGCCGCCGGAGGCACCGCAAAAGCCGTGCGCCGCAGAGAGGCAAAGCAGCGAGCCATGCGGCGAAGCGGGAGCGCGCCCTCTGCGGGCGCTTTTGCCGAAGGGCATGGACACGGGCGATCTTCTGCTCCTTGCGATCGTGCTGCTACTGCTGATCGACGGAGAGGAGGACGATACGCTGTCCATTCTTTTGACCCTTGCGGCGTTTATCCTGATGTAGCGGCGTCCTCGGACGCCGCTTCCTCTGTCTTCTCTGCAAACGGGTCTGTGCCGTCCGGGAGGCGGAACACGCCGTGCAGCGCCTCGTCCCCCTCCATCAGCTGCTCAAGCTGCGTCTGCTGGACGGTGTAAAAGGGCTCGCCGCCGGAAAGCGCGGTGTAGCGGTAGAGAAGCCCGCTGTCCAGACTCACCCAGTAGCAGCGCTGCACGCCGCCCTGCGTACACTGGACAAAAACGCATTGCAGGCCGCCGTCATCTGCGTCAAGCGAGAGAAACTCCACATCATCCAGCTCCGATTTCTGCGCATTCAGGAGCATTTCATAGGTCGGTACACCGGTCAGCTCATCGCGATGTGTTTCCCCGTTCAGCGTGAGCGAGACAACGTCCTCCGCGTCGGCATACCAGATATAAAGCTTGTGCCCGTCTGTGAGATAATTCACCGTCTCCAGGCTGTCCGTCAGCCGGACGAGCATCAAAGTGCCTGCGCACCAGAGATCGGCATGCTGCTCACGCACGGCATCGTCTGCGTAGGTGGTCAGCGTCAGCGTCTGATGATAGTATTCGGGCCGGTTTAGCCCGGCGAGGATGCTCTGCACATTGTCCGCTGTGATCTGCGCAAAAATATCCTCCGGATCTTCCTGCGCCGGAGGTGTTTGCGGTGCATCCGCAGCGGGCGGGTCCGGCAGCACGATCACATCGTGACGGCTGCGCTCCGCGGAGATGACAAAGAGCGCAATCAGGATAGAAATGACAGCCAGCGCAGCGATGGAGGCGATTATGGCGTTTTTTTTGTTGCTGTTTTTCTCGTCCATACGGGCGCGGCTCCTTTCCTGAGATGAAAACCGCGAAGCGGTTTGAGCTTGTCAAAAAGTCTTTTTGACAAGCTCTCAAACGCGAACCGCGGGGCTGGGTTCGCATTTGAAAAGGCTGCGCCCGCCTGCGCGCATAATTTGTGCGCTGCTTGCGCACAAATTCCACACTTGCCGGGCGTTTTGTGTTTTGTCTGACACCGCAGCGTTCAGAAAAAGTGCCGGCGGCACTTTTTTAGCGTAGGCCGAAGCGGCTATGCCGCGAGGGGGAACCACGTGGTGCGCATCGCCGTGCGCGGCGAAACTCTACGAGGTTATTTGACAGTCTGAAACCGCCGAAGCGGTTTATCTTTGCGTGCGGTTACGCGCCGAAATCGGCCGGACGCTCGCCGCGCTGACCGAAGTACCACTCGATCGCCTGCACAATGCGCTCACAGGCATGGCCGTCGCCATAGGGGTTGACGGCCTTTGCCATCTTGGCGTAAGCCTCCGACGAATCGAGCAGCTCGTCTGTCATTTTTACGATCGTGTCCTTCTCAACACCGGCCAGCTTTGCCGTTCCGGCGGCGATGGCCTCGGGGCGCTCGGTCTCACGGCGCATGACGAGCACGGGCTTGCCAAGTGCCGGCGCCTCCTCCTGAAGGCCGCCGGAGTCCGTCATGACAAAGTGGCAGCGCGCGATCAGGTTGTGCATTTCCTCCACATCGATCGGGTCGATCAGGTGAATACGCTCATGTCCGCCGAGAATGGGGAAGGCGCATTCGCGCACCACAGGGCTGAGATGGACGGGGTAGACGACCTCCACGTCGGGATGGCGCTCCACGACCTCGAGGATCGCGTGCATGATGTCCTGCATGGGCTGGCCGTAATTCTCGCGCCGGTGGCAGGTGACAGCGAGAACGCGCCGATTTTCAAAATCGAGGTGATTGAGCAGCTCCGTCGTGAAGCGGTAGTCTTTGCGGACGGTATACTGCATGGCGTCGATCGCCGTGTTGCCGGTGATGAAGATCTCGCCTGCGATGGCCTCGCGGCGGAGGTTGTCGGCGTTTGCCTTCGTCGGGGAGAAGTGCAGGTCTGCGATGTCACCGACGAGCGTGCGGTTCATCTCCTCCGGGAAGGGCGAGTATTTGTCCCATGTGCGAAGACCGGCTTCCACATGACCGACCTTGACCTGATGATAGAACGCAGCCAGTGCGCCGGCAAATGTCGTGGACGTGTCGCCGTGGACGAGAATGAGGTCCGGCTTTTCCTCCATCAGCACGTTTTCCATGCCAAGGAGCGTTTTGGTCGTGATGGTGGAGAGCGTCTGGCGCTTTTCCATGATGTTGAGGTCATAATCGGCCTTGAGTTTAAAAATATCCATGACCGAGTCGAGCATTTCCCGGTGCTGGCCGGTCAGACAGACGAGACTTTCGATGCCCTCGTGTCTTTGAAGCTCGCGCACCAGCGGCGCCATTTTGATGGCCTCGGGGCGGGTGCCGAATACGGACATGACTTTGATCTTATTCATGTGTTTCCTCCTGCGGTTTTGACGGCGCGGCGTCCTGCGGCGCCGCGTCAGCTTCGTCCGAGTGCACGGACGGCTTCGGCTTGTGCTCTGCGAAGATCGCGCGGACGCCGATGGCGGCAACGACAAAGACCGCGCCGATCAGGATCAGTGCCTTCAGCTCGCCCGAGGACGTCAGCAGCACGGCGGCAAGGCCGAGGATCGCCGTCAGCATATAGACGATGGCGACGGCCTGCTTCTGCGAAAAGCCCATGTCGATCAGCCGGTGGTGTACATGGCCGCGGTCGGCGGTCATCGGGTTCTGCCCCTTTGCAATGCGGCGCAGGAATGCGAAGCAGATGTCAAAGATCGGCAGGCCGAGGATCAAAAACGGCACCGCGAACGAGATGATGGCATAGAGCTTAAACAGGCCCGTGACCGACAGCGTGGCAAGGATATAGCCGAGGAAGGTCGAGCCGGTGTCGCCCATGAAGATCTTGGCGGGGTTCATGTTGTAGGGGATGAAGCCGAGGCACGCGCCGAACAGCGCGATGAGAATGACGGCGATGTTGAGCTCCTGCACCAGAAGCGCGATCACGACCAGCGCCGCCGTGGAGATGGCGGACACGCCGACGGCAAGCCCGTCAAGCCCGTCAATGAAGTTGACGGCGTTCGTGATGGCGACGATCCAGATGATCGTGACCGGGACCGAGAGCCAGCCGAGGCTGATGTACGTTGCGTTGCTGAATACATTGGGGTTCGAGAAAAACTGAATGACACACCCGTGATAGACCGCCATGGCAGCCGCGGCGATCTGCACGAACAGCTTCGGCAGCGCCTTGAGCGTCAGAATGTCATCCAGCACGCCCAGCACCACGATCATGACCGCGCCGAGCAGAATGCCGCGGATCTGGCGGTCGATGTCGGCGAAAATGAGCGTCGTGAGCAGAAACGCGATGAAAATGGCAAGCCCTCCGAGACGGGGAATGGGCGTCTTGTGCATCCGGCGGTTGTCCTTCGGCACATCGATCGCGCCGACGCGGTAGGCCAGGCTCTTGACCAGCGGCGTGGTGAGGAAGGAGATGGCGGCGGCAGCGGTGAGCGCGACCAGCATCTTCAATGCAAATTGCGTCGTCAATGAGAACTCCTCCGATCAGCGGGCGACAAAGCCCACCTTTTTATAGACCTTGCGCAGCGTCTTGTTGGCAAGATACGAGGCGCGCTCCGCGCCGGACTTGTAAATGCTCTCGAGATATGCCTTGTCGCCGAGCAGACGATGCGCCTCGTCCGAGATCGGGCGGACAAGCTCCACGACCGCCTCGCCGACGGCGGGCTTGAACACACCATAGCCCTGATCGGCAAACTCGGCCTCAGCCTCAGCCAGCGTTTTGCCGGTCGCGGCGCAGTAGATGGTCAGCAGGTTCGAGATGCCGGGCTTGTTCTCGCGGTCGTAGCGGACGGCGGTCTCGCAGTCGGTCACGGCGCGCTTGAACTTGCGCATGATGTCCTCCGGCTTGTCCATCAGATAGACGCAGCCGTCGGGATCAGACTTCGACATCTTGTTTTCAGGATTGCCGAGACTCATGATGCGCGCGCCCATCTTCGGGATGAACGGCTCCGGCAGCGTAAAGGTGTCGGGGAAAATGTAGTTGAAGCGTGTGGCGATGTCGCGGCAAAGCTCCACGTGCTGCTTCTGATCCTCGCCCACGGGCACAAGATCGGCCTGATACAGCAGGATATCCGCCGCCATCAGAACGGGGTAGGTGAACAGACCGGCCGTGATGTTGTCGGCATGCTGCTGCGACTTCTGCTTAAACTGCGTCATGCGGCTGAGCTCACCGAACTGCGTATAGCAGCCGAGCACCCAGCTCAGCTCCGCGTGCTGCGGCACATGGCTCTGGATGAACATGATGTTCTTCTCCGGATCGAGACCGCAGGCGATATACTGCGCGAGCTGCTCGAGCGTGCGCCGACGCAGATCGGCGGGCACCTGACGCACGGTGATGGCGTGCATATCGACAATGCAGAACAGACACTCATATTCGTGCTGCAATGCAGCCCAGTTCTTGATGGCGCCCATGTACGAGCCGAGCGTCAGATCGCCGCTGGGCTGAATGCCTGAAAAGATCCGCTTTTTGTCTTCCATGATGAAAACCTCTGTTCTATTTTGTATTTTTACATAAGTGACCTTATTTTATCACACATCCGTCGGTTTCGCAATCACAGCGCGCGGATTTCAGAAAAATCATTGACGAAAGGACGTGGAAACGATATGATAAGAGAAATTCAAATGCAGATACGGAGGAGTTCTTATGAACTTTTTTGATGAGATGGAAGCGCGCATTCCGCGCGGCAAGGTGCGCACCCGCTTTGCACCCAGTCCCACGGGCTACATGCACGTCGGCAATCTGCGCACGGCGCTTTACACGTGGCTGATCGCCCGCAGTCAGGGCGGCACGTTCATCCTGCGCATCGAGGACACCGATCAGGGCCGTCTGGTCGAGGGCGCAACGGACGTGATCTACCGGACGATGGCAGAATGCGGTCTTGACCACGACGAAGGTCCCGATGTCGGCGGCCCGGTCGGCCCCTATGTCCAGTCCGAGCGCCGTGACCTGTTCGGCAAGTATGCAAAGCTCCTTTGCGAAAAGGGCGGCGCATACTACTGCTTCTGCCAGAAGGGTGAGGAGGAAGAAGCGCTTGCAGAGGATGAGGGCAAGGAGATCCGCAAGCACGTCTGTGCCTGCCGCGACCTGCCGCTTGACGAGGCCCTCAGACGTGTGGAGGCGGGCGAGCCTTTTGTCATCCGCCAGCGCATCCCGCACGAAGGCACGACCACGTTCCATGACGCCTCCTTCGGTGACATCACAGTCGAAAATAAGGAACTTGAGGATCAGGTGCTGCTCAAGTCCGACGGTCTTCCCACCTATAACTTTGCAAACGTCGTGGACGACCATCTGATGGGCATTACGCACGTTGTCCGCGGCACCGAGTATCTCTCGTCTGCGCCGAAGTACAACCTGCTGTATCAGGCGTTCGGCTGGGAGGTGCCCACCTACGTCCACTGCTCGCCGGTCATGCGCGATGCGCAGCACAAAATGTCAAAGCGCAGCGGCGACCCGAGCTATGAGGATCTCATCCGCGCGGGCTACCTGACGCCTGCTGTTCTCAACTATGTGGCGCTGCTTGGCTGGAGCCCGAAGGGCGAGCTTGCCGAGCAGGAGTTCTTCACCCTGCCCGAGCTTGTCAAGGCCTTTGACATTTCCGGCATTTCCAAGAGCCCCGCTGTGTTTGACATCAACAAGCTCCGCTGGATGAACGCCGAGTACATGAAGAAGCTCACATCCGAGGAGTTCTTCACGAAGGCGGAGCCGTGGCTCAAAAAGGCGGTCACAAGCCCGGCCATCGACCTGCGGAAGGTCGCGGCGCTGGTGCAGTCCCGCTGTGAGATCCTTTCAGACCTGCCCGAGCGCGTTGATTTCCTTGACCGGCTTCCGGAGTATGAGACGGAGCTTTACGTCCACAAGAAGTCCAAGACGAATCTTGAAAACTCGCTCGACACCCTCCGGACGCTTCTGCCGGTGCTGGAGGCACAGGAGGACTGGTCGAATGAGGGCCTGTATGAGCGGCTGGTGGCGCTGGCCGCGGAGAAGGAAGTCAAAAACTCCGTCATTCTCTGGCCGCTTCGCGTGGCGCTCTCCGGCAAGGCCTCCACACCCGGCGGCGCAACGGAGCTTGCCTCGCTTCTCGGCAAGGAAGCCTCCATTGCCCGCGTGAAAAAGGGCATCGAGCTTCTCTCCAAATAACGAACGAAAACGCGAACCGCCCCGCGGTTCGCGTTTGAGAGCTTGTCAAAAAGACTTTTTGACAAGCTTGAACGCCCGAAGAAGCGCTGCTTCTTCGGGCGTTTGTGCATTATGCAGCCTCCTTGGGCGGCTCATACGTCGGATTGTAATTGACGATGATGCCGATCTCCTGAAGGTCGGGGATGCTCTTGGTGTCAACGGGGTTGTCCCACACGTCGATCTGAATGATGTTATAGCAGTCCTTGAGACACGAGATGTCCTTGACCTTGTTGTAGTCCACGCGGATATAGTTGAGATAGAGCAGCTTTGCAAAGCCGGATACATCCTCGATCTCATTGTAGTTCGCGCTGAACTGCACGAGCTTCGATGTCTCCGGGTCAAATTTCGGAACGGCCTTGATCTGGTTGTTGTTGGCCTTGAAATTGACAAGCTCCGGGAAATTCGTCAGAACGGAGATGTCGCTGAGCTTGTTCTCGCTCAGATCGATGACGGAGAGCGCTGTGCAGTCCGCCAGCACGGAAATGTCGCTGATCTCGTTGTTCGAGGCATACAGCTCGGAAAGATTCGTGTTTCCGGCGAGACTCGACAGCTTGGAAATGCCGCAGTTTTCGACATACAGCTTCTCAAGCAGCAGGCAGTTGTTGAGATATGTGATGGAGCTGATGGGATTGTTGGTCAGATGCAGCTCGCGCAGCTCCGTCATGGACGAGACGGCGGTGATGTCGGAGATGGTGTTGTTCGTCAGATCGAGCATCTTGAGCTTGGTCAGACCGACCAGCGGATTGATCGACTCGATGGCGCAGTTGCTGAGCGTCAGGCTCGTGAGATCGGGGAGGGTTCCGACCGTCTCCAGCATGCTCTGCGAGAGCGTGCAGCCCGTGAGATCCAGTGTGCGGAGTGTTGTCAGTGTGCCGATGATGCTCAAATCGAGCGTCGAGGGCGCATTGTGGATGGTGAGGGCCTGAAGACCCGTAAAGAAGCGCAGGTCACTGAGGGACTGCGTCTCCTCGGGGACGGTGAACGCCTCGATCTCCCAAAGCTCGTCGGACATGATCTCGTCGCTTGCCGATTTTCCGAGCTGCTCGCGCACAGCGGCGTCCACCGCGCGGTCCTCGAGCGTGATCGCCTCGACCACATTTCCGACCGTGTAGCCCGCATAGGCCGCGCGGCTGACAAGGCCGTTTGCATCCACAGAGATGGCAATGACGGTCGACTCGCCGCCGGGCAGCGTGACAGGGCCGGTATAGAGATCCGTCGCAAGCGACGGGAAATCGGTCGTCGCGGTGAGATAGACCGAGCCGGAAGCACTGTACGCGGAGACATCGATATACTCGCTGTAATAGCCGCTCTCCGGCGTCAAAACCGGCGTTGCCGGGCGAAGCGCCTCGATGGCGGCCTTCACAGACTCGTTTGCGATGCTGCCAAGCATCTGCTCGGCATCCATGAGCTTGTCCTGCGCGACGTATGTGCGGGAAAGCTCCGCATACAGCTCGACCGATTCGGGGTCGCGCGTGATGGCGCTGACCAGCGTGTACTCAGCCTTGGTGTAGTTCCCGCTGAGAATATACGCCTTTGCGAGCCGGCGGGGGATGGTCTCATCCTCCGGCTGGAGCTTCTGGGCCTGCCGGTAAAAGGCGATGGTGCGGTTGTAGCGGCCGGACTGCTCAAAACGGTCGCCCCAGTAGATCAGCACGCTTGCGGTCAGATCTTTTCGGAAAACAAAGAAAAACAGGCAGGCGCCGATCAGAAGCGCGGCGGCCAGAACCAGCAGAATAACATTTCGGACGGTGTGTTTTTTCATTGGGGACGCTCCCATTCATCGTAGAATAAATCAGATACATTATACGTGCTTCCCGCGAGCGTGTCAAGTTATGTAAAACGAAAGCCGCGCCGGATGCGGCCCGCTGCATACGCCCCGGTAAAGCAAACCGGCCGCTATTTGCCGGCAGCGTCCGGATGGTCGGACTTTGTGATCTCCAGCGCACTTTTCGGATACGTTTCCAGATCCTTGCCCTCCAGCAGCAGGAGCTTTTCCGCAAGGAGACGGGAAAGACCGCTGAGAATGGCGATCTCGGAAATGAGCTCCGACGTCTCCGATGTGGCAAGCGCGAACTGCGTTCTTTCGTGCGCAAGGATCGGGCCTGCGGCCAGCCGCACCTGCTGGATGAAATACTCGGCGGCCAGCCGGTGCTTTTCCGCATATGCGCTGTAGATCTCACGCACCTCCTGCTCCGACAGGCCGACAGGGATCATGCTGTGCAGCGTTGCGATGCTGAGCGTCTGCTTGAGCGTGCAGATCATGATGAGATATGCGATGTGAACGCGGTAGTATTTTTTCCGGCACGGCTCCGGCATGAAGCGGTTGCGGACATAGTTGTTGATGGTGGCGGCGGTGATGAACTGCTCGTCCTTGAGCTCCGGCGGCAGATAGTCGAGATATTGCCGCAGCAGCGCAAGCACCTGCTCCATATAAAGACCGAGATCGGGGATATCCTCCCAGCTCGGCAGGCGATAGTCGTGAAGGTAGGTCTCCCAGCGGCGGAGCTTTGCCGCGGTCAGTCGATTGTCGTAGCGCATAGGCGCCTCCATTTCTGAAACGATTCCGGATCCATGATACATTGTATTATAGCAGCAGAGCGGACGCTTGACAAGATGCTGCGCTGCGATTGCGTGTTGACATTGTATTATAAACGTGATAATCTGATTTTGAAAATTAGATGAATGCTTTCACGGAGGCTGAAATGAGCTTTGTAATCGCAACGGACACCTCGGCAAATCTGCCGACGCCATACACCAAGGAGCATGGGCTCGTCGTCATCCCGCTTTCCTACCATGTTTTCGGAGAGGAACACTTCTGCATGGATACGGAGGAATTTAACGCCAAGGAGGCAGACGCCTATTTTGCCGCGATGAAGAAGGGCGAGCGCGTGACCACGTCGCAGGTCCCGCCGCAGCGCTATATCGACGCGTTCACGCCGGTGCTGGAGGCTGGAAATGACATCCTGTTTGTCGGCATGTCCTCGGGCATCAGCGGCTCGTATGCCTCGTCGGAGATCGCTGCCGCGCAGCTTCGCGAGACGTTCCCCGAACGCACGATCCGAACGGTCGATACCCTCGGCGCTTCGATGGGCGAGGGCATCCCGGTGATGCACGCCGTCGAGTGGAGAGCGGAGGGGCTCGGCATCAACGAGATCGCAGACCGCCTTCTTGACGAGCGCGCCTGCATGTATCAGGGCGTTCTGTTGGATGATCTTATGTACCTCAGCCGCGGCGGACGTCTGTCCGGCGCGAAGGCCGTGATCGGCACGGTGCTCGGCATCCGGCCGCTGCTCAAGGGCAACGACCGCGGCGAGCTTGTTGTCTGCGGAAAAACACGCGGCAGAAAGGCGGCGCTTGCGGCCCTCGCCGAGCGTTACGCGAAGCTCGTGACGGATGCGGCAAAGCGCATCGTCAGCGTCGTCTATACCGACTGCAAGCAGGATGCGGAGGAACTCGCGGAGATGATCTGCAAGATCGCGCAGCCGAGAAAAATGATGGTCCTCCGGTATGAGCCTGTCACCGGCTCGTATCTCGGGCCGGGCGCGGTCGCACTGTTTTTTGAGGGCGGCAAGGACGTCCGCGAGGCGTAAAACATGCACATATGCACACAAGAGGCTGGAGAGATCCAGTCTCTTTCTGTATTTTGCATGCATTTTGCACAATTTGCAATTGAAAAGCAGATGATATCCTGTTATCATATATCATAACCACCAAATTCTGTGTGCAAATGCTCGCATACGAACATGGAGAGAATGCCTATGCTGCGAATCCGACCGATCGAGGACAGGGACATTGCGGCCTGCCTTGCGATCTACAATTATTATATCGAGCATACGACGATCACATTTGAAGAAGAACCGCTGAGCCTTGCGGCCTTTTCCGAACGGGTACGCCGCATCTGCGCGGGCTATCCGTATCTGGTCGCGGAGGAGGACGGCGTGGTCATCGGCTATGCCTATCTGGATGCTTATCACGAGCGCTCGGCCTATCGCTACACGGCTGACCTGTCGATCTATCTTGCCCATGACTGCCTCGGCCGCGGCGCCGGCGCAAGCCTGCTTGCCGCCGTTGAGCGCCTCGCGGAGCAGCAGGGGCTTCGAAATCTTGTTGCCATCGTCACAGAGGAAAACGAGCACAGCCTGGCCTTTCATGCGCGTCACGGCTACCGCGAGGTCGGGCGGCTCTATAAGTCCGGCTTCAAATTCGGCCGCTGGCTCGATGCGGTGTTCCTGCAAAAGGTGCTGCCGCCGTTTGATGCGGAGAAAGTGCAGGCGCTATGAGTAAGAAAAAAACAGGCGGCCTTGCCGCATTTCGTCTCGGGGTGCATCTTGGTGCGCCCGTCATTCTCGGTTATATCCCGGCCGGCATCGCCTATGCGCTGATTGCGCGTCAGGCGGGCTTTTCCGTGCTTGAGACGTGCCTGATGTCCGCATTTGTCCATGCGGGTGCCAGCCAGATGATGGCGGTCGGCATGAGCGCGCAGGGCGCGGGTGTCGCGGCGATCCTGCTGACAACGTTCATCCTGAACCTGCGCTATTTTATCATGTCGGCCTGTGTTATGAACGATCTGAAGCAGGAAAAGCGTCCGTTTAAGATGCTTCTGGCGTTCGGCGTGACCGACGAGGTCTTTGCCATCCATGCCGTCCAGAAGCGCACGGAGCATCCGGGGATGGTCTTTCTTGGCATGTCGCTCGTCTCCTATCTGGCATGCAATGTCGGAACATTCATCGGCGCGGTCGCGTCCGATTTTCTGCCGCCGCTTCTGACGGCGGCGCTCGGCATCGCGATGTATGCGATGTTCATTGCGCTCTTGATGCCGAGTCTGCACGGCAACGGGCGCCTTGCGCTGCTGGTCGTGTTTACGGCGGCGATCAATGCGCTGCTGTCACGGCTTCTGACACCCGGCTGGGCGCTGGTCGTGGCAACGCTCGTCGGCGCGGCGGTCGGCGTGCCGTTCGTGGAGCTGCCGGGAAAGGAGCTGTACCATGAGGACTGACATTCTGATCCTGATCCTCGGCATGATGCTGGTGACCTATATTCCGCGCATGCTGCCCGCCGTGCTGCTGGAAAAGCTGCACTTCGGCCCGAAGGCGGAGAAATTTCTTCAGCTCGTTCCCTATACTGCGATGGCGGCGCTCATATTCCCTGGCATTCTCACGATGGATGCCGCAAGACCCTACATCGGCCTTGCGGGCGGCGCGGCGGCCGGCCTTCTTGCGTGGAAGCGTGTGCCGGTCATCGTCTGTGTGCTGGCGGCCGTCGCGGTCGATCTTGCACTCTATGTATTGCTGCCGTAAATTTTTCGGCGCGGTGCAACCAGCCGCAAAAAACTGCGTCTTTATGGTCAGAAGGACACAATACCGCTTCACGAAAGGGAGGACGCAGATATGAAACGATTTTTGGCTTGGATCCTTGTGCTGGCGAGCCTTTGCTCGCTTGCCGCATGTGCCGCAGGCACACAGAACGGAACGCGAGAGCCGGGGACGGCGGATTTTCCGGATGCAGATGGAATGCTGCTTGCAAAGCCGGAGCTTCCGCAGACGGTGCAGCGGCCCAGTTTCGAGGACTATGAGGCGAAGGACGGAACGCTCGACATGGAGGCGTACAACGCCGCCTACGAAGCGTGGCAGGACGACCGCAACGACCGTCTGGCGCTGGATGACGGCTGGAGCGATGGAATGCAGTCGTTTTTCCTGACCACGTCGCAGCAGTATCTTGCCGGAACGGACGGAGAAAACCGCGTCTATTCGCCGCTGAGCCTCTATCTTGCGCTCGCCATGCTGGCCGAGTGTACAGACGGCGAGAGCCGTGCGCAGCTCCTGTCGCTTCTCGGCTCGGAGAGCATCGAGATCCAGCGGAAAAAGGCCTCCGCGCTCTGGAGCTCGACATACTGCGATGACGGCCAGACCAAATGCCTGCCCGGCTCGTCTGTCTGGCTGAACCGGGACATCGATTTCCGGCAGGAGACGATGGACGCGCTTGCGGAGCACTACCGCGCCGCGTCGTACCGGGGCGAAATGGGGAGCGCGGCGCTGAACGAGGCGCTCCAAAGCTGGCTGAACGAGCAGACCGGAGGACTCTTGAAGGACGCGGTGAAGAACGTCACCCTGCGTCCGCAGACCGTCATTGCGCTGGCGTCCACGCTCTATTTCCGCGCCGCGTGGCAAAACGAGTTCTACGCGGGCGCAACCCGGAGCGACACCTTCCACACGCCCAGCGGCGATGTGACGTGCGATTTTATGCACGGCGGCGATGCTGCGGGCTATTACTGGGGCGAGAAATTTGAGGCAGTCTGCCTCCGCTTTGACATGGGCGGCGCCATGTGGCTCGTCCTGCCGCGAGAGGGCCACACCCCCGAGGAGCTTCTCACAGACGAGGAGGCGCAGCGCTTTCTTGCCTCCGGCGGCGACTGGGCAAACTGCAAAAGCCAGACTGTGAACCTCACCCTGCCGAAATTCGATGTCTCGGCGGACTTCGACCTCAAGGACGGCCTCATGGCGCTCGGCGTCCGCGATGTGTTTGACGCATCCGTTTCGGACTTCACGCCGCTGGCCGCGGATGCTAAGGCGCTTGCCGTCACGCAGGCGCAGCATGCCGCCCGCGTGAAGATCGACGAGGAGGGCTGCGAGGCAGCGGCGTTCACAGTGATGGGCGTGGATGGGCGCGCCATGGTCAGCGAAGTGATCGACCTTTGCTTTGACCGTCCGTTCCTGTTCCTTGTCACAGCGGAAAACGAACAGCCGCTCTTTGCGGGCATCGTCAATAACCCGCTGGACTGAGAAAGCGTGAATGATTGCAGCATGAAAGCCCCTTCCGGAACCATGGGTTCCGGAAGGGACTTCGAGCTTGTCAAAAAGTCTTTTTGACAAGCTCTCAAACGCGAACCGCGTGGCTGGGTTCGCGTTTGAAAAGGCTGCGCCCGCCTACGCGCATAATTTGTGCGCTGCTTGCGCACAAATTCCACACTTGCCGGGCGTTTTGTGTTTTGTCCGATGTACACGCCACCGGACAAAACAAATTGACATTTCATTCGCGCCTGCGGGCGCGAACTCTACGAGACCTTTTGACAGTCTGAAAGCCCCTCCGGATCTTTGATGAACCGGAGGGGCTTTTGAACGTACATGGCTTATTTGTAGAGATAGCTGTAGTGGCTGCGGATGCGGAGAATGAGCACCTCGATCTCTCTCGGAAGCTCGTTCGGCTTCGACAGATCGACGTCCTCGACCTTGCAGCCGAGACGAACGCGGACCTGATCGCCGCCCAGGAAGAAAACACCCTGGTTTGCGCTGTCCGCCATGTCCTCCGCCGTCTGGAAAAGCGTGAACTTGTCATGGCACGGCTCAGAGGCGTAGGGGCAGAAGTGCGTGCAGTTGCCGCACTCGTTGCACATCCTGTCGATGTGGACGATCTGCGTCCGGCCGTCTGCCAGCGTTAACGCGACGTTCGCACGGTTCGGACAGGAATCGACGCAGTTTTCACAGACCGTGTTGCAGCTCAGGCAGCGCGCGCCCTCGCAGCAGGCATCCTTTGCCATCTTCAAGATGCCCTTCTTCGCCGAGGCCTCGGCCTTCGCCGGGTAGGCGGCTGCCGGGATCTCATAGGTGTGCGCCGCGCCGATGACGGCTTCGGCAAAGGCGGCGGCGTCGGCAATGCCCTCGACCACAGTCGCGGGGCCGCGATGCGCGTCGCCTGCGCACCAGACGCCTTCGACGTTCGTCCGGAAGGCGGGGCCCTTGCGCTCCATCTCGATGCCGTTTGCGGCCATCAGCTCCGCATCGACGCGCTCGCCGACGGCGGAGATCACGAGGTCGCAGGGAATCTCAAAGAACGTGCCCGTTCCGACCGGTGCGCGGCGTCCGGAGGCGTTCGGCTCGCCAAGCTTCATCTTCTCAAGACGAAGCATGCCGTCCTTCTGCTCGACGGGAGCGGCCAACTCGACCAGCTGCACGCCCTCCTCAATCGCGAGCATCAGCTCGTGCTCGTCGGCGGGCATTTCCTTCTTCGTGCGGCGGTAGACGATGGTGGACGTCTCCGCACCCATTCGCTTTGCCACGCGCGCCGCGTCCATGGCGGTGTTGCCCGCGCCGACGACGACCACATGACCCTCCAGACACGGCTTGACCTGCTGCTTCATGTCCTTCATCCAGCCGATGACGCCCTTGACGTTTCCGGGAATGTCGAGCCTGCCGGCCTGCCATGCGCCGGTGGCGATCAGAATATGGGTATAGCCCTGCTCCTTGAGCGCCTCGACCGACGGAGCCGGCGCGCCGCAGCGAACCTCCACGCCGTATTTTTCCATCAGCGCAATGTCCTTGTCGATGGCCTCGTCGGAGATGCGGAACGCGGGAATGACGTAGCGCGGCACGCCGCCGAGCTTTTCCTCGCGCTCAAAGATGGTCGTCTCGACACCGGCTCTGCCGAGGAAGTAGGCCGCCGCAATACCGGTCGGGCCGCCGCCGATGATGGCGGCTTTTTTGCCCTCCAGACGTGCCGGACGGCGGATGGAGGCCATCAGCGCGCCGTAGCCCTTTTCAGCGGCGATCAGCTTGGCAGCACGGATATGGACGGATTCTTCGTAGAAATTGCGCGAGCAGCGGTTCTGGCAGCGGTGTGCGCAGATGGTGCCGGTGATGAACGGCAGCGCGTTCTTCTCAGTGATGAGCTTCAGTGCCGGGCCGTAAAGACCCTTGCGGCAAAGCTCGATATACTCGGGGATGTCCTGCCGGATGGGGCAGCCGCCCTTGCACGGCGCAGTGAAGCAGTCGATGAGGGGCACGGCCTCCGCGCTCTTGCGCGCGGGGATGGGCTTGATGGGCTTGAGATGATGCACGTCGGTGTGCGACGCGGCGCTCATCTCCGCAATGGCAGCCGAGTCGGTGCCGGAGAAGGCGCGGTAGGGGAGCCCCTCGACCTTTTCGACCATCTGCGCAAGGCGGTTGTATCCGCCGGGCTTGAGGATGGTGGTGGCGACGGTGATGGGCCAGATGCCTGCGGCAAACAGCTTGTCGCAGTTAAAATACTCCGCGCCGCCTGCAAAGGAAATGCGCATCTTGCCCGCAAACTGGCGGGAAATGCGGCTGCACATCTCGATGGTCAGCGGGAACAGACTGCGGCCGGACATATACATTTCGCTTCCGGGCAGCTCGCCGCGCGTGGTGTCAACGGGGAAGGTGTTGGAGAGCTTGAGACCGAATTCCAGCCCCTTCGATTCTGCAAGCGCCTGAAGCCGCTCGAACATCGGGGCGGCGTCGGCCCACTGGAGATCCTCGTTGAAGTGGTGCTCGTCAAAGACGATGTAATCATAACCCATCGAGTCAAGGATCGTGCGCGCGGTCTTGTAGCCGAGGATGGTCGGATTGCACTTGACGAAGGTGTGAAGGCCCTTTTCCGTCAGCAGATACGACGCGATGCGCTCGATCTCCTGCGGCGGGCAGCCGTGCAGCGTGGAGACGGTGACGGAGCGCGAGACGCGCGGAGAAATGGACGCGATAAAGTCCTTTTCCTCCGGGAAAAGCTCGCTCAGAACGTCCAGACACTCGCGGAACTGCGCCGTGCCGGAGGCGTCCATCATGCCGTTTATGTAGCTGTCGACCTTTTCGCCCCGGATGCCCTCAAGGTCATAGCCGACCGACATGTTGAACACGAAGCCGTCCGGGTCTCCGAGATCATAGCGCTTTGACAGGAGCTTCAGCGCGCACCAGGCCTTAATATACTCGTTCATGGCCTGCGGAACCTCCAGCTCCGTTGACCACTCCTGATTGTAGCCCTCGTCGTCGGCGAGGATGCACGGACGCGGCACGCAGCGCGCCAGCTCCTCACCGTCCATCTTCTGGACGGTCTTGACCTCAAAGAAGCGCGCGCCCGCGAAATAGGCGGCGATGATGTTCTGCGCGAGCTGGCTGTTGGGACCGGCTGCGGGGCCAAACGGCGTTTCGATGCGTTCGCCGAAAATGGGCAGCGTCTTGCCGCTGGCGCGGTACGCCTTGTGAACGCCGAAGATGTCGCCCTCGCGGGCATATTCTGTGACGATCCAGTTCATCAGCGACCGGAACGGGATCGGATACATTTTTTCAGACATGGTTCAGTTACCTCCAATTTAGTAATCACGGGGCCGCCAGATGATCGCCAGCACGATCGGAAGCCCTGCGGTGACGAGCGTCAGCAGATCCTTCACGAATGCCAGAGCCTGCGCGCCGAGATCCGACGCGCTGAAAAGCGCCAGAACGCTGGTAAGAAAGATCAGGATGCTTTTAAAAAACGGGATGATCGAGGCGCCGGCGATGAGCGCCTTTCCGATGTGCTTCTCACATGCCAGCAAGACCCACCCGGTCAGCGCGGCCACGCCTGCGAGCATCGCAAGATATACGGTCAGCTTTCCCGGGAAAAGCTCCGGCAGGTAGTATTCAAAGAACGAATTCAGGCAGCGCAGCCCAAGCCGCCCCACGCCAAGGCCGAAGAATGCAAACAGCGCGGCGTCGAGCGTGGAGAAAACGAGCAGGGCGAGCAGAAGCCACTTGCAGACCTGTTGACGGGGGGATGTGTACATCGGGCTACCTCCTGATATTTGTTTCCGCCGCGGCTCAATACTCTCTGTGATTCAGCGTGCCCCAGAGCTTCCTGGACGCTTCGAGAATGTGCGCGTTTTCGGCCTCCTCATCGATGCCGACCAGCTCACGGTCCTTCATCAGGAGCTTGCCGGCGGCAATGGTGGTCTGACACTGGCGGCCGGTCATGCCGAAGATCATGTGGCCGTCGATGTTCTCATCCGAGAACGGCGTGAACGGCTTATAGTCCATGACGATGATGTCGGCGGCGGCGCCGGCTTTCAGAACGCCGAGCGTATCGGGGAAGTACTTCTCGCCGATCTTCGCGTTGTTTTTAAAGAGCATATCCGTGACCTCGCACCAGCCGACGTTCGGCAGACAGTTCTGGCTGCGCTGCGAGCAGAGCGCGACCTTGAGCGATTCGAGCATGTCGTTGGTGTAGGCGTCGGTGCCCATGCCGAGCAGAATGCCGCGCTTGTAAAGCTGGATCACCGGGCAGATGCCGATGGCGTTGCCCATGTTGGATTCGGGGTTGTTGACGACCATCGTGCCGGTCTCGCGAATGAGCTCCATCTCGGCGGTGTTCACATGGATGCAGTGGCCGAGGATGGTCTTTTCACCGAGAATGCCGTGATCCTGAAGACGCTGCACGGGGCGGCGGCCGTAGTTCTGAAGGCTGTCATATACGTCGTTCATGCCTTCGGAAACATGGATGTGGTATCCCGTTCTGCCGTTGTTGGCCTCGACCATGCGGTCAAAGGTCTTGTCAGAGATGGTGAACAGCGCGTGACCGCCGAACATGGCGGCGAGCATCGGATCGTTGTGCTCCCGGCAGTAGGTGATCCAGTCTGCGTTTTCCCGGATGGCCTCGAGGCACTTTTCCTCGCCGTCCCGGTCGGAGACCTCATAGCAGAGGCAGGAGCGAATGCCGAATTTCTTTGCGCTTTCGCCGATCTGGAACAGCGAGCCGGGGATCTGGCAGTAGGATGCGTGATGGTCAAAGACGGTCGTGACGCCCTGCTTGATGCAGTCGATGTAGAGTGCGTCCGCGCTTGCGCGGGTGCCCTCCAGCGTCAGATGGCGGTCGATGGCCCACCAAGTTCCGTCCAGCACCTCAAGGAAGTTCGTGGGGTTGTTTCCCACGATGGACAGACCGCGCGCCAGCGCCGAATAAATGTGTGTGTGGGCGTTGATGAGCGCGGGCATGATGACGCCGCCCTTTGCGTCGATTTTTTCCGCCTGCGGATATTTGGCCGTCAGAGCCGCTTCCTCTCCGACCTCGACGATCTTGCTGCCCTCATAGACCACAGCACCTTTTTCATAGTAGCCCCTTGCGTCGGGGTCGCGGGTAATGAGCCGTCCGTTTGTAAGAATGTACATCGTGAACTCCTCCTATATCTGATGTCCGTTTGCACCACCCGCCGGATAACGAAAAATGTTTCAAACCTTTCGATTTGAAACACTCACGCGCTGCGCCGAGTGATAGTTGCAGCCCGTGTGCGAAACACTTCCTTACAGCTACCAATCTTAGATTGTACTTACATTATACCGAAACACAGTTCCGATTTTAAGCGGTATTTTTTACAAAAATGAACGAGGTTTTTTTGATATTTTGCCATCCGCCGCGCCGGAAAACGGCGACGCAAACGAGCCATCCAATTTGTGGGGGCCAATGTAATCGGCCCCCACAACGGAAAACGGGAAGACAGTATAAACCTGACGACGCGGGCAATCTCGTCACCGCATCCTCAGGTATGCCTCGCATTTTTTCTGCGCGGCCTCGGCGGTCGTTTCCTCATCTGCGCTGACAAGGCGGCCTTCTCTGACCGTGACCTTGCCGTTTACAACGGTATAATCGACCGGGGCGCGCACGCCGACGGTCGCGAGCATGGAGCAGGGATCAAAGCACGCGCCCGTCAGCTCCAGCCTGCGGCTGTCGATGAGAAACAGGTCACAGCACTGCCCGACCGAAAGCGCACCGATGTCGCTTCTTCCAAGCAGCCGCGCGCTTCCGCGCGTTGCCATCTTCAAGATCTCGTAGCCGGAGGGCGCCTCGCGGCTGGAATGGAGCCGGTGGAGCAAAAACGCCGTGCGCAGCTCCTCCATGAGACTTGAGCCGTCGTTTGAGGCCGAGCCGTCCACACCCAGACCGACCGGCACGCCGAGCCGGAGCATCTCCGGGATGCGCGCAACACCGGAGGCGAGCTTCATGTTGGAGACAGGGCAGTGGCATACGCCCGTTCCGGTCTGCGCCAGAAGCCTCAGCTCCTCGTCGTTAAAATGAATGCCGTGCGCATACCACACATCCGGCCCGACCCAGCCGAGCGTCTGCATGAACTCCAACGGGCGCATGCCCTCGCGTGCGAGCATATACGCTTCCTCGTCCTTCGTCTCACAGAGGTGCGTGTGAAGCCGCACGCCGTACTGCCGCGCCAGAATGGCGCTCTGCCGCAGAAGCTCTGGAGAGACCGAAAACGGCGAGCACGGCGCCAGCGCCAGCGTGTGCATCGAACCGAACGACGGATCGTGGTAGGCCTCGATCAGCCGGATGCTGTCTGCCATGATCTCGTCCACCGTCTGGACGACCGAATCGGGCGGCAGCCCGCCGTCCTTGACGGACAGATCCATCGACCCGCGCGAGCAGGCCATCCGGATGCCGAGCGCCTCCGCTGCCTCAAGCTGTGCGCCGATGAGATCGCCTGCGCCGGCAGGGAAGACGTAGTGATGATCGAAGCAGGTCGTACAGCCGTGCTTCATAAGCTCGCCCATGCCGCTCAGCGAGGAAAGACGCACAACGTCCGCATCGAGATTTTTCCAGATCTCATACAGCGTCCTGAGCCAGTCAAACAGCTCCATGTTCTGCACCTGCGGCAGATTGCGTGAAAACTGCTGATACAGATGGTGATGCGTGTTGATCAGTCCGGGGTAGCAGAGCATATGGCTTGCGTCAATGACCGTATCCGCCTGCTGCGGCAGCCGGGGGCCGATGGCGCGGATGACGCCGTCCTCGGCATAGAGATCGACATGTTCGTAAACGGTATCCCGATCGTCGCAGGAGATCAGGCGGGAAATGTTGCAAAGCTTGAGCCGTTTCATAAGCGTTCCCTCACTTTTCAGGATGATTTTATTATATCGCATTTCCGGGCGGACGCAAGCACCGGCGGTCAAAATAAAAAAATCGAAAAAAACTTAAAAAGTACTTGCATTTTGAATCACTCTGTGCTAATATACTTGAGCGCGATGGAAGCGCGGTACGCGCCGGTAGCTCAGTTGGATAGAGTGACTGGCTACGAACCAGTAGGTCGGGGGTTCGAGTCCCTTCCGGCGTACCAAAAGAACCGTAATTGTAATGCAACTGCACTGCAATTACGGTTCTTTTCTATTTCTGCCCGGAGGACGGCTCGCAGCACATTTTGTGCTTGACAGAAATTGCGTATTCTGCCATGCTATACTTGTAATTTTTCATGGCAGACCTGCGCTGCCTTGCCGCACGATGGAGCGGGAAAGGAAGAAGGATATGAAGAAGCTGCTGATTTGTTTTCTGATCGCCGTGGCCTCGCTGCTGGCCCTCTGCGCATGTCAAAGCAGTGTGGATCTGGACAACGGCCGCGGCGCCCCGACCGGACAGACCAACGGCACGAAGGACGCCGCGCCGGAGCAGCCGGCCGAATATGGAGGTGAGCCTGTGGAGTTTACGAGCTTTTCTCTCTCAGAGAGCGGCACGCCCGCTGAAACACGCGTCTATCAGGGATATAAGACAGACAGCGGCGTGCATCTGGAGTTTTCCGTTACCACGCAAATGTGGGATGACGAGGTGCACGGCTCTGTGGAGACCTGCCTTTACACCCATGCGGTCGACGGCGACGAAGCGCTCTACCGGGAGCTGTGTGCCCTGTTTGGAAACTGCCGGGTGGATAAATGGGCGGGCTTCCATGGCGAGAATCCTCCGGATGTGTTCGACGGGACCTTCATGCACTTTGAAGCGGTTCTGGCGGACGGGAGCAGGATAAGCGCCGATGGCAGCAACAACTTCCCTTCCAATTACGGCGCGTTCCGGAATGCCGTTCAGAAGCTGACCACAGAGGCGCGCATCCGTTCGACTGAGTTTTGCGACGGCGCCTACGCGCTCACACTGCCGGAAAGCTGGGTCGGCGTTGTGACTGCGAGCTTTTCTGATTTCGGTGTGTCGTTCCGCGTGGATACGGCGGACGGCAAAGGCGCAACATTTATGATCATAGATAACAGCGGCTATGGCTATTTATCGGACTCGTACCCGGATGGAATCGAAGCCGGACGCCTTGTCTCCGACGGCGATGTCCGCTTCCTCACGGTGCGCGGCCAGTACGAGCTTGACACGTATGGCGATGCGATCTCGGAGGAAGCGCGCGCGCTCTGGGAGACCTATGGGCAGGACAAGCTGGCCATTGTCGAAAGCATCCGCGGCATCAACGGCTATACGTTCTGCCCCGAGGACGGGTCTGCGCTGTATGAGTCGGAGGCGGAGCAGCTTGCGGACCGTGCGCGGAGCCTCTGGCTCATGTTCAGCTTCGCGGGCGAATATTCAGGGGGCGTCCAGCCCACCATCATAAATGGCCGGAGCTATAAGCCCATGTTCCCCATGTATGAGTGCGTTTTTACGATCGATGCGGTACGCGAGCGCTTTTTGGAGGTCTTTTCCGAGGCGTTCACAGACAGAACGATCAGCCGCGCCATCGAGCAGGGAGATCTGCTCGAGTATGAGGACGATGTCTATGTGGCATATAAGAAAAACAAGGGGGAGACCTCCGGCAACAGCTGGGTGTCCGAGCTCCGCGAGGAAGGCGACGGAAAATATACGGTCGTGATGGCGGTCAGAATGTCCTCCTCGGATGAGATCCGCTATGTCGAGCTGCCGGTGGAAAAAAACGCAGCCGGGGCGTTCGTGTTCTCGGACTATCCCTATTGGGATGAATCCGAGTGAGCCGCCGCACATGGCAAAAAACCTGCCCGATAACCTGCTTGACACGCTTGATCGCCGGACGCAGCCCGCGTCCGGCGATCTGAGCTTGTCAAAAAAGACTTTTTGACAAGCTCGCAAACGCGAACTGCGGGGCTGGGTTCGCGTTTGAAAAGGCTGCACCCGGCTGCGCGCATAATTTGTGCGCTGCTTGCGCACAAATTCCACACTTGCCGGGTGTAGCGTGTTTTGTCTGACGTACACGCCGCCAGACAAAACCGATTTACACGTTATTCGCGCCTGCGGGCGCGAACTCTACGAGGTTTTTGACAGTCTGTGATCGCCGGACGCAGCCCGCGTCCGGCGATCGTTGCCTGCCTCAGCGTATCTCGCTCATCGAATCGATGACGTTTTCTGCCTCGCGCTTGATGGTGTTGGCCGCACCCTTGGTGAGCTTATAGACCTCACCGTTTTTCGGAAGCATCATCGCACCCAGCGCGCCGACGGCAATGCCCGCGCCCATGGTCGCAAGAAAAGAACCCATTTTCATAAACTCATCTCCCTCCACGCTTATTCTGCCACGCCGGAGCGGAAATACGCGATGCAATGTTACCCACGGCAAAAAACGAAAAATGTGGATAAAAGTGTGGATGAGTTGCCTTTTCAAACGGGTTTTTTTATGCTAAAATATTGTCAAACATCTATTTGAGGAGGAACACGCGATGTCCGTCGACGTATTGCAGCAAAAGATCCGCAAGCGAAAGGCCCCGATCATGGTCTGCCTCTGCCCGTATTATGACCAGATACCGTCCTTCCTGCGTGAGCAGGCACGGGAGGAGCTCGGCGATACGCTGGCGGCGGCGGCGGAAAGCTGCCGCGCGTTCTGCTTCGGCGTTCTGGATGCGCTTGAGGGTGTCGTTCCTGCCGTCAGCGTGGAGACGGCCTGTTTTTTGACCTTCGGCGCAGACGGCATCGCCGCCATGCAGAAGGTGCTTGCCTATGCCAAAGAGAAGGATTACTATGTTCTGCTTGATGCGATGCGCTGCGACATCGGCCCGAACGCCGAGGTGCTCGCAGAATCGTGCTTCGGCAGCGTGAAGGTGGGGGAGCAGGCGTTTACGCCCTTTGCCTGCGACGGCATCCTGCTCAGCAGCTACCTCGGCAGCGATGCGGCAAAGCCCTTCACGCGGTTCTGCGCCGAGGGGAAAAACGTGTTCCTGCTTTCGCACAGCTCCAACAAGTCCGCACGCGAGGTGCAGGACCTTCTTTCCGGTGACCGCGTGGTTTATCAGGTCGTGGCAGACCTTGCCATGCGCTGGAGCACGGATCTGTTCGGACGCAACGGCTATTCCGAGATCGGCCTTGCCGTCGGCGCGAACAATGTGCCGGTGCTGAAAAATCTGCGTGCGCGCTATGACCGCCTGTTTTTCCTTGTGCCCGGTTTCGGCGCGCAGGGCGCGGGCGCGAAGGACGTGCAGTACGCCTTTGACCGCATGGGCCACGGCGCGGTCGTGATGGCGGGACGCAGTATCCTCTATGCCTATCTCAAGCACGAAACGGACGAAAGGGAATACGCTCAGGCCGCCAGAAGCGCAGCGGAAAAAATGCGCGAGCAGATCTTGGGGTATATCACGGTGATCTGACATGACAAAAATCTATCTCATCCGCCATGCCGAGGCGGAGGGCAACATCTACCGCCGTATGCACGGTCAGTACGATTCCCGCATCACGCCGAACGGCATGCGCCAGATCGCGGCGCTGGAAAAGCGCTTTGAGGCGATTCCCGTCGATGCCTGCTACGCCAGCGACCTCAATCGCACCTGCGTCACCGCACGCGCGATCTACCGCGCAAAGGGGCTGACGCTTCGTCCGGACGCACGCTTCCGTGAGGTCGGCGTCGGCCGCTGGGAGGACGTTCCCTTCGGCTGGCTCGAGCGCTTTGAGCCGGAGCGGATGCACTGCTTCAATGCCGCGCCGCAGAGCTGGTCGGTCGAGGGAAGCGAGACATACGCAGACTACACCGCGCGCTTTCTCAGCGCGCTGCGCGAGGCGGTGGAGGAACATGCAGGCCGGACCATCGCCGTGTTTTCCCACGGCTGTATCCTGCGCGGCGTTCTCTACGCGCTGCTCGGGCAGTGGCCGCCGCACTGCGACAACACGGGCGTGTCGCTGCTGGAATACGAGGACGGCGCCTTCCGTCCCGTGTTTCTCAACGACAATTCGCATCTGAGCGACGAGATCTCCACCCTTGCGAAGCAGAAATGGTGGCGCACCGGCGAGAAACAAGCGGATTTCAACATGTGGTTTGAGACGCAGGGCGCGTGCGCCCGCGCATTTCTTCATGACCGCCAGCTCGGCTTTGTCCGTGTGAGCGCGGAGCGCTGTGCAAAGGGCGAGATGCGTATTGAACGCATGGAGATGGACGCGGAGCACCGCGGAATGCGCTTCGGCGAGCAGCTTCTCGGCAGTGCGGTCAGCACGGCGCGTGCCAGTGGCTGCCATGCGCTGCTGGCCGCAGCGCCTCCGCAGAGCCGGCACTTTTTTGAGCGCCTCGGCTTCCGGAGCCGTGCGGACGCGGCGGAGGATATGCTCCTGGATCTCCGTGTTCCTCAAGCATAAAAAGCATTGGCGGAGAAGCGAACACGCTTCTCCGCCGGGCTTATTTGCGCGTGACGCGCTGACCATACGGATACCCGCCGCGATAACCCGGATATCCGTTTGCGCCGTAGGCGCCTTCGTATCGGCTCCGGTCGCGGTCATTCGTGCCGTTGACGCGGCCGTCGCGCGTGGTCGAGACGTTGCTGTACCCGCCGTAGGGGTCCATGTTTGCCGTTGCGCTGCACGCGCAGAGAAGCGCCGCCAGCATCAGCACCGCCAGCACAAGCGCTGTGATTCGTTTCATGAGCGTACCTCCTGAAAATAAAAATTTGTACGCAGATAGTATCCGCGATTTCGGCGCGGCTATGAGCACCGAAGGCTGGAAAACCGAGGAAATCAAAAAATCATTTTGTCAAAATATAAAAAATGCAGGTTGATTATTGCGTTTTGTCTTTGTATAATGGACAGAGAAAGAAAATGAAAAGGAGTCCGTTTCCATGAAAAAGTTGACTGTCAAGAAGGGTTCGCAGTGCATGGCGTGCCTTGAGTGCGTTCGCGCGTGCTCCAATGCATTCTACAAGGAGTTCCATCCGGACAAGTCCTGCATCCAGATCATTGAGCGCAACGGCGCGGCAAAGCCCATGGTCTGCGTCCAGTGCGGCAAGTGCGCCAAGGCGTGCGAGCACGGCGCGATCACCCAGAACGCAAAGGGCGTTTACGTGATCAACAAGAAGCTCTGCGTCCAGTGCGGCAAGTGCAAGGAAGCCTGCCCGTTCGGCGTCCTCGTTCAGGAGGAGGGGCTTCCCGCATCGAAGTGCATCGCCTGCGGCATCTGCGCCAAGGCCTGCCCGATGGAAGTCCTCGAGGTCGTGGAAAACTGATCGTATTGATAAAAAGGGCGCTGACAGCAAATGTCAGCGCCCTTTTTCAGACTGTCAAAAAACCTCGTAGAGTTCGCGCCCGCAGGCGCGAATAAAATGTCAATTTGTTTTGTCCGGTGGCGTGTACATCGGACAAAACACGCTACGCCCGGCAAGTGTGGAATTTGTGCGCAGACAGCGCACAAATTATGCGCGCAGGCGGGTGCAGCCTTTTCAAACGCGAACCCAGCCACGCGGTTCGCGTTTGAGAGCTTGTCAAAAAGACTTTTTTGACAAGCTCAAAAAGCCGGGCGGTTGCGCGGCAGAAGGGAACATGCTATAATAATACCTGCGGAACAGACCGCGCAGAAACTTCCAGCATAGCGCTCCGCGGGCACGCGCATCCTAACTGCAAAGGGCAGGGGAGGCATAGCGATGGACGCGGAGCTTTACTGGCAGCTGTTTCTGCGGACCGGCTCGCCGGAATCGTATCTTCTTTACAAAAATGCGCAGCGCGAGGCGGACAGCGCCTCTGTGTAAGCCGCGCGGGAGTGTACTTATGTATCTGAAAACCGACGGGCTCGTGCTCCGTCAGGTGAATTATCAGGATAATGACCAGATCCTGACGGTTTTGACGAAGGAACACGGGCTGATGACGCTCAGGGCGCGCGGCGTCCGGAGCCGCGCCAGCCGTCTCAAGGGCGCGTGCCAGCTTCTGACGTATTCCGAGTTTACGATTTTTGAAAACCGCGGCTTTCATACCGTGGACGAGGCGGCGCCGATCGAGATGTTTACCGGCGTCCGGACGGATATCGAGCTGCTTGCGCTTGCGTCCTATTTTGCGCAGGCGGCGGAGCTGTTGTCGCAGGAGGATATGCCGAGCCCGGAGCTTTTGTCCCTGACCCTCAACGCCCTTTATGCTCTGAGCCGCAGACGCGGCGAGCCGCGTCTTGTGAAGGCGGCGTTCGAGCTGCGCGCGGCCTGCCTCAGCGGCTACACGCCGGAGCTTTCCGGCTGCGCCGTCTGCGGTGCGCCGGCTCCCGAACGCTTCGATGTGCGCGGAGGCATCCTCTGCTGCACATCGTGCAGCGCGGGCGAGGGACTGCGTCTGCCGCTGAGCGCCGGAGCACTCGCCGCCATGCGCTATATCATATCCTGCGACCCAAAGCGCGTCTTTTCCTTCCGGCTGGAGGGTCGTGCCGTCAAGGAGCTCTGCGATATTGCCGAAACCTATCTGCAAACCCAGCTCGAGCGCGGCTTTTACACGCTCGATTTTTACAAATCTCTGCTGAATGAGTGAAAAATATGAATGAATTGTACGAAAAATCCCTGAAGAAGCTCGAGCTTGACAAGGTGCTTGAGCTTCTGGCCGCGCACGCGGGCAGCGAGGCCGCCAAGCAGGCCTGCCGCGCGCTCGTCCCGCTGGACGATGCGGACGACATTCGCGCGCTTCAAAAAGAGACGACCGACGCGTGCAGGCTCATCACGCTCAAGGGCTCTCCGAGCCTCGGCGGCATCCGCGATATGAGCGCTTCGCTTGCGCGCGCCGACCGCGGCGGCGTTCTCAGCACCGAGGAGCTGCTTCAGATCGCCGGCTGTCTCAAGTCTGCCCGCATGGTGAAAAATTATGCCGACGGCGACAGCGTCCCCACGGTGCTCGACCCGTGGTTCTTCCAGCTCATGGCGAACAAATATCTGGAAGAAAAAATCTACACCTGCATCCCGGCGAAGGACGAGATCTCCGATGCGGCGAGCAGCGAGCTTGCCTCGATCCGCCGCAAGATCCGCCAGCAGAGCGCGAAGATCCGCGAATCGCTGCAAAAGATCATCTCCTCGCCGTCGTATGCCAAGATCCTGCGCGAGCCGATCATCACCATCCGCTCCGACCGGTTCGTTGTGCCGGTCAAGAGCGAGTGTAAAAACGACCTTCCCGGCCTCGTCCACGACGTTTCGGCATCCGGCAGCACGTTCTTCATCGAACCGATGCAGGCCGTGAACGCCAACAACGAGCTGCGCGAGTTGTTTGTCGCCGAACGAAAGGAGATCGAGCGGATCCTGGCGGAGCTCTCCGCCGACTGCGCGAATTACCGCACGCACATTGAGGAAAACTACCGTGTGCTCGTCACGCTCGACTGTATTTTTGCCCGCGCGAAGCTCTCGTTTGCCATGAATGCGATCGAGCCGCAGATCCGCACCGACGGAGCGCTGGAGTTAAAGCGCGCCCGCCATCCGCTGATCGACAAGCAGACGGTCGTGCCGATCTCCGTCCGGCTCGGAACGGACTTCGATACGCTCATCATCACCGGCCCCAATACGGGCGGCAAAACCGTCACGCTCAAGACCATCGGCCTTCTGACGCTGATGGCGGAGTGCGGTCTGCATGTCCCCGCCGACGACGGGAGCTTTGTTTCCGTGTTCCCGTTGGTACTGGCGGACATCGGCGATGAGCAGTCGATCGAGCAGTCGCTCTCCACCTTCTCGGCGCATATGAAAAATATCGTCGAGATCGTCAGCGTCTGCGACAGGGAATCGCTCGTCCTGCTGGACGAGCTCGGCGCGGGCACCGACCCGGCCGAGGGCGCGGCGCTGGCAGTCGCGCTGATCGAGTTTTGCCGGCAGTGCGGCGCGAAGGTCGCCGCGACGACGCATTATGCGGAGCTGAAGATCTATGCCATGCGCACCGAGGGCGTCATCAATGCCTCGTGTGAGTTCGACGTGGAAACGCTCAAGCCGACCTACCGGCTGCTCATCGGCATCCCCGGAAAGTCCAACGCCTTTGCGATCTCCCGCCGTCTCGGCCTTCCGGAGCACATCATCGACAAGGCCAGAAGCATGGTCAACGAGAACGACACGAATTTTGAAGACGTTCTCAATCAGCTCGAGCAGCAGCGGCAGGAGATGGAAAGGGCGCGCGCCGAGGCGGAGCATCTGCGTCTGGAGACCGAAAAGCAGAAAAAGCAGTCGGAGCAGTATTACAACGAGATCAAGCTCCAGCGCGAAAAGGCAGCGCAGCAGGCGAAAAAGGAAGCCCAGTTCATCATTGACGATGCCCGCCGCACGGCCAATCAGGTCTATGAGGAGCTCAAGCAGCTTCGCAAGCAGGCGCATGACAGCGCCGACGTGCAGAATCAGAATGAGCGCCAGGCAGCGCTCCGCCGCACGCTCAACGAGGCGGAGGAGAAGCTCGCCGGCGGTGAGGAAAAGAAGCCGCGTCCGAAGTCCAGCCGTGAGATTCGTGTCGGCGACACGGTCGAGCTGATCAAATACGGCTCGCGTGCAACGGTGCTTGCCATCGGCAAGGACGGAACGTACCAGCTTCAGGCGGGCATCATGAAGGTGAATGCAAAGGCGGACGAGATCTATCTTCTGGAAAACCAGCCGAAGGGAAATGTCAAAAAGGTCATCGAGGGCAAGGTGCGCGAGCTGAAGGCGGCCGTCTCGCCGGAGCTTGACCTGCGCGGCATGGCGGTGGACGAGGCGCTCCCGGTGCTCGACAACTTCCTTGACAGCGCATTTCTTGCCAATCTCCCAAGCGTGCGTATCATCCACGGCAAGGGAACGGGCGTTCTGCGCAGCGCCGTTCAGGACGAACTGCGGCGCTCAAAATACATCAAGAGCTTCCGTCTCGGCGTCTACGGCGAGGGCGAGAGCGGCGTGACCATCGCGGAGTTTAAATAGCCGGATCGCGCGGAGTTTAAATAGTTGAAGAATCATTATTGACATTTGCACGCATTTTGATAAAATAAGTGAGAGCAAATTCCTGCACCGCGCGTTCACCCCCCCTATGCAGGAAAGGATAGTCCGTAAGCACGATATGTAAGGAGTGTCGTCTATGTACATGCAGCAATCCATCGTAAAATGTGAGTCCGGCCTCTATAACCGTCAGGCCACGTATTTCATCCAGAAGGCAAACGAGTTCAAGTCCAGCATCTGGATCGAGGTCGAGGATCGAAAGATCAACGCCAAGAGTCTGCTCGGTGTCCTGTCTATGGGAATCACGAAGGGGACTCGTGTGAGCATCCTTGCAGAAGGTCCCGATGAGGAGGAAGCCGTCAAGACGCTGACGGAAATGCTCGTCAAGGAAATTTTCTAAACGGATCGGAGCCGCCTCAAAAACCTTGCCGTTTTTGAGGCGGCTTTTTGAAGACTTATGACATTTGAAGAACTCAAGGACAAGGCGCTGAGTCTCCCGTTGGAGCCGGGCGTCTATATCATGCAGGACAAGACCGGCACGGTCATCTACGTCGGCAAGGCCAAGAAGCTCAAAAACCGTGTCAGCCAGTATTTTCAGGATTCCTCTGCCCATACGCCAAAGACACGGCGCATGGTCTCCCAGATCGACCATTTCGACGTCATTGTTGCCAGAACGGAATTTGAGGCGCTGGTGCTCGAATGCTCGCTCATCAAGCGCCACATGCCGAAGTACAACATCCTGCTCAAGGATGACAAGGGCTATCCGTATCTGCGCGTCGATCTGCACGAGGAATATCCGGTGATCGAGCTGGCTCCGCGCGTTCTGGATGACGGCGCGGAGTATTTCGGCCCCTACGGCGGGCGCTATATCTCCCAGCATGTGATCGACACGCTCCGGGTGACGCTCAAGCTCCCGGGCTGCAATAAAAAATTCCCGCGCGACCTTGGCAAGGAACGTCCGTGCCTCAACTACCACATGAACAACTGTGATGCGTGGTGCCAGTGCTCGCGCAGCCCGGAGGAATACCGTGCCCGCATCCGGCAGGCGGTGCAGATGCTCGAGGGAAAGTACAAAGAAGCCGCGCAGGAGCTGCGCGCGCAGATGGAGTCGGCGGCAGAAGCGCTGGACTTTGAGCGTGCGGCGGCGCTGCGTGACCGTCTGCTCGCCGTTGAGGCGCTTGGGCAGCGTCAGCTCGTGACCGCCGGAACGATGGCGAGCACCGATGTGGTCGGCTACTACCAGAGCGAGGCAAAGGCGTGCTTTGCGGTCTTGCATTATGTAAACGGAAATCTTCTGGACAAGGACTATGAGATCCTCCAGCCGTCCGATGATGCACAGGAGGCTGTCTCCACGCTTGTCAAGCAGTATTATCTTGCCCGCGGCGCGGCGCCGAAGGAGATCCTGCTCCCCAGTGAGATGGAGGACGCACCGCTGTTTGAGCAGCTTCTGCATCAGCAGCTTAAGAAGAAGGTGCACATCCGCAGGCCGGTTCGCGGCGACGGCGTGCGCATGGTCGAGCTGGCGCAGAAAAATGCCCGTGAGGAGGCCGAGCGCGTCACCACCAAGGCTGAGCGCGCGGCAGGCGTCTTGAGCGTGCTGCAAGGAATGCTCGGCCTTCCGGAGCCGCCCGCGCGGCTGGAATCGTATGACATTTCCAACACCGCCGGGACGGACATTGTGGCGTCCATGGTGGTCTTCACAGACGGAAAGCCCTGCAAAAAGGATTATAAGCGCTTTAAGATCGAGGGGCTGCACGATCAGGATGACTATGCATCCATGCGTCAGGTGCTCGAGCGGCGCTTTGCGCATTATCTTGCGGGTGACGCCGGTTTTTCCGAGCGTCCGGACGCACTTTTGATCGACGGCGGCGTGGAGCATACGAATGTTGCACTTTCTGTCCTGCGTGAAAATGCGCTGGACATCCCGGTTTACGGTATGGTCAAGGACGACCGCCACCGGACGCGCGCGCTCGTCACGCCGGACGGAAACGAGATCGCCATCTCTGCAAATCCAGCCGTTTTTGCCTTCATCGGCACGATCCAGGAGGAGGTGCACCGCTTTGCCATCACCTACCACCGCCAGCTTCGCAGCAAGCGTATGCGCGAATCGGAGCTGGAAAAGATCCCTGGCATCGGAGAAAAGCGGCGTCAGCAGCTGCTGAAAAAATTCAAATCGGTCACGGCCGTGAAAAATGCGACGCAGGCGCAGCTCTGCGAGGTGCTGTCTGATAAACAGGCGCAAGCCGTTTTCGCATATTTCCACGGCGGAAAGGATACGGAAGAAGCATGAGAGTCATTACCGGAAGCGCGCGCGGCGTGCGCCTGCAGGCCCCGAAGGGGACGGATACGCGCCCGACGCTCGATCAGGTCAAGGAGGGCATTTTCTCTGCCATTCAGTTTGAGGTCGAGGGGCGGCGCGTGCTCGATCTGTTTGCGGGCTCCGGGCAGATGGGCATCGAGGCGCTCAGCCGCGGCGCGCAGCGTGCGGTGTTCGTCGATATGCGCAGCGAGGCATGTACGGTCATCAGGGGCAATCTCGAAAAAACGCGCCTGCTTGCGCGCGCGCAGATCGTCCGCTCGGACTTTCAGAGCTATCTGACACGCTGCCGCGAGCAGTTCGATCTCATTTTCCTCGACCCGCCCTATGACGGGATTTTTCTGGAAAACGCCATGAAATCCATATCGGAAATTGACATTCTATCGGATTGTGGTATACTAATTTGTGAAAGACCGGCGGAAAAGGCGCTTCCGGCGCAGCTTGGTGCGCTTTCGCTTCGGCGGGAGTACCGCTACGGGCGTGCATCCGTCTCGATCTACGGTAAAAACAGCGATTTGGAGCAGCCCCTATGAAATCTGCGATCTATCCAGGCAGCTTTGACCCGGTCACAAACGGGCATCTCAATATCATCCGGCGCGCAGCCGGTATTTTCGACCGTCTGGTCGTCTGCGTGATGGTCAACGGCGCCAAGCATCCGATGTTCACGCCCGAAGAGCGCGTTGCGCTTTTGCACCGCGTCACAAAGGATCTTCCGAACGTCGAGATCGAGCATTCCGACGAGCTGCTTGCGGATTACGCAAAGCGCAAGCAGTGCGGTGTGGTCGTCAAGGGACTTCGCGCCGTGTCCGACTTTGAGCATGAGTTCCAGATGGCGCTCATCAACCACCAGCTCAACCCCGAGCTGGACACCATGTTCCTGACGTCTGAGCATCAGTTCATGTTCCTCAGTTCGAGCATCGTCAAGGAGCTTGGAAACTACGAACTAAAGCACGGAGAGCTGGAGCGGTTTCTGCCGCCCGAGATCATCCCCGATTTTCTCGCTCGCATGGCGGAGCAACAATAAGGAGGAAGCATTATGGCAAACGGAGTAGAAGAGATCATTACCACCCTGTATGAGATGGTTCAGGACGCATGGAGCCTGCCGCTGGGCGGCGAGAAGTGCGTTGTCGAGCGTGATAAGGTGCTCGACCTTCTTGATGAGATCAGCAACCAGCTTCCCGGCGAGCTGAAGCAGGCCAAAACGATCGTCGAGTCCCGCAACGAGGTCATCACCAATGCCAAGCGCGAGGCGGAGAATATCCTCAAGCAGGCTGAGCAGCGCGCCAGACAGATGATCTCCCGCGAGGAGATCACCAAGCAGGCCGAGCAGCAGGCGGCCGAAATGATCAAGGCGGCGCAGACCAAGATCAAGGAGCTGCGTCAGGTCACCAACGACTACGTTGACGATGCCATGAAGCGCACGGAGGACGCCATCGCGCAGTCTCTGGGCGAGATTCGCGAGTCGCGCACCAAGTTCCGCGCCCTCGTCAATCCGCAGGCAGCGAAGCCGTCTCCCATCATCGAGGACATTTGAGCTTGACTTTTTCCGCCCTATCCGATACGATAGCGGTGTTCCATTTTTGAATACCAAAAGGCAGTGACGAGGAAGAGTATCCGCGTGCGGAGCACAGAGAGAGGGCGGTCGGTGCAAGCCCTGATCCAAGCGCGAAGAACGTCGCCTCCGAGCCGCAGGCTGAACGGCTTTGCCAACTAAGCCCTGCCGGGTCCTCCCGTTACAGAGATCGAGTGCCCGCCTTGTGCGGGAACGCAGGTGGTACCACGGTCAACGATCGCCCTGAGCATTTGCTCAGGGCGTTTTTCTTTGAAAGGAGAAGGCAGTATGCGTTACACATTTTCCGTCAGCTCCTATGACGACCCGGCTTTGGAGGATGAGATCGCCCTCGCGCTGGACGCGCGCTCGTCTCTGTCGTTCCGAAAACGCGGCGCCGCGCCATCGCCGCCGCATGCGCCGAAGCAGGAAAGCCCGTCCAAACGCAAGGCATTGAAGCTCGCGGCCATCGTCCTGCTCGTCCTCGGCGCGGCTGCGCTGCTGTGCGTGATGACGCTGCCGCAGCGCCCGAAGCCGCTCCAGATTGCGGGCTTTGCGCTGCTCGGCCTCGGCATGATCCTCATGCCGTCCGGAAAACCCGGCCAGGCACACGTCACCGGAAAGTCCCGCCAGAAGGCGCAGAGGCTCCTCACCGTCCTGCGGCAGAACAGCTTCATGAGCGGCCTGAACGTCACATTTGACGGCGAAAAAATGGATATCGCCACAAAAAGCAAGACCATCGAGGTTCCATACGAACAGATCTTCTCCGTCATCGAGACAGAGCACATCTGGTTCGTGAGCTACGGGCAGGCGGGCGTCGTGCTGCAAAAGCGCGACCTTACCGAGGGCGAGCCGCGTGATTTTTTAAAGCACATCGCGCAGCAGGCCGGCTGCTCGACTGAGATCGTGTACTGGCAGGAGCAGAAAACACAAACCACGGACGAACCGTCCGATGCACAAACAACAGGAGAAGCATTATGAGAAAAGAACTACCCAAACAGTACGACCCGAAGCTGGTCGAGGACTCCATCTACGATCTGTGGACGGAAAACGACTGCTTCCACGCCGAGCCTGACCCCGACAAAACACCGTATTCCATCGTCATGCCGCCCCCCAACGTCACCGGCCAGCTCCACATGGGTCACGCCATGGACTGCACGCTTCAGGACATCCTGACGCGCTACAAGCGTATGCAGGGCTTCTGTGCGCTCTGGGTCCCAGGTATTGACCATGCGGGCATCGCCACGCAGATCAAGGTCGAGGAGGAGCTTCGCACCAAGGAGGGGCTGACCCGTTACGACCTCGGCCGCGAGAAATTCCTTGAGCGCGTCTGGGCATGGAAGGAAAAGTTCGGCAACCGCATCGTCCAGCAGCAGCAAAAGATGGGCGTCAGCTGCGATTGGTCGCGCGCCCGCTTCACGATGGACGAGGGCTGCTCCAAGGCCGTCCGCGAGACGTTCTGCGAGCTCTATGACAAGGGCCTCATCTACAAGGGCAGCCGCATCATCAACTGGTGCCCGCACTGCATGACGGCGCTTTCCGACGCGGAGGTCGAATACACCGATAAGCCCAGCAACCTGTGGTATATCCGCTACCCGCTGTCCGACGGCAGCGGCGAAGTGGTCGTCGCCACCACCCGTCCCGAGACGATGCTGGGCGACAGCGGCGTTGCCGTCAACCCCGAGGACGAAAAGCTCCGCCACCTGATCGGCAAGACCTGCGTCCTGCCTCTTGTGAACCGTGAGATCCCGATCGTTGGCGATGAATACTGCGAGATCGGCTTCGGTACCGGCGCGGTCAAAATGACGCCGGCGCACGACCCGAACGACTTTGAGGTGGGTCTTCGCCACAATCTGGAGATCATCCGCGTCCTGAACGACGACGGAACCATCAACGAAAACGGCGGCAAATATCAGGGCATGGACCGTTACGCCTGCCGCAAGGCCATTGTTGCGGATCTGGAGGAGCAGGGCTTCCTCGTGAAGATCGAGCCGTACTCCCACAACGTCGGCACCTGCTACCGCTGCCACAACGATGTGGAACCGCTCATTTCCGCCCAGTGGTTCGTGAAGATGCAGCCTCTGGCGGAGCAGGCGCTTGAGGTCGTCCGCGACGGCCGCATCCGCTTCGTTCCTGACCGCTTCACCAAGATCTACAACAACTGGATGGAAAACGTCCACGACTGGTGCATCTCCCGTCAGCTCTGGTGGGGCCATCAGATCCCAGCGTGGTACTGCGACGAGTGCGGCCACATCAACGTCTCGCGCGAGGACCCGACGAAGTGTGAAAAGTGCGGCTGCACGCATCTGACGCGCGAGGAGGACGTGCTCGACACGTGGTTCTCGTCCGCGCTCTGGCCGTTCTCCACGCTCGGCTGGCCCGACCTTGACTCGAAGGATCTCCAGTACTGGTATCCCACGACCGACATGGTCACGGGCTATGACATCATTTTCTTCTGGGTCGCGCGTATGATCTTCTCCGGCATGGAGCAGATGAAGAAGGAGCCGTTCAAGACCGTCTTTATCCATGGCCTTGTCCGCGACGACAAGGGCCGCAAGATGTCCAAGTCCCTCGGAAACGGCATCGATCCGCTTCAGATCATCGACACCTACGGCGCAGACGCGCTCCGCTTCAATCTCATCACCGGCAACTCTCCCGGCAACGACATGCGCTTCTACACCGAAAAGTGCGAGGCCATGCGCAACTTCGCCAACAAGATCTGGAACGCAAGCCGCTATGTGCTCATGAACCTGACCGTCGATCAGACCGGTCTGCCGTCCCTTGACAAGCTCGAGGCGGAGGACAAGTGGGTGCTGACCCGCCTGAACACCCTCATCCGCGAGGTCACCGAGAACATGGACGCCTATGAGCTCGGCGTCGCCTCTGCGAAGGTCTACGACTTCATCTGGGACACATACTGCGACTGGTATATCGAGCTGACCAAGGCGCGTCTGTACGGTGAGGACGAGCAGAGCAAGCAGAACGCCCAGCGCGTGCTGGTCTATGTGCTTGATCAGTTCCTGCGCCTGCTGCATCCGTTCATGCCGTTCATCACCGAGGAGATCTGGCAGGCCATCCCGCATGAGGGCGATTTCCTCATCAAGGCTGCGTGGCCGGCCTACCGCGAGGAGCTGAACTTCGAGCAGGAGGCCGCGGCCATGGAGATGGTCAAAAACGCCATTTCCGCCGTGCGTGCCCGCCGTGCGGAGATGAACGTCCCGCCGTCGAAGAAGTCGACGCTCTATGTCGTTTCGGCGCATGGCGACATGTTCCGCCAGGGCGAGGGCTTCATCAAGCGCCTTGCCTATGCCGATCAGGTCGTGCTCTGTGACACCGATCCCGAGGGCCATGAGGACATGCTCTGCGTCGTCACCGCCGATGCCAAGCTCTATATCCCGCTTGCACAGCTCATTGACGTTGAAAAGGAGCTTGCCCGCATCGCCAAGGAGAAGGAAAACTGCCTCCGGCAGATCGCTATGTTTGAGGGCAAGCTCTCGAACGAGCAGTTCGTTGCCCGCGCACCGGAGAAGGTCGTCGCAGACCAGCGTGAAAAGCTGGAAAAGAACCGCGCCCTGCTCCGTCAGCTCGAGGAGAGTGAGGCAAGACTCAAAAAGTGAGCCCGCGCCCTGCAAAAAAGCGGCGCGCCTGCGCGCTTTCGACGCAATAAACCGCATATAAAACCTATAATGGACACGCATGGAAGCCATGCGTGTCCATTTTTTGATTTTGGAGGGATCCCTTTGAACCTGACAAGCTTTTTACAGGATAAACGTCTGACCATCGCGCTCAAGGGCGAGATCGACCACCACAGCGCAAAGGATACGATGCGCGTTGTGGGCAACAAGATCGATCTGTATCTGCCGGTCTGCTGCGTGCTCGACTTTCGGGAGGTGAGCTTTATGGACTCCAGCGGCATTGCCATCGTCATCTCCGCCATGCGCCACATGCGCGAGATCGGCGGGAAGGTGCTCCTGCGGAGCGTAGGGGAGCAGCCGATGAAGGTGCTCCGCGCCTCCGGCATGGAGAAGATCGTCCAAATTGAGGAGAGGAGCCTGGAATATGAAGTGTGAAAACTACATGAAGCTGGAATTTCCGAGCCGTTCGGCAAACGAGGGCTTCGCCCGCGCCAGCGTCGCGTGCTTTGCCGCGCAGCTCGACCCGACGCTCGATGAAATGAACGACATCAAGACCGCCGTCTCCGAGGCGGTGACCAACTGCATCGTCCACGCCTACCGTGACACCATCGGGACGATCTGGCTGCGCTGCCGCATCCTGTCCGGTGACACGCTCGACATCCAGATCAAGGACAAGGGCTGCGGCATTGCGGATGTCGAGGCAGCGCGCAAGCCGATGTTCACGACCGGCGGCGAGGAGCGAAGCGGCATGGGCTTTACGATCATGGAGAGCTTCATGACCGACCTCCGCGTCTCATCCGTCCCCGGAAAGGGCACGACCGTACACATGAAGCGAAAGCTCGTCCGCCGGGGGAAGCAGGCGTGAGCGCAGCGCTCGAGGAGCTGATCGGTCTGGCACAGTCCGGTGACCGCGAGGCGAGCGAGCGCCTTGTGGTCGAAAACGCGGGGCTCATCTGGTCGGTCGCGCGGCGGTATTTTGGCCGCGGCGTCGATCCTGACGACCTTTATCAGCTCGGCTGCGTCGGCTTTCTCAAGGCCATCGCCGGCTTTGACCCGGCGTTCGGGACGCAGTTTTCGACCTACGCCGTCCCGAAGATCGCAGGCGAGATCCGCCGCTTTCTGCGGGACGACGGCTCCGTCAAGGTCAGCCGGAGCCTCAAGGAGCGCGCCGCCGCCATTCGCCTTGCCCGCCAGCACCTCACGGGAGAGCTGGGGCGGGAGCCGACGCTCTCGGAGCTTTCGGAGGCGCTTTCCCTGACCGCCGAGGAGATCGCCTGCGCGGAGACGGCGACGGCGGGCGCCGAATCCATCCAGCGGGAGAGCGGCGAGGAGGGCTTTACACTGGAGGACGTTCTGTGTACCGCCGGCATTGAGGACGGCATCATCGAGCGCGTTGCGCTGCGCGACGCCATCTCGCGGCTGTCTCCGCGTGAGCGGATGGTCATCGACCTTCGCTATTTCCACGGCCTGACGCAGGAGCGCGTGGCAAGGGTGATCGGCGTCTCGCAGGTGCAGGTCAGCCGCATCGAGAAGAAAGCGCTCGCCGCCCTGCGAAGCTTCATCTGAACGCATGTGCGAAATTGCCGTTTACAAACGGGGGAATTTGTATTAAAATAGAGGCATCTGTGAATGAAAAGGTGCAGCTATGACCAGTGATTTTGAAGAACGATTCCTGACGGCGCGGCGCGCGGTGATCGCGTCGCGGTTTTCAAACCTCAACGATATGCAGCTTCAGGCCGCTCTGACAACAGAGGGGCCTTTGCTGCTTTTGGCAGGCGCGGGCAGCGGCAAGACGACGGTGCTCATCAACCGCATTGCAAACCTCATCTCCTTTGGCTGCGCGTATGATTCTGCCGAAATTCCGGACTATGTGACAGAGGAAGACGTCCTCTTTCTTGAGGACTGGCTGAAAACGCAGCCGGAGGCGGACCGCGCGCACGCCTATGCGCTCTCGGCGCTCCGCCCGGTCGCTCCGTGGAGCATCATCGCCATCACCTTCACAAACAAGGCGGCGAACGAGCTCAAAGACCGCCTTGCGCACATGCTCGGGGAGGAAGCGCTCGACGTGTGGGCCATGACGTTCCACTCGGCGTGCTGCCGCATCCTGCGGCGCGACATCGAAAGGCTCGGCTATGACCGCAGCTTCACGATCTACGACACGAGCGATTCCGAGCGTGTCATCAAAGACGTTCTGCGCGATATGAGTCTGGATGAGAAGGTCTTTGCGCCGCGCATGGTGCTCAGCCAGATCTCCAGGGCAAAGGACAAACGCCTTGATCCCGCCGGCTTTGAGCGCACGGCGGCCTTCTCCGGCGACTACCGCATGGAGAAGATCGCCCTCATCTACGCCGAATATCAAAAGCGCCTCAAAGAGGCAAACGCGCTGGACTTTGACGACATCATCCTCAAGACTGTCGAGCTGCTTGAGGGCTTTGAAGATGTGCGTACATACTACCAGAAAAAGTTTCGCTATGTCCTCATCGACGAGTATCAGGACACGAACCAGCTTCAGTATCAGCTCTCATCCCTGCTCGCGGGCGGATATGAGAACATCTGCGTTGTCGGTGACGACGATCAGTCCATCTACAAGTTCCGCGGCGCGACGATCGAGAACATCCTCTCCTTTGAAAAGCAGTACCGCGGCGCGAAGGTCATCCGTCTTGAGCAGAACTACCGCTCCACCGAGGTGATTTTGCAGGCGGCAAACGCCGTCATCTCGCACAACAAGGGGCGCAAGGGCAAAACGCTCTGGACGAAAAACGGCGGCGGCGAGCAGATCACCGTCTATGAGGCCGGGGACGGCGCGGAGGAGGCAAGCTACGTCGCAAGCCGCATCATCTCCCGTTCGCGCGGCCATCATTTCAAGGACTATGCGATCTTGTACCGCACGAACGCGCAGTCAAACGCGCTCGAATATGCCTTCAAGCGCAGCGGCGTACCCTACCGCATCATCGGCGGCACGCGCTTTTTTGACCGCGCCGAGGTCAAGGACATGCTGGCGTATCTCTGCCTCATCAACAACCGCGCCGATGATCTGCGCCTGCGCCGCATTCTGAACAATCCGCCGCGCGGCATCGGCCCCAAGACAGTCGAAATGGCGGAGCGTCAGGCCGAGGCCGCCGCGCTGCCGCTCTACAGCATCATCTCCGACCCCTACAGCTACCCCAGCATGGAAAAAGCGGCGCAGAAGCTTATGGCGTTCACCGTCATGATCGAGGAGTGCGCGGAGCTGCTGGAAACGGAAAGCCTTGCGGATTTCTATGACGAGGTGCTTGTCCGTACAGGGTATCTCGCCATGCTGGAGGAAAAGAACGATGTGGAATCGCGCACCCGCGCCGAAAACGTCCGAGAGCTCAAATCCAGCATCCTCAATTACATGGAAAACAGCGATGCGCCCACGCTCGCCGGATTTTTGGAGGAGATCGCCCTCTATACCGACATTGAGCAGTACGACGCCGACGCCGATGCGGTGGTCATGATGACCATGCACAGCGCCAAGGGTCTGGAATTTCCGAACGTGTTTCTTGTCGGCGTGGAGGAGGGACTGTTTCCCGGCACGCGGAGCCTCGGAGACCCCGATGAAATGGAGGAGGAACGCCGGCTCTGCTACGTTGCCATCACACGCGCCAAGCAGACGCTCTGTATCTGCTATGCGCGCCAGCGTATGCTCTACGGCAGAACAAATTCCTGCCTGCCGTCGCGCTTCATCGATGAGCTGCCCGCGCAATGCATCGAGCGCGTCGGCGTCACACCACGCCGCGCGGAGACGGAGCGCTATGAGCGCCCGCGCGCAAGTCTCTACGGTGATGACGGCTGGTATCGTCCGGGCGGTCCCGCAAAGCCAGCGAAGGACTATTCCACCCTCACACAGACGCTCAAAAAGCCGGAAGCCGCGGTGTCCTTTGCAAAGGGCGACATGGTCATGCACAAGGCCTTCGGCAAGGGCATGGTGCTCACCGTCCTGCCGATGGGCGGCGACGCGCTGCTCGAGATCGCCTTTGACGGCGTCGGCACCAAGCGCCTGATGGCAAACGCCGCGGGCGCGCACATGTCAAAGCTCTGAGCGCGGACATGAACTGCGGCATACCTATGGCAGCACCGCACAATTGCGTCTTCGCGCTTCGGCGGATCTTTTCCGCCAATCCTGCGTTTTTCAAACCTTGCCCTGACGAAAAATCTCTCGCCGAATCAGCTTGCCGAATTGTGTGGTGCCGCCCTACATATCCATAGGGTGTGGAGGTGTGCCATGAACCGGAAAAAACGAATCAGGCGGCGGCTCCGGCTGCTGACTGTGCTTTTGCTGAGCCTTGCCGCAGCCTTTCTGGCGCGCTGCCGGTATCTGCCGTTCCTTCGTGAAGCGGCGCGGGCGCGTGTCGTCAACACCGCGTCCGACCATATCACCGCTGCCATCAACGGCCAGATCGCAAGCGGCCAGATCCACTACGAGAACATTATCTGCCTTGAAAAGAATACAAACGGCGAAATCACAGCGCTTCGCACGAACATGGCGGAGGTCAACCGGCTGAAAATGCTCACGGTCGAGCTTTTGTCGCAGGAGCTTCTGGAGATGGACACCGAGGAGCTGAGCATTCCGCTCGGCAGCATCCTGATGCCGGAGTTTTTCGCCGGAAAGGGGCCGGGACTTCCCATCCGCGTGGTCGCGCTCAGCACGGCGGACGCTGAATTTTTCAGTGAGTTTGTCTCGGCCGGCATCAACCAGACGCTTCAGCGCATTTTGCTCGTGCTGCGGATCAGCATGAGCGTCCTCACGCCGGCCGGCACGGAGCGTGTGGACGTCGCCTCGACCGTTGTGGTGGCGGAGACGGTGATCGTCGGGAGCGTCCCGCAAAGCTACTTCCAGATCGGAGCAGACGGCTCCGCAGTAAAGAAAGGATAACGCACCATGGATGTCAGACAGGAGATCGGGCAGCTCACACGCGAGCTGGAGCATGCCAACCATCTGTATTATGTGCTCGATGCGCCGGAAATGCCGGACTATGAATACGACCGCAAGCTCCGCCGCCTGGAGGAGCTGGAGGCGGCGCACCCGGAATATGCATCGCCCCTCAGCCCGACGAAGCGCATCGGCGGCGAGGCGGTCAGCGCCTTTCAGAAGGTGCGCCACGCCGTCCCGCTGGAAAGCCTTCAGGACGTTTTTTCCTTCGAAGAATTCGAGGAATTTGACGCCCGCGTCCGCGAGACCGAGCCGGATGCCGTTTACAGTGTCGAGCCGAAGGTTGACGGCCTTTCGGTGGCGCTTGAATACGTTGAGGGCGAGTTTGTCCGCGGCGCGACGCGCGGCGACGGCCTTGTCGGCGAGGACGTGACAGAAAATCTCAAGACTGTCCGCTCCATCCCGATGCACCTTGAAAACGCGCCTGCGCGGCTGATCGTCCGCGGCGAGGTGTTCATGCCGCGCGCGAGCTTTGCCCGCCTGAACGAGCAGCGCGAGCAGGCAGGGGAGAGCCTGTTTGCAAATCCGCGCAATGCGGCGGCCGGGTCTCTGCGCCAGCTCGACCCGAAGATCGCGGCAAAACGCGGGCTTGACATCCTTGTGTTCAATTTACAGCTTGCCGAGGGCGTGACGTTTGAGACGCACGCCGAGACGCTTGACTACCTGCGTGCGCTGCGCTTTAAGGTCATTGCCTACACGCTCTGCAAATCGGCCAGGGAAGCGGAACAGCAGATCACCGCCATCAACGAGGGCCGCTATGATCTGAGCTACGACATCGACGGCGCGGTCATGAAGCTCAACAGCCTCTCCGGCCGCGCCCGCCTCGGCAGTACGGCGAAGTTCCCACGCTGGGCTGCGGCGTTCAAATACCCGCCTGAGATCAAGTCCACCGTTCTGGAGGACATCGTCGTGCAGGTCGGCAGGACAGGCGTTCTGACGCCGCGCGCGGTCGTTGCGCCGGTCTATCTCGCCGGAACGACCGTCACCAGCGCCACGCTTCACAATCAGGACTTCATCACTGAGAAGGACGTGCGCATCGGCGACACGGTGAAGATCCGCAAGGCAGGGGAGATCATCCCTGAGATCCTCGAGGTCGAGCTGGACAAGCGCCCCGCGGGCGCGGTGCCGTATCACCTGCCGTCCGTTTGCCCGGTCTGCGGCGCGCCGGTCGTGCGCGACGAGGACGGCGCGGCCATGCGCTGCACGGGCGCGGAGTGCCCGGCGCAGCTCTCCAGAAACCTTGCGCACTTTGTTTCGCGCGAGGCAATGGACATCGACGGCCTCGGAAGCGCCATCATCGACCAGCTCATTGCGCACAAGATGATCGCCAATCCCGCCGATCTCTATCAGCTTGACTATGAGAAATTTGCAGAGCTCCCCGGTCAGGGGCAAAAGTCGGCAGAAAACCTCCGTGCCGCCATCGAGCGCAGCAAGCAGAACGACCTTTCGCGGCTCCTTGCCGCGCTCGGCATCCGTCAGGTCGGCGTCAAGGCAGCAAAGACCCTTGCCGCGCATTTCGGCTCCCTCGACGCGCTGACGGCAGCCTCGGTCGAGGAGCTGAGCGAGGTGCCGGACGTCGGCGCAATTACCGCCGAAAGCATCCATGGCTGGTTTGCAAGTCCGCAGTCGCGTGACCTCATCGAGCGTCTGCGCGCAGCCGGTGTCAACTTTAGGAGCCTCAGCGTCGTGACAGACACGCGCTTTGCCGGTATGACCTTTGTTCTGACCGGTGCGCTGAGCCTGTTCACGCGCGACGAGGCAACGGAAAAGATCGAAGCCTTCGGCGGCAAGGCAGCCGGCTCCGTCTCCAAAAAGACGACCTATGTGGTCGCCGGTGAGAACGCGGGCAGCAAGCTCAAAAAAGCGAACGAGCTCGGCGTCAAGGTGCTGTCCGAGGAAGAATTTCTGGAGATGCTGAAATGAGAGCAGAACTTCTATGCAGCTGCGGCCTGCTTTTGGAACATGCGGGCAGCCGCATTCTGATCGATGCGCCGAACGGCGCGATCCCGCCGTTTTACCGCCTGCCGGAGCCTGTCATGCAGGAGCTTCTC
>ERZ1673730.214-NODE-214-length-91053-cov-28.563859_pt1 | contig 91053 bp, 68 predicted proteins | sample MGYA00580200_ERZ1673730 | MGnify/ENA primary metagenome ERZ1673730 (study PRJEB41218, sample SAMN15661761) | gut metagenome | host: Homo sapiens | place: Canada: London | collected 2015-08-20/2019-03-30 | study: EMG produced TPA metagenomics assembly of...
GGGTTCTTCCGTCGCTTCCGGCTCGACGGCGGGTTCTTCCGTCACAGCGGGCTCGGCAACGGGTTCTTCCGTCGCAGCGGGCTCGGCGGTGGGTTCTTCCGTCGCTTCGGGTTCGACGGTGGGTTCTTCCGTCGCTTCGGGCTCGACGGCGGGTTCTTCCGTCACAGCGGGCTCTTCCGTCGCTTCGCCGTTCAGCGCGCTCTGCGCCAAGCCGAGGTTCTGCATCAGCTCATCCAGCTGCGCGGACACATTGTCGAGGTAGCCCTGCGCCGCCGCCTGATTCGCCTTTGCGGTGTCCAGTTCAGCGGTCAGCGTTTCCACCTGCGCCTTGTTCGCTTCGTTTTCGTCGTTCAGCACAACCAGCTGGGCTTCCAGCTCCGCCACCTTTGCGGTGGATTCTTCCAGCACCAGCTGCGCTTCGCGGAGGTCATTCTGCGCGGTGGTCAGTTCCGCCTGCGCCGTCTCCTTGTCGGCAATGGTCTGCTGGAGTTCGGTGTTGCTGGCGGCCAGCTGACCGTTGACCTCATCCAGCTGACTGGACAGGTTATTCGACCGCACGAACAGGGCGACCATCACGATGACCGCCACGACCAGCACGACGATGAGTGCAAACAGGGAAACTTTCTTCTTCTCGCTGTTTTCCGGCGTGTTCTGTGCCGGCGTCTGGGACTTGTTTTCGGACATGGGAACTTCCTCCTTGCTTTGTCAGTCGAATCTCAGGCTGTGAATAAATGCGGCTGGTATACTATTCCCAAATGCGAATGCGCAAGCAGATAGCGCAAGTGAATTGGGGAATAGGCTCACTCCTCTGCCTGCCCAAGGAGCTGCCGTGCGGCGTCCACCTGCGCCTGAAGGGATGAAAGCGTCTTTTGCAGCGTCTCCACCTCTCCGATCAGCTCACTGTCCGGGGTCCGAAGGAGAGCGAGCTGCTGCGTGAGCGTTTCCGCCTGCGCCGCTAATTCCGCATTCTCGCTGCGGAGCGTCTTGCGCCGGGCGCGGAGTTCCTGCTCGCGCGCGGACGCTGCATCCGCTTCGGGCTGCACCGCCTGCAATTGCGCCAGCGTTTCCGGCAGGTCAACGTCGATTTGCGCGCGCTGCGTCTGCTGGAGCTTCAACCGCGCCAGACTTGCATCCAGCTGCAATTGCGTCAGCCGAAGCTGCTCGCTCTGCTGTGTCAGCCGAACCGCCAGCACACACAGCGCCACACATACCACACACATCACCGCGACAAAAATGGCGCGGAATCCCTTGGAAACTTGCGGCAGCATACTGCTTCCTCCTCTTCCAGTCTCGCCAACAGGGAGCCTTTCTATTCTCTATTGTAGCATATTCCGGTACAAATTGCAAAGCAAAAGCGCTGAAAAATGCCGCTCGTTCGGCAAATTGTTACAAATCATTCATTTTTTGAGCCGCGTCGGCGAGACTTTTGGCGAGATAGTCCAAATTTTCCTGTCGGCAGACGGTATCGCGGGAAGTGTGGATGCGCCCGGTGATGAGTCCCACCCCCGCGCTGTGGTGGTATGCCGATACGCCCACCCCGCACACGAAGCGCCGATAATCGCCCGCGCCTTGCACACCCGCGCGCCCGAAGAACTGCGTCGACACGCCGGATGCCATTGCGTTTTCTTCAAGGGATTCGCGGACGACGGCGTATTCCGGCTTGTCCTGCGCCATTTTCGGGGCGCTGATGACAAACGTGTCGCCATCCCCGACGCAGTTGAGGTCAACAAGCAGCTTCATCGTCTGCACTTCGACGTGCTGTGCGCCGTAACTCTTTGCGCCGCGGCTGCCCGTCTCCTGATGATCAAAGAGGATGAACGCCGTCTTTTCGCGCGCTTCAGGGGACAGGCGCTGCATCGTCTCCAGCAGGGCGGCAATGCCGGATGTGTTGTCATTGACGTTATGCTTGTTCGCCGCGCCGAACATCATCAGCAGCATCAGCGCCAGATAGGCAAAAAAGAACGTCAGAATCAGCCAATCGCCGCTTTTCGTCGCCAGCCCGACCACCGTGCCGATCAGCAGAGAAATCAGCAGCATTCCCAGCAGCACCGCGCCCTGCGCGAGGATATACACCGGGAAATTCCGGGGGATGCGCAAATCGGGCACGCCGATGGTCGCCGCCGTATCGTAGTGGGCGCTGATGAGCAGTTCGGCATTTTGAGGGTCGCCGGCGACGATGTTGCGGTGGCGCAGCTTGTCCTTTCGGTTCATGCCGTCCACATAGGGGCGATACCCCATTTCGCGCATCTTCGCCATCACCCACTTCTCGAACGCCCGCTTCTGCGCCGTCGTTTTGCGGATGGGGAACTGCGCGTCGATTTCTTCGCGTATGGTCATGCTTGCTCCTTCCCGACGACCTGCCGGAGGACGGCTTCCACCGTGTCCGCCACGCCCTGCAGGGTGATTTCGTCGTACGTCGTGTCATGTTTGGTATGAATTTTGCTGCAGTACCAGCCTACATGCTTTTTCTTGCGGCAGGCGCAGATGCCCACGCCGAGCTTGAAGTATTGGCGAAACTGCGCCTTTTGTACTTTGCTTTTGCGCACCGGAAACCGCGCATTGACCTCCTGCATCCAGCGATTCGTATTCATTTTTTCTGTTCCTTTTCCGTGTACGGCACGACCTCCACCACCGTCAGCGTGTCTCCTTCGACGACAAAGCGAATATCCACCTCGCCATACGGCACGCCATACACGCGCTTTCCGTCATGCTGATACGCCGGGCGCGGGTCTTGCGCGAGCAAGCCCATCACGGCGGGCAGATTCTGCTTGGGAACGTACTTTTTGAGCTTCTCCGGAAAATCCACCGTCAGGTGATGGCGTTCGGTCTGCTCGGTGAACCCGCCGACCGCGTCCGGCACGCTGTCCACATACGGCAGGTACGGCTTGATGTCCACAATTGGCGTGCCGTCCATCAAATCCGCGCCGGAGACGACGAGCGTGATGCGCCCGTTCTCCTCCTCCATGCGAATCAAGCGGACAACCGTCAGACCGATGCGGTTCGGGCGGAACGGCGAGCGCGTCGCGAACACACCCAATCGGGTATTGCCGCCCAGCCGCGGCGGACGCACAGTCGGCCGCCAATCGTCCTGCTGCGCGCGGTCGAACTCCCAGAGCAGCCACAGGTGGGAGTAATCCTCAATGCCGCGGAACGCCTCGCGGACGCTGTACTTTTCCGCCATCACGACGCGGGAAATCACCTCCGGCACAAGCCCCGACTGCCGCGGTACGCCGAATTTCTCCCGAAAGCCGTTTTCGATTCGTGCAATGATTTCCATCCGGATTCCTCCCCTTTTCCATACGGGATAAGTATAGCCCACCCGCGCCCTCCCGTCAAGGGGCGGAAGCAGAAAGGAATTTCTGTCAGTTTTGCATTCGGCAAGAGGATTTTTCTTGGCTGATGGAGAATTATATTCGCAGGATTTCGCGCCTGCGGGCGCGAGGAGGTGAATCCCCTTGGTAGAAGCCCGCCACATTACGATGGATTTCCGCATCGACCAGAACCGCACCACCAATCTCAAGGAGTTCGTCGTCGACGCCCTCCGCCGCCAGACGCATACCACCACCTTCCGCGCCCTCGATGATGTATCCTTCACCGCCGAAAAGGGCAGTGTCACCGGGCTGATTGGCCATAACGGCGCGGGAAAATCCACCCTGCTCAAAATCATCAGCGGCATTTACCCGCCCACCAGCGGCAGCGTCGCCCTGCAGGGCACGCTTGTGCCCATGCTCGAACTCGGCAGCGGCTTCGACGCGGAACTCACCGGGCGGGAGAATATCTTCCTCAACGGCGCAATTCTTGGCTACCCGAAGGATTTTCTGCGCGACAAAGCGCCGGAAATCATTGCATACAGCGAACTCGATCGTTTTATCGACCGCCCGCTGAAAACGTACTCGTCCGGAATGCTTGCGCGGCTGGCGTTCTCCATCGCCACCGTCGTTCAGCCTGATATTCTGATTGTGGACGAAATTCTTGCCGTCGGCGACGAGCGTTTCCAGCGCAAGAGCCGCGCGCGGATGCTTGAGCTCATGTCCGGCGGCGCGACAGTGCTGTTCGTCAGCCATAATTTAAGCCAGATTCGCGAACTCTGCGACCGCGTGATTTGGCTGGAGCACGGTAGAATCCGCGCGCAGGGCGACGCGAAGTCCCTGTGCGACGCATACGAAAGGGAGGCAGCCCCATGAGTGAGCAGACGCCGCGCCGACGCCGGGCTGATCGGGCATATACGCCGGAGGAAAACGAAGCCGCGCCCTGCCGCCGCCGCATGAATGCGGACGCCCCCCCCGCGCCGACGCCGAACGCGCGAGTATTATTCGCCTGAGGAGTTCATCCCGTACCCTGCGGCGGATTCGTTCGACACCATGCCGCCAGACTTCCCGTTCGATGTGCCTCCGGACACGCCGTCCGCGCCCCCGAAACGGAAATTCCGTCTGCCGCCGCTGGGCGAATCGCTGCGCAGGACGATGCAATTGCTCCGTTCTGCGCGCCCGGATTTCCCCTTCCGCCGTCCGCATGGGGTCGGCGACTTGCTGAACATGCTGCTGGATGCGCTGCTGTGGGTGCCAAAACTGATAGTACATTTGACGCTGTATGCCTGCCGTTACCTGCGCGCATCCGTCCGCTATGCCGTGGAGGGCGCAACGCCGCTCTGGCAGGCGTTTCTGCTCCGCCCGTACAGCTGGGCGGGGTTCTATCTGCTGCTTGGCGGGCTGGCATTCGGCGGTGTTCATCTGATGTCGCGCGGGTCAACGGGCGCATCGTTCGCCGGATTCGTGCTGCTGCTCGCGCCGCTGGCGTGGGGCATCGTGCTGGGCTGGGCGGCGGCGAACGCGCTGCACCGGCACTGCTTCTTCTCCCGGTGGACGTTCGTCGCGCTGGAAGTGCTGTGCGTCCTCGGCATTGCGGGCGCGCTGCTGGGCTATCCCATTGCACTGCTTGCGTCGGCGCCGCTGCCGCTGTGGATGCTCGCGGGCGCTCTGCTCCTGCGCCGCACGACGCTGCGCTCCTTCTCCCCTGCCGCCATCGTCGATTTCTTCCAGCGCCTGAAGCCGCGCTGGGAGCTGCGGCGAATCGGGCTGCACACGGCGGCGACCGTCAGCTATACTGCAGCTGTCAAACACAATCGCTTCTTTATTGAGCTGCAATGTACGCATCCGAGCACGGGGAATGCGCTGATTTTGTTTCATACGTCCACCATTGAACCGGCGCTGGGGCAGAAGGTGCATGTGATTCTGCATCCGACGGAGGAAGACATCTATGAGGTGGACTTGACGACGAGCATTCCGCGGGTAAAAATTCGGAAGAATGACTTGTGGCGGAATCGGGAATAGGATAGCATCGGAGGTATCAGCATGGAATCATCCCTCAACATTCAAAAAATCGTCAAGCCCTCCTTTGCCGTCATCGGCATCGAAGGCTCGACAGACGACGGCGAAGGCTTCATCCCCATGCTCTGGTCGGACGCGAACGCCCACTTCGACGAAGTCTCCCCCGTCGCCAGCCGTGACGAAAACGGCGCGCTGCTCGGCATTTGGGGCGCGATGAGCGACGAAACCCGTTCGTTCCTGCCGTGGACAGACGGCTTCTCGCGCGGGTTGTACCTCGCGGGCGTGGAATGTCCCATCGACGCGGAAGTGCCGGATGGGTGGACGAAGTGGGTCGTGCCGGGGTATGAGTACCTTGCCATAGAGAATCGCCGCGCGGACACATTCAGCCGCATGGTCGATTACTTCCGCGAAAATGGCGTGAAGCTCGTCGGCGCGGTGCAGGAATTTACTGACCCGAAAACGCAGCAGGAGTATCTGTACTTCCCGATTCGGGCATTATGACAGCTTGACGCATTCCCAAACGGATGCTATAATACCCCATGAATCTGATGCAGAGGTGAACATGATGGCAGAAGAATGTACGCATGACTGCTCCTCGTGCGGGAGCGCGTGCGCATCGCGGCAGAAGCCGCAGAGTTTGCTTGCCCCGGCGAACGTAGGCAGCCGGGTGAAGAAGGTCATCGGCGTCGTCAGCGGCAAAGGCGGCGTGGGAAAATCGCTGGTGACGGGTCTGCTCGCGTGCGAAACGGCGCGGCGCGGGAAAATCGCCGGGGTGCTGGATGCGGACATCACCGGGCCGAGTATGCCGCGCATTCTGGGCATCCGCGACAAGGCGGTCGGCAATGAACAGGGCATCCTGCCGCAGGAAGCCGAAAACGGCGTGAAGGTTATGTCCATCAACCTGCTGCTGGAGCACGACACCGACCCCGTTATCTGGCGCGGCAGCCTGATTGCGGGCACGGTGAAGCAGTTCTGGACGGATGTGTGCTGGGGGGATGTGGACTGCCTGTATGTGGACATGCCGCCGGGAACGGGCGACGTGCCGCTGACAGTGTTCCAATCGCTGCCGGTGGATGGCATCGTGATTGTCTTAAGCCCGCAGGAGCTGGTCGGCATGATTGTGGAGAAAGCCGTCAAAATGGCGCAGATGATGAACATCCCCGTGCTGGGCTTGGTGGAAAACATGGCGTACATGACCTGCCCGGACTGCGGCAAGCGCCTGTATCCCTTCGGCGAAGGGCGCACGGCGGATGTCGCGAAGCAGTATGGACTGCCGATGCTGGCGCAATTGCCGATTCAGCCCGAAATTGCCAAGAAGTGCGACGAAGGCCGCTTGATGGACATTCAGCTGCCGGAAATGGGCAAAGCAGTCGATGCCGTGCTGAAATGCAAGGTTCGCAAGCATGAATAAGCCAATCCCGTCGGAATCGTCCGGCGGGGTTTTTCATATCGAAACGGTTTTTGCAGCAGGAGAATTCAGCGCACATGTCGAATTATAGTTGATTCAGCGGAACAAATCCGCGCTTTTCTTCGTCTAATCCAGCGGAAAGGGAGGAAAAGCGCCGCTTGTTTCGTTATATCATTGGAAGGCGCGGGCTTTTCGCCACTTTCCGGCAGGGGAAGTGCAATTTAGCCCTTGCACACTGCCCGATAAATGTGTACAATATAGATGGGCGATTGCCCATACGCCTCTTTCCGGCAAATCCGGCGGGAGGATAACGCTTGCTCCGCTCGCCCTGAGTGTGAAGGAAGGGAATTATCATCATGAAGAATCATGCCGCTGCAACTACTCGCAACCGCATTTTCAAGGGCGCTGCCCTGTGCGGCGTTTTGGCGCTGTCCATGACGCTGACGGGCTGCTTTGTGCCGCCGGACGACCTGTCGGGCGACCTGTCCAATCAGGGTGTTGTTTACAATACGGTTGCTGTCACAGCGCCCCCGCGCACCGCCACGCCCACTCCTTCGCCCACGCCGACGGTTGAATCCGTTTTCAATTTCGGCACGAACACCGCTACGCCGACGACACAGCCAGGCGTGATTACGTCCAACGGCATTGTCACCGTGGTGACCACGCCGCCCGGCAGCATCGCCACCACTGCGCGGCCGACCGCAACGCCCACACCGACTGCGGCTGCCGTTCTCAAAAAAGGCTCGTCCGGCGCTGATGTCAAGACGCTCCAGCGCCGCTTGAAGCAGCTGGGCTACTACACCGGCAGCGTTGACGGCGATTTCGGCGACGCGACGGAGAAGGCGCTGCGCGCGTTCCAAGACCGCAACAATCTGCTGGTGGACGGCATCGCGGGCAAATCGACGATGGCAAAGCTGAACAGCTCCAACGCTGTCAAGGCAGCCGCCGCAACCGCTACTCCGCGCAAGACCGCAACCCCCAAGCCGAAAACCACCGCGACCCCAAACCTCTCCACTGAGTATTATCTCCAGAGCGGTTCGTCCGGCACACGCGTCCGCACGCTGCAGGCGCGCCTGATTGAACTGGGCTGGATGGCAGGTTCGCCGGACGGCAACTACGAGGGTGCGACAGAATATGCCGTCAAGGCGTTCCAGAAAAAGTACAAGAGCCTGTATACGGACGGTGTCGCCGGACCTTCGACGCTGCAAACGCTGTATTCTTCCTCCGCGGCGAAATCCTCCACGCCCGTTTCCTCCATCGGCACGACGCTGGAGTCCGGCATGAAGAACAGCGGCGCCGTCAAGGCGATGCAGACGCGCCTGAAATCCTTGGGCTACCTGACCGGCACGGCGGACGGCTCTTTCGGCGACGCGACAAAGGCGGCAGTGATTGCCTTCCAGACGGCGAACGGCCTGAAGGCGGACGGCAAGGCGGGCACATCCACCCTGAACCGCCTCTATTCCGACGCGGCGATTGCTGCCAGCTCCATGCCGACGGCGACCGCTTCCACCTCTGTGGACGGCTACACGACGCTCTCCGAGGGCGACACCGGCACGGCGGTTCGCAATCTCCAGAAGGCGCTGAAAAACAAGGGTTACTATTCCGGCAGCGTGGACGGCAAGTACGGCGCGGCAACGACGGCGGCAGTCGTCGCGTTCCAGTCAGCGCAGGGCTTGCGCGTGGACGGCAAGGCAGGTCCCGCGACCCAGCGTGCGCTGTTCACCACCTCCAGCAGCACGGATACATCCAAGTACACCACGCTCCGGCCGGGTGACAGCGGCGCGGCGATTCGCCAGCTGCAGACGACGCTGAAGCAGAAGGGCTATTATACCGGCACGATTGACGGCGATTACGGCTCCGGCACAACAGCGGCGGTCAAGGCGTTCCAGAAGAAGATGAACATCACGCCGGTGGATGGCATTGCGGGCGACAAGACGCTGACGCTTCTGTACTCCTCTGACGCGGTGGACAGCGACGAATACGCGACGCTGCGCCCCGGCGACACGGGCGCGGCAGTGCGCACCATGCAGGCGACGCTGTACGAACTGGGCTACTACGACGGTTCGCGCGACGGCGTGTACGGCGCAACGACGCAGGATGCTGTCCGCGCATTCCAGATTCGCAACAAGGTGACACCGGTGGACGGCATCGCGGGCAACAAGACGCTGACAAAACTGTACAGCGGCACAGCGGTTGCGGCAGCGGCGAAAACGACGGAGTACAAAACGCTCCGCAAGGGCGACCGCGGCGACGAAGTGGTGCAGATGCAGGACAGCTTGCAGCAGCTTGGCTATCTGGCAGCCGTCACGGGCTATTACGATGATGCAACCGTCGCGGCGGTTCGCTCCTTCCAGTCCCGCAACGGGCTTTCCGTGGACGGCTCCGCGGGTCAGGAGACCCTCGCGGTGCTCTACGGCAGCAATCCCCGTGCGGCATACTAAGGGGAGACGCAATGGGCTTTGCCCCTTAAACCCCACCAGAGGCTCTGCCTCTGGACTTCGCGAAGGGTTTTCGACCCTCTGGTCTTCGACCCTCTCGACACCCTTCTCGCGATTGAGTTGAGCACACTTTCATACAGTGTCCGCGTGTTTATTTCTAAGAATACAGTCCAGCTTGGCGCGTTTGCACGGCTGGACTGTTCTCTTATCCACAGCTTTTCCCCGTCTTCCACCGAAAGGAGGGATTTCTGTGCAGAAAATCCGCTTTCTCCCCCTGCTGTGCGTTCTGCTGATGCTCTTCACCGCCCCGACCCTGCTCGCCCAGCAGGAGCCGAATACGCCCTATCCGGCGGAAGCCATGCTCTCTGTCCGCATGATGCCGCCCGGCGAACGTAGTCTGCGCAATTTCCTGTATCCAAAGCTCATGGCGCAGGAAGGCAGCATTCAACTTCCCGCCGGAACGTCCTACAATCTGCTGGTACAGACCTTGGATAACATGCGCAACGACTATCCGGAGCTGTTTCACATCGACTCCTACCGTGTCCATTATCAGCGCAATCAGCCGGATGTCGCCCAAAGCATTTCACCGAATTACTTGTGTTCCGCCGAAGAAGCATCAGCCTTGCGCAAACAGCTGCTGGAAACAGCACAGTCGTGGGTGGACGAAAATCCCGACCCGCTGGCGCTGTACGAGCGGCTTGTACAGAATACAACCTATTCACCCGACAGCATGTGGCAGCACGCGGCCGTGGGCGCTTTGCTGTATGGCGAAGCCACCTGCGCAGGATATGCGCAGGCGATTTCACTGCTCTATCGGCTTGCGGGTATTCCATGCGCAACCATCATCGGCGAAGCGTCAGACACAAGCGGCGAAGCCGGTTTGCATGCATGGAATGTGACCAATTTCGGCTTTCTTGACGCAACATGGGGGGCCGCTTTCGACGGGCATGTGTTCCACAGCAACTACGCCATGGGTGAAGCGGATATGTCCATCGACCACACGCCCAATCGCGGGTACACTTTCCCCGACCTGAGCGGCGTTCCGAACTACTATCAGGCGCACGGGCTGTACGTCTCCACCGAGCAGGAACTGCTGACCCAGCTGATGCGTCTTGTGGACGGTGAAGCCGTGGAGATTCAGCTTTCGCCCGACCTGTACGCACGGTATACAGCAGCTATGAAGGACAAGCAGTCCGATATTGTCACCTTTTGCGCCGAAGCAGCCGGGGTGGAAATTCCCTTCTACGACCCATGCCGCATCCTGTCCGACAAGGCGCATCGCGTTCTGCTGCTGATTCCCCACCCTGAATTGGCGGAGCAGTAACAGCAGTTTGCACGAGCGTAAAGGCAGATTATTGCCCCTGAGCACTTGCATGTTCGGGGGCTTTCATGTTATAATGAAAGAGTAGTGTGTCTATTCGGGAATAGGTGCGCTCATATGATTATGATTTTCCAAATATTATCAGAAATTGTTTCTATATTGAAAGGAGAACTTTATGTTCGATTGGGTCAAAAAACTGCTGGGCAGCAGCAATGACGCGGAGGTCAAAAAGCTGCAAAAGACGGTCAACGCCGTGGAAGCCCTCGAAGATGAATACAAGGCGCTGACGGATGAGCAGCTGCGCGCCAAGACGGATGAATTCCGCGCGCGCTTGCAAAATGGCGAAACCGAAGATGACATTCTGCCCGAAGCGTTCGCCGCCATCCGCGAAGCCGACGCCCGCGTGCTGGGAATGCGCCCGTACCGTGTGCAGGTGATGGGCGGCCTGGTGCTGCATCAGGGGCGCATCGCCGAGATGAAGACCGGCGAGGGCAAAACGCTGGTGTCCACCCTGCCCGCGTACCTGAACGCGCTGTCCGGCAAGGGCGTGCACGTCGTGACCGTCAACGACTATCTGGCGCGCCGCGACAGCGAGTGGATGGGCAAAGTCCACCGCTTCATGGGGCTGAGCGTCGGTCTGATTGTCCACGATCTGGACAGTGCCGAACGCCGCGCTGCTTACGCCTGCGACATCACCTACGGCACGAACAACGAGCTGGGCTTCGACTACCTGCGCGACAACATGGTCATCCGCCAAAGCGAGCTGGTGCAGCGCGGCCACAACTTCGCCATCGTCGACGAAGTGGACTCCATCCTGATTGATGAAGCGCGTACCCCGCTGATTATCTCCGGCGCGGGCGACAAATCCACCGACCTCTACGCAAAGGTGGACGCGGTCGTCCGCACGCTCAAGCGTGACGTTCACTTCGAGATTGAAGAGAAGAAAAAGGCCATCAGCCTGACCGACGAGGGTGCCCAGCGCGTCGAAGCCGCGTTCGGCATCACCAACATCAACGACGCGGAAAATGCCGAGCTGAACCACCACGTCAGCTGCGCCCTGCGCGCCAACTTCCTGATGAAGCGCGACGTGGACTACGTCGTCAAGGACGATCAGGTCATCATCGTTGATGAATTCACGGGCCGCCTGATGATTGGCCGCCGCTACTCCGAGGGTCTGCATCAGGCGATTGAAGCCAAGGAGCATGTGACCATTGAGCGCGAAAGCCGCACACTGGCGACCATCACCTTCCAGAACTATTTCCGCATGTACCACAAGCTCTCCGGCATGACGGGTACGGCAAAGACCGAAGAGGACGAGTTCCAGAACATCTACTCGCTGGACGTCGTGCAGATTCCGACCAACAAGCCCAACATCCGCAAGGACTTGGACGACATGGTCTACAAGACGAAGAAGGCGAAGTTCAACGCCGTTGTGGACGCGATTGCGCAGGTGCACGCCAACGGTCAGCCCGTGCTGGTCGGCACGGTCACGGTTGAAACGAGCGAAATGCTCTCCGCCATGCTCCAGCGCCGCGGCATCCAGCATGAGGTGCTGAACGCCAAGAACCACGCCAAGGAAGCTGAAATCGTCGCGCAGGCAGGCCACTGGGGTGCCGTCACCATTGCCACCAACATGGCTGGCCGCGGCACGGACATTCTGCTGGGCGGCAACCCGGAGTTCCTCGCCCGCCGCGCCATGCGTCAGGACGGCTATGACGAGGAAATCATTGAAGCCGCGACGGGGCACGCGGAAGATGTGTCCGACGAAATCCTTGCCGCGCGCGAAAAGTACCAGTCCCTCTACAAGGACTTCAAGCGCACCACCGACGAAGCGCATGACCGCGTGCTGCAAACCGGCGGCCTGCACATCATCGGCACGGAACGCCATGAATCCCGCCGCATTGACAATCAGCTGCGCGGCCGTGCGGGTCGTCAGGGCGACCCCGGTTCGACCCAGTTCTTTATTTCGCTGGAGGACGACCTGATGCGTCTCTTCGGCGGCGACCGCATCATGCCGATGGTCGAGCGTCTGGGGCTCAAGGACGACGAGCCGCTTCAGGCGGGAATGCTCACCAAGCAGATTGAATCCGCGCAGAAGCGCATCGAGGGACGCAACTTCGAGATCCGCAAGCACGTTCTGGAATACGACAACGTGATGAACCGCCAGCGCGAGATTATCTACGGTCAGCGCCGCCGCGTGCTGATGGGCGAGAACGTCCGCGACAACATTATCGGCATGGCGTACAAGCTGATTGACGCCGCGCTCTCCCGCCACTGCGCGTCTGACGACGGCACGGATTGGGATATTCCGCAGCTGACGAATTATCTGGAAAACCTGTGCATCCACCACGGCAAGATTGCCGAATTGGAGGATGTCGTCCGCTCCGGTGACCGCGACGCGCTGGCGCAGGCGCTCAAGGACGACGCGAAGGCGTTCTACGAAGAGCGCGAGACGGCGCTGGCGGAAATCGGGCTGGACATGCGCGAAGTGGAGCGCGTTGTGCTGCTGCGCGCGGTGGATGTGCGCTGGATGGATCACATTGACGCGATGGATCGCCTGCGCGACGGCATCGGCTTCCGCGCGTACAGCGGCAAGAACCCCGTCACCGAGTACCAGATTGAAGCGGGCTACATGTTCGACGAGCTGAATCACCTGATTCGCGAAGACACGGTGCGCCGCATGTATCAGCTGCGCATTGAGCGCACGCCGGAACGTGTGCAGGCAGCGGTTCGCCCCGTCGAGGGCAAGCCGATTGTGCCCGGCAACGGTCAGCCGCGCCAGCCCAAGCGGGTGAAGCCGTCGGAGCGCATTGGCCGCAACGATCCCTGCCCCTGCGGTTCGGGCTTGAAGTACAAGAACTGCTGCGGGAAGGACAAAGAAACAAGGGAGTAACTCCTTTGACCCATTTTCGCGATTGAGTAGTTGGCAATTCCAATGTAATTTTCGCGTGTTTATGCAGGGATTTCGCGTCTGCGGACGCGACAAGGGGGCTTTGCGGTCGCCCCCTTGACCCCTTCGCCTTCGCCACCCATGCGGCAATTTTGTATTGCTGATTGGAAGAACGAGAAGTACACAAACTAAAAATTTCCAACAAAGCTCAACTAACATGGGAGGCGCCGAAGGTTTCCAAAGGGCGATCGCAGACTTCGTCTGTTCTTACTGCCCTTTGGTCGCCTCCGCAGAGGCGAAACCCTCTGCCGCAAGAAGATCAAGCAGCAATAAAACCAGCAATCCACAACCAAAATAGAAAAAAGCCTTTCCTGACGATTGAAGGAGATTAAACATGGCGCTCATTGATATTCCCCAGTATCGCAGCGAACTGGCAGAGATTCGTAAATCCCTGCTCGCCGCGGGCGATGCCCTCCACATTGACCATATCCGCGAACAGCTGGATGAGCTGACCGAGGAAATGAATCAGCCCGAATTCTGGAATGACCCGGATCACTCTGCGAAGGTCAACCAGAAGGTTTCCAACCTCAAAGGCAAACTCGAACACTACGAAAAGCTGCTTTCTTCCGCCGATGATATCGAGGTCATGCTCGAAATGGCGGAAGAAGAGAAGGACGAAGACACCGTCACCGAAGCGGTGGATGAGCTGGCGACGCTCAAAGAGCATACCGACGCGCTGGAGCTGGAAACCCTCATGCGCGGCGACTATGACGACAATGACGCGGTGCTGTCCCTCCACGCAGGCGCAGGCGGAACAGAAGCGCAGGACTGGACGTCCATGCTCTACCGCATGTATACCCGCTACTGTGAAAAGATGGGCTTCACCGTCAAGCTGCTGGATTTGCTTGACGGCGACGAAGCGGGCATTAAGTCCGTCACCTTCGAGGTCAGCGGCGACCACGCCTATGGCTACCTCCGCGGCGAAAAGGGCGTGCACCGCCTCGTCCGCATCTCCCCGTTCGACGCAAACGCCCGCCGCCACACATCCTTCGCGTCGCTGGACGTCGCCCCCATGCTGGAGGACGATGATTCCGACATCGAAATCAACATGAAGGATGTCCGCGTGGACACCTACCACTCCAGCGGCGCAGGCGGTCAGAACGTCAATAAGACCTCTTCTGCTGTCCGCATGACGCACTACCCGACCGGCATCGTTGTCTCCTGCCAGACCGAGCGTGATCAGGTGCAGAACCGCGCTACGTGTATTAAGATGCTGAAGGCGAAGCTGCTGGAGCTGCGTGAACGCGCCAAGGAAGAGGAAATGGCGAACATCAAGGGTGAAATGAAGAAGATTGAGTGGGGCAGCCAGATTCGCTCCTACGTCTTCCAGCCCTACACGATGGTCAAGGATCACCGCACGAACTACGAATCCGGCAACATTGACGACGTGATGGACGGCAACCTTGAGGGCTTCATCACCGCCTATTTGAAGATGCAGTAATGCCGAAACCCTCTCAGTGTCTGCTGGGAGGGTTCTCGCCGTTATATTGCTTTCCCCGGAAAGGAGATTTTCCGGTGCGCTATCAACTCGTTTCCATCCTGTCGGCGCTTCTGCTTTGCCTGACCATGCTGGCAGCCATCGTTTACGGGGTCGGTACGCAGCCTGCCCTGATGCAAACGCTCATGCTGCGCACCGCTCCGCCTGAAGCAACCGGCTTTCCGGCGGAGCAATACGGTGCCGCCGCCAAGCTGATTACCGATTACCTCAAGGGCGAGGGCGACTTCCAGCTCGTATTTTCCATGAACGGCATAGCATACAACGCTTTTAACGAGCGTGAGCAAACGCATATGGCGGACGTGCGGACGCTGTTCAGCCTGTGCCGTCGTTTTTCGCTGGGCAGCATCCTCCTGACGCTGGTCGGTTGGCTCTATTCCCGGAAACAGCGGTTCTTCTGGCGAATCGTCCGGCGAACCGCCTGCTGTATGCTGGCGTTTGTCGCCATCCTTGCGCTGCTGGCGGCGATGGATTTTGACCGGCTGTTCATCCTCTTCCATCAAATCGCCTTCACAAACAACCTGTGGCTGCTCAATCCGCAAACGGATTTGCTCATCCGTTTAATGCCGACGCAATTGTTCATTGACTATGCGCAAATCATCGGCATTGTCTGGGCGGCACTGATGGGGATTCTGCTCATCATTGCCACCGTGAAGCTACGAAATCAACAATAAGGGGCGTATTCCCATGACCTACACTGAATCTGCCCGCGCGCAGCTTGATGCCTTGCAGGTGAAAGACCACGTTCGCATTCTGGCGCTGGAAACCTCCTGCGACGAAACCGCCGCCGCCATCATCGAGGATGGGCGCACCATCGTCTCCAACATCGTTTTCAGCCAGATTGACCTCCACGCGCTCTATGGCGGCGTCGTGCCGGAAATCGCCAGCCGTGCGCACGTCGAAGCCTGCGACCGTGTGATTGACGAGGCACTCCGGGCAGCAGACATGCGCTTGCAGGATGTCGATGCCCTCGCCGTCACCTACGGGCCGGGGCTTGTCGGCGCGCTGCTCACCGGCGTCAGCTGCATGAAGGGCTTGAGCTACGCCGCAAACAAACCGCTCATCCCCGTCAACCACATCGAAGGGCATGTGTCCGCGAACTACATCTCCAATCCGGACTTGAAGCCGCCGTTTCTGTGCCTTGTCGTATCGGGCGGACACAGCCACATCGTCCGCGTGAACGACTACGGCGATTACACCCTGCTTGGTCAGACGATGGACGACGCGGCGGGCGAAGCGTTCGACAAAGCGGCGCGCGTGCTGACGCTCCCCTACCCCGGCGGTCCGCGCATCGATGCACTGGCGGAGGAGGGCGACCCGCATTTCCTGTCGCTCCCACATCCGCACACCCCCGGCAAGTACGACTATTCCTTCTCCGGCATGAAAACGGCGTTCCTGAACGCGGCGAACAAGATGGAGATGAAGGGCGAACCGCTCCCGAAGGCGGATATGGCGGCTTCGTTCCGCTACGCCGTCGTTTCGGCGCTGGTGGAAAAGGCGATGCTGGCGGCGAAGGACACCCACGCCCCCGCGCTTGCAATGGCGGGCGGCGTTTCCGCGAATCGTCTGCTGCGCCGGATGATGCAGGAGGCCGCCGACAAGGCGCACCTGCCGCTGTACATGCCGCGTCTCGACCTGTGCACCGACAACGCGGCGATGATTGGCTCTGCGGCATACTATCGGATGAAGAAGGGCGAGCTTGCGCCCCTGACGCTCAACGCCACGCCGTCGCTCCGTCTGGTGTAATACTATTTCCTGCATTCGTCTGCGCCATCTGCTTGCGCCTTTTCCGCTCTGGCGTCCGGTCGTTCCATTTAGCGTAGCGCTGCTACGCTGCATTTCACTCCCGTTAGCCAGAACGAAAAATTCGCGGCGCATCTTGGCGCATTCTCATTTGAAAATAGTATAAGCCTATTATAATTAGGAAGAAATTTTTCACGGCAGCGAATCATCCCATTCATCATTCATTCCAACCAAGGAGGATTCCGCATGAAGAACAAAAACGTCTGGCAGGCGGTCAAATTCACGCTGTTCAGCGCATCCGCCGGGCTCATTCAGCTCATCAGCTTCGCCCTGCTGCATGATGTGTTCAAGATTCCCGATTACAACGCCTGTTACCTTCCCTCGCTGATTCTGTCCGTCCTGTGGAACTTCACGTTCAACCGCCGCTACACCTTCCGTTCGGACGGCAACGTCAAGCGCGCGATGCTGCTGGTCGCGCTGTACTACGTCGTGTTCATCACGCTTTCCAGATGGTGGAGCACGGAACTGGTCGCGCTCGGCGTACACGACTGGCTGATTGAAGTCATCAACATGCTCGTCAACTTCGTGACCGAGTTTTTGTTCCAGAAGTTTGTGGTCTATCGCGGGACGATTGACACGAACGAGCTGGCGAAGAAGGAGCAAGCGTAATGCCGTTTGACTACAAGAAGGAGTACCGTGCGTTCTACCAGCCGCCGAAAGTGCCGGAAATCATCGACGTGCCGGAAATGCAGTTCGTGTGCGTGTCCGGTACGGGCGACCCGAACGAGGAGGGCGGCGCGTATCAGCAGGCGCTCGGCGTGCTGTACGCGGTCAGCTACACATTGAAGATGAGTCCGCGTGCTGGACACCTGATGGACGGCTTTTTCGATTACGTCGTGCCGCCGCTGGAAGGCTTCTGGCAGCAGGACGGCGTATCAGGCATGGACTACGAGCGCAAGGCGGATTTCCGCTGGCTGTCCGTGATTCGTGTGCCGGATTTCGTGACGGCGGAGGATTTCCGCTGGGCGGTGGAAACAGCGTCGGCGAAGAAGAAGCTGGACTGCTCCCGCGCTGAACTGCGCACGATTCGCGAAGGACTTTGTGTGCAGATGATGCACATCGGCGCATACGACGACGAACCCGCGTCGGTGGCGCAGATGGATGCGTTTCTGCGCGAAAACGGGTATGAAAATGACTTCACGTCGGAGCGGCTGCATCACGAGATTTACCTTTCCGACCCGCGGAAAACAGCGGCGGAGAAAAGGAAAACCGTGATTCGGCATCCGGTGAGAAAGGTATAAGCAACCTTGGGTGCTGCTTGTCAGTGGATAAGCGGCATCCTTTTTTCTTTTGTTGCTTGGTTCCATTTGTTGCAAAGGGAATCGCGCCTACGGGCGCGACAAGGGGGCTTTGCGGTCGCCCCCTTGACCCCTTCGCAGCGCACTCCCATGTTTCTTGATTTTTATTGTTACAGAAGGAACTTGCGCCTGCAGGCGCGTTTGGGACAGCGCTGCTTTTGGCGTTTTTTGCGAATTTTCCCCTTGTTAGACCTTGACGAATGTGGTATAATACTATTTCGGGATGAAGATGAGCCAAGATGCGCCGCGAATTTTTCATTCTGGCTAACGCGAATGAAATGCAGCGTAGCATCGCTACGCCAAGTGGAATGAGCGAACGCCAGAAGGGAAAAGGCGCAAGCAGATGGCGCAGATGAATCCCGGAATAGTATTTCTAACAGCGTGGCGGGAATGAGCCGCCAGACCCTGAGGAATAGGAGAAAAATGGCTATGGTTAAGGTCAACATTATTTCGGGTTTTCTGGGCGCGGGCAAAACGACGCTCATCAAAAAGCTGCTGACTGGCAGCGTTGCGAAGGAAAAAATCATCCTGCTGGAAAATGAATATGGCGAAGTCGGCGTGGACGGCAGCTTTATGAAGGATTCGGGCATCATCGTTGATGAGCTGAATTCCGGCTGCATCTGCTGCACGCTGGTGGGCGACTTCCAGAAGGCGGTCGATGATCTGATTGCGAAGTATCATCCTGACCGCCTGCTGATTGAGCCGTCCGGCGTGGGCAAGCTGAGCGAAATCCTCGCTGCCGTCGAGCGCGCGAAGGAACGCCGCAGCGACCTCGTTGTGACCGGCTGCGCGACCGTTGTGGACGCGGGCAAGTGCCGCATGTATATGAAGAACTTCGGCGAGTTCTTCCTCGACCAGATTAAGACGAGCGCGACGGTGATTTTCAGCCGCACGCAGCTGCTGTCCGCGGAGCGCATCGAGAAGAGCCGCGCGCTGGTGGAAGAGCAGCATCCGGGCGTCCGCATCGTGACGACGCCGTGGGATGACCTGTCCGCTGATACGCTGCTGGAAGTCATTGAATCCGGCAAGCCGATGGAAATCCACCTCGATGACGACGATGATGACGACGACGAGGACGAACACGAGCATCATCATCACCACGACCATGATGACCATGACCACGAGGACGGCGTGTGCCCGTGCTGCGGCGGTCACCATGACGACGATGATGACGAACACGAACATGAGCATCATCACCATCATGATCACGATGACCATGACGAGGATGAGCACGAACATCATCATCACGACCACGAGGACGGCGAAACCTGCTCCTGCGGACATCATCACCATCATCACCACGGGCATGACGCAGACGAAGTGTTCGTGTCTGTCGGCGTAGAAACTGCGAACCGCTACGAGCAGGACGAGGTCAAGGCGATGCTGGACAAGCTGTCCGACGAAGAAGAGTACGGCACGGTGCTGCGCGCCAAGGGTGTTCTGCAGAACGCGGCGGGCGACTGGTTCCAGTTTGACTATGTGCCGGGCGAGAGCCAGTTCCGTCCGGGTACGCCGGATTACACCGGCCGCCTGTGCGTCATCGGTGCGCACATCGACGAAAAAGCACTGCGGGAGCTGTTCAAGGCATGAGCGAACAGGAATTTACACCAGTCTACCTGATTACCGGCTTCCTCGAAAGCGGCAAAACCCAGCTCATCAACTCCATGCTGACGGACGACAACTTCTCGCGCGGACAGAAGACGCTGGTCATCTGCTGCGAAGAGGGCGTTGAGGAGTACGAGACGGCGAAGAACACGACCGTTGTCGTCCTCGACGAAGCGGACGAGATGAACACGAAGAAGATGGAGGCGCTGGACAAGGAGTATCAGCCGGAGCGCGTCATCATCGAGTACAACAGCATCTGGACGATTGAGCGGCTGGGCAGCTGTATGCTGCCGCGCAAGTGGGAAGTCGTGCAGATTATCACGACGGTGGACGCAAACACCTTCGACAACTACTTCACCAACATGCGCCAGATGCTGACCGACCCGATGAAAGTCGCTGACCTGATTCTGGTCAACCGCTGCCAGCCCGGCGCAAACAAAAGCCCGTGGCGTCGCCAGCTCAAAGCGGTCAACCCGAAGACGAACATCATCTTCGAGAACACCGACGGCACGAGCGAAGACGGCGTGGCGGACGAAGACCTCCCCTACGACATGAAGTCCGCTGTCATCGAAATCAAGGACGAGGACATTCCGACCTTCTATCTGGATTCGCTTGATCATGCCGACCGCTACGACCGTAAGACCGTGCGTCTGGTGGGGCAGGCGTTCGCTGACCGCTCGCTGCCCAAGGGCTACTACATGTTCGGACGGATGGCGATGACGTGCTGCGCGAACGACATTCAGCCCATCGGCTGGATTACGCAGGGCATCCAGAAGCCCAGCACGAAGGCATATTTCCGCCTGACCGCGCAGTGCAAAGCGGTGGACGCGCAGGGCGAAAAGATGCTGATGCTGCAGGAAGCCCGCGCGGAGATTGTACCCCCGCCCGCGGAAGAGTACCTGAATTTCAACGCATAAGATGCTGATTCATCCCCCCGATTGCTGCAAGGCAGTCGGGGGATTTGTTTTGCGCATTTTCGCCGCCGCTTGTATTTTTTTGTTTTAATATCTTGACATTTTGTACATCGTCTGTTATGATGATATTGGAAACTCGACCATCACACTATGCACACGTTGACTTGCTTCCCGTTCCGAAGGAGGAATTGAAGATGAAACGCTTGCTTGCTCTGCTGATGATGATTGCACTCTTAGGCACGTTCGCCGCGGCGGAAAATACGCAGCCCGTCCGAATTCTCGGCGCATCCTCCTATTGCCCGCCCATTGATTCCTATGCCGCGGCAGGACATTCCGTCGAACGAAGAGACGGCTCGATGAAGGACATTGCATCCGCCATCGCATCCCGCGATCCCAATATTGACATCTTCATTTTTGACTCGAACGCTGGGCTTGACCAAATCAAAAAACAGCACTATTACTATCCACTGACCGATGACAGCGATTTGATTGATAAACTCGGCGACTTGTATCCTGCCTTTCAGAATGCGCTCATGGACAATGGCAATCTGGTCGGCTGGTATGTTGATGCACAGCCGTGGGGGTGGCAAGTTCTTTCCCCTGATTTGCTGGAAGAATTGGCACTTTCCGAACCAACAACCTTTGATGAGTTGTTAGACGTTAGTAAAGTGCTGTTCGACAGCGGTCTTTTGAGCCGTGACTATGTGCTGATGCTCGAATACAGGTACACGCAGCAGGATATGCTCACGTTCTATTTGCGCCAATTCTTGATTGCCTCTGAACGAGTGGATGGGCAAATCAATTTTCTGCGTCCCGAATTTGCTCGTATTGCCGAAAAAATCAGGAATACTGTGCCTGAAACATCGAAGGAAAATTTATTCGCAGACTACGAAGTCTTTACTTCGTCTGCCGCTTCTGTCACTCCTTCCACGCGCATTGAACTAATTCCCTCTGTACTCGATGATGTACCTTCTGGTTTATATTATCTAACAGTCGTCGCCGTCATCAATCCCTATTCCAACAACATCGACGGTGCGATTGACCTAATGCACCATCTGGCGACTTACGAATCCGAAAACGCCGCACTCTGGGATTCGTCTCTCAGCAAGCCCATCATCCGTTCCGACTATGATGAAAAGGTTGCGCAATATCAGGATGAAATCGCCCGCTTGGAAGCAAAAGAGAACCGCACCGCGCAGGATGAAGATAATCTTGACCGCGCCCGCAGCAGCTTAGCCTACATCACCGAACACCCCTATTCCGTCTCCCCGGAGGACATTGCCTACTATCAAAACCTCGTCCAGTATGCCTACATCCCCGGCGACTCCCCCGTCACCTTCGACGATGCCCTCAAGACGCTCATGCAGCGCTACCTGAACGGCGCGTTTGACGCGGAGGGGTTCGCCCGCGCGTGTCAGGAGCATGTCAACACGGTGTATCTCGAAATGGGGCTGACACCGATGTATGTGCCGAACTAATTCCACTTGTAAATTTTCCCGCGTTCGCTTGACAAATCAACCGCAGCGTCCTATCATGGAGATAGGCGCAAAGCCAACGAAGGAGGTTTGATTTTTCATGGCAAATCAGGAGAAATACGCCCAGCAGATGCAGGACGCGGGCGTTTGCGATGCGCGCGGGGCGGCGCTCTGCGCCACGGTGAAGGAGCTGCCGGACGGAAGCTTCGGCATGGTGCTGCTCGGTGTGAAGGGCAATGACCTGCTCATCTACGACACGAACATGAAGTCCGAGCCGCTCAAGCTGATGCGCACCATTCCGCTCAAGGGCGTGACCGACTTCAGCACCACCAGCCTGATGGGCGAAATTCTCAAGGGCTACACGTTCCGCTTTACGTCAGATGGATTTACCTATTCGTTCAAGAACTGCCGCCGTCAAGCGTTCCTTGACGTGCTTCAGCAGGAAATCAACAAATAACATCAAGGGCTGCGCCGGAAAAGTCGGTGCAGCCCTTGCATTTTGCGTTCTTTTTCTGATATAATAGACATATCAAGCATTATGATCACAGGAGGACGCTATGATTTCCATTCTGCCCGAAAGCAACTATGCCGCCATCATGGCTGAGACGGTTGAGCCGTATCTGGATTCGCGCCGTCAGGAGATGGACATGCCGCTCTCCACGGGCGGAACGCTGCACGCGGAGGTCTACGAGCAGCCGGATGCGACCCGCGCCGTCGTCATCCTGCACGGCTACACGGAATCCGCCGAGAAATTCCGCGAAATGACGTGGTATTTTCTGAACGAGAAGTTCAACGTCTACGCCATCGACCACCGCGGGCACGGCAAATCCGTCCGCAAAATTTCTGACACCTCCATCACGCACGTCGATGCGTTTTCGGATTATCTGCGCGATTTGGAGGAATTCATGTCGGGTGTCGTCCTGCCGAGGACGAAGCATCTGCCGCGCGTGCTGTATGCGCACTCGATGGGCGGCGCGATTGGCGGCATGACGCTGATGAATCACCCGGAGTATTTCGCGCGGGCGGTGCTGACTGCGCCGATGATTGCGCCGTCGAGTGCGCCGCTGCCGCGCTGGGCGGGCAAACTCGCGGCGGACTTCATGTGCACCATCGGCAAGCGGGAAAACCGCGCGTTCATCGGCAAGCCGTTCAGCCCGGAGAACGAGCCGTTCGAGACATCCTGCGCCACCAGCCGCGCCCGCTTTGACTACTACGAGCGCAAGCGCATCGACAACGCGCACTTGCAGAATTGTTCACCCACTTATGGCTGGGTACAAGAAGCGATTGGCGTGACGCAAGTGCTGCTTGACCCGGCGAAGGACAAGCAGATTACCACACCGCTGCTGCTCTGCCAAGCGTCACTGGACAAGACAGTCTGTCTGCCGGAGCAGAAACAATTCGTCGCGCAAGTCCCCTGTGCGAAACTTTCCGTTTATCCCGCGAAGCACGAAATCTACATGTCCACGAACGATGTGATGGAGAAGTATGTGCCGGAAGTGATTGAATTCTTACGGGGGTAAAGGAGGCGCCAGAGGCTCTGCCTCTGGACTCCTCAAGGGAGTTCCTCCCTTGACCCTTCCGCGCGCGATTCAGTTGGTGACTTCTTCATGCTATGCCCGCGTGTTTATGCGGGAATTTCGCCTCTGCGGAGGCGACCAGAGGGCTTTGCGATCGCCCTCTGGACTGCTTCGCATCCCCAGCTAAGTTAGTAGATTGGTTTTGTTGCTTCTATTAGTTAGTGTGCCTTTCGTTCCCCTAAGCAACGATAAAGACCAGAAACATGAAACCCCAAAAGTGGCGGTGCCGAAGGAGTCAAGGGGGCGATCGGAAAGCCCCCTTGACCCCGCCGCAGCGGCGATTCCCCCCGCGGCAACATCACGCAATAAACAAAAAGGTCAATATTCACCCCCCTGTCCATATCAGGCAGGGGAGTTTTTGCATCATCACACCTCGCGCCCAACAGCTTCTGCAATCTTCCGAATATCCGCCATCACGTCCACAAACGCGGCGGGCGTAATCGACTGCGCACCGTCGCACAACGCGTGCGCCGGGTCGTTGTGTACCTCAATCATCACGCCGTCCGCGCCAACCGCAATCGCCGCGCGCGCAATCGGCTGCACCATCCAGCTCTTACCGGTCGAGTGGCTCGGATCAACAATCACCGGCAGGTGGCTCAGCTTCTTCACCGCGCAGATGGCGGACAGGTCGAGTGTGTTGCGCGTGTACGTCTCGAACGTGCGGATGCCGCGCTCGCACAGAATCACCTGCTCATTGCCGCCCGCCATGATGTACTCCGCGCTCATCAGCCACTCCTCGATGGTGGCGGACAAGCCGCGCTTAAGCAGAATCGGCTTGCGAATCTTACCCAATTGTTTCAGCAGGTCGAAATTCTGCATGTTGCGCGCGCCGACCTGAATGCAGTCCACCTTATCCACGAAGGTATCAATGTCGTAGGGAGACATCAGCTCGGTCACGATGGGCAGCCCGGTCTGCTCGCGGGCATGGCAGAGCATGTCCAGCCCCTCGTATGCCAAGCCTTGGAAGGAGTACGGGGACGTGCGCGGCTTGAAGGCACCACCGCGCAGCACCGTCGCGCCCGCGTCCTTCACCGCCTGCGCCACGGCGGTAATCTGCTCGTTGCTCTCCACGGAGCAGGGGCCTGCCATAATCGCCAGTTTCTTGCCGCCGACAACCGTGTTCCCGATTTTGATTTCGCTCGGCGCGGGATGGAACGCGCGGTTTGCTTTCTTGAACGGCTCGGCGACCTTCATGATGCGTTCGACGCAGTGGAAGGATTCCAGCTGGTCGGGGTCAATGCGGCTCGTGTCGCCAGTCAGACCAAGGATGGTCATCTCCGTGCCTACAATCGGGCTGACGGATACGCCGCGCGCAACCACGGCATTGGTAACGGTGTCGATTTCCTGCTGGGTCGTGCCCTGCTTCAAGACGATAATCATGGTGTTCAACCTCCTGCGTCAATCATTATTCGCTCAAATGGACGAAAAAAAGCACGGAAGCCCGCAAAAGAGCTTCCGCGCCTGATGTTTTCCTCAATCGCTGCGGCTGCTGCTTCACGGTACGTCAATTTGCCCGGCGAAAAACGCCGGGAACGTAAACGGAAACAGCACAGACAGCATCATGGAGAAAATTCCTCCGTCCGGCGGCATCATTGCCGCATATCCGCGTTTATTATAGTCCGCTCATCCCGCGCTTGTCAAGGGCAGGATTGTACATTTGCTGTTTTTCGGGCAAAAAGTTTGTCAAAGCTAACCTGTATCGAATGGCATTCATCCATACTTGGGCACGCACAGCTATCCTTCAGAAAAATTTCGGGAAAATCGTGTAATCCTCTTGACAATCAACCGATTTGGGCATTATAATAGCCATAATGACAATTGTGCCATTTGGTTGAAGGAGGATGAAGGGCATGGAGTCTTACCTGTTCGCAGACGTAGAGGCTGCGGCGGATACTATGGTGGTGGAAGGATACCACAAGCCGGGCAGCTTGACCCGCTCCAGCGGTGCGTGGATTCACGCGGCAGGCACGGCGATGTTTGAGGCAGGGAGACGCCCCATTAAGCCGCATGACCAGTGGATTTGGTTCGCGGTGGAGGCAGGCGAAGCGACGCTGGTTTGGCAGGGGCATGAGCTGACGCTGAAACAGCAGGAAACGTGCTTCCTGCCCGCCGGAAACCGCGACGCCGCCCTGCAGATTGACGAGAGCGTCCGCTGCGTGTGGATTGCGCTGGAAGGCCCGCTTGCGCCGATGGTCGTACGCAAGATGGGCGCGCTGCTGCATATGCCGTTGAAGCAGGGGGCGCTGCCGAGCCAGATGTACTTGGCGAAGCAGATTGTGCAGGTCATCGTCCGCCACACGGACACCAGCGACGCGACATATCAGCTGCAGCATCTGATGTACGGGATGCTGGCAAGCCACTGGGGTCAGCCGGTCGCCATGGACGCGATGCTTTCGCACGAGATTGCGAAGGTCGTGGACACCCTGCGCGCGAATCAGTACAAGGACAACTTCTCTCTGGCGGAGATGGCGGCAATTTCCCGTATGCCGATGGAAACGTTCCGCAAGCGCTTCGTGAGCGAAGTGGGCATGCCGCCGCTGTCGTATGTGCTGCACTGCAAGATGGAACGCGCGAAGGAGCTGCTGCGCGAGGAAGGGCACACGGTTCGTCAGGCGGGCATCGAAGTCGGGATGCAGGATCCGTACCACTTCTCCAAGCAGTTCAAGAACATCGTCGGCATCAGCCCGTCGGCGTTCATGAAGCAGGCCGCCAAGCCGGATGCGACCATCCGCGGCAGCAGCAAAGTAGAAAAGAAGTAAACAGTGAGGCGACTGTCAGGGGATAAGCCTGGCAGCCGCCTTTTTTCTTCCACATAACCGCCACATTTACCGCACGGGATTCGGGCAGCATTGGATCTTGTGTTGTTATGCACACTCGTCCGCCCCTCTACGGTCTACTATGTGATTTCTGTTCGTCGGTTCGGGAGTTTGCCCGCTGGCATTCAGCTTCCTTCAGACTCCGCCTCTCGATGGACACCCTTGCCTTCGGCTAAGCCGGGCGCACCATAACGGCCGTTGCAGGATTCATCTTCTGCAACGGCCTTAAAAACGCTATGAAATGGGATTATTCCGCTGTCGGTATCAGGCGAATCAGCGCGGTGGGAATCTCTGCATCGGTGAAATCCAGCGTGAACACTGCGTTTTCGCCTTCCACGATGTAGGGCAGATCAATTTCCGTATCGTCGGCATTCAGCAGCGCCAGAGTAACGCCGTTCAGCAGCTCGGCGGGCATCGTGATTTTTACCTCGCCCTTCGGCCGGGTGAGCTTGCCGGAAACTTCAAAGCAGACGCTCAGCAGCGTATTGCCGTTCGCAGTTTCACCCATGCGCAGCACCAGCTCGCCATAGGGCAGATGCTCGCCCTCCGCCTTCACTTCTTCAACCAGCGCCAGATGTGTGCCATCGCTCACATTGCCGCATACGTGGCAGAGCGTGCGCGTCGCTTCATCCTGCTTGAATTCGACGATGGCGCATTCGGTCTTGCCGACGTGCTTGCAATCCTTGCGCTTGCAGGTCGCGCTGTGCGTGCCGTCGCCGTTACTCGTCCATTCGCCATACCAGTGCAGCAGCGTCTTCGTCTGGTGATCCTTTCGCCATACCAGTGCAGCAGCGTCTTCGTCTGGTGATCCTTATAGCTGTCATTGCATTTTTTGCAGGTGTGCAGCGTGTAGCCGCCCTTTTCGCAGGTAGGCTTGACGACCTTTTCGGTATAATCGTGCCCGGGGGCAGGGATTTCCACCTTGGTGGTGTAATCGCAGCCCGCACGCTGGCAGGTATCGTATTCCTCCCAGCCAATTTCGGTGCAGGTGGGGGCCTTGGCGTCGTGATGCACCAGGTCGTGTTTCAGCGCAAGCAGCTCCACCTTAGTGGTGTAATCGCAGCGGGAGCAGGTATCGTATTCATCCCAGCCAATTTCGGTGCAGGTGGGGGCTTTGGCATCGTGATGCACCAGCTTGTGTTTCAGGGCAGGGAGCTCCACCTTGGTGGTGTAAGTGCAGCCCTCACGCTGGCAGGCGTCATATTCATCCCAGCCAATTTCGGTGCAGGTGGGCGCCTTGGCGTCGTGGTGCACCAGGTCGTGGTTGTTCGGGTCAGGTCCATACCATGGGTGTACATAAGTATCCGTTCCCTTGCGGTAGCAGTAAGCGCAGTTTGTGTAGTACACGGGCGGAGAAACGCAGGTGGCTGCGGACTTAAGGCACGAGCTATCGTTGCCCTGAACGAAGAAATGTGCGCCCACCTTAGTTTTCGCTTCGTGGCAGACGGTGCAGCTACGCCAGTGGTTTTCGGCATCCGAATCCCAGCCCTGATTCGCAGGGAAGGTATGTGCGCCGTAGTACTGCCCGCCGCAGGTAGTGCATGTTCCCAGGGTGATGCAGGTCGCACTGCTGTCGCCGGAGCAGCTTGCGGTGTCCATCGCATCGCAGCCGTCGCGCTGGCAGGTGCGGAAATGCTCACTGTTGTTGCCCCTGGATTGCCATGCGCCCCAGTCGTGACCGAGTTTGCCGTATTGAGTGCCGCACCGGGTGCAGGTTTTGCCCGTGGTGCAGGTCGGCGTTTCGGTGCCGCCAGAGTGAAGGCTGATTGGAACAAATAGGGCATGGCTGCCTGTACCGCAGAGTGGACATTTGTAAATTACATAATGATAATCGTCGTTGAATCGATCGAATCCTGTAATCTCAAGATCTGCCATCTTGTAACAGAAAGGACATGTGTTGCGGATGGTTTCCGCCTTCGCTTCCAGCGCCATTCCCGGCAGCAGGCACAGCAGCAGCGCCGCAGCCAGCAATAGGGCAAAACTCTTCTTCTTCATCTTCGTCGCCTCCTTAAAGTTAGGGTAACACCGCACAAATGAGGTGGTCGGCTGGCAAATGGATTGTGCGGTGTGCCTTTATGATGGATTTACTGCGCCAGTTCCACCAGCGTGTCAAACGCGGGCTTCGGCTGGGCATCCTTGTCGAACAGGAGCGGGTACTTGTCCGCGCGCCAGCTCATGTCGTCCACCGTGCCCCATACCTGCACCGCTTCGATGCGGTCGGCGTAACGCAGGAAAATCTTCATCAGGTTGCCGTAATACTTCGCCTGCTTCTGCAGATTTTCCTCGCTTGTATCGTCAATGCCCACGTCAAGTTCGGACACGCGCAGGAGCAAATCACGCTTGGCAATCTGCTGGAACGCCCAATCCACGCGGTCAATCGTCGGACTGCCGACGGAGTAGTGTGCCTGGAAGCCGTAGCCGTCAATCGTGCCATCCGCAATCAGGCTGTCCAGCAGAACGCAGATGCCGTGCAGCTTGGGGTCAAGGGGGGTGTTGTAATCATTGTAGTACAGCTTCACGCCGTCCGCGGCGTACTTGCGAGCGTACTCAAACGCGCGGTTCACGAAATCCTGACCGATTGTCTTTGTCCAGTTGGATTCGCGCAGCTGGTCGCTGCCGTCCGCCACGGCTTCGTTCACAACGTCCCACGAGACAATCAGCCCCGGATAATTCTCGTTCGTCCACGTCAGCACCTGCTGGATGTAGCTTTCCATGCGGGCGAGCATGGTTTCGCGGCTGCACAGCGGCTTGTGGGTCGCGTAGCCCTCATGGAAGAAGGCTTCGGGCGTCTGGGAGTGCCACACCAGCACATGCCCATGCACCTTCACGCCATTGTCGCGGCACCAATCGAGGAACGGAATGCAGTTGTCGAACTTCACAGCGACGGCCGTGTCGTCCGTGCGGCTGAGCTTGCGGCACGCCGCCATGTCCAGCAGCGAATCCGGCTTCATCTCGTTGCCCGCGGTCATGATGCTGAACTGACTGCCGTAGAACGCCATGCGTTTGCTGTCCGCCACTTCACTGGCAACAACCGCCGTGCCGAAATCGAACTTATCCGCATAGAGCGCCTTGAGGGCAGGCAGCGAAGTGGTATCGAAGGAGTCAATCTTCTCGTCGCAGGTAAAATTGCGGATGGTGAAGGACGTTTCCTTGCCCGCACCCTCGACGTACAGCACATACTTGTCATACCGACCGGGAATGTACGAGCCGGACAGCATTGCCCATTCGCCTTTCTTCGCCGTGCCGGTGACAATGTTCTCATAGGATTCCTCGCCGTCGCGGGTATGGGCGACGGACAGGATGAAGCTGCACGAATCCATCTCGTCCTGCTTCACCTGCACGGACAGGTTGTAGGTGCGCCCCGGCACAAGGTCGAAGTCGCGGCCGGGAGAGTTCCACGTCGCGGTACGCCCGGTGATGTACAGCCCGTCAGCGGTCGTCTCGATGGTGGCGCCGCCCGCAGAACGCGCATACCAGCCGTCCGTGCCGCTGGTAAAGTCCGACGTGTAGTGAATCTGCGGCGCGTCGGAGTAATCCACTTTTTCGGGCGCGGTGATGGTCAGCGTAACGTCATCAAGGCAGTAGTTTTTGCCCAGATAGTTATCCGACGCCGTGAGGAAGCGGATATTGACGCCCGCGTCCGCCTCGAAATCGCAGGAGATTTCCGTCCACTCCTTGCCCTTGACGTTCACCTGCGCGTAGTAGGCGTAATCGCCGCCCGCCTTGCCAATCGCCATAGCGCCGTCTTCCGAGCTTTCGACGTAGACGCAGGCGGACAGGTGGACTTTCGCGCCGGCTTCAATGCCAACCGACGCAGCGGAGAGGTCAACGGCGTCCCAGTTATTGCTGCCGCGTCCAAAAACTCGCAGGCTCTGCTTACCGCTGTGTGCCTGCGATTCCGTCACGCCGACGGTGCAGGAGCCAGACTGGCTGAATGCGGCGGCGTTGCCATCCTCAAAGTCGATGGTGACGGCGGTCTGCGCGGCTTCTTCCGCTACGGCGAAGCAGGGCAGAAACAAGCAGAGTGCCATCAGCAGAGAAAGCGCTTGTGCGACCCAGTGTTTCATGTTTGATTTCCTCCCTTAGCGTCTTGGGGGTCTATGGAATGGATGATGCAATAATTTAATTATACACAAAAATTGTGTTTTGTCAAGAATGTCTGATTTCTTACCAGAACGAAAATGGTTTCGTTGGGTGGTTTTTTCTGATTCTATGCTGATAGGCATGGTTGACTTCCTTTTCACACTGGTCTTTTCCATACTTCCAGAGGGCAATGAAAACGGACGAAGTCCGCGGTTGCCCGCTGGAGACCTTCGGTTTCGCCACTCCTGTCACTGGTTTTTATCGCCGCTTTGTGTCTTTTATTCTTGAATTTCCCGGCTTTTTGCTGCCTTAACTGATAGGCAAGAAATATTGTCGAAATCTTTCCAAAAGCCCCCTTGAAACAGGGAAAAAACCGTGCTATCATCAAACCGTTTCTAATGAGGCTTTACGATTGAACGACCCGTCTGTACTATTTCCAAATGAGAATGCGCCAAGATGCGAAGCGAATTTTTTCTTCTGGCTAACGCGAATGAAACGCAGCGTAGCAGCGCTACGCTAAGTGGAATGAGCGGACGCCAGAAGGAAAAAGGCGCAAGCAGATGGCGCAGGCGAATGCGGAAAATAGTACCACCACAAGGGAGGCTAACACCCATGAACATCCGCTGCTTCTGCTGCATGGGCGACAGCATCACCAGCGACCAGGTCAGCGGTATCGGCACGATGGTGGCGCATCGGCTGAACGCGCAGGAGGTGCTGAATGCCGCCTGCGGGTACGCAACCTGCTCCGACTGGCACGAAGGCGATAGGAACATCACGCCTGTAACGCTCATTGAGCCGCCGAACACGAACACGGCGGACAACGTGCTGTCCAATCAGGTGCGGCGCGTTTTGCAGGCGCTTACGCCGAAGGGCAGCATCATCCGCTGGACGGTGGATGGCGTCGAGTATGCGATTCCGGCGGAAATCGGTATCGGCACAGGCACGCTGAGCACGCCGGACGTCATCTACATCGCCATCTCCACCAATGACGGCAATCAACCGGAAAATGCCCCGGCGGATGATTTCGCGGTCGTCTGTGAACTCCCCTACGCCGCCCTGACCCGCACGTCGATGGCATCTTCGCTGCTCTGGGCGGTGCGGACATTGCAGGCGGTCTGCCCAAACGCGGCGATTTTCCTCGCCACGCCGCTGCAAACATACACCCCGCAGGGATGGATGGACGAGACACACGGGCTGCTCAAGCGCCGCGTCATCCAGAAAGTCGCGCAAAAAACGGGTGTGCACTGCATCGACAGCTTCTACGGAAGCGGCTTTGACCGCAGTGTTGCCCGCTCTCACGGCGAAGTCCACCCGGACGAGGAATGGAAAATCCGCATTGCTGACTTTGTGGCAAAGGAAATCGAATCGACCCTGTATAAGGAGTAACCGATGGAGAATATCAAATGGCTGTGGGGCGTAATGGACAAGCGCTACCACAAGTGGCACATTCTTGGCCTCATCATCAGTGCCATCACGTCGCTGATGCTGCTCATCAACCCCTACCTGACGATGCGCCTGATGGATGACGTCATTGTCGCGCAGAACCCCGAACCGCTCCTCGGCTTGCTGCTGACGATGCTGATTGTCAAGGTTACGCGCGAAGGTCTGCGCTACCTGATGGTTGTCCTGCTGGAGCATTCCTCCCAGAACACGCTGATGAACCTGCGCATGCGGCTGTTCACGCGTCTGCAGTATCAGGACATGCGCTTCTTCGACATTCACCGCACGGGCGACCTGATGACGCGCCTGTCCGCCGACACAGACTGGTGCCGTCATTTTCTGGCATACATAGACTATGTGGCGGTAGACAGCATCGTCATGTTCGTGTCGTCGTCGATTTACCTGTTCTCGGTGAACTGGAAGCTCGCGCTGGCAATGGTCTGCGTCACGCCGCTGCTGATGATTATCACGAAAGTGTACTCCAAGGGCGCGCGGCGGATGTTCGTGGACATGCGCGACAAGATGAGCGACATGAACGCGAAGGCGCAGGAGAACATTGCGGCAAACCGCGTGGTGAAGGCGTTTGCGCGTGAGGAATACGAGGAGAACCGCTTCGACGAGCGTTCCCGCGCCTTCCGCGATGCGAATCTGGATATCAACAAGCGCTGGCTGTCCTTCTACCCCTTCATCGAGATTCTGGCGAACGCCATGACGCTGCTGACCGTCTTTTTCGGCGGCTACCTGATGATTACCGACGGCATGACGGCGGGCGAACTGACGATTTTCACCCAGCTGGCGTGGACGCTGAGCGTCCCCATGCGGCAGCTGGGCAACCTGCTCAACGACTGGCAGCGCTTCATCACCTGCTCGAACAAGGTCATGGAGATTGAAGTCTCCCGCCCGGAGATTGTAGACAGCTCCTGCGCGGTGAATCACGACCACATCGAGGGTGCGATTTCCTTTGACCATGTGTCCTTCGCTTACGGCTCGCAGCCGGTGCTGTCCGACGTAACGTTCTCCGCCAAGCCGGGGCAGACCGTCGCCATCATGGGGCCGACCGGTTCCGGCAAAACGACGCTGATTCAGCTGCTCGCCCGCTGCTACGACGTGACCAGCGGCAGCATTTCCGTTGACGGCTGCAACGTGCGCAAGTGGAAGCTGCAGCAGCTGCGCGACGGCATCGGTACGGCAACGCAGGATGTTTTCCTCTTCTCCGACACGGTGGAAGGCAACATTGCTTTCGGCGACCAGACGCTGACAGAGGACGAAGTGCACGACTTCGCCCGCCGCGCGGCTGCGGACGACTTCATCAAGGGCTTGTCCGAGGGCTACGACACGATTATCGGCGAACGCGGCGTGGGTCTTTCCGGTGGACAGAAGCAGCGCATTGCCTTGGCGCGCGCGCTGGCAGTCAAGCCCGGCATCCTCGTCATGGACGACACCACTTCCGCTGTCGATATGGAGACGGAGAAGTACATTCAGGCGCAGCTGCGTCAGCTCCCCTACGACTGCACGAAGCTGATCATTGCCCAGCGCATTTCCTCCGTCAAGGATGCTGACCTCATCCTGATTTTGAAGGACGGCGTCGTGACCGAGCGCGGCACGCATCAGGAGCTGCTGCGTCAGCGCGGCTACTACTACGAAACGTACTGCCTGCAAAACGGCATCACGCCCGACACCGCTCCGCAGGAGGTGATGTAACATGGCGCGCAACAAATTTGACGTAGACGAGCGCTTGGAAACCCCGTTTGACTTCCGGCACTTGAAGCGCGTGGGCGTTTACATCGGCAAGCACAAGTGGAAGATGCTGCTGGCGCTGTTTCTCTCCGCCTTGGCATCGGTAACGAGCCTCGCCGTGCCGAAAATCACCCAGACCGTCATGGACGTCGCTGTGCCGCAGAAAAACGTTGACCTGCTGCTGAAGATGGCGCTGGCGTTCATGGGCATCATCATCGTCGGCATCGTCTTCACGGTCATCCGCTCGCGCATCATGGCGTTCGTCAGTCAGCAGATCATCTACGACATCCGCAAAGACCTCTTCGCGCACCTGCAGCAGCTGCCCTTTGCCTACTACGACAGCCGTCCGGCGGGCAAAATCCTCGTGCGCGTCATCAATTACGTCAACAGCGTGTCGGATATTCTTTCCAACGGCATCATCAACTCGATTCTGGAAATCATCAATATCATCTTCATCGTCGTCTACATGTACACGACCGAGCCGACGCTGGCGACGATTGTTGTGGCGGGGCTGCCGATTTTCGTGGCGATTATCATCATCCTGAAGCCTCGTCAGCGCCGCGCGTGGCAGAATCAGTCGAACAAAAACAGCAACTACAACGCGTATCTGGCAGAATCCATTGACGGCGTGCGCGTGAGCGAACTGTTCGCGCGGCAGGATGTCAACTGCTCCATCATGCAGCGGCTGGCGACGGCGTGCCGCGCGGCGTGGCTGAAGGCGATTTACATCTCCAACAGCGTCTGGCTCTCTTCGGAAATCATCACCCAGATTGTTTTCACCCTCATGTACTACGCGGGTGTGTACTGGCTGGGCGGCGCGGTGGTCTCCTTCGGCGTAATTCTCGCCATGGGGCAGTACGTCAGCCGCTTCTGGCAGCCGATTACGAATCTGGCGAACATCTACAACAGCTTCGTGAACAACATGGCGTATCTGGAGCGCATCTTCGAGACGATGGATGAACCGGTCGTAATTGACGACAAGCCGAATGCCGAGACGCTTCCGCCCATTACCGGCGCAGTTGATTACAACAACATCACCTTCGGCTACGAGGAAGGGCAGACCGTCCTCAAGGATGTTGACCTGCACGTCAAGGCGGGCGAAAGCATTGCGCTTGTCGGCCCGACCGGCGCGGGCAAGTCCACGATTGTCAACCTGCTCTGCCGCTTCTACGACCTGCGCAGCGGTTCCATCACGCTGACGGATGAATCCGGCGTGAAGCACGACATTACCGACGTGACGCTGCACTCCCTGCGCTCGCAGATGGGCATCATGCTGCAGGATTCCTTCATCTTCTCCGGCACGATTCTGGACAACATCCGCTACGGCCGTCTGGACGCGACAGACGACGAGGTACGTCAGGCGGCTGCGGTTGTCCGCGCGGACGACTTCATCCGCGAAATGCCGCAGGGCTACAAAACGACCGTGAACGAGCGCGGCGGCAGCCTTTCGCAGGGACAGAAGCAGCTGATTGCCTTCGCGCGCACGCTGCTGAGCGACCCGCGCATCCTGATACTGGACGAAGCAACCTCCTCCATCGACACCAAGACGGAAAAGCTGCTGCAGGACGGCATTCAGGCGCTGCTGAAGGGACGCACGTCGTTCATCATTGCGCACCGTCTGTCCACCATCAAGAACTGCGACCGCATCCTGTACATTGGCAATCAGGGCATCATGGAAGCTGGCTCTCATGACGAATTGATGGCCAAGCGCGGCGCATACTACGAGCTGTACACCGCGCAGGCGCGCGACCAAGGCATGGGGGAATAAGGCGCGCACGGCGCTTCTGAAAATTGCATAGGGACAAAAAGCGGGGTTGCGTGAAAAATGCGCAATCCCGCTTTTTATACTATTTCCAGATTCACCTGCGCCATCTGCTTGCGCCTTTTCCGTTCTGGCGTCCGGTCGTTCCATTTAGCGTAGCGCTGCTACGCTGCATTCCACTCCCGTTAGCCAGAGCGAAAAATTCGCGGCGCATCTTGGCGCATTCTCATTTGGAAATAGTATTATATTATTTTTCCGCCCCTAAAATCGCCTTAATATCCCCCAAATTCTCCGCAAAATACACCTTTTCCTGTTTTTCTTCCGTCGAAAGCCCCATCTCCACCATATGCTTCAGCAGCGCCTTCAATCCCTCATAATACCCATTCAAATTATACAGCACACACGGGGCATCTATCTGCTTCAGTGCCAGCTTCGACATCACTTCCGACACCTCTTCCAGCGTCCCCGTGCCGCCCGGGAACGCAATGAACGCATCCCCCAGTTCTATCATCTTCGTCCGGCGCTCCGGAATATCCTTCGTCACAATCAGCTCCGTCAGTCCCTCCATCTGAAAGTTCTCGCTGATGAAAAACTCCGGCTCAACGCCCGTCACCTCCGCGCCAGCTGCCAGCGCACTGGCCGCCAGCGCGCCCATCAAGCCGGATTTCGACCCGCCATACACCAGCGCGTTGCCGCTTTCACCAATCCAGCGTCCGAGTTCCTCCACCGCCTGCCGAAAAGACGTGTCGCTGCCTTCGTTTGCCCCCAGATAAACCGTAATATTCATGCGAAAGAATCCCCCTTTGCGTATTTCTTCTATCGAGTATAGCAGAATGAACACGGAAACGCAATCGGGGGATTTCCGCAAAAATGAGAATTTCCTCATGAATTTCTAATCATCCTTCGATGGATTTTCCATTCCGCTTGTGCTATCCTTATTCTTGTCAGAACGACAGGACGCGCCTACTTGGGCGCAGGAGGATAAGCACTATGATGGCTTTCATCGATTCGGTTTTCCATGTGATTGGTTCTTTCATCAGCATGGTGTTTGAGGCGATTGTCGCTGCTGTGCAGCTTGGGTTTAGTGTCTTAGGCGGTCTCTTGGGGCTGGTGGTGAATCTGGGGATGCTGCTGCTGGTTGTCGGGCTGGTCGCGCTGGTGATTACGCGCCGCCGCAACTACAAGCAGGCAAAGTCGGATGAACCGCGCGTCATCCACATGGACAACGGCGAGAGCTTCAAAAGCTACTACAGCAAGTAAATTTTCCGAAAATCCCTTGTTCTTCCTCTGATGTTGTGGTATAATGAATTTTACCCTAATTTTCGGAGGATGAAGCAATGACTATTTTGTGGGACTGGAACGGCACGCTGCTCAGCGACGTACCGTTGGTGGTCAAAATCAACAATAAAGTTTTCGCGCGCCACGGCTATCGCCTGACAAGCGAGGAGGAATATCGGCAGATTTTCCGCTTTCCGGTCAAGGATTACTATACCGACATTGGCGTGACGGACGAGGATTTCCCGCTTGTGGCGAAGGAATGGAACGAAGGCTACGTCGCAAACTTCCATCTGGCACAGCTGCACCAGACAGCGGCGGAGGCGGTTCATCGCTTCCACGACGCAGGCTTCCATCAGGCGATTATCTCCGCCAGCCAAGTGGATCAGCTGCGCGCGCAGGTCGTCAAGTTTCCAGAGCTGGATGGCATGTTCGACGACATTCTGGGGCTGGGCGACGTCTACGCCGTGTCGAAGGTGCAGCTGGCGAAGGATTACCTTTCGCGCAAGGGCTACGACCCAGCGGACACGGTGTTTCTGGGCGACACGAGCCACGACGCCGAGGTTGCCCGCGCCATCGGCTGCCGCTGTCTGCTGATTTCCGGCGGGCACCAGTGCGACGCGGTGCTGCGTCAGGTGCCGGGCGTTGAAGTGCTGCCGTCCCTGCGCGCGGCGGCGGATGTATTAGGAGCATAACAAATTATGGCGGATATCTTGCAGGTCAACACGGAGCTTCCGGCGGATTTCACCCCGACCGCGCCAAGCGGCTTGACGGACGAGGAGGCGGCTTCCCGCAAGCCGAACATCTCCCACCACCGCCCCGATAAATCCACCGCGCAGATTCTGGCGGAAAATCTCTTCACGCCCTTCAACGGGCTGAATGTGGCGCTGGCGGTTTGTCTGGCGCTGGTGGGCAGCTGGCGGAACATGCTGTTTCTGGGTGTCGTGGTGTCGAACACGCTGATTGGCACGGTGCAGGAGCTTCGCGCGCGCAAGACCATCCGCAAGTTGTCCCTGCTGAACGCCCCGACCGCGCACGTTCTGCGCAACGGGCAGGAAAAGACCTGCGCGCCGGATGCGCTTGTCGCTGGGGATCTGGTGATTCTCCGCGCGGGCGACCAAGTGATGGCGGATGCCGTCGTCACCAGCGGGCAGGGTGCGGCGAACGAATCCCTGCTGACGGGGGAAAGCACGCCCATGCGCAAGCAGCCGGGCGATTTTCTTCTGTCCGGCAGCTATATTTTAGAAGGAACCTTCACCGCGCAGCTGGTTTATGTGGGCGACGAAAGCTATGCCGCCCGCCTGACGCGTTCCGCGAAGGAGATTCGCCGCCCGAAATCGGTGCTGATGACGGAGGTCAACCGCCTGATTCGCATCGTCAGCGCGGCGCTGATTCCGATTGGACTGCTTTTGTTCTGCAAGCAGTTCTTCCTCCAGCACCTTCCGCTGACAACGGCTGTCCCTACGTCCGTCGCCGCCATGATTGGCATGATTCCCGAAGGGCTGATTCTGCTGATTTCGGTCGCCTTGGCGGTTGGCGTAATCAAGCTCGGCAAGCGAAACACCCTTGTGCAGGAGCTGTACGGCATTGAGACGCTCTCCCGCGCGGATGTGCTGTGTCTGGACAAAACCGGTACGATTACGACGGGTAAGATGACATTGGATTCGCTGCTGCCCCTTTCGGGGGACGAGGGCGCCATGCGGACACAATTGGGGCGCTTCCTGTCCAGCATGGACGAGCGTTCCGGCACGCTGGATGCCCTCCGCGCGGAAATCCCCGATGTGCAGGGCGAAAAGCCCGTGGCTGTCCTGCCATTTTCCTCCGAACGGAAAAAGTCCGCCGTATCTTTTGCGGATGGTACAACGCTGATTTTAGGCGCGCCGACGTTTGTGCTGGATGACGCGCATCTTGCGCCGATTCGCAAAACGCTTTCGGATTGCGCCGGGCGCGGCTTGCGCGTGCTGGTTTTGGCAGAAGCGGACGGCTGCGTCACCGAAACCGACACGCCCGCTATCACCCGCGTGATTGGCCTGTGCCTGCTGACCGACGAGATTCGCCCCGCGGCGCAGGAGACGCTGCATTACTTCCATATGCAGGGCGTTGCGCTGAAAATTATCAGCGGCGACGACGAAAAGACAGTCGCGGCGATCGCCCGCAAGGTGGGCTTGTCGGGCGGCGCGGTGGATGCCTCCACCTTATCGGACGACGAACTCCTCGATGCTTGCGAGCGCTACGCCGTATTCGGGCGCGTGACCCCGACGCGGAAAAAGGCGCTGGTCGAGGCGCTCAAGGCGAAAGGGCATCACGTTGCCATGACCGGCGACGGCGTGAACGACATTCCCGCACTCAAGGCGGCGGACTGTTCCATTGCCATGGCAGGCGGTGCGGATGCCACAAAACAGGCGGCGCAGCTGACGCTCCTGGACGCGAATTTCGCGAACATGCCGCTGATTGTCGCGGAGGGGCGGCGTGTCGTGGGCAACATCACGCGCGCGGCTTCGCTCTTCCTCGTCAAGACGCTGTATTCCTTCGCCTTGGCGCTGCTGACGCTGCTGTTCCCGGTCGAATACCCCTTCCAGCCGATTCAACTGACGCTCATTTCCTCGCTGACGATTGGCCTTCCGGCGTTCCTGCTGACGCTCGAACCGAATCAGGACCGCATACAGGGCAGTTTTCTGCGCACGGTGCTGACGCGGGCGATTCCCGGCGCGGCGGCGGTGTGCGTTTGCGCCATGGCAGCAATGGCGGGCGTGAATTTCGGCTGGGATATGGCGGACTGCAAGACGCTGGCGGCGCTGTGCGCGGGCGCGGTCGGGCTGATGATGCTCTATTCCGTCTCCGTCCCGCTGACGAAGCTGCGCGCGGCGGTGTGCACCGTCATGACCACCGGATTCGTGCTGGCGGTGTGCTATTTCAAGCAGATTTTCTATTTTGAGCACCTGACGCTGGCGCAGTATGGCGCGCTGGCAGGGCTGATTGTCCTTGCCGCGCTGGTGATGGGGGCGGTTTCGTGGGCGGCGAAGCGACTGCCGGAGAAAAAAGGATAATAGCAAGAAGGACGAGGCGGAAATGCTTCGTCCTTCTTTGTGTTATACTACTTCCTGATGAAAATGCACCATGATGCGCGGCGCGTTCAATCATCCTTTCGATTGGGCATCGCCGTTTTTTCTGTATGCGGAGGGTGACATGCCCTCATATTGCTGGAAAACCCGGTTGAAGGTCGCAATGCTGCCGAAGCCCGACTGCCCCGCAATGGACGTAATCGAATCATCCGTCCGTTCCAGAAGCTGCTTGCAGAGCGTCAGCCGCTGGCGGGTCAGGAATTCGTGGAACGATATGCCCAAGCAGTCGTAGAAAAGGCGCTCGAAGTGGTAACGGCTGTACCCGCTCTTGTCCGCCATGTTCTGCGGGGTCAAATCCTCCGCGCAGTGCGCCATCACATAGTCGCGAATGTCAACAAAGAGCATCTGCGTCTGCTCCTTGTGGCGGACACGGCGGTTCAGTTCTGTGCCGTGTTCCTGCGCATGGCGGCGGAGCAGGTCAATGAGCATCCGGCTCAATTCCAGCCGCGCGACCGTTAATCCAAAGCGATCCTGCGCCACCCCAGCCTCAGCCGCAGCGGTCTTTACGCGCTGCTCAATTTCGGGCGCGCTGCCCTTGCGAATCACCACGCACGGCTGGAGGGCTTCTTCTGCCGCCAGCAGACCGTCGATAATGAACAGGCGTTCGCGGTCAAGGAGGAAGTAATAGCGGCGGCCGGTCGGGGGTGTGTGGATTTCGTGGACGACACCAGATGGGATGACCATGATATCGCCCGGATGAAGAAGATAGCGCTCGTTTTCGACGATGACAGTGAGGTTCTCGGCGATAACCATGATGACCTCATAGGACATATGCCAATGCGGGAGGTAATCGCAGGTTTGGGTGTTATCGTAGAAACGGATGCCCTGACTGCGATCTTCGCCGAATTCTTCCTTTTGGCGCATGTACCACATGTTGCTCTTCACGGCGTTACGTCCTCCTTTCCGGCTTTTTGCTCGCCCCTTGACTTCTTCGGCGCGGGCGCGCCTTCAAGGTGCTGTTTTCTTCATCATAGCCGTTTCGGGCGGAAATGTCAATCACGGCGGGCGCGAAATTCCGATTTGAGATGCGGAATTCATCACTTTGGTTGAATTGTATAGAAAATCACAATCTATACTCGTTTCATCGGTACAAAAATCGCTAAAAACGAGAGATATTTCGCTAAAAATGATTAGCGTCAAATGTGTAATCAGGCGATAATATAGCCAGATGAACGATGTTCGTCGTTGCGCAATTCAAAAGGGAAGGAAGGGATCCTTTTGCAATCTACCAAGGCGATTGTCCGCCGGGATTTGACCGGGCGTTCCACCATGCGGTGGGGAACGTACTTGAAGCGATACGGCACGCTATATCTGCTGCTGCTCGTGCCGCTGGCGTTCTTCATCATTTTCCGCTACGTTCCCATGTCCTACATTCTGCTGGCGTTCAAGAAGAACAACATTCTGAAAGCGCCGTGGCTGCTGGATTGGGCGAAAAACGGCGGCTGGGAATGGTTCATCAAGGCATTCAACGATAAGAACTTTATCGATGCGCTGAAGAACACCATCATCCTGAACCTGCTTGACCTCGTTATCGGCACGCCGATGCCCATCTTGATGGCGCTGCTGCTCAACGAGCTGGCGTTCCCGAAGTTCAAGCGCGTCGCACAGACCGTGCTGTACCTGCCGCACTTCCTGAGCTGGGTTATCATTTCCAGTCTGTCGCTGCGGCTGCTGGCAACCAATGACGGTCTGGTTAACCAGATATTCGGCACAAACATCGCCTTCTTAGGCACGGAGAACAACTGGCGCGCAACCTACATCGTGCTGGGCATTTGGAAAGAATGCGGCTGGAACACCATTATCTACCTCGCCGCGCTGACCGGCATCAGCCCGGAGCTGTACGAAGCGGCGGAAGTGGACGGTGCGAGCCGCCTGCGCAAAATCTGGCACATCACCCTGCCGGGCATCCGCTCCACCATCATCATCCTGCTGATTATGAACCTCGGCCGCATCCTCGGCAGCGAGTTCGACCGTCCGTTCACCCTGAGCAACCCGCTGGTTGAGGGCGCAAGCAAGACGATTTCCATCTTCGTCTACGAGCGCGGCATCAAGGGCAACCAGTTCGCCCTGTCCACAGCGGTCGGTCTGTTCCAGTCCGTCGTCTGCGTCATCTTCCTGCTTGCCTCGAACACGCTGGCGAAGAAGTTCGACGAGCCGGGCATCATGTAAGGAGGCTGCGATATGGCGACGACAACTACCTTCAACGGCAAAAAAGTCCATCAGGGTATGATCAAATCCCAAAAGACCCGCGTGGGCGACTTCATCATTGCCTTCATCATCTTTCTGACGATGATGATTTGCCTGCTGCCGATGGTCAACGTGCTGGCAAGCTCCCTCTCCTCCAGCGAACACCTGATTCGCAACGACGTGTTCCTCTGGCCCAAGGGCTGGAATTTTGAGGCGTACAAGACCATTCTGAGCGACAGCAAGTACACATGGTCTCTGGCGTGGACGGGCATCCTGACCGTCGTCTGCACGGTGCTGAGCCTTGTGCTGACCGTCTGCACCGCCTTCCCGCTGATTTACAAAAATCTGCGCGGCGGCAAGGTCATCAACTTCATCATCCTGTTCACGATGTACTTCAGTGCCGGCACGATTCCGGGCTACATCCTGCTGAACAACCTCAAGATGCTCAACACCCCGTGGGCGCTTATTCTGCCGAACTGCATCAGCGTGTTCAACGTCATCGTGCTGCGCTCGTTCTTCTACAGCGTGCCGGACAGCCTTCGCGAGGCGGCGGAGATTGACGGTGCAGGCCCAATCCGCACGCTGGTGACGGTGTATCTGCCGCTGTCTCTGCCCTCTCTGGCGACGCTGGCGCTGTTCTACGCCGTCGGCCGCTGGAACGGCTTCTCTGATGCGCTGATGTACCTGAAGTCCAGCAAGGCGGAAAAGTACTGGCCGATTCAGCTGCTGCTGTACAACATCATCAAGAACTCCACACAGAGCGGCGAAATCGCCACGCAGGAAGGCTTCTTCAGCGCCGGCGTTTCCAAGACGATTCAGATGGCGTCCGTCATGTTTGCAACCGTGCCGATTCTGCTGGTGTACCCGTGGCTGCAGCGCTATTTCGTCACCGGCGTCACGATTGGCGCAGTCAAGGGCTGATGCCCCTATACTATTTCCAAATGAGAATGCACCAAGGCGCGAGCAGATGGTGCAGGTGAATGCAGGAAATAGTATTATAACACCGTATTTCAGGGACGTGTGAGCCCTGCAAATAAAAAGGAGGAAAAAACCCTATGAAACGCATCGTGTCTCTGGTTCTTGCGCTCGCGATGGTGCTGTCTCTGTGCATCTTCACGACCGCATCCGCGGACGACGGCTTTGTGGACGGCAAGTTCACCGAAACCCGCCACATCACCGTGGAAGTCTACAACCGTTACAACGACGGTGGTTCCGACCCGACCAGCAGCGTGTACGCGCAGTACATCAAGCAGGGTATGCTTGACAAGTACAACGTGGACGTTGAACTGGTGTCTGTCGGCCGCTGGACCGAAGTTGACGACCTGAACAACCTGCTCGCCACCGGCGACGCGCCCGACGTGTGCGTCACCTACTCCTACCCGACGATCCAGACCTTCGCGGGCATGGACGGCATCATCGACCTGAATCCGCTGCTGACCGAATACAAGGATCTGCTGCCGGATCTGTGGGCGCTGCTGGGCGACTACAACATCTACTACGATCAGGATCCGGAAACCGGCTCTGTGTGGGCGATTGAAGCGGTGCTGGCGGAATCCGCCCGCATGAACACCTTCATCCGCAAGGACTGGCTGGATAAGCTGGGTCTGGCGATCCCGACGACTGAGGAAGAGTTCCACAACTGCCTGATCGCTTTCCGCGACAACGCTGAGCTGCTGCTGGGCGCGGACGCGGCCAAGATGGTTCCCTTCTCCATCAGCACCGATATCGGCTGGCGCGCGGACCTGCTGAATGTCTCCAAGGTGCCGGAGGATGTGTCCGACGAAACGCTGTATGTCTACGGCTACGACGACCGTCACCTGCTCTACCCGAACTACAAGGAAGGCATCCGCGTGCTGAACCAGTGGTACAACGAAGGTCTGCTTTGGAAGGACTTCGCGCTGTACACGGACGCAAGCGTTGAGGACGACATGATGAAGTCCGGCTTCGTCGGCGCTTTCATTCACAACTGGGATTACCCCTACCGCAATGGCGAGGACTCCATCCAGGCGAACCTGACCCGCGCTTACGGCGCAGACGCTGGCTTCATCGCTGTGGACTGCTTCCAGAACGACGCTGGCATCACCCGCAAATATCTGGCTGACCGCATTGACCGCAAGGTGTTCTTCCCTGCGACCAACGACGAACCGCTGGCTTCCCTGCTGTACCTGAACTTCATCTCCTCCGAAGAAACCATCAAGTTCCTGCAGACCGGCAAGGAAGGCGTTACCTACAAGATGACCGACAACGGCGCGTATGAGATGCTCAACGCCACCGGCGAATGGATCATGAACTCCGGCATGAACATCGACCACACCATCACCGTCAACGGTCTGTATCTGGGCGATGCCACCGCGGCGACCAAAGCGCTGAGCTACCCCGGCGTGAATCCTGACTTCATCATCACCGCGAACACCTACGGCAAGCTGAACGGCCGCATTGTGAAGAAGTTCTCCTGCGGCGCAATCTCCGCGGAAGAAGACGTTGGCACTTCCCTGAACTCCAAGCGCGACGCTATGCTGACGCAGGCGGTTGTCGCGCCCGTTGACCAGTTCGACTCCGTGTACGACAAGGGCATGGCGGACTACCTCGCTTCTGGCGGTCAGAACATCATCGACGAACGCCGCGAAAAGCTGGAAGCCATCTACGATGTCCATGTGGACTAATGCCTGACGCGCGTTTGCGCTGACAGCACAAAAACGCACCCCGCAAGGATTGAACTTGCGGGGTGTTTTCATGTGGATTTCTACGGATTCTGATGGATGCTGTTCTCCGCTGCTTTGCTGCCTTGTCACAAGGGAATTCTCCTCTGCGGAGGCAACAAAGGGGCATGAAAACAGACGGATGTCTGCGGTCACCCTCTTGATTCCTTCACCCGCACGCCCATGTTTCTCGTTTTTTATCGCAGCTCTTCCCGCATCCGCCCCGGCGTGGTATGAAACCGCTCCGCAAACATATGCCGGAACAGCTTGTAGTTCGTGAAGCCATGCTTCTCCAAAATCTCATGCAGCGCCGCGTCCGTCGTCACTAAATCCTCATACACCTTCGACAGCCGATACTCGTTCAGGTAATTCAGGTACGTCACGCCTGTATTCTCCTTGAAGAAGCGGCAGAACGAATTCGGGTGCATGTGCAGCGTTGCCGCAGCATCACTCAGGGCGACATTCTCCCGATAATGCGCCTCGGTGTACGCAATCACCGCTGACAGCCGCTGACGGTTCTTCTCGCGCCGGAAGATGCTGCCTTCCGTCACCGGGCACGAAAACTCCTCGTACACCAGATAAGTGATTTCCAGCAGCAGACTCGCCATGCGGATGTCCCTGAAGGGCGAATCGCTGCTGGCTGTATGCTGCATTTGCAGCAGCTTCTGTTTCACGCGCTCGATGGCCGCCATCATCGTCGGATTCGTCGTCGCCGCGTCCCAGATGAACTGGCGCGAACGCGTTTCCGGCGCGAAGTCCCCCAATTTCTCGGTCGGGATTCGCAGCAGGAGGGCGGTATTGCCGGACAGGCTGATGGTGGCGTGGAGAACGTAAGGGCTGATGCAGATGCACTGCCCAGCGTGAAGCTGCCAGCGGCGCTGCTCGGTCTCGACGGTCAGCTCGCCGCTGAGGATATAAATCAGTTCCAGCGCGTCATGCCAGTGCATAGGGACGTAGCTGCGCGCGACTTCTGCGTACTCGTAGTGCGCGTGACCGGCAATGTTCAGCCGGATGTTCTGGTCATCCATGCGGGAGCTTCCTTTCTGGCGAAATGCCGCTTTTCATCTGCTTGATTTCGGATTTTGGCGCAAAATCCGCCTTACCGCCATTGTAGCATAAGGCGAAACAGGATGCAAGAGGGGGAAAATCGGCGAATACGCTGGGAAAACAGGGAAAAAACAATTTTCAGGCAAATTCGGGGTTGACAAATGCATAGCAACATGGTATGATTCTTTCATCCGCAGAGGAAAGGAGTTACGCGCTATGAAGTTCGCCGCTACGATGATGAACATGATGATGCCCATGTGCATGTGCAACATGAGCATGTTTCGTCGTGCCGCGAATTCGATGCGCCATTCCGCCTGACGGATGGCTGGAGGATGAAAGCAATTCCTCCGGCAGAACCTACCGCAATTGTTGGGGAGGCTGCATCGAAGAGATGCCGGCATCCCCTGTTTTTTTGCCCGGACGATTTCGGGAAAGGAAAGGCAAACATCATGAGCAACGAAGCACCCCAGCAGACGCTTAAGCAGCCGGTTCAACCACCCATGCAGATTGAGCTGCAGAACGTCAAGAAGGTCTACCCCGTAACCGGCGGCGAGGTCGTCGCGCTGGACAACATCAGCCTGAAGATTCGCAAGGGCGATATTTTCGGCATCATCGGTCTCTCTGGCGCAGGCAAGAGCACCCTCATCCGCTGCGTCAACCGCCTCGACACGCCCACAGAGGGCAAAATCCTCATTGACGGGCAGAACGTGCCGGACATGAACAAGCAGCAGCTTCGCCAGATGCGCCGCAAGGTCAGCATGATTTTCCAGCAGTTCAACCTGCTCATGCAGCAGACGGTCGCGAAGAACATCGCGTACCCGATGGAGTGCATCGGCGTGCCGCGCGCGAAAATCAACGCCCGCGTGAAAGAGCTGCTGGAAGTTGTCGGGCTGGAAAGCAAGGCAAAAGCATACCCCGCGCAGCTGTCCGGCGGTCAGCGCCAGCGCGTCGCCATCGCCCGCGCCCTCGCCAGCGACCCCGAAGTGCTGCTCTGCGACGAAGCAACCAGCGCCCTTGACCCCATGACGACGCAAGCCATCCTCCGCCTGCTGCAAAAAATCAACCGGGAGATGGGCATCACCATCGTCGTTATCACCCACGAAATGGCAGTTATCCGCCAAATCTGCACCCACGTCGCGATTCTCGATGGCGGCGTGATTGCCGAAGAGGGCAGCGTCGACGATGTGTTCACCCACACCCGCAGCGAAGCAGGCAAGCGGCTGTTCGGCATCGTCGCGAGCGAAAATCACGAGCAAGTGCAGGAGAAGCCCGCCATCCGCATCGTTTTCAACGGCGAAACGATTGCCGAACCGATTGTCGCTGACCTCATCCTGCACCTCGGCGTGCCGCTGAGCATCCGCAGCGCGGACGTGCACACACTCAACGGCGCACAGTACGGGCAGCTGCTCATCAGCCGCCCCGACGACCCGATGGTCTGCCACCGGGCGATTGAATACCTGAAAGAACGCGGCTTGACGGTCGAGGAGGTGCGCGCATGAGCATGACGTGGGAACGGCTGGGTTCCATGCTGCTGGAGGAAACAGGCAATACCCTCCTGATGACCCTGCCCGCAACATTCTTTGCCTACCTGATTGGTCTGCCGCTGGGCGTCCTGCTGGTCATCACCCGCAAGGACGGCATTCTCCCGAAGCCGACGCTGAACCGCATTATCGGCGTGATTGTCAACCTGCTCCGCTCCGTGCCCTTCATCATCCTGATGGTGATGCTCTTCCCCGCAACGCGCGCGATTCTCGGCCGCGGCACAGGCACGGTGTCCATCATCATCCCGCTGACGGTCAGCGCGTTCCCGTATGTGGCGCGCATGGTCGAGGGCAGCCTGCTGGAAGTGGACAACGGCGTTGTGGAAGCCGCGCAGGCGATGGGTTCGACGACCTTCCAAATTGTGCGGAAGGTGCTGATTCCCGAAGCCATGCCGTCGCTGGTCAACGGCTTTGCGATCTGCATCACCACGATTCTGGGCTACACCGCGATGGCGGGCACGGCGGGCGGCGACGGCTTGGGCAAGGTCGCAATTACCTACGGCCTGAACAAGCGGCAGTACGACGTGATGTACGCGGCAAGCATCGTGCTGGTGCTGCTGGTGCAGTTCTTCCAGATGGGCGGCACTTGGCTCAGCCACGCGATTGACCACCGCCGCCGGAAATAAGTAAGGTAATTTCGCCCCTTGCAATTCCCTGATTCGCAGGAATTTCGCTTCTGCGGAGGCGGAGGAACAGCAAGCATTTCGCCTTCGACAACCGACCATAAACATGGGAGTGCGCCGAAGGAGTCCAGAGGGCGATCAGAAAGCCCTCTGGAAGCAGCACGCGAGACCATCATGCAGAAGTTACCAATTCAATCGCGAAAAGGGTGTCGAGAGGGTCGAAGACCCTTCGCGGGTGCAGGGCAGAGCCCTGCCGGAGTCCAGAGGCAGAGCCTCTGGGGTCTCCCCATAAATCGTTTCATTCACCCGTATGGTGTTTGAATAAATAGGTTTCCCGAAAATGAAAGGAGTGCTTACAATGAAGAAGCTCTTTGCTCTGGCTCTGGCGCTGGTTCTGGCGCTGTCCCTGACGGTTGCGTCTGCTGATGAACTGAAGGTCATCCGCGTTGGCGCGACGGCTGCCCCGCACGCGGAGATTCTCGAATCCGAAGCGGTGACGACAAAGCTGGCGGAACTGGGCTACAAGCTCGAAGTCGTTGTGTACGAAGGCTATGTGCTGGAGAATCCGGCGGTTGCTGACGGCACGGACGATGCGAACTATTTCCAGCACAAGCCCTACCTCGACTCCTACAACGAAACCGCTTCCGAGAGCGAACAGCTTGTGTCCGCGTTCACCGTGCACTACGAGCCCTTCGCCATCTACTCCAAGAAAGTGACCAGCCTTGCTGACCTGCAGGACGGCGCGCACATCGGTCTGCCGAACGACCCCTCCAACGAGACCCGTGCTCTGCTGCTGCTGGAGGCTGCTGGCCTGATTACCGTGCCGGAAGGAACGACCGCTGCGTCTGCCCTGACCAAGTACGACATCACCGCCGAAATGAACCCCCACGGCTATGTGTTTGACGAAGTGGCGGCTGAACTGCTTGCCCCCACCCTCGAAGACTACGACATTGCCGTCATCAACGGCAACTACGCGCTGGACGCTGGCCTGAAGCCCACTACGAACGGCCTGTTCGTCGAAGCTGCTGACTCTGAGTTCGCTACCCTGTACGCCAACATCGTCGCGGTTCGCCCCGCTGACCTTGATTCCGACTGGCTGAAGGCGCTGCACACTGCGCTGACTTCCAAGGAAGCCTACGACTACATAATCACCACCTACGAAGGCGGCGTCATCCCGACCTTCACCGTGGAGGACGCGGAATAATCCCGTTTTTCTGCAAGACCGTCTGCAAACGCGCAGGCGGTCTTTTTTCATCAGCGGAAGTGGGAGTAGCGGAATTCACATGAGCGATTTTCCCCGCAGCAAAAAGACCAGCACCGAGAGAAACAGCTTCTCTCGATGCTGGTCGGTCGCGCCCATCTGACGCGACAATGCGCAGCGCCATGATAGAGCAAGTTGGGAGGCGCTTCTGAGGAAGCGCAAAGTTACTGGCAGGGACGCTTCGCTGCCTGCGCCTTTGTTGGCTGTTTTCTTTGAGTAGATTTGACGAGGAACAGTTGGGGCGTTGCCCCAAACCCCACCAGAGGCGCCGCCTCTGGACTCCGCAAGGGGCATTGCCCCTTGACCCTTTCGGCGGCGCCCCGGCTTGAGCGCTTTTCACTTACGCTTTGGGTAAAGTGGCTTTTTCACCCTCCAATGTGCGAAGCGATTTCCTACTCTGAAAAAACAAGCAGGTCAGCACCCCCATCAGCGCCAGCGCCGCATAAAAGCACGCCGCGCCGCTGCCTTCATCCCGTCCGAACAGCATTTCCAGCCACGGCAGCGGATTCCGCATCATCGGCCGAAACACCGCATCCACCAGCGCCCCGCCCAGCACATAGCCGACCGGAATTGTGAAGAATTGCAGCGCATTCCGCACCGCGTACACCCTTCCCTGCATTCCTTCCGGGATGTTCAGCCGCATCAGCGCATCAAGATTCGCACTCATGACGGGAATCAGCAGCCACCCCAGCGCAGCGCCCACGCACCATGTCGGCAGATTCTGCCCGAAGGCGAGCAGGAAGTTCTCCGTGCCCATCGAGACGAGCAAACAGCCGCACACCACCCGCACGCGGCTTTTCGGCGCGGGGAGCAGGACGGCGAGCAGGCTGCCCATCAGCGTCGCCAGCGCGGTCACGGTAGAGAAGATGCCCATGGCATTCTCCCCGCCCCAGCTCCGCGAGAGCAGCAGCGACGGCAGCGCGGCTTCGTACATGGACGAGACGAGGTTAATCGCCGCGAGGTACAGCACGAGCGTCAGCAGTCCGGGCGCTTGTCGGAAGAACCGTAGCCCCTGCCGGGTCGAATCAAGGAACGATTCGTGCGGACTGCCAGTTTGCCGCTTCGGAATACGGATGAAGCACAGCAGCGCCGTGAACGCGACGGCGAATGTCGCCAAATCCGCGAACATGACCGCGCGCAGACCGCCGAGCGTCATCAGCGCCATTGCCAGCACAGGTGTCAGCAACCCGGACAGGCTGGAGGAGAGATACCGCAGTCCACCGACCCGCTGGTACTGCGATTTCGGCAGCAGCGCGGTCGTTGCGGCTTCGCTGGCGGGCTGCTGGAGCGTGTTCATCAAGCCGTTCAGCGCGTTAAGGAGATACAAGTGCGTGATTTGCAGCCGCCCCGTTTGCAGCAGGACGAGCGCCGCGACGGTTGTGCACGCGGCAAGCGCATCGCTGACGAGCATCGTCCGGCGCGTATCGAGGCGGTCAACCAGCGCGCCGCAGAACAGGCTGAATACGACATACGGCGCGTAGCTGCTGACGGTCAGCAGCGCGGTGGACAGCGCCGACCCGCTCTGCTGATACGCCCAGATAACAAGCGCGTAGCTGGTCATGGCGCTGCCGAGCGACGAAAGCGCCTGCGTCGTGAACAGCAAAAGGAATGTGCGCAATTCGCGCAGAGACTCAAAAAACGAATGCAATTTCATATGGCTTTGCTCCTTCATGCAGATAATCCGCATGGATGGAATGCCATTTTTAGATGAAAATGCCCCAAGATGCGCCGCGAATTTTTCATCCAGGCTAACGCGAATGAAACGCAGCGTAGCAGCGCTACGCTAAGTGGAATGAGCGGACGCATGAATGGAAAAGGCGCAAGCAGATGGGGCAGGTGAATCTAATACTATTTCCAGATAAGAATGCGCCAAGATGCGCCGCGAATTTTTCATTCTGGCTAACGTGAATGAAACGCAGCGTAGCAGCGCTACGCTAAGTGGAATGAACGGACGCCAGAGGGGAAAAGGCGCAAGCAGATGGCGCAGGTGAATCTGGAAATAGTATAAAAATGGCATACTGCGCAAAGCCGCAGGACGCTCCATGCAACGCCCTTACGACGCGCATGGAGCCAATGCAGTCATCAAAATCACGGTTTTCACCCCGCTTTTATGCGTTCAGTGTGTAGATGCGGCTGATTTCGCCGTCAATGTCACTCCGGCTGTCCAGATAGGTGCAGCCGTATTTTTCGTACACATTCGCGTGGTCGGTCGCGATATAGACGCGGTTTTCCCCATTCTGTCGGGCGATTTCCGCCAGTTCGTGCAGCAGCTTTCCGGCAATTCGCTGATGACGGTACGCGGGGAAGGTGTACACGAAGCCGCACCACGGGCGGAGTTCCGGTGCATCCACGCAGTCGCGGTCGGTCAGCGTCGCAAAGGCGGCGATTTGGTCGCCCGCCATCAGAAAGTAGCAGTCGCCCGCACCGAGGGTGTGATGGAACTGTTCCTTTTCGAGCAGCTCCGTCAGGAACTTCGCCGCGCCCCACTCGCAGGCGCGAAGCTGTGCGAGGAGTTGGGGCTGGTTAGGCGAAGTGAAGTAGGATGTCAGGTACATGGTGGATTTTCCTCCGATGGGTCAGCAGTGCTTGTGAATAAAGTCCGCGATGATTTGCAGCACGTCCTCCGTCCAGAAGGGGGCGCCGCCGTGGTTGACGCCTGCCAGCTCGATGTAATCCGCATCGGCACCATTCTGCGTCAGGCGTTCGTAGAGCGTCCGGCTATGCGCAACGTTGACCTGCGCGTCGCTGTCGCCATGGAGCAGGAGAATCGGCGGAACGGCGTGTCCGGGTGCGAGATAGGTTTGTGCGCTGGCTTCCGCGAGTTTTTCCGGATGTTCCTGCGGGCAGGACACGCCCAGCAAATCCGCAGTCGGGTGGAAAGTCGCGGGCATGTTTGCCGGAACGCCTTCTTTTGCGCAGAGGAACAAGTCGCTCGGCGCGGATTCCGCAATCACGCCGCGAATCGGGAAATTCAGCAGTTCCGACACATCCGCAATTCCCGCCGCCTGACGCAGCGCCGTCAGCAGCGCAATATGTCCGCCGGAGGAATTGCCCATGAGGAAGGTGCGCGCCATGTCGATATGGAACAGCTTTGCGAGTTGTTCTGCGATATAGTGGATGGCGCGGTGCACATCCTCTACCTGTGCGGGAAAAGGCGCGATTTTCGATTCGCGGTACTGCACGGATGCAACGGCGAATCCCCTTTCCGCAAGTTTCGCCAATGCGGGGATGCAGTTGTACATTTCCTGCCGATACCATGCGCTGCCGGGGAGAAAGACAATCAGCGGCACGGTTTCGCCGTCTGGCCAATGCGGGCGGTACGGGATGATGAGCTGCATTTCTCGCTGCGTTTCGCCGTAGGTGGCGTAGGCAACATCGGGGACGTAGAGGTATTCGAGGGTATCGAGGGAGACGGTGCGGGTCTGGCGCATGAGGAGGATGTCTCCTTTCCTGCTATCGAGTCGCGCCCATTTGGCGCGACAATATGCGAGTAGTAAGATAGAGCGGCTTGGGGGCGCTCCTGCGGGAGCGCGAAGTTACAACTGCTGCGCTGAAAGCGCTTCGCTGTTCAGCGTTCGTGGATTGGAGTTGGTCGCTTTTCTTCTACCGGTCACACGTCCAGCAGTTGGGGCGTTGCCCCAAACCCCACCAGAGGCGCCGCCTCTGGACTCCGCAAGGGGCATTGCCCCTTGACCCTTTTTTCGGCGCCCGGCTTGGTCGCTTTTCCCCTACTCCGCTTTTATGCGGCTTTATGCCTTTGCCATCGCCCCATCCAAAATCTCCAGCCCCTGTTCCTCCTGGAACTGATTCGTATACAGCTGATAATAATACCCCTGTTTCGCAATCAGCTGCTGATGCGTCCCATCTTCCGTAATCTTGCCATTCTGAATCACCAGAATCCGATCCGCCGAGCGAATCGTAGAGAGTCGATGCGCAATGATGAAGCTCGTCCGCCCCGCCAGCACCTTCTGAATCGCGTGCTGAATCAGCTGTTCCGTCTCCGTATCAACCGAGGACGTGGCCTCGTCCAGCACGAAAATAGACGGGTTCGTCAGAATCGCGCGGGCAAAGGAAATCAGCTGCTTCTGCCCGGTGGAGAGACGGTTGCCGCCCTCGCCAACGTCCGCCTGATAGCCATCCTTCATGTTGCGGATGAAGGGTTCCGCGCCGACCATGCGGGCGGCTTCCGCCACTTCCTCGTCGGTGGCATCGGGGCGGCCGTAGCGGATATTATCCGCAACCGTGCCGGAGAAGAGATGCGGCGACTGCAGGACGTAGCCGAGGTTTGACTGAAGCCACAGCTGACTGCGCGTGCGGTAATCCGCGCCGTCGATGAGGATTTTGCCCTCCGTCGGCTCATAGAAGCGGCAGACGAGGTTGACGATGGTGGACTTGCCGCTGCCGGTTTCGCCGACTAGGGCAATGGTCTGCCCGTGCTGGATGTGCAGGTTGAAGTGCTCCAGCACCTTTTCGCCCTCTTTGTAGCGGAAGGTGACGTCCTCGAAGTCAATGTCGCCGATGAGCTTGGGCCAGTTTTCGGTCTTGGGGTGGAAATTGTCGCCGTATTGCGCCACCACTTCGGGAGAATCCACAATATCGGGTTCCGTTTCCAGCAGGCTGATGACGCGCTCCGCCGCCGCCTGTGCGGATTGCAGTTCCGCGAAGATGCGGGCAATATCGCGCACGGGCTGGAAGAAGCTGACGGTGTAGTTGATGAACATGGTCAGCGTGCCGACGGTCATGGCGACGCCGAAAACGTGCGTACCGCCGATGACGCTGTTGCCGCCCTGCCAGAGCGCATACGCCGTCGCCAAAGACCCCAGCGACACGACGATGGGCAGAAAGAGGTTCGACAGCGTCGCCGCGCGAATGGACGCGGAACGCATGGAGGCGGAAACCGTCTCGAATTCCTGGATGTTCAGTTCTTCGCGCACAAGGGTTTTCGTCGTCTTTGCGCCGTTGATGCCCTCATTGAAGCCCGCGGTAATCTGGCTGTTGTTCTTGCGCACCTGACGATACGCCGCGAGAATCGCCTTCTGGAACTTCCAGCTGATGACGGCCAGCGGCGGCAGCACCAGCATGACGATCAGCCCCAGCCGCCAGTTGATGGTCAGCATCCGCACGGCGCAGGCAACCAGATACACCGCGCCCCAGCACAAGTCCACCAGCGACCAGCCAATGGTGTCCGCGAGGCGCTGCGTGTCGTTGGTCAGGCGGGACATGAGGTATCCTACGGGCATCCGGTCGTAATAGGAGAAGGGCAGTTCCTGCAGTTTCTGGAAGCCGAGCTTGCGAATCAGGTAGCACGTTCCGGTTTCGACAATGCCGCACTGCCGCAGAAAGCCGAAAATCGTCGCCACTTGCACTGCCGTCAGCAGCGCATACGCCACGACAAACCCAACCAGCCCAGCCGTGCTGTGGTTAGCAATGAACACGTCAATCGCGTAGGCATTCATGTTCGGCATAATCACGTCGATGATTGCAGAAACCGCCATGAAAAGCACCACCGCAATCAGGTTCTTGTGGTACGGCTTTGCAACCTTGATGAGCTTGCGCCACAGGGAGAGATCAAATCGTTTGGTATAATCCTGTTCCTGAAAGGACTGCATATCAGTTCACCCCTTCCGCCGCCTTGGCCTGCGTCAGTTCTTCCTCCAAGGCGTTCTGGATGCTGTTGATGCGCTGGTACAGGCCCGGCTGGCTGCACAACTCAGCGTGCGTGCCCTGCTGCGTAATCTGCCCGTTTTCCAGCACGAGGATGAGGTCAGCCTGCGAGAGCGTCGTCACGCGGTGGCTGATGATGAGGGTGGTCACGTCCTTCTGCTCGTGTCGGAGGGCAGCGCGAATCTGCGCGTCCGTCTCGGTATCCACGGCGGAAAGGGAGTCGTCGAAGATGAGGATGTTGTTGTCCTTGAGCAGCGTGCGCGCAATGGCGATTCGCTGCTTCTGTCCGCCGGAGAGCGTCACGCCGCGTTCGCCCACGACCGTCTCCCAGCCCTTATCCGCCTTGGCAATGAAGCCGGATGCGCTGGCGATATCCGCCGCGTGCTCAATGCGTTCCGCTTCCTGTTCCGGCGCGGTGATGCCCACGTTTTCCCGGATGGACTTGGAGTACAGGAACGGCTCCTGCAGAATCAGGCCGACGTGTGCGCGCAGATATTTGCGGTCAATCTGCTGAATATCCACGCCGCCGATGGTGATTTTGCCGCTCGTGGGCGCATACAGCCGCTGCAGCAGGTACATCATGGTGGATTTGCCGCTGCCCGTGCCGCCCAGCACTGCCGCCGTCTTGCCCGCGGGGATGGTGAAGGACACGTCGCGCAGCACCGGCACGTTGTCATCCGGATAAGCGAAGGACACATGGTCAAACACAATATCGCCGTGCAGGTCGGGCTTCAAGGCGTTCGGCTCATCCGGCTCGGCTTCCTCGTGCAGAATCGCCTGCACGCGTTTCATGGACACCATCGCCTTGCCCGCGTCGGACAGGGTGCGGCCCAGCTGGCGAATCGGGAAGAGCAGCATCCCCAGCGTGGAGGTGAAAACAATCAGCGTACCGACAGTAATCCAGCCGTTGCAGGCGTAGATGATGCAGACCACCAGCGTCAGCAGCGTCTGCGTCATGCTGATGGCGTCGCCGCCGCCCCAGTAGATGGCAAGCAGTTCATTCAGGCGGAGGTTCTTTTTGCGCAAATCGTTGTTCACACGGTCAAACTTCTCCACCTCGCGCTCCTGCTGTCCGAAGGCGCGCACGACGCGGACGCCGGAGAGGTTCTCCTGCAAAACGGCGTTCAGCACACCGTCCGCTTCGTCCGCCACTTCGAAGGACTTATGCACCATTTTGAAGAACCACGTCGCGAAGCAGAACAAAGGCGGCACAAGAATCAGGCTGTAGAGCGTAATCGGCACGGAGCGCGGCAGCAGGATGCTCATGGCGATAACGACCATCAGGACCGTGTTGACAACTTCCATCACCTGAACCGCCAGAAAGCGGCGAATCGTATCCACGTCAGACGTGCAGCGCTGAATCAGCTCGCCCGCCTGCGCTTTAACGTGGTACGCAAACGGCAGGTGCTGCAAGTGGCGATAGAGGTCATTGCGCAGTTTGCGGGCGATATTTTCACTCGCAATCGCGGAGGAACGCCCCTTAATGAACGTGAACACGCCGTTGACGATGTTCATCAGGATAAGCGCCAGCGCGGGAATCCACAGATTTTGACGGAGGAAATCGCGTCCGCCGAGGGCGTTAATCGGGTTCATGAGGAAATCCGGCATTGTGAACGGTTCGCTGCCCAGTATGCTGTCCACGATTTCGGAGAGCAGCAGCGGCGTTAAAAAGCCGATGATGACCATCATGATGGTCGCAATGAGTGCCCAGAGGAAATGCGTCCAGTTCTGCCCGATGAGGGAGAGCATTGCGCCGAACGGGGTCTGTTTCTTCTTTGGTTTCGTTGTGGTGCGCTGCGTAGGAAATCACTCCTTTCAAGAGAGACAAAGTGGTTGATGACTCATAACTGCCCATTGTATGCTTTTTTCGAAAAGGGTACGAAAAAAGCACCATCCGCCTGAATGCAAACGGCTGGTGCTGCACACAAAACGCATGGTAACAGGAAAAGAGCGTGGAATTTTCCTATTACGGGCGCATATGGGCAGAAAGAGCCGTCGCAGTCAGTCCATTGGCACGGGATACAAGGGTTAGAATCATCATGGTCATTGCGAGGGCCTCCTTTCTGCATAATTTTGATTTTGTTGTGCTTCTCGCAAGCACGCCAGAAACAGTGTAGTCGAAAGTCAAGGTTTTGTCAAGGGGCAAATGGCGGTTTTTTCAAATATTCATCCCATCTTGCGCAGGATTCCCGTTTTCCCAGTCCCAAACCGCCTTTTCAATCAAGTCGGCAGCATTGGCGCATCCGTGTTCATTGCGCAGGGCCTCCCCGATGCACGCCGCGTTGCGCGTGTATTCCGGGTTGCTGATGAGTGCGCGCAAGCCCTCCGCCAGATTCTCTGCCGTCAGCTTATCGCGCGGAATCGCTTTCGGCCCGCACCCGGCAGCGTACACCCGCTCCGCCCAGAACGGCTGATCGCCGCCGAACGGCACAACGAGCGTCGGCAGTGCATGGCGCAGGCTGGTTGCGGTCGTCCCCGCGCCGCCGTGATGCACCGCCCCTGCCATATGCGGGAACAGCCAGTCATGCGGCACACTTTTCACATAGAAGATGTTCTCATCTTTCGTCTTTGCTTCCTGCTGACCCCAGCCCAGTGCCACCACCGCCCGCACGCCGGACAATTTCACCGCCTGCCGGATGATTTCCGCCAGTTCACCCATGTCGCCCGACACCATCGACCCAAAGCCGATGTACACCGGCTCGTCGCCCGCGCGCAGGAACTCCGCCAGCGCCGGGTCAGGCGTGTAGTCCACCGGGCGCTCATCCCACCAGAAACCAGACATGTGGATGTTGTCCGCCCAATCCTCCGGGCGCGGCACAAGCGTCGGGCTCATGGCGTAAATCACGGGTACTTGCTTGCCCAGCACGTCATAATCCGGTCTCAAGCGGACGCGGCGCTTTGCCATGTCGTTCTCCTTGCGCCAATCCGAGAGGTAGCGGTGCTCCAGCGCCGAAATCAGCAGATACCCGATGCGGTAGCTCAGCACATTCCACCACTTGCCGAGCTTGCGGAACGGCGCGGATGAAATTGGCATATCCTTGCACGGATCCATCGGGAAATACTGCGTCTGGATGCACGGAATATCGTACTTCTCCGCAATCGAATAGAACATCGTCCCGAAGAACGTGCAGACGATGGCTTCCGCGCCCTCCGCGCAGTGCAGCAAATCATCCAGCAGCATCGGCGCAATGTCGCGGATGCCCTTCTCAAACTCCTTCAAGTACCGCACGCCCACCGCGTCCGGCTGGAGCAGCCGCCCCATCATATCCACCACGTCGCCGGAAATGGGATAGAAGGACATTCCCGCTTCCTCAATCATGCCCTGAAACGGCGCAAACGCCGCAATCGTCACCTCATGCCCCCGCTCGTGAAGCTCCCGTCCCAGCAGCATATACGGCCGCACGTCGCCCGTCGAGCCGAGCGTTATCATTGTGATTTTCATCATTACCTCCAATGATTTCGAGATAAGTTAAAGGTATACAAACTAAAAAACTAACAATAAAATTCAAGTATGGAGGTGTGCGCTGCGAAGGGGTCAAGGGGTCGACCGCAGACTTCGTCTGTTTCCATTGCCCCCTTGTCGCCTCCGCAGAGGCGAAACCCCTGCAACAATAAAATTCAAGTATGTAGAAGAAACCAAAAGCGCCATCAAGCGCGCTTGCTTCCCGTCGCACACGGGTCATACCACCCCGCAGGAACTTTCACCCGGAAGCCCTCGAATGCGCTTTCCGCATCCGCCTTCACCACGCAGTGCGGCGTATACACATGCCGCATCCCCTCCTGCATCCGTGCCATGCACCACTGCGCCAAGTCCACCGCCAGCGAATTCCCTTCCGCCAGCGGCACAAATGCATCCCGCCGCACCAAAAAGCACATCGGCGAAACCGCCGTGACATTGTAGCTGGTTCGGTTCATGCCGTGCCATCCACCCGCCGACACCGGCAAGCCGCGATTCCGCGACCGCACTGTGCCGTCCGGCAGAATGTCGTATCCGGCATGAAGCACCCGATTGCGCGCATCCGCCACCAGCGGCGTCACCGCGCACACATCCGGGCGCTGGGCGTACATCATCATCTCCCGCAAGCCGTCCGCATCAGGCTCCGCCGTGTCTCCCCACAGGAACAGCAGCATGTCTACCGACGCATCCACCGCCAAGCGGTTCACATCCGCCGCGGACGCATCCCGCGCAAGCCGCAATGCCGCAACGGTAAAATCCCCCACGTCATACCGCAGCCGCAGCACACCGTCCTCCACCCGGCACGTTCCCGGAAACCCGTTGCGGCGCATACTTTCCTCTACCGCCCGCGCCGCCGCGTCCAGGCAGACTGCCAATTTCGTGTGGCTCATCGACCCCCGCAGCGTCCGCCAGTGGTACAGCACGCGTGGAATGTGGATGACGCCGTCCGCCCGCTCGCACGCACGGAGCAGCAAATCGTGATCCTGCGACCCGTCGAACGCCGGTCGCAATCCGCCGATGGCATCCAGCAGCGTCCGCCGAATCACCGACAAATGGCAGATATAGTTGCCGGAGCGCAGATTGTCCGGACAGAAATCCGGCTTGCGGTGCGCATCAACATGAATCGCGCCGTGGGCGGTCAGCTTATCCTCATCGGTGTAGAGCACGTCGGGGTGGTGCGCGTCGATGGCTTCCGCAATCCGCCAGAGCGCATCCGGCGCAAGCACATCGTCGTGGTCGCACAGGGCGATATACTCCCCCGTCGCCATTTTAATCGCGCGGTTCGTGTTGCCGGATATGCCCGCGTTTTCCACCCCGTACGCGACGTGGAATCGACTGTCCCGCGCGGCAATTGCCTCCAGCGCCTTTCGCGTCTCGGCGGACGTGCTGCCGCCGTCGTACAGGCAGGCTTCCCACGCGCCGTGCGTCTGGGCAAGCAGCGAATCCGCCAGCGCGCGGAGGAATTTCGGGCGCGTGTTGAACACGGGGACGACGACGCTGATGCGCACGTTCGGGAAGGGGTGCGCGCGCTGTACCGCCAGTTCGCGCTTGGATGCTTTCTCCCGCCGGAATCGCCATTCGTCCCGCAGCAGCACCCGTGCCGCCAGCATTTCGCCCGCGCGGCGCAGCGTGTACCCCGCGCCATGCATCCGCACATACGCCCGAACCCGTTCCGCCCACTGCACGCGCGTCCCTCCCGCCGACTTTCCTGCCCTCATCATACCATGCGCCGCGGGTTTTGTAAAGCACCGGGCGATTTTCTGCCAATTCGGAACATTTTTCGCAAAACCGCTTGACAAATGGGTGAAAAGGTGCTAAACTAAATCCTGTTCCGGCAATCCCGGACGAACCGCATAGGGGCATGGTGTAATGGTAACACGTGGGTCTCCAAAACCTTTGTTGAGGGTTCGAGTCCTTCTGCCCCTGCCAGAAAGCATCTGATTGATTCAGGTGCTTTTTTGTTGTGTGAAGCCCCGCTACCTTTTGGGTAGCGGGGCTTCAGTATCATTTGCCCAATATCTCCATTGAATACTTGAAACTTCTGTAGCACTTCAGACACATATTTGTCCGCTGAATGCTTTTGCAGTTTTCGTATACAGAGTTGCCATATTCACTTGCTCGATACGAATACGTTTTTCCACATACGCGGCAAGTTCTTGAATACACTTTATCTTCATTGGAATCATCACAACCCGTAGCAACAAACAGCAGCATAACCATGCTAAAAATCAAGCAGATAGTCCGCAGCAACGTTCCATTTGTCTGCTGTGCGCCTTTCGTTTTCATGTCCATTTCTACTCCTCCTGATGTTTTTTCAATTCTGTTAGCCTGCGAATCAGTTCTTCTAACACCTCTCTGTTTCCGTCATCCGCCAAAATCTCTCGCAGCTTTTTGCCGCCGAAATCGTATTCTTCCATCCACGCATTGATTTCTGAACTTTCAATCAGATTCTCTGCAGACAGCCTTAATAGCCCCCATTCCAGCGTCTCTTGGGACTTCGACTCAAATGCGTCTGCACTAAACGGACAACAATCCCCCCTTCTGAATGCAGTTTCCAATTTGAGAGCGTAATCATGGCATGGGTACATAGGCGCCCTCCTTTCATTGATACTTCTATTTTACCCTCCTCTCAAAAAAGTCAAGTGTTTTCTTGAAGAATTATATATTTCTGACATTTCTAACAAAAGCATGGAAAATTGTTGTGTATCTTCACAACGACTTTCGTGTCGGCGTGTAACCACATTTCAGAAAATCGGTTTTTTCTGAAATCAGCTGCCTCAACCCCCTCCAAATTTCAAATTCGCACAGAAAACGCGCCCGCCGACCCTCCGACGAGCGCGTTTATACTATTTGGGGCTCTACTCCCGAATTCAGTGCAGGACTTGCTGGACACCACAGTTATCACATTTACACAAATGAGGCGGTCAGCCGCCGAGTTGTGCGGTGTTGCTTTAAATTACTTCTTATTCTTCTGCTCCACCATCGCCTTGACCTTCAGCGGCAGACCGAGCAGGTTGATGAAGCCCGCGGAATCCTTGTGGCTGTACAAGTCGTGGCTGTCGCCGAAGGTGGCGATTTCCTCCATGTACAGGCTGTTCGGCGACTTCACGCCCGCGTTGATGCAGTTGCCCTTGTACAGCTTCAGCTTCACCGTGCCGTTGACCGCCTGCTGTGTGCTGTCCACAAACGCGGAGAGCGCCTCGCGCAGGGGCGTGTACCACATGCCGTCGTACACCAGCTCCGCGAACTTGCTCGCGACCAGCTCCTTGTAGTGGCTCGTCGCGCGGTCAAGCGTGATGGATTCGAGGATGCCGTGCGCGGCGTAGAGCATCGTTCCGCCGGGGGTTTCGTACACGCCGCGGGACTTCATGCCCACCAGACGGTTCTCCACCAAATCCGCGCAGCCAACGCCGTTGCGGCCCGCGATTTCGTTCGCCTTCGTCAGCAAATCCACCGCGTCCAGCTTTTCGCCGTTGATGGCGACCGGCACGCCCTGCTCGAAGTCCACCGTGACGTATTCGGGCTGATCAGGCGCCTTTTCGGGCGTGACCATCGTCAGCAGCAGGTCTTCCGGCGGCTCGTTCCACGGATCTTCCAAATCCGCGCCCTCGTGGCTGATGTGCCAGATGTTGCGGTCCATCGAATACGGGCGATCCTTCTTGACCGGGACGGGGATGCCGCGCTTTTCTGCGTAGTCAATTTCCTCCTCGCGGGTCTTGATGTCCCAGATGCGCCACGGCGCGATAATCTGCATATTCGGGTCGAACGCCTTGATGGTCAGCTCGAAGCGGACTTGGTCGTTGCCCTTGCCGGTGCAGCCGTGGCAGATGGCAGTGCAGTTCTCCTTGTGGGCGATTTCGACGAGGCGCTTGGCAATCAGCGGCCGTGCGAAGGACGTGCCCAGCAGATACTTGCCCTCGTAGACCGCGCCCGCCTTGAGCGTCGGCCAAATGAAGTCCTCGACGAACTCCTTGCGCAGGTCTTCGATGTACAGCTTTTCAGCGCCGCACTTTTTCGCCTTTTCGTGGAGGGGCTCGAGTTCCTCGCCCTGCCCGACGTCGCCCGCAACGCAGACCACATCGCAGTCATAATTTTCCTTCAGCCACGGCACGATAATCGAGGTATCCAGACCACCGGAATAAGCCAGCAATACGCGCATCTTCGCCATAACAATCGACTCCTTTATCTTCATCCTGATTTTCATCATTTTTGTGTCCGTCTGCCGGACAAGATGGATTATACACCAAGATGAATAAAAATGCAATAGGTCTGCATAAATTTTCTCGGATTTTTTTTCGGGGGATTTGCCGTGCCTGAATTGCCACCTATTTATATGATGATGGCTTATGCGGCGCGAATTTCCTCTGTCTGGTTGCGGCGCGGGGACGCTGCTCTGACGCTCCCCAAATAGCGAATCTGCGTTCCTGTCCCCTTCGCCCATCTATCCGCCATTCCATTCATCCCGTTCCGAAAACGTATTAAATTGTGAAAAAAATATCGTTAAAATCGTGTCAGCCACTTGACAAGAGCTTAACAATCTGCTACACTGTTCTCGTCACCCCGACAAACACCGACATCCCCCGTTCGCGGGCGCATCCCCGCAGGACGGATGAAGCATAAGGAGAGAGTATCATGGCGAAAGAGTATCCGATCGTCGATAACGTGGAGAGCTTCGAGGCGGCCCTCGCCCGCGTCCGCGCGGCACAGAAGGTCTATGCGACCTACACGCAGGAGCAGGTGGACAAGATTTTCAAGGCAGCTGCCCTCGCCGCGAACAACATGCGCATCCCGCTGGCGAAGATGGCGGTGGAAGAAACCGGCATGGGCGTGGTGGAAGATAAGGTCATCAAGAACCACTACGCCGCTGAATACATCTACAACGCCTACAAGGACACGCAGACCGTCGGCGTGCTGGAGCGCGACGAAGCATTCGGCATGATGAAGGTTGCAGAACCTATCGGCGTTGTCGCTGCGGTCATCCCGACCACCAACCCCACATCTACCGCCATTTTCAAGACGCTGATCTGCCTCAAGACCCGCAACGGCATCATCATCTCTCCCCATCCGCGCGCGAAGAAGTCCACTATCGCCGCCGCGAAGGTTGTGCTGGAAGCGGCTGTGGCAGCCGGCGCGCCCGAAGACATCATCTCCTGGGTTGATGTTCCCTCGCTGGAGCTGACCAACATGGCGATGAAGGAAGCCGACATCATCCTCGCCACCGGCGGTCCCGGCATGGTCAAGGCGGCGTACTCCTCCGGCAAGCCTGCGCTGGGCGTCGGCGCTGGCAACACGCCCGCGATTATCGACGAATCCGCTGACGTGAAGGTGGCCGTCAACTCCATCCTGCACTCCAAGACGTTCGACAACGGCATGATCTGCGCGTCCGAGCAGTCCACCATCGTGCTGGACAGCATCTACGACGCAGTGAAGGCGGAGTTCGCCAAGCGCGGCGCGTACTTCCTCGAAGGCGAAGAGCTGGACAAGGTGCGCAAGACCATCATCATCAACGGCGCGCTGAACGCCAAGATTGTCGGTCAGAAGGCGCACACCATTGCCAAGCTCGCGGGCGTGGACGTGCCGGAAACCGCCAAGGTGCTGATTGGTGAAGTCGAATCCGTGGATATTTCTGAAGAGTTCGCGCATGAGAAGCTCTCCCCCGTGCTGGCGATGTACCGCGCCAAGGACATCGACGACGCGTTCGACAAGGCGGAGCACCTGATTGCTGACGGCGGCTACGGCCACACCTCTTCTATCTACCTGAACGCCGTCACCCGCAAGGATTTGATTGACCGCTTCGCCGCGCGCATGAAGACCTGCCGTATTCTCGTCAACACGCCTTCCTCTCAGGGCGGCATCGGCGACCTGTACAACTTCATGCTGCGTCCGTCGCTGACGCTGGGCTGCGGCTCGTGGGGCGGCAACTCCGTCTCCGAGAACGTCGGCGTCAAGCACCTGCTGAATGTCAAGACTGTTGCCATCCGGAGGGAGAATATGCTGTGGTTCCGTGCGCCTGAAAAGGTCTACCTCAAGAAGGGCTGCCTGCCCGTCGCCCTGAATGAACTCAAGGCAGTTATGGGCAAGAAGCGCTGCTTCATCGTCACCGACGCGTTCCTGTTCAAATCCGGCTTCACCAAGGCGATTACCGACAAGCTGGATGAGCTGGGCATCGTCCACACCACGTTCTACGATGTTGCGCCCGACCCGTCCCTCGCCTGCGCAAAGGAAGGCGCAAAGGCCATGACCTCCTTCCAGCCGGACTGCATTATCGCCATCGGCGGCGGTTCCGCAATGGACGCCGGCAAGATTATGTGGGTCATGTACGAGCATCCGGAAGTGGACTTCCTCGACATGGCAATGCGCTTCATGGATATCCGCAAGCGCGTGTACACCTTCCCGAAGATGGGTGAAAAGGCGTACTTCATCGCCATCCCGACCTCCGCTGGTACGGGCTCCGAGGTCACCCCGTTCGCCGTCATCACCGATCAGGACACCGGCGTGAAGTACCCGCTGGCGGACTACGAGCTGCTGCCGAAGATGGCGATTGTGGATGCTGACATGATGATGTCCGCGCCGAAGGGCTTGACCTCCGCCTCCGGTATCGATGCGCTGACCCACGCGTTGGAAGCCTATGCCTCCATGATGGCGACGGACTTCACCGACGGTCTGGCGAAGCAGGCGGCTCAGCTGATTTTCGAGTATCTGCCCGCGTGCTACGACAACGGTCAGAACGAGCCGGTTGCCCGCGAAAAGATGGGCAACGCCGCCACGATGGCTGGCATGGCGTTCGCGAACGCGTTCCTCGGCGTCTGCCACTCCATGGCGCACAAGCTGGGCGCGTTCCATCACCTGCCGCACGGCATCGCCAACGCGCTGCTGATTGAGCTGGTCATCCGCTACAACAGCGCCGAAGTTCCCACGAAGATGGGCACCTTCCCGCAGTACGCCTATCCGCACACGAAGCGCCGCTACGCCGAATTCGGCGAATTCCTCGGCTTCAAGGGTGCGAATGACGACGAGACGGTGGAGAACCTGATTCGCAACATCCATGCCCTGAAGGAGCGTGTCGGCATCAAGAATACGATCCGCGACTACGGTGTGGACGAGGAGAAGTTCCTCGCGACGCTGGACGAAATGTCCGAGCAGGCGTTCGACGACCAGTGCACCGGCGCGAACCCGCGCTACCCGCTCATCAGCGAAATCAAGGAAATGTATCTGAAGGCGTACTACGGCGAGTAATGCGCCATCCTCCCCGGCTTGGCAGGAATGCTTCTGCTGGGCCGGGCATTTTTGAGCACAAAAAATTTTGTCCGCTTGCAGGAATGTCGTATTTGGGCGGCGAATAGATATTCAGGACAAATATCGGACTTTGCGGGGCGCCCCAATCAGCGCTCGGGCAAGCATGATAACGTGCTCAACTCAATCGCGAAAAGGGAGTCCAAAGGGTCGAAGACCCTTTGGCAGGTCAAGGGCAGCGCCCTTGCGCCTCTCCCCCCAATAAACATGAACCATATAGAAGGAGGTTTCCCTATGGATTTGACGCATGTGATTGCCGAGCGGGAGAATAAGAAGATTTACCGCGACGGCGCCAAGGCCATCAAAGTGTTTGCCGAAGGGTACAGCAAGGCGGACATTCTGAACGAAGCGCTGAACACGGCGCGCGTGGAAGAGACGGGCCTGCCGATTCCGAAGCTCCTTGCTGTTGACACGGTGAACGGTCAGTGGGCGATTACGACGGAGTTCGTTGAAGGCGACACGCTGGCGGCGCTGATGGCGGCGCATCCGGAAAAGGAAGACGAGTACCTGAACCTGTTTGTGGACATTCAGATGAAGGTTCACGCCTGCACCTGCCCGATGCTCAACAGCCTGACCGAGAAGATGCAGCGCAAGATTTCCGCCACCGACCTCGACGCGACCACCCGCTACGAGCTGCACACCCGCTTGGCGAGTATGCACGTCCACAAGAAGGTCTGCCACGGCGACTTCAACCCGTCCAACATTATCATCGCCCCCGACGGACAGTGGTACATCCTCGACTGGTCGCACGCCACGCAGGGCAACGCGTCCGCTGACGTCGCCCGCACCTACCTGCTCTTCGTCCTCGAAGGCAAGGAAGCGCTGGCGGAAAAGTACCTCTCCCTCTTCTGCAAGAAGAGCGACACCGCCAAGCAGTACGTCCAGCAGTGGATTCCGATCGTCGCCGCGAGCCAGTCCCTCAAGGGCAAGCCCGAAGAGCGCGACCTGCTCATCCGCTGGGCAAGCGTTTGCGAATACGAATAATCATCAAAGGGACTGGCTTCGGTCAGTCCCTTTTTTCGTGGGGATGGGAGACGCCCCATGTAACCATTTCCCCGTATTTGTCGAAATCTGGCACATTTTCGGTTTTTCCTATGTAACCCACTTTTCATCCCCTTTTTTTCGTGGTATCATCATTATAAGAAGGGGGAATTTACCCTTTTCAAACTTATCTGCCGCGATTGCTTGTCAACCGCCTCCACAATCAGCATGAATGAATTATACACGGCAAATATTGCTCTCAGCGTCTTCGCCATGGCGATTATGCTCTTCTCCCTGCGTGGCGACATCAGCCAATCCAAGATCCGAAACCTGCTCTGCGGCGGTCTGTACGCCACCATTACCATTTGCGCGCTGTGTGAGTGGTCGGGCGTGCAGATGGATGGCACGCCGCCCGCGCTGATTCCGCTGCATATCGCCGTCAAGACCATCGAACTTTCGCTTGCGCCGCTCATCGGGCTGTTCGCGGGCTGCGTTATCCATCCCTGCCCACGGAAAGTGGTGCATAGGCTGCTGTGCCTTGCGGGCTTCCACGCACTGCTGGTGCTGCTCTCGGCGTTCACGGGGCTGATGTTCTATGTCGATGGGCAGAATTTCTATCACCACGGGTTGCTCTACGTGCTCTACACGCTCGCCTACGGGGGCAGCACGGTGTTCTTCCTCGTGCAGATTGGGTTCGCCTGCCGCGCCTATCAGTACACCGGCGGCACACAGCTGCTGCTCGCGACGCTGTTCGTGCTGTTAGGGCTGATGGTGCAGTTGTGCCTGCCGATGGTCAGAATCGACTGGATTACCATCAGCTGCGGTGCGCTGATGATGTCGAAATTCTCCAGCGACATGGTGCTGCAAACCGATGGGCTGACGCAGTTGGTCAACCGCTTGGGCTACGAGCATTATCTGGCGCGCCTGCGTGTGCCTGCCGCCATCCTGATGTTTGACGTTGACCGCTTCAAGGACGTCAACGACTGCCATGGGCACTTGATGGGTGACGCCTGCCTGCGGACGATTGCCGGCTGCATCCGCCGCGCGTATGGGAATTACGGGACGTGCTTCCGCATCGGCGGCGACGAGTTTTGCGTGATACTGACGCGGCGGAACGCGCAATACAACACCATGACGGAGATTTTCCAGCACCTGATGGATGCGGCGCGGGCGGAGAATCCGGTTCTGCCGACGGTATCGGTGGGCTGTTCGCATTTTAATCCGTCAACGGATGATTTGGCGGAGTCCTTGGCGCGGGCGGACGCGCGGATGTATCAGAATAAGGAAGCGCATAGATAAACACAGCCGCGACGAGTGAATACGCTCGTCGCGGCTGATTTTTATTCACCTGTATCCACCGCAGTGTTGGCAGTAGCGCGCTTCCTTCGGGTTTTCTAAGCCGCAATACTTGCATGTCCAGTAGTCCATACTATCTGAAAGTGGTGCTAACGGTGTCATTTCCGAAAGCGATTTCATTGTGCTGTTACTGTTACTGTTACTGTTACTGTTACTGTTACTGTTACTGTTACTGTTACTGTTACTGCTACTGTTACTGTTACTGCTACTGCTATTTCGCGGCAGATAGTCGTCGTTTTTATCTTTTGCAATTTTTTTCTCTATATTTTCCAATGCTGCACGCAGTTCCAAATCAGGCAGGGCAGCAATGAGGATGTAGCCGATGATACCGAAGATAATGCACACGGCAATCCAGTTCCCTTTGCTGTACCCTTTCTGCTCAGCAATGCCGCCCGCATACATTGCAAATGCAACGTTGATTGCAATTGCAACCAAAACAATCAGAAAATACGCAAAATCCATGTTTCTCAACCTCCTTGTGTGTATCATATCCGTTTTTTCTCTATTTGTCAAGTATTTTCCGCAATTTTCACATATTATTCTGCAATGAAAAATCCGAATGCAAAAAACACGCATTCCACATTCGGAGTGCGTGCTTTTGTTGATATTACCGATTCACATACGCGTCGATTTCATTCCGGCTGGAGATTTGCAGCTTCTCAAAAATGCTCTCCATGTACGACTTCACCGTGTTGACGGAAATGCCCATCAGCGCGGCGATTTCCTTGTTGCTGCGACCCTTCGCGGCAAGCATGGCAATCGAAAACTCGTAGGGTGTGAGCGCGTCGGTCACCTGCAGCGTCGACACGGGGTTGTGAATTTTCATCCACCCGCGGCTGAAGCGGTAGACCGACTGCACAATCTTGTTGTACATTTCCGGCTCCTGCTTGCGCAGCGCGCGCTCCACCTGCCCCTGCAAAATGCCGTGATGCTCCACAAACGGGTGGATGTACCCCTCGCGGCTGGCGATGCTCCACGCGGCATCGAACTTCTGCTCCGCGCGTTCATCCTGTTTCAGGCTCATGCAAATCATGCACAGGACGATGTTGAGGTAGATGCTGTCAATGGGGTAGCGCGTGCCCGCCATCAGCAGGGCGGATTCGGCAATGCCCATCGCGTGTTCGTATTCGCGCCGGATGTAGAGCGCGTGGGCGATGGCGTACATGGCGAAATACTGCATTCCGGGCGGAAGAATACCGATAGCGGGGCGGATAGGCGTCAGGTCGAGCTTCTCGGAGTGGAAGAACACGCTGATGAGCGCGTCTGTAATGCTGCTGTACAGCCGCCACGAATCGTCGTTTGCGCGCTGCCCGTCCCGCTGAATCATTTCGAGATTCCGGCGGCACTTGGCGGCGTCCCCCGTCTGCAGCATCGCCATCGTGTTGGTAATCAGCGCGGACAGGCGGATTTCGGGGCACTTGCTCGTCAGGTATTTCTCGCTGATTTCGCGGGCTTCCTCGTGCTCATCGCGGAAATAGTGGTGCAGGGCGCAGGCGATGTCGCGTTCCTCCTCGTCGTTCATGGTCAGCAGGAGATTTTGGAAGCCGTTGTCGCACGGGCGGGAAATCAGCGGCATATAGCACTTTGCCATCCGCGGGGGGATTTTTTCCTGCCCGCGCTGCCCGCTCTTGCGCAAATCCGCCGGATGCGGCGTATTCGCCGGAATCAGCCACCCGCCCGATTTCCGGATTGCCCCCTGAATCCGCCCGGTATTCAGGTAGTAATTCACCATGCGGATGGAAACGCCCCACAGCTCCGCTATTTCCTTTACGCTGAGGTAGTCCAATGCGCATCCCCTCCTTGTTCTCCTTGTTTACGCTTACGGAATTGGCTCCCAAAGCATGGTCGCCGTTCGATTGCCATACGAGCCCTTGGGCAGCATGTAGGAGCGCGGCGTTCCTGATACGCCGTCGATTTTCCAGCCTACAAAGGTGTAGCCCGGGAGGTAGTAGGACGGGTCTTCTTCCGGTAGCCCGAAATAAATTTGGTTGTTGATGGTGTATTGAACCCAATTATATACTCTGCCGTGGCTCACGTAGGTAATGGTGTACGTCGCCACACGCCACTCCGCCTCGTAAATGCGGTCGCCGGTTGAGCCTTCGGGGATAATCATCGGCGTTGAAGGGAACTGACCGCTGCCATCGAGGACCCAGCCGGCAAATTCGTAGCCCGGACGCTCGGGAGGGATGGGCAGGGTGACGGAATCCTCCACGGTGTAGCGTATCGAAGCTATGACTGCGCCGCCGTTCGTGACCAGTGTGATGGTGTATCTGATCACCTTCCAGTTTGCGGTATACGCCTTGTTTCCCGTCGAACCCTTCGGAATTTTGACGCTTGTCTGCGGCGTCGTGATGCGCTCGCCCGTCCAGCCGACAAACTCGTAGCCGTTGCGGGTCGGGGTCGGCAGCTCGAAATCCTCATCCGTCATGGTGTAAATCACCTTTTCTTTACCGCTGCCGCCGTTCAAATCCAGGGTGATGGTGTATCCTGTCTCTACCCAGTTCTCGATATACGTCTTGTCGCCCGTCGAACCCTTCGGGATGGTCACGTTCGGCTGCGGCGTCGTGATGCCCTCGCCCGTCCAGCCCCAGAACGTGTAGCCCGTGCGGGTCGGGGTCGGCAGCGTGAAGGTTTCCTCCACCGTGTAGACATACGCTCCCGATGAGCCCGCATTGCCCCCTTCCAGCAGCGTAATGATGGTGTATTTGATCACCTGCCAGTTTGCGGTATACGCCTTGTTGCCCGTCGAACCCCTCGGAATTTTGACGCTTGTCTGCGGCGTCGTGATGCGCTCGCCCGTCCAGCCGACAAACTCGTAGCCGTTGCGGGTCGGGGTTGGCAGCTCGAAATCCTCATCCGTTATGGTGTAAATCACCTTTTCTTGACCGCTGCCGCCGTTCAAATCCAGGGTGATGGTGTACTCCGCCAAACGCCACTCCGCCTTGTAATGGAGGTCGCCGGTTGTGCCATAGTAAATAATGAGCGTCGTGGCAGGGAGCATACCACTGCCATCAAGGGTCCAGCCGGAAAATTCGTAGCCCGGACGGAGAGGGTAAGGCAGGGTGAAGGAATCCTCCACGGTGTATTTTATCGGAGACACGTTTGGACCGCCGTTCGTGTCCAGTGTGATGGTGTATTCAATCACATGCCATTTCGCGGTATACGTCTGATTGCCCGTCGAGCCCTTCGGGATGGTCACGTTCAGCTGCGGTATTATGATGCCCTCGCCCGTCCAGCCGACAAACTCGTAGCCGTTGCGGGTCGGGGTCGGCAGGGCAAACTCTTCATCTTCCACGGTGTAAAGCAGTGTTGTTTCGCCGCTTCCGCCGTTCAAATCCATGGTAATGGTGTATCCTGTCAGTTCCCAGTTCGCGGTGTATGTCCTGTTGCCTATCGAACCTTGCGGCAGAACAACCGTTAGCTGCGGCGCCATGTCGCTGTTGACTGTCCAGCCAAGGAAGGCATAGCCCTCGCGGGTCGGGGTCGGCAGCGTTACAGCTTGCTCCACCGTGTAGACAAGCGCTTCCGACGTGCCCACACCGTCCATGTCCAGCAGCGTAATGGTGTATTCAATCACCTGCCAATTTGCCGTGTAAGTGCGGTCGCCCGTACTGCCTTGCGGGATTTCAATGATTTCCTGCGCTTCGGTGATGCCCTCGCCCGTCCAGCCGAGGAAGATGTAGCCCGTGCGAACCGGGGTCGGCAGCTGGAACGCTTCCGATTCCACCGTGTACTGGATGGGACGGATCGGATCGCCGCCTGCCGTGTCCAGCGTGACGGTGTAAAGCTTGTTCGCCGTCAGCGTCAAGGTCAGCGGCGCGTAGGGCATGAGGAAGGAAACCGCGTCGTTCCCCTCGCTGATACTCAGGGAAATAGCGGGGTCGCTCAGGAAAACGTGGATGCCGCGATAGCCCGCTGCGGGCGCGATTTGCACCGTCACCTGCTCACCCGCGCGGCACAGCAGGTCGTTGCCCTCCGCCGGCATGTCGCTGCCCCAGAGGACGTTCTGCGCGTCGATGGTCACGCGCTGCGCGTCCGCCGTCCACGTCAGCGTAACGATGCGCCTTTCTTCGCGGCCTGTTACGGGCAGGAATGTGTCCGTCTCCTCGCCGCGCAGTCCCGTCAGGTGAATGAGGGCACGCTCGTCCGCGCCGAAGTCGCTGCGCTTGAACTGCGTCACCCACTCGCCGCGCTCCTTATCGAAGGTGAAGCTCGCCACGGCGCCGCTGCGCAGGGTCAGGCTCGGCGTGAAGTAATCCGGGCGCGCGCCGCTGATGCGAACGCGGTAGGTGATGCGCCCGTCCTGCTCGCCATAGCGGTAGACGTACACCGGGAATTCCGCTACCAGCGTGCTATCATCCGTCAGCGGGAACACAACATCGCCCTCGCGGGAGAGATAGATATAATTTTCCGCCACAGCAAAGCAGGATTCGCCGCCATTCAGGCGGTAGACCTTGCTCCACGGGTCTGCGCTGCGCATTTCCGGCAGCAGCACATACTGCTCCTGCAAATCCGGATACTTCTCCGCAAACGCCGCCTCGATGCTGTCCATCATGTTGACCGCGCCCATCGGGCAGCTGTCGCCCGTGTACTGCACCGTCGTTTCGGTCAGCAGCGCGCCGTCCCAATCCGCCGTTTCCAGCCGCATGTCCTCCGCGCTCTGGTCAACAAGGCGGAAGCGCACGGTCAGGCTGATTTTCTTCTCCACCTTCAGCTCGCTGCCCATATGCAGCTGCTGCCCCGGCACAAGCGCGTTCTTGCCCGGATTCAGCACAATATCGCCCGTCGGCAGCGGGGCATCCGTCAGGTTCACGAGGTTCGTCGCAATCCCGATATCGAGATTCATCGGCTTGTCCACCACGATAGTGGAGCGGACATTGCCCTCGCCGTTCAGCGACACATTCCCCGATGCGCCCAGAATCAGCTCCTGAACCTCTGCCGCCGCGCCGATATTCAGCCGAACGTCCTCGTCCGACAGCACATACAGCCGGTCGATTTTGCCGGACGGCAGATTAGCGTTCAGCCCGCCGAGAACCAGCAGATTGCCGTTCATTTCCGGCGCATTGAACTCCGTGTCGCCCAGATGGTCAAAAATCGCGTCGCCGATGAAGGACTCCGGCGGCTGCGTGTCCTTATTCAACACGGTGATGCCAAACTGCTTGATGTTCTCCTGAAACGCCGGGTCATCCCAGTCCGTATTGTCCCATATGCCAGCGCCGATTTCTTTCGCCAGCCGCTCCAGCGCCGAGTCCTTGCCCTGCGGTGTCTGGTTCTTGTTGATGGTGTTCAGTGTGTTCAGCGCGCCCATGTTGTTTTCCACAATCATGGCCGCCGATGCTGTACCCGCCCAAATGATGCTGCATAAGAGCAGGAAAATGGTGCTCCATCGTGCGATTCGCTTCATGCTTCTTCCTCCTTGCTGATAGCTTCCGCGGGCTTTTTTCCCATAGAAATCGCCCTTCTGGTTTCAGTATACCATTGGCAAGCGCTGTTTACCACCGCCATTCAATGGATTAATTGGACGTTTCCCTGCCCTTTTCCTGCTGAAAATTCCTGCATTCACGCAGTTTTCCCGTCAATTCGCGCATGTTTTCCGCCGAATGTACCTTTCCAAGGCAGGAAATATCGGTTGCCAAGGATGGCAAAGTGTATCTTTCCAACATACGAAAAAAGGCGAACCGGTTTTGAAGCCGATTCGCCCGTGGATTTATCCAAACTTGGATGGAATTACTTGGCGATGGTGCAGTGCATGAAGTACTTGTAGCCCAGCGGGTTGGAGAAGAAGCCCTGCACGGAGTCGTCGATCATGAAGATGTCGGTGTAGTAGTACAGCGGCACGATGCAGCCGGTATTCATCAGCATATCTTCCGCGATGTGCATCATGGCATAACGGTTCGCGCTGTCGGTGCAGCTCTTGATGGCAGAAATCAGCACGTCATAGGTTTCCGCCCAAGTGCCGTTCTCCACCTTCACGTCGTAGCCGTAGGGGGTCAGGTCGAGGTTGTAGATCTTCAGATCCGCATTCGCGCCCTTGCCGTACTGCACGTCGTTGTTGCCGGAGCCGGTCACCCACATGTCGAGGAAGCAGATCGGGTCGTTGTAGTCCGCCAGCCAGCCGTTGCGCGCGATGGAGTAGTCGCCCGCCTTACGGGTGTTCAGGAAGGTGTTCCATTCCTGGTTGTTCAGGTTCATGGTGATGCCGACCGCAGAAACCGCGCTCTGGAGGTATTCGCCAATCGCCTTGTGGGCTTCGGAGGTGTTGTAGAGGTAGGTCAGGGACGGGAAGTTGGTGAAGACGCCGTTCGCCTCGTCGTAGGTGTAGTACTTCTTCAGGGTTTCAACCGCCTTGTCGAAGTTCGCCATGTAGACGTCTTCGTCGTCAGTCACGTCGTAGTAGCCGGTGACGCCTTCCACATGGCCCGCGTTCTTGTAGAACTCAGAGCCGTCCGCATCGGTCATGCCCATCGGGACGAAGCTGGACGCAGGAAGCTGACCAGCCTGACCGATTTCGGTGACGATGTAGTTGCGGTCAAACAGCAGGCCAATCGCCTGACGGACTTCTGCGCGCGCCGCTTCCGCTTCTTCGGGGGTCATGTTCGCGAGCACGTCAGCGGGCAGGATTTCTTCGTTGATGTTCCAGCAGACATAGTAGGTACCAATCTGGCCGGCAACAACAAATTCCGTCGGATACTGTTCCTTCAGGGAAGCGATTTCAGAGGTGGGAACGTCGTCGATCAGCTGCCAGTCGCCCTTCTGGAAGTTCGCCAGCATGTTGTTCGCGTCGTCGGAGAGGTAGAAGTCCAGCTCGTCCATCGTGACCTTGTCCACCGCATGATAGTAGGGGTTCTTGGTCAGGGTGATCTTGCTGTTGTGTTCCCACGCGGTCATGGTGTACGGGCCATTGCCGATGTAGGTGGAAGGATCGGTCGCCCACGCTTCGTTGGCGACGACGTCCTCACGCACGGGCATGTACGCCGGGAAGGCGAGCAGCTCGTTCCAGTAGGCAACGGGGTTGTTCAGGGTAACGGTCAGGGTCTTGTCGTCCACGGCGGTCACAGCGAGGTTTTCCGCCTTGGGGTCGGAGCCGTCCGCAGTGTAGCCCTTGACGACTTCAAACATGTAGCCATAGTCCGCGCCCAGCTCGGAGGAAGCAGCGCGCTTCCACGCGAACTCGAAGTCCTTCGCGGTCAAATCCTTGCCGTCGGACCACTTCAGGCCGTCAACGAGCGTGTAGGTGTACGTCACCGTGCCGTCGTCATTGACCACCGGATCAGGCAGTTCCACCGCGCAGTCCGGCAGGATTTCCAGCTTGCCGTCGTCGGTCTGCGCCCAAGTGGACAGGCCTGCGAACAGGTGAGCGACCATCGTCGCGCCGTCCACAGTGGAGTTCAGCGCCGGGTCAAGCGTATCAGGCTCGGACGCGATGCAGACAGCCATGTACGTCTTGCCGTCTTCGGCGACAGCGCACAGGGTGCAGGTCACCATCATTGCGATGGCGAGCAGGAGAGCAGTCAGCTTCTTCATGAAAAAACCTCCCTTAATATTCTGTGACAGCCTTGCTTTTCGTAGACTGTCTGTATCAAAAATGCGTGTTGACGCATCCTTGAAGCAATTTTTTTGCGCGGATAAACACGCGGGCACACTATGCCAGTGTCACCAACGCAATCGCGCGAAAGGGTCAAGGGACGAAGTCCCTTGCAGGGTGCAGGGGCAGCGCCCCTGCCGGAGTCCATAGGCAGAGTCTCTGGCGTCTCCCCTTTTACCCCAGTTCCTTCACCCGGTGGCAGGCGACGAAGTGACCCTTCTCGACTTCGTTGAAGGGCGGCATCGACTGCGCGCAGGCTTCGGTGGCGTAGGGGCAGCGCGTGCGGAACGGACAGCCCGACGGCGCGTTCAGGGGGCTTGGAATGTCGCCGGAGAGGACAATGCGCTTGTTCGCGCGCGCCGCCTTCGGGTCAGGCAGCGGAACGGCGGACAAAAGCGACTTGGAATACGGGTGCAGCGGGTGATTGTAGATTTCCTCCGCCGACGCCAGCTCCACCATCTTGCCCAGATACATCACGGCGATTCTGTCCGAAATATGCCGCACAACCAGCAGGTCATGCGCAATGAACAGGTACGTCAGCCCCAGCCGATCCTGCAAATCATCAAACATGTTGATGACTTGCGCCTGAATCGACACGTCCAACGCCGACACCGGCTCGTCGCAGACGATGAATTCCGGATTCACCGCCAGCGCGCGGGCAATGCCGATGCGCTGCCGCTGACCGCCGGAAAACTCGTGCGCGTAACGCGAGGCGTGTTCACTGTTCAGCCCGACATAGCCCAGCAGCTGCAAAATGCGCTCCTCCCGCTCCTTCCTGGAGGAATACAGGTGGTGCACATCCAGCGGTTCGCCCACGATGTCCGACACGGTCATGCGCGGGTTCAGCGAGGAATACGGATCTTGGAACACCATCGTCGCCTTCGTGCGGAACTTCTGCAAGTCCGCTTTCGTCTTGACGGGCTTGCCATCGTAAATGATTTCGCCCGCCGTCGGCTTGTACAATTGGAGGATGGTGCGCCCAACGGTCGTCTTGCCGCAGCCGGATTCGCCCACCAGACCGAGCGTTTCGCCCTTATTGATGGTGAAGGACACATCATCGACCGCCTTCAGCGGCTTGGTGCGGAAGAAGCCCATGTTGATGTCAAAGTATTCTTTCAGTCCTTTGACTTCCAGCAGCGGCTGGTGCATCTGCGCTTCAGACACAGGGCACTCCTCCTTCCTCCGTGATGCTGCCGTCCTCAACGCCCTTCTTGACGTTCATCCAGCAGGTTGCCATATGGTCGTCATTGATGAGCATCCGAACCGGCTTCTCTTTCAGGCAAATCTTCATCGCCGCCTCGCAGCGGGGCGCGAACGGGCAGCCTTTGGGCATGTTCAGCAGGTCAATCGGCGTACCGGTAATCGGCTCCAGGCGCTGTCCGTTGTTCTCCGCCGTCGGGATGGAGCGCATCAAGCCCTTCGTGTACTCGTGGCGCGGGTTGTAGAAGATTTCATCCGCCGTACCCTGTTCGCAGATAGAACCGGCGTACATGACAATGACCTCGTCGCACATCTGGGCGACAACGCCCAAGTCGTGCGTAATCATGATAATCGCCATGCCCATCTTCTTCTGCAAATCGCGCATCAAATCAAGAATCTGCGCCTGAATCGTCACGTCCAGCGCGGTCGTCGGCTCGTCGGCAATCAGGATGTCCGGCTCGCACGCCAGCGCCATAGCAATCATTACGCGCTGCCGCATACCGCCCGACAGCTCGAACGGGTACTGCTTCATGCGCTTTTCCGGCTCGTTGACGTTGACCAGCTTCAGCATCTCCACCGCGCGTTCGCGCGCCTGATGGCGGTTGCGGTCGGTGTGCAGCAGAATTGCTTCCATCAGCTGCCGACCGATGGTGTAGGTCGGGTTCAGGGACGTCATCGGGTCTTGGAAGATAATCGAGATGCGGTTGCCGCGCACGGTGCGCAGCAGCTTCTCGTCCGCGCCGACCAGCTCCTGCCCGTCGAATTTCACGCTGCCGCTGACGATTTTGCCCGTCGGCGCGAGAATTTGCATGATGGAATACGCCGTGACGCTCTTGCCCGAACCGCTTTCGCCCACGATGCCCAGCACCTTGCCGTGGTCAAGGCGGAACGAAACGCCGTCCACCGCCTTGACTTCGCCCGCGTCGGTGAAGAAGGATGTATGCAGGTCATTGACTTCCAGCAATGCCATTTTGTCCAGCTCCTTTCATCACGCATTCAGCTTCGGGTCAAATGCGTCGCGCAGACCGTCGCCGAACAGGTTCAGGCTCAGCACGATGAGGCAGATGACCACGGCGGGGATAATCAGGCGATAGGTGTAGGAATAGATGCCGTTGAGCGCGTCAGAAGCCAGCGAGCCCAGCGAGGGCATCGGCGCGTTGACGCCCAGACCCAGGAAGGACAGGAAGCTTTCGGTAAAAATCGCGTTCGGAATTTGCAGCGCGGTCGAAATAATCACGACGCTGATGCAGTTCGGCAGAAGGTGCTTGCGGATAATCCACCGCGCCTTCGCGCCCGTCGCCTGCGCCGACAGCACATACTCCTGCTCGCGGAGGGACAGAATCTGACCGCGAATCAGGCGCGCCATGCCCACCCAATAGAGCAGGCCAAAGACGATGAACATGCTGATGATGTTCGAGCCGATTTTCTCTAAGATGGTGCCTTCCACATGCAGCACCTGCCCCAGCACGACCGACAGCAGGATGATAACCAGCATGTCTGGCAATGAGTAGATAATATCGACGATTCGCATGATGAACAAGTCCACCCTGCCGCCGAAATATCCCGCGACTGCGCCAATCATCATGCCAATCACCAGCACGATGATGCTGGCGAAGAATCCGACGGCAAGGGAAATGCGTGTCCCGTAGACGACGCGGATGAAGTAGTCGCGTCCGTGCGCGTCCGTGCCGAAGATGTGCGGGAAAACAGATTCTCCTTTGTCGATTTTCTTCAGTTCCGTCTTACCGTACTGGAACGGCGCGAGGTTGTTGTAGCTGTTGTCCATCGGGCGTCCCTTCGTCTGTCCCAGCATCTGGTCATACGAGTACGGCCAGAACATCGGAATAATGATGGAGGACAGCGTAATCAGCACAATCAGAATCAGGCTGATGGTCGCGACCTTGTTTTTCAGCAGGCGCTTCACGCCATCGCGGAAAAAGGTCGAGGACGGCCGCATCCGGGAGATGACTTCCTTTTCCTCCGCCGTCGCGGACATGAAGGAATCCACATCCAGATGCAGGCTAAAGGGCTTTTTCTTGTTCATCATCATGGTGCAGAGGCCTCCTTATTCGTAATCAATGCGCGGATCAACCACCTTGTAGAGCAGGTCGCTGATCAGATTCATAATCACGATTAAAGAGGCGAGGAAAATGGTCGTCCCCATAATCATGGTGTAGTCGCGGTTGGTGATGCTGGATACGAACTGGCGGCCGATGCCCGGCACGGCGAAAATCTGCTCGACGACCATCGAGCCGGTGACGATGAACGCCAGCATCGGGCCGAAATAGGTGATAACCGGAATCAGCGAGTTCTTCAGCGCGTGACCGAAGATAATTTTCTTGCCCGAAACGCCCTTGGCGCGCGCGGTGCGGATATAATCCTGCCCCAGCACGTCGAGCATGGAGGAGCGCGTCAGGCGCGTGATGTAGCTCATCGGGTAGAGCGCAAGGGTGATAATCGGGAGGATCAGCCCTTCGGCCGTCGCGCCGTTCGCGGGTACCCAGCCTAACTTGACTGAGAACACTATCAGCAGGAATGACCCCATAATGAACGACGGCATGGACACGAACGCGGTTGTAATCACCATAATGATCTTATCCAGCACGGTGTTGCGCCGCAGCGCCGCCAGCGCGCCGAGGACGATGCCGACGATTGCCGCGCTGAACGCCGCAATCAGACCAAGCTTCGCGGAGGTCTTCATGCCATCCAGAATAATGTCGATGACCTGACGGCCGCGCTGTTTCAGGCTCGGCCCGAAGTCCAGCTTCGTCACCACGTCGCGCAGATACGTCACATACTGTTCGCCCAGCGGCTTGTCCAGCCCGTACTTGGCCTCCAGCGCCGCCTGCGCTTCCGCGGAAATTGCCTTTTCACTTGCGAACGGTCCACCCGGAATCGAGTGCATCACGAAGAACGTCACCGTGATGACAATCCAGATGGTCAGCAGCGCCAGCAGCACGCGCTTGAGGATATAAAACAGCATCTTGGAATTCATCCGCTTCACCTTCCCGGCAGGGGCGCTGCCGCGTCTGCCTGCGTTTCTTGTTCATCGACGCGCAAAACCAACCAGTTTCACCGCGACGATGCTTTATTATGCAACACTGTATGGAGAAAATCAAGTGTTTTGCTGCACAAACTGTGTTTTTTTCATGTTTTTCTCGTGTATTTTGAATATTTTCGGCTATGTTGTTGCATTTGTCAAGTTTTCTGCAGCTCCTTGTGCATTTTTGCGCACAAAAAAAATGCAGGACGCTCATTCGTCCTGCATCGTGGTAACGAAGTGAATTATTCCGCTGCCGCCAAGCTGCCGAAGATTTCCAGCGGCATGTTTTCCAGCGCGTCGCCCACTTCCTTGCTGGCAACCTGGAACGTCACGGCGAGAACCGTCTCGTCGTCAAGGAAAGCATACAGCGCCAGCACAGTGTCGCCCGGCGTGTACATCAGGCAATAGTTTTCGTTGACATACAGCTCAGCGAGCATTTCTTCCGTCGCGCCCGCGTCCTGAATGCCTTGCAGCAGCGTTTCAAAGCTCATCGCGGACAGCTGCGCCGTAATACTGACCGTCTGGTCGGCGTTGACGGCGAAGAGCAGGATGTTCTCGGCGTTTTCCGTGCCTGCGGGGACTTCCTGAACCGCCCAGTCCGCCGGAATCTGCATCGTCAGACCCGTTTCACCCAGCGCAACCGTCTGCGCCTCGAAGCTGACATTCATTTCAACTGCCGGCACTTCCGCTTCTTCCTCCGCGAACGCAAAGGCAGTGCAGCACATCATGAGCGCCATCAGGAGAGCAAGGAGTTTCTTCATATTTGTTTCCATCCTTTCATTTCCAGCATGATTCGGCTGATTTTTTTCCATATGGAACAGTCTCAGCTGGTAACATCTATGATATCAGATGCAAGGCGCTTTTGCTATACACTTTCGCGCAGGAAAACGCTTGATTCGCGCAGATTTGGGATTTCAGAATGAAGCAGCCGCCATTTTCATTCACGAAATGCGAGTGAAGTAACTTTTATTTACTTTTCAATTCTCACAAAAACAAACAGTTGATTCTTTCCGTAAAAGCGGACTTTGCTTCCCTCCTCCTTCACAAAAAACGGGGCACCGCGAGAGCTTTCGCCCCCGCAGCACCCCGCCATCCGCGGATGCGCAATTCCGCATTCCGCATTGTCCCTTACTTCTTCGTCCAGTCCTGCTTTTCGCCGATGCCGTAGTTCGCCGGCAGCACGCCGTCATCAACCAGCACGAAGCCCAAATCCGCCGTGTAGGTCGTACTGGCGGAGGTCACCTGAACCGGGTTCGATTCGCCGTTTTCGCCCAGAATCGACGCAATCAGCGGAATATCCGTGCGCATACGCGTCGGCACAACTTCCGCCGGGTAGATGGGCTTGAGCGTGTACACGCCCGGATACAGGTTCTCAAAGGTGTAGTAGCCATACGCGTCGGTCGTCGTTTCCGCGACGAGCTGGTCGTTGCGCCACAGCTCGATGCGCATGTCGCCCAGACCGAGTTCGCCCGCGTCCTGCAGGCCGTTGCCGTTCAGGTCAAGCCAGCAGAAGTCGCCCAGCGTGCCCGGCTGCACCGCGCCAATATTCTGTTCCAGCTGATGCTGGCTCATGCGCAGGGCAATCAGGTCGCTCTCTCCCTCGCGGGCGGTGTAGGTCGTCATCACGCTGATGTTCTGCCCGTCCTTGAGGCGCGTGTCGTCCTTTTCTACGACGACGTAGCCGTTCGGGAGCGTCACACGCAGACGGTAGTTGCCCGGCATCAAGCCGTCAAAGCGGTAGATGCCGTCCTCGCCCGTCGTCGCGTTTTGCAGTTCGCTGCCCTTTTCGTCCAGCAGGACAACCTCCGCGCCGGACAGGGGCGCAATCTCGCCCGCGTTGTCGCACCAGACCATGCCGCCGATGCTTGTGTCAATCTTCAAGCCCAGCATCGGAGCAGTATAGTTGTCGTTTTCGCTAATTTCAATCTCGGTCATGACGAGCTGACTGCCCTCGGTGGTGAAGGTGCTGTCGCCCAGACGCGCCGCCTGCGTACCTTCCTTGAGGTCGTAGGCAAGGCTGTACACGCCGGGGGCAATGCCGTCGATGGCGAACCGCCCCTCCGCATCGGTCTGCACCTGTGCAAACACCGCGCCGGTTTCATCCAGCAGGGTCAGCGTCTCGTTTTCCGGGGTGATTTCGCCCGCGTCCATGCGGCCGTTGTCATTCTCGTCCACCCAAACCTGACCGGACATCTTCGACGGAATCACACCGCCAAGCGCCTGATTCAGCCATTCCTCGCCCAGCCCGATTTCGATGCTCACCTGCTGCTCGTTCAGCCCGTGCATCAGCGGCAGGGTCACATTGCCGTCCAGCTTGGAGAGCACCATGCCCTCCGGGAAGCGCAGGGTCAGCGTGTAGGCGTCCGGCCGCAGCCCGGTGAAGCTGTACGCGCCCGTCGCATCGGTGACGACGGTCTGCTCCGTCAAATCCTCGCGGGAGGGGGTCAGAATCAGCGTCACGCCGGCAAGCGCCGCTTCGTTTGCATCCTGTGCGCCGTTGCCGTTGTGATCGGCAAACACCATACCTTCAATGTCGCCCAAAGCCAGTGCGCCGCACAGGGGCGCGGCAACCTCTTCGCCCACGCCGATGGTAAAGGAATCCGTCGTGCCGTCGGAATCCGGCGCGATGGTGTTGCCGCCGTCCGTCAGAGGAGCAAACACGCCGTCGCCCGGCAGCTCGTAGCGCAGGCGGTACGTTCCGGGCAGCACCGCGTCAAACAGGAAGCTGCCATCCGCGCCGATGGTGCGGGTCGCCACGTCACCGGTTTCGTCCATCAGGTGAACCACCGCGCCGAGCAAGCCGCCTTCATCCGCGTCGCGCAGACCATTGTCGTTCTTGTCGGCAAACACCACGCCGGACACATGGCCGGGGGTAATCATGCCGATATCAAGGCCCGTCAAATCCGCGCCCATTGTCAGCGCCACCGGTTCGCTTTCGCCCGCGCCGCCGGAGAGGTTGCGGAGGATATTGCCGTCGCCCGTGCGCGTGAACGCCAAGCCGCTGTTCGCGGTCGCGCTCACGGTGTACTGCCCCGGCGCAAGGTCATCGAAGGTATACACGCCGCTGCGGTTCGTTTTCGCCGTGCGGGTATTGCCGTTTTCATCCGTCAGGGTGACGGTGAAGTTGTTGACCATCTTTTCCGCGTCCATCCGGCTGCCGGAGAAGTCGTCATCCAGATACACCGTGCCGGAGATGCTGCCGTAAGTAATCGCGCCGATGGCCATCGTCATCTCGCTGTCGTTCTCCAGCACCACGTCGGAAATCGTGTGCTCGCGGCGGTCAGTGCCGGGCGCGAACAGGTTGCCGTACTCGCCATCGCCCGCGATGGTGTACACATAGCCCTGCGGAATCGTCGCTTTGACGCGGAACGTGCTGCCGCGGATGTTGGCGAAGGTGAAGCGCCCGTTCTCGTCGGAGACGGTGTTCAGCAGCTCCTTGCCGATGGCCTGACGGTACAGGACGACCTTCACGCCTTCCAGCGTCTTTTCGCCCTCGTCGTACACGCCGTTGTTGTTTTCATCCAGGAAGCAGATGCCGTTGATGTCAGAGCCCTTCATCACGCCAAGGAGGACTTCCTCCAAGTCACCGCGTTCAAGAATCACCTGATCCGTTTCGGAGCGCTTGAATTCGCTGGTGATGATGGAGCGGCGATTGCCGCCCGTCTGGCTGTATCGCGCAAACACCAGGCCGTCCGGCAGGCTGTATTCGACATTGTATGTGCCGTAGCGCATTTGACCGATGTAGAATTTGCCGTCCTCGCCGCTCTCGGTTTCGTACACCAGACCGTTTTTCACGCCGACGGCGCGGATTTTGATGCCCGCTTGACCGGGTTCGCCGTCCTGATACACGCCGTCGTCGTTTTCATCCAGCCACACAAGGCCCTGCAGCGCCGCCATCGTCATCACGCCGACGCCCACGTCGGTCACAGAACCGGCTTCGAGGGTCAGCGGCACGCTGCTTTGCACTTGTTCGGTCGTTTCATCCATGATGGACATGTTCGCGCTGACATTTTTGCCGTGCGCGCCATGGCCGAAGCCCGCGGGCAGCTCGCTGCGCAGGACGTACGTCCCCGCCGGGACAGCCAGCGACACTTCGCCGTTCTTGTCCGTTTCGCCGGATGCCACAACAACCTCCACGCCGTTGACTTCGGTGATGAGGCTCATCGTCGCGCCGGACACGCCTTCCTCGTACTTCCCGCGTGAACCGTTGTTATCGTTGTCGCGGAAGGCGTGGATGGTCAGCGCCGCCGGATTCGCCGCCTTCGCGGTCACAGTCGCGGGTTCGTCGCTAATGACGAGCGCGCCGTTGGCAAGGGTCACGCCCGCATCATAGCGGACGACGTACGTCCCGTATTCGAGGAACTCCGCCTGCCAAGCGCCGTTTTCATCCGTCACCGCTTCCGCCGCGACTTCGCCCGCCTGATTGACCAGCTGCACCTGCACGCCGCTCATCGGCTGACCGTCCAGCCCCAGCACCACGCCGGAAGCGTCGCCGGTGGCATGGTTCGCCAGCGCCGGCAGCACAACGGTTTCGCCCGCGCCGATTTCCACCAGAATGCTCGCCGTCACGCCCGTATCGGTCGTGCTGAGCGTCCAGCCCTCGGTGTCATACAGGCCGCGCGGCAGGGTTGCCGTAATCTGGTAGGTATCAGGATACAGGTCGTTCAGCGCAAACGCGCCGCTGACCGTCATCTGTTCACTCATCCGCTGGCCGGAAATCGTCACTTCCGCCGGGGCAGACAGGTCGTCGATGCTGCCGGTCATGCCGCCGCTGAGCGTCAGATCCAGTTCATACCGGCTGGTCTGCATCGCCTGAATGTTCACCAGCCACTGCGCCTGACCCTTTTGCAGGTTCGGCCAGTCGTTCACGCCCGTCAGCAGCGTGCCTTCCGGCAGCGTCACCGTGACGGCGTATGTTCCGTGGAAGAGGTCGGCTTCCTGCACCGTCTCGCCATCGGTCAGGTAACCCGTGCGGGTCGTTTTGCCGTCCTCGCTGACAATCTGGTACGCCACTGCCGCGTTCACGCCGCGCATGAGCATCGTCAGCGTGCCGTCCACGGGTTCAGGGGTGGGGGTCAGCGTAGGCGTCGGGCTCGGCGTGGGCGTCGGGCTCGGGGTCGGGGTCGCCGTCGGGGTTGGCGTCGGCGCTTCCGTGGGTTTCTCCGTCGGTTCCTCCGTCGGATTCTCGGTCGGCGCTTCCGTCGGCGCTAATGTCGGGGTCGCCGTCGGCGTAGGCGTTGCCGTCGGTGTCGGGGTCGGCGTAGGCGTTGCCGTCGGTGTCGGGGTCGGCGTAGGCGTAGGTTCAGGCGTGGCGGTCGGCGCCATCGTCGGCGGCACATAGTAATAGGAAGCGTTCACCTTCGTCACGGAATCCGCACCCGTGTAGCGCTCAATGTTGATAATCTTGTCGCGCCAGCTTTCAATGGCCAGCGAAGCCTTCGTCATGCGCAGGGTATACAGCCCCGTATGAATCGCCGCCGGCAGGGCATAGTCACCCCGGCTGTCGGTGTCGAAGGAGAGAATCGTCTCGCCGCGCTCGTTAATCAGGTCAAAAGAGGAGCTGCTCTCCGTATGCACGGTGAACAGACCCGTGTCCGTCAGCACAGCAATGACCGCTTTGTTCAGCCGTCCGCCGACAATTGACACGGTGTAGCTCGCCGCCATAATGGCGTCCTCCGGCATCGTTTCCGCCACCGGGACAAGCTGCACATTGCCCGTGCCAGGGACGGAAATCGGGTCACTGCCGAAGTCGGTCAGGCGAATCGTGCCGACCGCCTCCCCGTTCTGCATGACGGTAAAATCGCCCGTGAATTTCCGGGATTCATACGTTCCCGCGCTTGTGGCATACATGCCCAGAAAATCCACTTGCAGCATCGTCAGCTCCGATGCCGCAGCCGTGGGGAGCAGCATCAGCAGCATTCCCAGCGTGAGCAGGAGTGACAGAAATCGCTTGCCAAGCATCCTCATCTTGCCTGTTCCTCCATCTGAATCATCCGCAAGCCGTGCGGAGTAAAGTCACAGAATAATCCATGTACTATGGTAAAGCAATCCGCCCGACTTGTCAACCATTCCGCGCATATTTTTACAATTGGATTGCTTTTCTGGTCGAAAATCAGCATGTTCCGGCAATAGAAAAGAAGGCTGACTTTTTCAGCCAGCCTCCCATGCGGATACTATTTCCAAATGAGAATGCGCCGAGATGCACCGCAAATGATTCGTTCTGGCTAACGCAAACGCCAGCGTGGGAAAGGCGCAAGCAGATGGCACAGCCAAATGCAGGAAATCGTATCAGTTGCTGCCGCCCATCAGCAGGGTCAGCATGCTCTCCGGCAGACTCATCAGCAGGGTCATGGGCAGGTTCTGCAGGTTGTTCATCACCTTGACGAACCACGTCTGGAACTCACTGTCCGTCATCGCGCCCAAATCCTGCGCCTTGCTCACGTCCAGCGCGTCCTTCGCGTCGCAGGTGCGGGTTTCCGCCGTGATGGTCACGACGTCCAGACCCATGAAGCGCACCAGCACATCCACCTTGCGGACGCCCTGTTCGCCGTCCATCGTCGTAGCGGTCGTCACCACAACGCCGAAGCCCTGCTCGACACCGTCCACCGTTTCCTTGATTTCCACATCAACAACGCTGCTGTCCGTGCCGACGCCCTTGCCGCTGACGTTGATTTCAACGGGGTCTTCGCCATCATAGGCGGTCAGGTTCGCCGTGAAGTTCTCCAAGTCGCCTGCGAAGGTCAGCGTCGCCGCGGTATCTTCCGCGCTCTTGATGGTCACAAGCCACGTCGCCACGCCGTCCGCCGTGTTGCGGGTCATCGTGAAGGAGATCGGCAAGGGTTCTTCGCCGCCGTTGTTGATCTTCACCGAAGCCGTCATGCGAACCAGCTCGCCTGCTTCAGTCATCCAGTATTCATAAACGATGTCATCCGCGTAGAGATCTGCTTCATCAAGTTCTTTCAGCAGGTCGTCCCAGCTCGTGTCAGCAGCGGAAAAAAGCGCATCCATGTAAGCACCGACGCTCGGAACGCTGTGGATCATTTCCAGCAGGGCTTTCGTCATCTCGACGATCTTTTCCGGCGGAACGGTGACTTTGACGTAGCTCTTCGCCGCGTCGCAGTCGCCGGGCTGCTCGGTCACTTCTGCCATTTCTTCACCGGACAGTATTTCGTTCATCATGGTCATGAACGCCGTGGTGTCCGCCTGCGTCAGTTCTTCCATGAGCTGCTCTTCCGTCATGCTGCTCAGGTTCGCCGCTGCTTCCATCAGGGCAGTGTATTCCGCATTGCCGCTCAGCTGTTCCTTCGACTCTTCAATCGCCTTGTCGATCTCCTCGTCGCTCTGACCGGACATCTTCATCGTCGCGCGGAGGGCTTTTTCCTTGATGGCTTCCACGTCCTTGCTGTTCACAGCAATCACGCCGCCCAGCAGCGCGCTGGACACATACATCAGCTGGTTTTCTTCCGCAGCAGTCGTCAGCGATGCCATGCCCAGCACGCTCTTGCCGCTCAGGTTCAGGTCAAAGCCAGCTTCGTCGCCCTGCTGATAGCCGGTCAGGGACAGCGCCGCCAGCAGGTCGTTGATGGCAGCCATCGCGGTGTCATCCCCGCCCAGCGCCGCCACGAGGTCAGCGTTCAGGTCGTGGATGGTGATGGTGGTTTCCTGACGCGCGGCATTGTCCCACACGCTGTTTTCCGCCATCGAGGTCAGGGGCATCGCCAGCATCATGATGCTGAGCAGTACCGCAAGCAATTTCTTCATGGGGTTTTCCTCCTTGTTGTTTGGTTTCCCTTTTTCTTTATAGCGAACACTGCGGAGCAGTGATGCTTTCGGTTGATGTTAGTCGGCGTTATCCAAAATGATGGTGCTGCTCGGCAGCGTCGTCGTACCGTCCATGAGCTGCCGCACGCTGTTCGGCAGATTCATCAGGATGCGCGGCAGAATCTTCGAAATGCTCGTCGCCAAGGTCAGCATGTAGGCGTTGAAGCGCGCGCTGCTGATTTCGCCCAAATCCAACACGTCGCCGTCGGACAGCAGGGGGCGCGGTTTGCACGAAAAGGTCGTCGTGTAGATGGTCAAGCCGACTTCACCGCCAGACAAGAGCCGAATTTTCGACTCCCGATATACACTGCTGCTCGAACCAGACGTAAACACGCCGAATTGTATGCCGCTGTCCGTGCCGTTCGCTTCGGAGGTCGTGCGCACTTCTACATCGACCCTCCCGCCCCTGCGGTTCGGCTCAACCGTCAGCGAAATCGTCGTCTGCGTCTGGTCATCCGGCATAAGCACCAGTTCGGCATTCTTTTCACCGATGGTGAGGCGTCCCGTCGTGCTGTTCTCTTCCTTTTCCAGCGTCCAGTCGTACTGCAAGCCGTCCGCCAGCGTGTTCCGGTTCAGCGTGAACGTAACGGGCTTCAGGATTCCCTCGGTCGGCTCCACCTCGGACATTCTTTCCGCCCAGTCCGGGAGCGCGGAATAGTTCACAATCAGCTTGACAAGTTGCCCCTGCGCATCCGTGTACATCGTCACCTGCGCGTCGCTGTACAGCATCGTCTGCTGACGTACCTGCGCCGCCCAGTCGATTTCCTGCGGCACATACTCTTCCGTCGTCGTCTGCGACATGAATTGCATCAGATTGCCATAATCCGCCGCCAAATCCGCGAAGTTCTGGACGACAGGCACTTGCATCGCCGTTTCCAGCAGAATCGCCAGCCGATTGACCAGCTGTTCGTTCGTCAGCGTGAACGTACACACCTGTATCGCCGGGTCACAGCCTTCGATCTGCTCCGTCACAGGGTCAATCGTCATGGACGGCTGATATTCCGCCAAGCGGCGCTGCATCTCCGTAAAGTCAATCGCCGCAAGGCTATTCAGCACTTCTTCCGCCTGCACGTTTTCCGTGAAGAGGGGATTTTTGAGTACCTTCGCCGTCATTGCGCCCATCTGTCCCACCTGCGCAATCTGCTCCGCGTAGTACCCAGAGGATACCGTCTCGTTGATGACTTCCGCCGTAAGACCGCGCTGGCTGAGCTGCTGGCGGTACACCAGCTCCCCGAAATGCTGCATGTCCTCGTCGAGGTTCAGATACAGCGTCTCGCCCAGCAGGTCACTGCTGACATAGACATCCGCGCCGCTGAACTGCACGGCATAATCGACAATAGGCTGGTCGTTCAGCGTCACCTCATAGGCGGCTGACGTTGTCCCCTGCTGATAGACTATCACCCGCAGGGCATCCAGAAAGTCATTGACGGCTTTCTCCTCCGCTTCGTCGATGTCCGCCCCCAGCACCTTCGCATTGAAGTCTTTCAGGAAAATGACTGTCCTTGTCGCGCCGAGCGCACTTTCCTCCGCAAAACCACACATCGGCACCAGCATCGCCAGCGTCAGCAGAATCGCAAGCAGCTTCTTCATTCGTCAGCCTCCTTGACATTCGTTTGTGCGCTTTTCAGCATTCCATTACCATTATATCAAAAAAAACACCTGTTGCAAGCGAATATGCGCAAGTTTTACAATTCCGTGCCTCAAAGATGCAAATTTGCGCCTGAAAGCGCAGCTTCGCGGAAAAATGCTTGATGCCGTCATGCAAAATTTCTGTGAATGGCGCAAAAGGCCGTTTTCCCCTCTTGTGAAGCGCTAAAAAATATGCTACAATAGATAGAGTATTCCGGATTACCGAAAGGAGCTTATTCGCATGGAATTTCTGACCAAGCTTTTGGGCATCGCCACCGCCGTTGCGGAAACCACCACCGGTGCTGCCGACCCTGCCGCCGTCACCACTGATTCTGCCGCTGGCGGCATTGTCGGTATTCTCTTCAGCCTTCTGCCGCTGCTGCTGGTTTTCGTCCTGATGTACTTCATGATGATTCGCCCGGAGAAGAAGCGCCGCAAGAAGGAGCAGGACATGCTCGCGTCCCTGAAGAAGGGCGACCGCGTGTGCACCATCGGCGGCATCTACGCCACCATCGAGAGCATCAGGGACGACACCATCACCCTGAGCGTCGGCAAGGGCGACCAGACGATGGTTGTTGCGCGCTGGGCGATTCGCTCGGTGGAAGATGTGACCATCGAAAACGAGACCGAATCCCTGAACTAATCGCAAAATTCCCGGCTTCGTGCCGGGTTTTTTTGTGCCCGATTTTCCCGCCGCGCATATGCTGGGAGTGAACAACTCACACGATGGGAGGAATCGCCATGAATCAGCGTCCGAATTGCTGCCGTCCCATGCCGCCGCAAGCGCCTTGCCCGTCCAGACCGCCTTGCCCGCCGAAACCCATTTGCCCGGCTTGTCCGCCGACGCAGAAGGGCGTTTTACTGCCGCGAATCCTCGCCAGCGGGCGGGAGTGGCAGCGCCGCGCGTGTGTGGCGCTGTGCGTCGGCGGTTTGCCGGAGGATGCAAACGGGCGACTGCAACTCGTCGGCGTTACGGCGTGCGGTGACGCGGATTGGGAGATTGCGCCGTACCAAGAACCGCGCCCGTGCGGCTGCCGCGGATGCCGACCGTCTCGACCCGCGCCGTGCCTTCTGCGGGTGAATATTCCGGTTGTTTGCCAAGTGCAGGCGGAATGCGGGCAGGTTTTGCGCGGCGAAAGTGTGCTGACAACGGATGTTGCGCTGCCGATTCGCTGTGTGCAGGCGGAATGCTGGCGCAACCAGATGATGGTGCTTCCGTGCGTTCGGCTGATTGACGGCGGCGCGCCTGTGTGTGCGGATGACTGCCGTCCCCCTGTGTTTGATTGCACGATTGAACTGCTTGTCGAAGCCTACATGACGCGATGGGAAGCGTGCGGCAGCCCTGCGCCGACTTGTCCGGATTTGCCGCTATTCCCCCCGCCGCCGTTCGGGTGACAAGGGCGTTGGAAGACCCAAGGGGCTTTGCCCCTTGACCCCAGCAGGGACGCTGTCCCTGCACCCTGCAAGGGAGTTCCTCCCTTGACCCTTTCGCGCGATTGGGTTGGTGACAACTGCACACTATGCCCGCGTGTTTATCTGTCATCCGTTCCTCCAAGCCTCTTCTTTCCCATTGTAACATGGGAGACGAAGGCGAAGGAGTCCAGAGGGCGACCGCAGACTTCGTCTGTTTCCATTGCCCTCTGGAACCCGCGGAAAAGACCAATATCATAGGAAAAGACAGCCGCATCCCCTGCGCCCAATCGTTCGCGCGGGGGGATTTTCTCTTTTTTTCCCCCCGAACGACAAAAAAACGCCCTTGACTCTTGCGAATCAAGGGCTAATAGGAATCCGGCAGCGACTTATCCTCCCGGGCCGTGTCC
>ERZ1673730.222-NODE-222-length-90428-cov-15.676264_pt1 | contig 90428 bp, 75 predicted proteins | sample MGYA00580200_ERZ1673730 | MGnify/ENA primary metagenome ERZ1673730 (study PRJEB41218, sample SAMN15661761) | gut metagenome | host: Homo sapiens | place: Canada: London | collected 2015-08-20/2019-03-30 | study: EMG produced TPA metagenomics assembly of...
ATAAGCCGGAACATTTTGTGCATATCACGCTGGATGCGGATGGAAACGCAAAGAGTGATCGTGCTACGGTCAAAGTAGAAGGATAATCGTCAGTCATTACGCAGTTCCTACAGAGTGGCAGCGTTTCAGCTTGAAATGCTGCCACTCTTTTTTGTTGTCTATATCACAGATAAAATAGCGTTCCATCTTGAAAACAGCGTAAAGATTTATTATAATAAGATAAATAGTTGTGACTTTTACAAAGGAGGGCTGAATCATGGCAGCGCAGCGCACCTATCTGGCAATCGACCTGAAAAGTTTCTATGCCTCGGTGGAGTGCGTAGACCGCCATCTGGACCCCCTGACCACGAATCTGGTGGTGGCAGACGCCTCCCGCACCGAAAAGACCATCTGCCTTGCGGTATCGCCCTCCCTGAAAGCCTACAAGATACCCGGCAGAGCGCGGCTGTTTGAAGCCGTCCAGCGTGTCCGGGAGGTCAACGCTCAGCGGCTGCAAACTGCCATCCGGCAGAAAAAGGCGGTCCGGGGAGAGGATGGAAAATACCACTTTGCCAGCACCTCTTTTGATGCTAACGCCCTGAACGCAGACCCTGCACTGGGGCTGAGCTACATCGTTGCGCCGCCCCGGATGCAGCGGTATCTGGATGTGTCCACCCAAATCTACAAGACCTACCTCAAATATGTGTCCCCGGCGGATATCTACCCCTACTCCATCGACGAGGTTTTCATTGATGTGACGGGCTATCTGCCCTACTACCACATGAGCGCCCACGAGCTTGCCATGACCATGGTGCGGGAGGTGCTGACCAACACCGGCATCACCGCAACGGCGGGCATCGGTACCAACCTCTACCTTGCAAAGCTGGCCATGGACATTGTGGCAAAACACATCCCGGCGGACAAGAATGGTGTTCGCATTGCGGAGTTGGACGAGCAGTCCTACCGGTATCTGCTGTGGAACCATCGCCCTTTGACGGATTTCTGGATGACCGGCCCCGGCACAGTGAAAAAGCTGGAAGCCCACGGCATTTATACGATGGGGGATTTGGCACGGTTTTCAATCCATGGAGAAGATCGTCTGTACGAGATTTTCGGCGTGGATGCAGAAATTCTCATTGACCACGCATGGGGATATGAGCCCTGCGGTATGGAGCAAATCAAAAGCTACAAGCCCAGCACCAACAGCATCAGCGAGGGGCAGGTGCTGACCTGCCCCTACCCCAACGATAAAGCAAAGCTCATTGTCCGGGAGATGGCGGAGATTCTGATGTTCCGGCTTACGGAAAAGAAACTGGTGGCGGAATCCATCACCTTGGAGATAGGCTACGACCGGGAGAACGTGGACAAGGGCGGCTACCGTGGTCTGACCCAGACCGACCGCTACGGCAGAATCATCCCCAAGGCGGCACACGGCACTGTCCGGTTCGATGCCCCTACCAATCTGGGCAGTACCCTCATCAACGAAAGCGCAGAGCTGTTTGAGCGCATCACCGACCCGGCGCTGACGGTGCGGCGCATTACCATCAACGCCAACAAGGTCATGCCGGACGAGGGTGTCTATCAGGTGGATTTTTTCACGGACACCAAGAAGCTGGAAAAGGAGAAAAAACTCCAGCAAGCCATGCTGGGTATCAAGAACAAGTACGGCAAAAACGCCGTGCTGAAAGCCAGCAGCTACGAGGAAGGTGCCACCATGCGCCAGCGCAACGCACAAATCGGCGGGCACAGTGCAGGAAGTTCGGCGGGAGGTTCAGATGGAAAACTACAAAAATAGCAAAATCGGGCTGGAGACCGCCCAAAAGTACGGGGATATCCTAGAGATGGAACGCCCCCAGACCGAAGAATCCCTCCGCAAGCACCCCCGCATGACCCTTCAAAACCGTGCCAAGATCTTCTCGCCCTTCTCTCCGCTGCGGGGGTATGACGAGCAGCTTGCCGCAGAAAAGCAGCGCACCGAGCGTGTGACCAAGCGCATTCTGACCGAGGAAGAAATGTCCGCCCTGTCCGATCGGCTGATGCAGGTTACCAAGGGTATGACCATCACGGTGCGGTATTTCAAAGAGGATACCGCCCACCCGGAGATTCCCGCAGTGGGCAGCTACATCACCCTGACCGGAAAAGCGGACCGCATCGACCCGGTGTTCCGCACCTTACAGGTGGGCGACACCGTGGTGCCCTTTGAAGATCTGGTGGAGGTCAGCGGGGAAGGTATCATGGACATTGATGTGTATCTGGGCATCGGGGAAGAATGAGATGACAAGAGATGCTGAAAGAGAGGTTTATAGGATAGCTCTTTCAGTAAAATGACCTCAGAAGAAGCAAAACACACTTCGGATGGAGGAAAACACAATGGCAAACGGTGATTACGGCTATTTCGGCAAAGGGGACACGGGCTATGCCCAGTACATGACGGCTTTCAACCGCAACTTCGGCGGCTCGTCCGGCGGCGGTGGCGGTGGGAACCACAACAATGGCGGCGGTGGCGGGGGAGATGGCAGCGGCTGCGGCTGCCTCATCGCCATTGCGGTGGTGGTCGTGCTGGTGCTCCTCGGCATGGGGAACTGAGGGCATTTCCATAGCACAAGGCTGTCTTACGTGACCCGGTCACAGAGAACATAACTAGGAAATGTTATCATATAGCCACAGAAAACACCAACAACATTCCGATGGAGGATTTGAATATGAAGGCAAAGTTTTATATCTGTGAGCACTGTGGCAACCTGGTCACCACCATCCACAACGCAGGCGTCCCGCTGGTCTGCTGCGGCGAAAAGATGAAGGAACTGCTCCCCAACACCGTGGAAGCCAGCGGCGAAAAGCATCTGCCGGTGGCAGAGCTTTCCGGCAGCACCCTCACCGTCACGGTGGGTGCGGTGGAGCACCCCATGGTGGATGTGCACCACATCCAGTGGCTCTTTGTGGAGACGGAAAACGGCGGACAGCTCCGCTACCTCGCCCCCGGCCAGGCACCCAAGGCGGTGTTTGAGCCGGGCAGCGAAAAGCCGGTGGCGGTCTACGCTTACTGCAACCTGCATGGTCTGTGGATGACGAAGCTGTAAGAAATAAACAGGCTCCTGCCAGTGGTTAAACGCTTGCAGGAGCCTGTTTTGCGTGTAGACGCTTTTCCGTGGAAAGGAAGCATGACACTGTTATAATGGTTGTGTGGACAGCAAAATAAGCGCAGCCCTTGCACCACCCTGCCGGATGTGATAGGATGAAGAAAACCGTGTAAGGGAGGAACCACCATGCCTTTTTTGATGATCCGCAACGACATCACCAAGGTGGCAGCGGATGCCATCGTCAACCCGGCCAACCGGAACCTTTTGCAGGGCAGCGGCACCAGCCGTGCTATCTATCAGGCGGCAGGGGAGCGGGAGCTGACCGCCGCCTGTGAAGCCATCGGGCACTGCGATTTGGGCAGGGCGGTGTGCACCCCGGCATTCGGACTGCCCGCAAAGTATATCTTTCATGCGGTCTGCCCGGCATGGCACGGCGGATTTTTTGGCGAAGCAAAACAATTGGCCGGTGCGTACCATTCTGCACTGGAATTAGCCGCAGAATACCACTGCGAGAGCGTGGCTTTTCCGCTGCTGTCCAGCGGAAACTACGGCTACCCCAAGGAGCAGGCTTTCCGCATTGCAGTGGATACCATCACGCAGTACGTCATGGAGCACGACCTGACCGTGTATCTGGTGCTCTACGACCGGCACTCGCTGGCGGTGAGCCGCAGGCTGTTCACCTCGGTGGAGGAGTACATTGACGACCACTATGTAGCCCAGAACGATGAAAGCTATGGGTCTGGCCGTCGGCGCAGAGAATACGTGGAACGCTGGGAAGATGCTGCGCTTGCCGACCGGGAGTATCCTGCGCAAGAGTGCGCGCCGCCGGTTTTTGCGACTGTGCTGAGGCAGCAGAGTGCCCCCATGGCAGCCCGCAGTCTGGAAAACCTGATGGACAACCTTGGCGAGAGCTTCACCACCCGGTTGCTGCGGCTCATTGACGAGCGGGGGCTGAAAGATTCCACCGTGTACAAGCAGTCCAACATCTCCCGGCAGCATTTCTCCAAAATTCAGTGCAACCGGGACTACAACCCCAAAAAGAAGACTGTGCTTGCCTTTGCGGTGGGGCTGCATCTGTCGGAGGATGAGACCATCGACCTGCTTAAAAGCGCAGGCTATGCCTTCTCCGATGGCTCCAAGCGGGATTGGATCGTGCGGTACTGTCTGGAACAGAAAATTTATAATATCAATCAGGTCAATACCCTCTTGTTTGAATACGATCAGGAACAGCTGGGTGCGTGATTTGTCGCCTGCCCGTTGACCTTTTGCCCTCCGGTTTGTGGTATCCTCTTGTCAGAAAGACAGAACACCACAAAAAACGGAGGGCATTTGTTATGAAGAAGAATCTTACAGAGCTTGTTTTTATCCTCGACCGCAGCGGCTCCATGGGCGGGCTGGAACTGGACACCATCGGCGGGTTCAACGCCATGCTGACCCGGCAGAAGGAGCAGGAGGGCGAAGCTAATGTGACCACCATCCTGTTTGACCACGAGGTGCAGTTGCTGCACGACCGCTTTCCGCTGCACGCCGTTGCGCCGCTGACCGAAAAGGACTACTACGTCCGGGGCTGTACGGCGCTGCTGGATGCCATCGGTTACGGCGTGGAGAAGATGGTAAACATCCAGCGCCATCTGCCGGAGGACGAGCGTGCCGAAAAGGTCATCTTTGTCATCACCACCGATGGGCTGGAAAACGCCAGCAAGCGGTTTGGCTACGAGAAGATTCGCCGGATGATCGAGCGGGAAAAAGAACGGTACGGCTGGGAATTTCTGTTCCTTGGTGCTAACATGGACGCCGTGCAGGAAGCCGCCCGCTTCGGCATCGGGGCAGACCGGGCGGTGCGGTTCGAGAACGATGCACAGGGCGTGGCGGTCAACTACCACGTTGTTAGCGAGACAGTCTCCCGGATGCGGGAAGCACCCTGCTGCGCGTCCATCGGCGCAGAGTGGAAAGAACAAATCGAAGCTGATTTCCAGAAGCGGCATCAGGGGTAAAGGAGGAAACAGCGACACCCTTGCCTGCATTACCGGCGGCATTGCCGAAGCTTTTTACGGGATGCCGTCTGAATTGCAGCAGGAGACCTTGAAGCGTCTGCCGGAGGAGATGCGGGCAGCGTATGAGCTGTTCCGGCAGAACCTTGAGCGCAGGATGTGACACCGCCGGTGCTGAGAGCTAGAGAGCCGCCGCACAGGGATCTGTGCGGCGGCTCTTTTGTGCGCAGGTGTTTTTCCGCAGCGGCAAGCCCTCGTCAAAATTCCGGGTGCCATTCATCCCGGATGCCAATGTCGGCACAGACGATTTTTCCGCACAGCGGCGCAGAAGCTTCTGCGATATGCAAAGGCTTATAGCTGTCGAAGGTTACGGTCAAATCTGCATGGGCAGCACCATCGGCAACCTCGCCGGTGTCCGTATTGATGCCGCTGGGCAGGTCCACGGCCAGCACAAAGGCACCGCCCTTGTGCAGATGGCGTATCAGTCCGCAGGTAGCAAGGCCGGAAGGCCGCAGTTCACCATGGAATCCGGTGCCGTAGAGGGCATCCACAACGGCAGCAAAGCTCTGGGTTTCCAGTACAGAACCGTCAGTGCAGATGTGCACCGGCAGGGAGTGCAGACGCTCAAAATTGCGAATGGCGTCAACGGTTTTCGGCTCGCCCTCGGCCAGAAGAACGGTCACGCTCCAGCCATCTTTTGCAGCGGCACGGGCAATCACGAACCCATCGCCGCCGTTGTTGCCCTTTCCGCAGACCACCAGCAGCCTGCCGGAATGTGGGAACTGCTTTTGCAGTTCAGCGTAAGCCGCCAGCCCGGCGTTTTCCATCATTTGAAGGTAAGGCAGACCGTGGACATCCCCGGCCCGTTCGATTTCCTTCATCTGCGCAGCCGTCACAATGCGATGTTTCATGTTGGCACCTTCTTTCTATCTCTATCTCTATTATAATGGATGAGAATGTTTGGAACAAGATGAAAGATACCGGTGCATAGAATCTGTCCCCGGAGAGTTGGAACAAGCCCTCAGGGGGCATTTTTGTTTTTCACTATCTTTTCCGCAGGGGAAAACCATGGTATACTGAACGCAACGAATCCAAAGTAATAAACCGGGAGGTACCGTTATGAAGTGGGGAATTTTAGCGACCGGCACCATTGCCAAAAAGTTTGCATCTACGGTGGAACAGATGGGCGCAGAGGGGGAGCAGCTTGTTGCCGTGGGGTCACGGCACATGGAAAGCGCACAGGCGTTTGCGCAGCAGTACGGCATCCCCCGCTGCTATGACTCCTACGAAGCCCTTGCCGCCGACCCGGAGGTGGAGGCCATCTATATCGCCACCCCCAACACCCTGCACTACGAAAACTGCAAGCTCTGCTTGGAGCAGGGCAAGCACGTTTTGTGCGAAAAGCCCTTTACCATCAGCCCGGAGCAGGCGCAGCAGCTGTACCGTCTGGCAGAGGAAAAGCACCGCTTCCTCATGGAGGCGTTCTGGATCTGGCTGCTGCCGCTGTACGACCGTCTGCGCGAGATCCTTGCGGCGGGCACTATCGGGGAACTGAAGCAGATCACCTGTCAGTACGGCTTTGTTGCCTCCGGTGCCCGGAAGGACCGCAAGTTTGATTCCGGTCTGGGCGGCGGTGCACTGCTGGATATCGGCATCTACAATCTGGGCTTTCTGCGCATCCTCACCGGACAGGACCCGGAGAAGGTGGAGACCAAAGAGGTGCACATCAACGAGTACGGCACCGACGATTACAGCCGCCTTGTGCTGACCTACCCCGGCGGCTGCAAGGCAGAGTCTGTCCAGACCATCGGGCAGGAGCTGGAGCGCAATGCCCGCATCCTTGGCACCAAGGGCAGTATTTTCCTGCCGGATTTCCAGCACGCCGAGACCCTGACGCTGGAAGTGGAGGGCAAAGAGCCAGAGGTCATCCGCTGCCCAGTGGACATCAACGGCTTTGAGTATGAGATCCGGGAAGCAAGCCGCTGCGTCAAGCTGGGGCGTACCGGCAGCGACCGCTACACCCCGCAGGACAGCCTTGCCCTGACCCGCCTGATGTACGACACCCGCATGAACTGGGGCATGAAGTTTGCGGGCGAGGTGTAAGCACGCACCTTGTACAGGGGACTTTTTGTGTGCGGAAACCATGGGACACTAAGAACGACAACTTGGAATTTAATGGAGGGATGTTTCTATGAAATCTTTTGTTTGCAGTTTGTGTCACAATGGCATACTTGGAGGAGGTCTGTACCTCGATAGTCAGTCGCTTACTTACAAGACAAACAAGCTTACAGTTGACAAAAAATACAGAAATTTAGTTTTGCCGATGCAGGAAATAAAAGAAATCTCTTGGAAGTGGATAGTCTTTCCAATTGCAACAGTTAATATGAAAAATGGAGAACTATATAAATTCATTATTTTCAATAAATCACGCTTTGCAAAATGGTTTCAAGAGTATTCTCGATAAATACAAAGTGTCAAATTCCAGTTTGTCGGGCAGACAGGTAACTGAAAAACACAAAATGAGGGAGCAGCCATGGTACTTTATTTTACGGGAACCGGCAACAGCCGGTATCTGGCGCGGCGCATTGCCGAAGGGTTGGAGATGCCGCTTTACGACCTGAACGCTTGCATCAAGGCAGGGGATACCGCCCCGGTGCAGACTGGGCGTGACGTGGTGCTGGTGACGCCTACCTACGCATGGCGCATCCCCCGGGTGGTGTCGGGGTGGCTGGACAAGACCGCGCTGACCGGGGCAGAGCGTATCTGGTTTGTGATGGACTGCGGCAGCGAAATTGGCAATGCGGCAGGCTATAACCGGCAGCTTGCGGCGCAAAAGCAGCTGCAGTATATGGGCACAGCCCAGATTATCATGCCGGAAAACTACATTGCCATGTTCAATGCGCCCCAAAAAGAGCAGGCAAAGAGCATTGTGGAGCAGACAGAGCCTGCACTTCAGAAGGTGCTGACCCAGCTCAAAGCCGGGCAGGAGTTTCCTCCGCCGAGCGAGACCCTCTACGACCGCTTTATGAGCGGCCCGGTGAACCCGGTATTCTATCGCTTCTTTGTAAAAGCCGATGCCTTCCGGGCAACGGACGCCTGCATCGGCTGCGGTAAGTGCGTGGAGTTGTGCCCGCTGAACAATATCCATCTGGAAAGCGGCAGGCCGGTCTGGGGCAAAAACTGTACCCACTGCATGGCCTGCATCTGCTATTGCCCTAAAGAAGCCATCGAGTACGGCAAAAAGAGCAAAGGTAAGCCCCGGTATCACTTTGAAGCACTGGAAAAGAAGCAGGACGCCTGAAGGAGAGCGGAAATTAGATGAAGTTTTTATACTTGCATGGGTTGAGATAGAGTGATAAAAGAAACGACGGTCTCGGACAGCAGCGTCTGCTTGAGTTTGGCAGAGATGCTGGAAGGAAAAGCGGCCACCGATGGGGAACTGTATACTGCATTCTCAGAAGAGTGCAACAAGGAAAATGACGAAATCGTCTTATGTGGGCTCTCTCTGGGTGCTGTTTTGGCACTTGATTATGCAATAGACCATGTTGCTTGGAAAGACCTGCGGTGCACGAATCAGCGCGGTGATGGCGGCAGGCAACCGGCTGATGATAAGGCAGATTTGTCTTTGAAAGAATAAACCTATTGACGCGGTGAGAATGGGTCATGCCCCCGGCGGTGTGTGCCCCTTTGGGGTGAACGAGGGTGTGGCAGTCTATCTGGACGAGAGCCTGCGCAAGTTTGATACCGTCTACCCGGCAGCGGGCAATGGTCACACCGCCGTCAAGCTGACCTTGCAGGAGCTGGAAGCAGCCGCCGGAGCCGAGGGCTGGGTGGATGTCTGCAAGGAGCCGGAAGGTAAATAAAAAGGGTCCATCCCGCAGTATTGCTGTTGGATGGACCCTTTTGTGATTCGCAGAGTAATGCCGGCAATATTGATTCCGTATTGCAGACGTAAAAACTGTTGACCCTGCGATTGGGCTCCATCTGCAATAAAAAGGGCAAAGCCGCCTGCATGCAGGAGACCTTGCCCTTTTGTGTTATATTTTACAATAAATTAGGCAGTTTTCCGTGTATTCACAGCGCCACATTGACCGGCAGGACATACACGCCGTCGGCGGCGTAGAAGGTGATCTGAGTAATCGTTTTGCCGATGATGGATGCAAAGTAAGGATCATCGGCATTGAAGCCCAGCTTGGTACCATGCCAGATGTTGGTCACATGATGCAGGCCGTACTCACTGCCATCGGCGGTGGTCAGAACTACGCCGTAGACCTTGTTGGCCTTGTAGTCCAGATCAAAACCGGAGATTTTCATCTCGTAGGTGGTGTGGTGACCGTTGGTATTCAGCTCCACAGTGGTGCCCTCTACGGTGGTCTCGGCGGCGTGGACCTTGCCAAACTCCCACTTGCCGCTCAGCAGGTTATACCATGCGGTAATGTAGTAGGCAGGGGTCTCACTGAGCTTGTAGTAAGCGTAGCTCTCGTTCTCAAACAAGGCATCTGCGCCGGTGTAGGTGGTGGTGGATTCCTTGCCCTTCAGGGTAACGGTAATGTCGTAGCTGTCGGCATCGGTGACCTGCTTTGCGTTCTTCAGCGCCCACGGGGTCAGCACCTTGACCGGGAAGGAAACGCCGGTGATGTCGGTGCCATCTGCGTTGACGTGGTAGGAACCGCCGGCAAGGTTGCCCGCACGGGTCTTGTTCTTGGTGGCGCTGGTCACAGCGTCGATCTCAGATGCGTTGTCCACACCGGCAGCCTTGTAGAAGTCGGCGTAGGGAATGTTCATCTGGACATAGCTGGAGGTCAGGCCGTTTTCCTGTTCCACCTCTTCCGCAGCGAAGGCCGGGACTGCCACAGCGCATACCAGCATAGCGGCCGCAAGGGCACCTGCAAATACTTGTTTCAATTTCATGGTAACACACCTCTATCTCAGTTTTGAAAAAACAGTTAGCTTTACCTAACAATCGATGCAAAAAAATGCAGGGGCAACGCCCCTCAGATGGTTAGGCAAAACAAATTTACAAAGTAAAAATAGCACTTCCACAGGGCGTTGTCAAGCAGAAACCGGCAAGTTTGCAGAGGTGAATTTTTCGGTGCAGGAAACGATCTGCATCCTCTATACCGCAAAGCCCTTGACCTTTTTGCCGGAGCGCAGTATACTTTTTATGTAGTTAGTCATAAATAACTGCAAGGAGGTACTACATGATACAAGACGCATTCTGGGGGATTTTGATCCCCTTTCTGGGCACAAGCCTTGGGGCGGGCTGTGTGTTCTTTTTGAAAAACGCTCTGCGTGACGGCATCCAGCGCGCCCTCACCGGTTTTGCCGCCGGAGTGATGGTGGCGGCATCGGTATGGAGCTTGCTGATCCCGGCTATGGAGCAGGCCGCAGATCTGGGTAGACTGGCGTTTTTCCCGGCGGCGGTGGGTTTCTGGCTGGGCATCCTGTTTTTGCTGCTGCTGGACCATCTCATCCCGCATCTGCACCAGAACAGTTTGCAGGCCGAAGGGCCAAAAAGCCAGCTCCAGCGCACCACCATGATGGTTCTGGCGGTAACGCTGCACAACATCCCGGAGGGTATGGCAGTGGGCGTAGTCTATGCCGGATATCTTGCCGGAACTGCTCAGATCACCGCCGCCGGGGCGCTGGCACTTTCTCTTGGCATTGCCATCCAGAACTTCCCGGAGGGTGCCATCATTTCCATGCCCCTGCGGGCGGAAGGAATGAAAAAAGGCCGGGCGTTCTGGGGCGGCGTGCTGTCCGGCATCGTAGAGCCCATCGGGGCAGTGTTGACGATTCTGGCGGCAGGCATCGTGGTGCCCGCGTTGCCCTATCTGCTCAGCTTTGCCGCCGGAGCCATGCTGTATGTGGTGGTGGAGGAACTGATCCCGGAAATGTCGCAGGGACAGCACTCCAACGTTGGCACGGTATTTTTTGCGGTGGGCTTCAGCGTGATGATGGTGCTGGATGTGGCACTTGGGTGACGGATGGAGCCCTCGAAGGCGAAATCTTTTTCGGAATCTCCGAAAATGCCTAAACTTCTTGACAGAGGCAACAGCAGGGCATATTATTTTGGCAGAAGGACCGCTGAGAAGCGGCTTTTTATAGAACAGAAAGTTAGCTTTGCATAACTTACAGCACGAGGAATTGCTGGCCTGTCATCCGGTGCAGTGGGCACATGCGGTGCTGGCGGCAATGATGACTATTTTTACTCACTGAGGGAGGAACCTATGAAATACAAAATCGAGAAAAACACCGTGCAGGAGACGCTGATCCTCCCACTGTATTCCCGGAAGCTGTGCACAGAGCTGTATCCGAACCTTTACCAAGACGAAACAGCGGTGCATCTGATCGACCAGATCGACTACGATTTTTCGCAGGCAGAGAAAAACTCCCGCAGCCTGATGCAGCGCTTTGGTGCGCTGGAGGTCGCCATGCGGCAGAATGACCTTGCCTTTGAGGTGCGGGCGTACCTGAAAACGCACCCCTGTGCGGCGGTGGTCAATCTGGGCTGCGGTCTGGACAACACCGGCAGAGCCTGCGACAACGGCAGGTGCAAGATCTACAATCTGGACTTCCCGGATGTGATTGCCTTGCGGCAGCAGCTGCTGCCCGCCGGGGAGCGGGAGCAAAACATCCCCTGCGACCTGAAAGATCCCGTATGGTTTGAGCGTATCGATGCCTCCGGCGGGGCGGTATTCTTTGCCTCCGGGGTGTTCTATTACTTCCTGACCCAGCAGGTCAAGGCGCTGGTGCAGGGGATGGCAGATGCTTTTCCCGGCGGGGTGCTGGTGTTCGATGCCGCCAACCGCACGGCGGTGAAGATGATCGCCAAAACGTGGCTCAGGACGGCGAAAATCAAGGATGTGGGGGCATATTTCGCGGTTTCGGATGCGAAAAGCGAGCTTTCCCCATGGGACAGCCGTTTGCAAGTGTCCAGCCGGGGCTATATGATGGGCTACAACGATTTGAAAGATCCTTCTGTCAGCGGCTTTTTCCGATTTCTCGCCAAGGTCGGGGACAACGGGATGAAAATGCAGATCGTGAAGATCGGATTTGGGGGCAGACAATGAAATATGCCGGGATGCCCATGGGGATGTGGGTGCTGTTTGCCGGCTCTTTTCAAAAGCAGTTGACCGCTTACGATTTGAGCTTTGTAGTGGTTGTTTTGCAAAACTTTTATTCTTTATTTGATAACTGTATACGATAAAACCAAAGGGAGCTCTGCCCGGATCTTCGTCCGTGACGGAACTCCCCTTTTTTAGCTTTATAGAAAAACCATAAGTCATCTGCCATGGTCAACGGAGCAAGAACCACACGCCCAGCAGGATCGCAAGGAAGATCAGGTTGGACAGGGTGAACAGCCCAAAATACTGCTTCTTCCCCTGTGGCAGCTCCCGTGCGATCTGTCGGTAGGAAATAAGACTGGCCATGGATGCGATCAAAGTGCCAAGACCTCCCAGATTGGTACCGATAATAAGGGCTTGTGTCTCTGCCGTGAACCCGGACAGCAGCAGGGCGGCAGGAACATTACTGGTGACCTGCGAAGCAAGAACTGCCACCAGAACTTCCCGGCCGGTCAAAAACTCCTGCAGCCAGCCGGAAAAAGCCGGAATGCGCCCCAGATTGCCAATGAAGATGAAAAAAGCCACAAAGGTCAGAAGCAGGGAATAGTCCACTGCCCGTAAGGTGTGCGGGTCTGCAAAAAGGGCGCAGACGAGTACAGCGGCAAAGGCAATGTCATAGGGCAGCACCCGAATCACGGACAGCAGGCAGACGGCAAACAGAACCAGATACAGCAGGATAATTTTCTGATCCCCCTGAGATGCAGAAGAAACAAGCTCGTCCACGGAGAGGGCGGCAGAGGTTTTCCGGCAGACCAGCGCTGCCCAAGCCAGCAGCAGGAGCAGAGAGACCAGGGTGTAGGGCAGCATAAGAAGCACAAATCCCCCGATGCTCATGCCGCTTTTTCCGTAAAGATAGAGGTTCTGCGGGTTGCCGATGGGGGTTAGCATACTGCCAAGGTTTGCCGCAATGGTCTGCATACAGACCACCGGGATCAGAAGAGCGCGGCGGACATCCGCTCCCAGACGGCTCAGGACCACGAACGTAAAGGGAACGAAGGTCAGCAGGGAAACATCGTTGGTGATGAACATGCTTCCGAAAAAGCACAGCCCAACCAGTACCAGCGTCAGCTGAAAGGTGCTGTGGGTACGGGACAGCAATGCCCGTCCCAGTCCATCAAAAAAGCCCTGCCGCCGCAGCCCGGCCATGACCGTCATCAGGGAAAACAAAATCGCCAGCGTGCGCAGGTCGATGTAGCCGAGATACTGCGCATCCGGCGGAACAAAGAAGGCGGAGACAACGGCCAGCACAGCGGCTGCGGTGAGGACCGTTTCCTGTTGAATGAATTGTTTGAGTTTCATAGAGACACATCCTTGTAGTTGTAAAGGCTGCCCTGCTACGGTGCCGGACGGCCTTTTTCCGTATTTCAGAGCAACAGCTCAAACGACCCGATCATCAGCGGCATGGTCAGGATGGAAAGCAGCGTGCTCAGGACATAGATCGCGCTGGAATGAGAAGCATCCCGGTCATAGAGCTGTGCCATGGAGGTGACCGTTGCACAGGCGGGGGTAATGGCAGAAAGGTAGACCGTCATCAGGATGGACTTGCCGTCCGGGATCCAAAGGGATGCGTGAACTGCCCAAAGCAGCAAGACAATGACCAGCGGAACACCCAGCAGACGCAGAAATACCGGCAGATAGTTGCGCGGGGTGCAGAAAACCTTTTTCAGGGGCACTTCCGCAATAGCCATGCCTGCCAGCAGCATTCCCATGGGGCCGATCATATTGCCGACACTGCTCAGTGTGCTGGTGATCGGGGCAGGCAGCGAGACGTGCAGCAGGTACAGCAGAGCACCGGCTGCAATGGCGATCAGGTTGACATTGGTAAGGAGCTTGCGCCATTCCAGCCGGGCAGACCCCTGCAGGCAGGCACTGGCATGGGTCCAGAGCAGTACCAGCTGTACAATGACAAAGGCGCAGGAGTAGACAACATATTCCTCCCCCAGCAGGGCCTGCACAATGGGAATGACCAGCGCGGCGGCATTGCTGTAAATGATATTGACCTGCTCCACGGCGTCCAGCTTGAGAGCTTTGCGGAACAGCGCATTCAGAAGCAGAAATACAACGTGCATTCCAACGGCGATGCCCATGGAATAAAGCAGGCCGGTGCGGATCTCCGGTGTATCCTTGATCTGAAAGGCGTTCAGAACGACACAGGGCATGACCAGATAGACAAAGACCACAGACAGCACCTTACTGTCCGATGCCTTCAACAGGCCGGTTTTTACAACGGCATATCCCATCAGCAGAACCAGAAATAGCTGCGCGATCTGCTGCATCAATAAAAGGCTGATTTGCATTTAGAACTCCTCTTTTGCAATTCGTTTTTGCAGCACAATCCTACTCCATTGGCGGGGCATCGTCAAGAGAAAACAGAAAAAATGCAATCTGAATAAGAAAAAACGGATGGCTCCGCAGAACCATCCGCTAAAACTGGCATCATCAGTCTTTCCGGTACTTATATGCACCCTCAATGGCGTCAATTTCCGTGGGAATGCAGAGGTTTATGTCCTGATACATGGAAGAGTAGCCTTTTAAGCAAGGATCCCGGTGGATTGCAAAAACAGCACCAGCATCATCACCGGGGCAATATAGCGGATCATCACCCGGTAGAGTTTCTTGCGGCGGAAGGTCTTGCCGCCCCGCTGCATCTCGTCAATGACGTAATCCGGCGTCATGACCCAGCCGATCAGGATGGTGGACAGCAGGGCGATGAAAGGCATCATAACGCTGTTGCTGACATAGTCCATGATATCCAGCAGCTGAGCCGCAGAGCCGTTGGGCAGCTGCACCTCAAAATAGAAGATGCTGTAACCCAGCGCAATGATGGCGGACGCGGCCAGATAAATGACCGTCAGCACAAGCACCGTCTTTTTGCGGCCCGAGTGGAAGATCTCCATGCAGTTGGCGGTGATGGATTCCAGTACCGAGATGCAGGAAGTGAGAGTGGCAAAAATAGCAGTGACAAAGAACAGGATGCCCACGAAAGTACCGGCCTTGCCCATAGCGGCAAACACCTTGGGCAGCGAGACGAACATCAGGCTGGGGCCTGCGCTCATGCCCTCGGTACCGGAGAACACATACACGGCAGGAATGATCATGGCACCGGCCAGCAGAGCCACGCCGGTATCGAAGATCTCGATCTGATTCACCGCTTTGTTCAGGTCTACGTCCGGTTTGACGTAAGAACCGTAGGTGATCATAATGCCCATGGACACGCTGAGGGAGAAGAACAGCTGGCTCATGGCGTCCAGCAAGATCTGCAAAAAGCGGCTGATGGTCAGCCCTTCCATGTGCGGGGTCAGGTAGTAGCGCAGCCCTTCCATACCGGTGCGCATCTGACCGGAAGCGTCCTCGTGGCGCAGGGTGAGGGCATAGCCCGCAATCACGACCACCAGCACCAGCAGAATGGGCATCATGTAGCGGGACACCCGCTCAATGCCGCCCTCCACGCCGTTGTACACGATGAAAGCCGTCACGCCCATGAACAGCAGAGCGAACACCACAGGCGACACCGGCGAGGTAATGAAGCTGGTAAAATAGCCGTCCTCCGCAGCGGCGGCAGACTGCCCGGTGAGGTAGACCACCGCATATTTCGTGATCCACCCGCCGATGACGGCATAGTAGGTCATGATCAGAACCGGCACCAGAAAGGTGAGGATGCCGAGAAATTTCCACTTGGGACGCATCGTCTCGTAGGCGCGGATGGCACTCTGCTTGGTGCGGCGTCCGATGGCGATATCCGAGGTGAGCAGGGTAAAACCGAAGGTCAGCACCAGTACCAGATACACCAGCAAAAACAAACCGCCGCCATCCTTTGCGGCAAGGTACGGGAACCGCCACAGGTTGCCGACACCCACCGCACTTCCGGCGGCAGCAAGGACAAATCCGATTTGTCCGGAGAAACTGCTTGCTTTCTTTTCCATGATTCTCAAACTCCTATCCTAAAAACCTATTGTAATATAGGATAACATGAAGTATCATATCAGTAAACCCAATAAAATTACTACGACCTATAAATTTTACTTATGGAGCGTTTGCAATGCGGGAACAGAAAGACCGATACGAGATATTCTTGAAAGTATGCGAAACGGGCAGTTTTTCCAAAGCAGCGGAGGCGCTGAACTATACCCAATCCGGCATCAGCCAGATGATGGCAGGGCTGGAAGAAGAACTGGGCGTGCAGCTGTTCGCCCGCATCAACCGGGGCGTGACCCTGACCGATAACGGCACCCGCCTTTTGCCCTACATCCGGGAGCTGGCCAACCAGAAGACCCGGCTGCGGCAGGCAGCGTTCAATATCAACCACAAGGTGGAGGGCAAGCTGCGGGTGGGCAGCATTTCTAGCATCACAACGCTCTGGATGCCGGAAGTCGTGCATTATTTCAAGGAAAACTACCCGAAGGTGAAGATTGAAATTCTGGACGGCAACTATGATGAGATCCGGGAATGGATCATCCGTGGGCAAGTGGACTGCGGTTTCCTCTCGTCCATTGTGGCAGACGACCTGAAATTCTACCCGCTCCGGGACGATCCGCTGTGCGCTGTGTTCCCGGAGGGGCATCCGCTGGCTGCACATTCCAGTGTGACCCTGCCGCAGCTGTTTCAGCATCCGCTCATCATCGAAACGCCCGGCTGTGATAACGACATCCAGCACCTGATGCTCAAATGCCCGGTGAAGCCGAATATTTTTTACAGCTTCCGGGACGATACCCTCATCATGGCGTTCGTGCGCAGCGGGCTGGGCGTGACCATCTCGCAGGAACTGGTGATGCAGGCGTTCGGCTGCCCCGGTGTGGTGTCCCGCCCGCTGGAGCCTGCCTGCTGCCGGACATTGGGGCTGGCGTTTTCCAAGACGGCAAGCTCGGTGGTGAGCCAGACGCTGCTGGAATATCTGAGATCCACCCGGCAGCGAAAGGAAACACCGAAGATAAAATAAGAACAAAGCGCGGAGAACGGTATAAAAGCCGCTCTCCGCTTTCCCAGCAGCAACTCCTTGATCTCCTTGGAGATGATCGCCTGAAAATCGCGCACGATGGTGGGGAGCAGTTCCCTGCACCCTCAAAGGACTTTCTCTGTTGTCATTCTGCCTGTATCTCTTCCACCAGCGGCAGATAGTCGGCACAATATTTCCGGTACAGCGGCTGTACCAGCTGCCGGAAGTTCTGCATTTCCTCTTTGGGCAGCGGCAGTTCCCGGCACCCGCCAGCCAATGCCGCTTCTCGGGCGGCAGTTTCTTCCTGTGCCCAGAGTTGGCGCTCGTATTGCGCCGATGCCCGGGCACATTTCTGCAGAATCTGCTGGTACTCCTCCGGCAGTGCATCCCATGTGCGGCCGGAAGCCAGCTGCACCTCCGGTACGCGGCTGTGCTCATCGGCCATGTAGTACCGCGCCACCTTGTAGTGCTCCATGGAATAGTAGGCCGGCCAGTTGTTTTCGGCGGCATCGATCTGCCCGGTTTCAAGCGCCGAGTACACGTCGCTGTAAGCCGTGGTCTCCGGCACTGCACCCAGCAGGCGGATCATGTCGATCACGATCTGCGAATCCTGCACGCGGATGGTCTTGCCCTGCAGATCGTTCAGGCTGCGCACCGGCTGACGGGCATAGAACGAGCGGGCACCCGCGTCGTACCAGCTCAGGCCCACCCGCCCCTGTGCGGTAAAGTCCTGCAAAAACTCTGCTCCGATGCTGCCATCCAGCACACGCCACATATGGTCGGCATTCCGGTAGAGATACGGCAGCAGCAGTACGTTGAGCCGGGGCAGATCGTCTGTGGCCGCCGAAAGCGACACACGCGCAAAATCTACGCCGCCAATGGCAAGCTGCTCCCACACCTGCTGTTCCGAGCCGTACTCGCCGTTCGCTTTGACCTGAATGACCACCTTGCCCCCGGTCTGCTGCTGCACAAGGTCTGCAAAATACTGCGCGCCCTGTGTAGTGGGGTACCCGGCGGGCTGGTTGTCGGCATAGGTCAGCACATAGTCCGGTGTGGTCTGCGGCTTTGCGCCACAGCCTGCCAGCTGCAAGGCTGCAAAGCCCAGCCCGGCTAAAAAGGTCCGTCTGCGCATGGTGTCTCCCTCCCTTTGCAGATAGTATAGCGCACAAGACTGCTTTTGTGCAAGAGATAGGAAAAGGCGGTGCCCGCTGCAAAGCAGGTACCGCCTTTTTAGGAGAAGAAGGGAATGTCTCAGTTACATCAGGCCCATTGCCTGCGGCAGTGCGGTAGACACTGCCGGGATAAAGGTGACCAGCAGCAGGCCGCCGATGATGGCCACATAGTACATAAGCATGTACGGCATGACCTTGGAAAGCGAGGTACGGCCCACCTTGATACCAACAAACAGGGCGTTGCCCACAGGCGGGGTGATGTTGCCGATGCAAAGGTTATACACGAGGATCAGACCGAACTGGATGGTGCTCATGCCAAAACTCTGGCAGATGGGCAAAAACAGCGGGGTGAAGATGAGGATGGCCGGGGTCACATCCATGAAAGTGCCGGACACCAGCAGGATCACGTTCATGATGAGCAGGATGATGTACTTATTGCTGGTCAGGCTCAGCAGGGCTGCCGCCACAGCATCCGGGATCTGCAAAAAGGCCATGACCCAGCCCAGAATGTTGGAAACACCCACAAGGAACACCACCATGCCGGACATCTTGGCAGAGTCCACGATGATCTTCCACAGGCTCTTCAGGTTGATGGAGCGGTAGCAGAAAGCCAGCACCAGCGCATAGACAACGGCAATGGCAGAGCCTTCGGTGGCAGAGAACACGCCGCCGATGATGCCGCCGATGACCACGATGATCAAGGACAGAGAAGGCAGGGCGCGCAGGGTGCAGACGCCGAGGTTTTTCCAGTCAAATTTGCCCGGAGTGCCTTTATAGCCCAGCTTGACCGCCAGCAGCACGCCCACCACGCAGCAGCACAGTGCCCAGATGATGCCGGGAATGTAACCAGCCATGAACAGCGCAGCCACAGAGGTGCCGCCGGACGCCAGAGAGTAGGTGATCAGGGCGTTGGACGGCGGGATCAGCAGGCCGGAGCAGGAGGAAGCAGCGTTGGTGGCAGCGGTCACGGCGGGGTCGTAGCCCTGCTCGTCGGCACCATCGCGGATCATGGAGCCAACAGCCGCCGCAGCAGCGGAAGCAGAGCCGGAGATGGCACCGAACAGGGCGTTGGTGCCGATGTTGGTCACCAGCAGTGCGCCGGGCAGCTTACCCAGAATGGCCATGACGAAATCCACCAGACGCTTGGCGATGCCGCCCTGATTCATGATGTTGCCGGCCAGAATAAAGAACGGGATGGCGGTCAGGCTGAACTTGCTCATGCCCACAAAGGTGCGCTGGGCAGCGGTCAGCACGGCAACATTCAGGTCGATGGAAGAAAGGATGGCAGTCAAAGAAGAGACTGCAATGGCGTACGAGATGGGCACGCCGAGGAACAGCAGCACCAGCAGCACTGCCAGAATTACGAGTAATGCTTGAATTGCCACAGCTTAGTCCTCCTTATTTTCCTTGTCGGCATCGGCAGCCATTTCGGCTTCCACCTTTGCAAAGTCTGCATCCTCCGGGGTGTCCAGACAGATGGAGCCGTTGGCGATGCCGATAATGTTCAGCACGGAATACACCAGAATGATCACACCGCAGATGGGCATGACCCAGTAGAACACGCCCACGGCTACGCCCAGCGAGGAGGTCTGCTGCCCCATAGCCAGCCGGGACACCTGAAAACCGCCGAACACCAGAATGGTCGCGGAGAAGAGGAAGGCGATGACCTCGGCAAAGATGTGGAATGCCTTGCGCATGATGGGGTTGAACCGGTCCACCAGCACAGGGATGTTCATGTGGCCGCGCTCGCCGGAAACGATGGTGGCACCCAGCATGGTGCTCCAGCCGAACAGATAACCCACCAGCTCTTCCGACCATGTGGAGGGAGAGTTGAAGATGTAACGCACGATGACCTGATAGGTGGTCAGCACCACCATGACCGTCATGCTCAGACCTGCCAGCAGGTTGAGCACCTTGTTCAGGGTATTTCTCAGTTTTTCCATGATGCTCCTCCTCAGTCCGCAGTATGGGCAGCGTTGTGCTGCTGGATCAGGTCATAAATGGGCTGCAATTCCGGGTTTGCTGCCAGCACGGAATCGTGCAGGGGGGCCATAGCCTCCTGAAACGGTGCAGTGTCCGGGTAAATAAAGTTGACATGCTGCTCATTCTCGGCCTTGTCTTTGGCCTCAGCCACAGCATCCTCCCAAGCATCCTGCTCGGTGCGCTTCACGATTTGGAATCCCTCTTCAAAGATCGTGCGCTCCTCTTCGCTGAGTCCGTTCAGGAAAGCGTAGTTTGCCACCAGCAGATCCGGCACCATCTGGTGCATATCGTAGGAGTAATACTTGCAGATATCGCCGTGACCGTTATCGGTCAGAGCCAGCTCGTTGTTCTCGGCACCATCCAGAATACCGGCCTGCAATGCGGTGTACACATCGCCGAAGCCCATGGGGGTAGCGGTGCCGCCCAGCAGACGCATCATTTCCACATTGGTGGGCGACTGCTGCACGCGGATCTTCAGACCCTTCAGGTCGGAGGGCTGGTTGATGGGGGTCTTGATGGTGTAGAAGTTGCGGGTGCCGGCATCCAGCCATGCCACCGTTTCCAGACCGGCCTTGGAAGTGGTCTTGAAAATGGGGTCCGTCACCTCGGGGTCATCCATGGCCTCGTGGTAGGCTTCCACGCTGGAGAACAGGTAAGGCAGGTTGAAGATCTGGTATTTGGCGCTGAAGGTCTCCATGATAGCATTGGACGCCACCACAAAGTCGATGGCGCCGGTCTGGGTCAGCTGCACCATTTCGGTCTGGGAGCCCAGCAGCTCGCTGGGGTACACCTCCACGCGGTACTTGTCGCCCAGCTTCTCGTTGATATAGTTGGCGAAGGCTTCCAGTCCCAGATGATCCGGGTGGGTCTGGGACTGCACATGGCCGATGCGCACGATTTTGCGGTCGTCATCGGAGCCGGCGCCGCAGCCGGTAAGCATCATGCTGCTGGTCAGTGCCGCCGCGCCCATCAGCGACAGAAACGTTCTTCTCTTCATGAATGGCATCCTCTCTTTTCGCGCTTTTTCTATGATTATAGTTTAACAACTCGTTCATTTTTGCGAAACCGGATTATTTTGTGAAACGCAGTACGATTTTGTCTTTGTTGTATCCAAGTACAATTTTTGCGTTTTTCTGACGAAAGAAACTGGCAAAAATAAAGAAGCGCCCGTCCCTCTCCTGCTGACAGACAGGAAAGAACGAGCGCTTCCTTTGTATCCGATTTATCCCTGTACCGCCTTTTCCGCTGCGGCTACACGGTATTCCGAAGGGGTCTGGCCGGTCAGGCGCTTGAACACCCTTGTAAAATAGTTGGCGTCGCTGTAACCCACAGCAGCGCCGATATCCTTCAGGTTCAGGCGCGGGTCCAAAATCAGCTGGCGCGCCTTGTTCACCCGATATTCGTTCAGGTAGGCCGAAAAGTTCACCTTAAAGCACTGCTTGAACAGCTTGCAGAAGTAGGCGTCCGAGTAGCGCAGTGCAGCGGCGGCATCCTGCATGGAGATATCCTCCCCATAGTGGGCGTCGATGAAGCGGCTGATCTCTGCCCGGATGATGGCGGTGCGCATATCCTCGTCCTCTTCCCGGCGGAGGGGCTCTGCAGGCGCAGGGGGCTGTGCCGGGCGGGCGGGCAGCTGCACCGACACCTGCCGGATGGCATCCTCCACCGCGAATACCAGTTCCTGCTCGTTGTAGGGTTTGAGCAGATAGTCCATCGCCCGCACAGAGATCGCCTGCCGTGCGTAGTCGAACTTATCAAAGCCGGTCAGGAACAGGATGGCGCAATTTTTGTCCGTTTCGCGGATCTTGCGCGCCACCTCCAGCCCGGTGAGACCCGGCATTTCAATGTCCAGCACAGCCACCTGCGGCACTTCGCGAGAAAAAATTTCCAGAGCCTCTCTGCCGTTTTTGGCTTCATACAGGCTTATCAGATCTCCCAGATACTTCTGCAAGGTCCTGCACAGCACTTTGCGCTCGATCAATTCATCCTCTGCCACCAGCAATTTGCACTTCACGAAAGCGTCTCCTCCTTTTCTTCTGGCTGCTGCGTTTGCGGCAGTTCAAACCGCACCACAGTGCCATGACCTGCGCGGCTGTACACCTGCATTTTACCGCCCGGATACAGCATCCCGATACGGCGGGAAATGTTGCCAAGGCCGATGCTGCGACCAGTCTGCTCGCTCTGGGCAATTTTGGTTTGCACAGCGTCCAGCTCCTCTGGGGTCATCCCCTTGCCGTTGTCCGCGACCGTGAGCACCAGCACCTTGCCCTGCATCCATGCCCGCAGCAGGATGCGTCCGCCTTCCTCGCGGGACTTGAGCCCGTGCGAGTAAGCGTTTTCCACCACCGGCTGCAGCATAAAGGACGGCACGAAAACCGCCGCAGGCTGCACCCGGATACTTTTTTCAACGGTAATGCGTCCGTCGAACCGCATTTGCTGCAAATAAATGTAGTCCTCCAGCCCGTCCAGCTCCTCCTCCAGCGTGATCTGCTGGCGCTTGGTGCGCAGGTTGTGCCGGAACAAACTGCCCAAATGCACGATCATCTGGTCGGTGGTGGCAGCATCCTCCAGCCGCGCCATACAGGAGATCATGTTCAGGGTGTTGAACAGAAAATGCGGGTTCACCTGACTTTTGAGCACCTCCAGCCGGGTGTGTTCCAGATCCTTTTCCAGCGCAAGGTTCCGCACCTCTTCCCGGTGCAAGGCCTGCTGAGTGGTCAGCTGCTGCGCCATGGCGTGTTTCATCTGGTTGAAGGTGGCTGTCAGCCGCCCCACCTCGTCGCTGCTTTTTACCGGAAGATCCGGGCTGGAAAAATCGCCCTCGGCAATGCTATGAGAAGCCTGCGCCAACCGCAGCAGCGGACGCACCACTGCGCGTCTCAGCACCCGGATGAGCAGCAGCATCAGCACGGCCGCCGTCAGGAACAGCCCCAGATACAGCCACGGCAGATGCCGGAGGCGGGTCGCCGTGCTGCTGTAAAGGGTGTTTTCCTGTTCCAGCGTGGCCTGTGTCAGACGCAGCGCATACTCGGCAAGGTAGTCCTGCAAAGCCATCACATGGTACATCTGTTCAATATAGGTATCTGCCGAGGGCGAAAGCTGCAAAAAGGCATCCCGCTCCTGCCGATAGCCCGCGTATCCCTGTAAAAGGTTCCAGGTACGGGCATAGCGTTCTTCGCCGATACGGGCGTAATCGAAGGGCAGGGCCGCAAGGCTCTGCTCGGCGGCAGCGCAGGCAGCGGTATAGGCCTGCTCCGTTTCAGAAGTAGGCTGGCGCACATAGCGTGCAAAGGCCTGTGCTTCGTCCTTGAGGGCGTTTTGCACCGTGTAGCAGACGGCGTTGTCGGCCAGCAGCGTATCAAAGGAGTGCACCGTCCATTGCCCCGCCATGGTAGCAATGCCGGTGGAAAGCATGGTGACCAGCAAAATCGCGGCAAGCCATGCCGTGACCCTGCTGCGCAGGGAGATGCCGCCCTGTGCGGTTTTGTTCCGTGCCATACGCTTTCCCTCCTGCCCTTGCAGCACCCGGTCTTTTTTATAAGATAAGTATAATAATCTCCCGGGAAAAGTGCAACTGCAAAAAAGCACCGGTTTCCGCAAAGAAGCCGGTGCTTGCAGGCAATGTGTCAAGCGGTCAACGGGTCAACAGCTCAAAGTGGTTCCGTTTGGTGACCAGCAGCCCTTCTTTTTGCAGCTTGGAAAGCTCCACCGACATGGCGGCACGCTCCACGCAGAGAAAATCCGCCAGCTGCTGACGGTCAAAGGGGATGTCAAAGGAAAGGGAGGACTGCCGGATGGATTCGGCGGACAGGTAGGACAGCAGCTTTTCCCGGGTGGTGCGCTTGCTGACATGGGTGATCTTATCGTTAAAAAGCAGTATTTTGTTTGCCAGAACGCTGACCAGATTGCGGATGAGTTTCTGGTGATGGTCGCAGGCGGTGGGGCAGGCGGTGAGCAGCCGCTTGACGTTCAGCAGCAGGATCTCGCAATCCTCCTCTGCCACCACGCTGATGTTCAGGATGGCACCGGGGGTGGCGGCGTAAGGCTCCCCGAAAAAGTCTCCGGTATTGCACTTGGACAGGATATTGCGGTGTCCCCAAAGATCCTCCTGTATCACAAGGGTGGAGCCGGACAACATGAGTCCCATGACCTCCGTGGAATCTCCGGCACGGAAAATGTAGGAGCCCCGGGGACGGGTGATTTTCGCTGCACTGACACAGTGCAGGATGGACAAAATCTCATCATCGCAAAGCCCGGTAAAGAAGGGGCAGCTCCGCAGAACAGGCAGATATTTTTGCATAAATGCTCTCCTTGTTGGAATTCAAACATACAAGATGGCTTTAGTATACTATAATAAACCTGCAAATGCAAAAAACACCCACAACAGGAGAGTATAGATATGATTCGGAAGATCATCCATATTGACGAAGAAAAATGCAACGGTTGCGGCTTGTGCGCAACCGCCTGCCACGAGGGAGCCATTGATATCATCAACGGCAAAGCAAAGCTGGTGCGGGAAAATTTCTGCGATGGCTTTGGCGACTGCCTGCCGGGCTGCCCCACCGGAGCCATCACCTTTGAGGAGCGGGAAGCCCCTGCCTACGACGAGGCAGCGGTGCAGGAGAACAAAAAGAAAAAGGAATTGCAGGAGAAGATGAAGCACCTCCACGAGGGCGGCTGCCCCGGCTCCCGGATGCGGATGCTGGAACAGCCGGAGACCGCTGCCGAAAGTGCAGTTGCCGCCCCTGTGCAGCCGGTCTCCCGCCTGCGCAACTGGCCGGTGCAGATCAAGCTGGCACCCATCCATGCGCCTTACTTTGAGGGTGCAAAGCTCCTGATTGCAGCGGACTGCACGGCCTATGCCTACGCCAATTTCCATCAGGAGTTTATGCGCGGCAAGGTGACCCTTATCGGCTGCCCGAAGCTGGATGCTGTGGATTACAGCGAAAAGCTGACCGAGATCCTGCGCAGCAACGATATCCAGAGCGTGACCATCCTCCGCATGGAGGTGCCCTGCTGCGGCGGCTTGGAGATGGCGGCGAAAAAGGCGCTTCAGACCAGCGGAAAGTTCATTCCGTGGCAGGTGGTCACCATCTCCATTGACGGAAAAATTCTGGATTAAAAGCACAGGGCAGACCTATACCGCCTTTTAATGCTTCACGCATTTCTTGCCTTGCGGTAAAATACCATAGATTCCATAAGCGGGCGACCTGAAAAAGGCTGCTCGCTTTTTTATCGTCATCGCAGTATTTTTGCGGGAACGGCTTTTTGCCGGTAAGGGATAAAAGCGTTCCATAGAAAATAGGTGCTCTTTACAAGAAAAAATCTTGAAACGCTTCTGTTATAATGTTACAATTATGCTACATAATAGGATAGATATTCAAAAAAGCTGCTGACAGCAGAACGAGAATGATATTGCAAGCACCTTCCTGAAATCGGTGAAGTGAAAATAAAGCCGGAATGAGACCGTCTGGGGTGGAGAAAGATTGGATAAAATGAAAAACTCTGGAATGAGCGAAACCATGCAGACCTTGACACGGAAAAGCGCCTGTGTGATGCTGAGCCTACTGTTGCTACTGTCAGTCGTGCTCCCTGTGAAAGCTGCCGCGGAAACCGCCTCTGCAAAGGTTGTTCGTGTCGGCTCGTTTGAGGACACCTTCAACTATGTCAACGAGAAGGGCGCAAGAAAGGGCTACGGCTACGAATTGCTGGAGACCTTGTCCGGCTATGCAGGCTGGCAGTTCGAGTATGTGACCTGCGACTGGTCAGACTGCTTCGAAAAGCTCAAAAACGGCGAGATCGACATTATTGGCGGTATCTCTTATACGGAGGACCGCACCCAGGAGATGCTGTTTTCAGACGAGCCGATGGGAGTGGAAAAATATTACCTCTACGCCGATCTCTCGCGCGCAGACATCTCTGCCTCCGACTTCAAGACGCTGAACGGCAAAAAGATCGGCGTTCTGATGGGAACAGAGCCGGAAGTGATGCTGGCCGAGTGGGAAGAAAAATACGGCCTGAAAACGGAACACGTCAACATCTCCAACAACGAGGATGTGAAGCAAAAGCTGGCAAACCACGAGATCGACTGCTTTGTTTCGCTGGAAGAATCCTTCTGGGCAGAGCGTGGCATCTCGACCATAACCCGTGTGGGAGAATCCGGCATCTACTATGCGATCAACAAAAACCGGCCTGATATCAAGGAAGAACTTGACGATGCGATGCGCGCGTTGGACGAAGCTGTGCCTTTTTATACGGCGGATCTGTACAAAAGATATTTCTCAATGGATTATACGCCCATCCTTACAGGGGAGGAAAAGGCGTGGCTCAGAAAGCACGGTGCGATCAGGATGGGCTTTCTGGCGAGCGACAGCGGCGTCAGCACCTTTGACCCTGCCACCGGGGAGTTTACCGGGGTAATCACGGACTATATTCAGTTTGCAGCAGATTGTCTGGGCAATCAGGAACTGGAATTCCAGCTGGTCGGCTATGACAGCAAGGAAGCAGAACTGGATGCGCTGAAATCGGGCGAGATCGACATGATCTTCCATTGCGACCAGAACCCCAATCTGGCGGAAGAGTATCACTTTGCCTGTACCAACACAACGTGGACCTCCAACCTGATGGCGGTCACGAACAAACAGCACTTTAACGAAAACAATGTAAACCGCATTGCCGTTCCCCAAAACAAACTCTCCCTGAAAAAGTACCTTGCGTTTTATTACCCGCAGTGGGAGATCGTGGACTGCGATACACAGGAGGATGCGGCAAGGCTGGTCAAAGACGGACAGGCAGATTGCTTTGTTACCGGGATCAGCAGTGAGAATAAATACAGCAAGAAATACAGCTTTTACAGCGTTCCGCTGGTAAACCCTGTAAGATCCTGCTTTGCGGTCAATAGCGGAAACCGCAGCCTGTTGTCCATCCTGAACAAAACGATCAAGGCAATGCCTGTTAATATGCTTGCCGGCGCGCTTGCGATGTATAAGAGCTCCGCGCGGAAGGTTACCCTGAGCGATTTTATAAAGGATAACTTCTTTAAAGTTATGTTGATCAGCAGCATTGCTGTTGCAGTTGTTCTGCTCACGATTTTGATGCTGCTCCAGAAGGCGCGTAAAGCCGAAGCTGCTGCAAGGAAAGCTGCAAGCGATACGCAGGAACTGAATGCAAAATTGCAGGTCGCCGTGGAAAAAGCAGAGAGCGCGAACCGCGCCAAGAGCACCTTCCTTTCCAATATGTCCCACGATATCCGCACCCCCATGAACGCCATCATCGGCTTTACCACGCTGGCGCTCAGCAATATTGACGATACAGACCGGGTGAAGGATTATCTTGGCAAGACCCTTGCATCCAGCAACCATCTGCTCTCCCTCATCAACGATGTGCTGGATATGAGCCGCATTGAAAGCGGAAAAATTCATCTGGAAGAGGTGGAAGTTAACCTTTCGGATGTGTTGCACGATTTAAAAACTATCGTCAGCGGGCAAATTTTTGCAAAGCAGCTGGAGCTTTACATGGACGTCATGGACGTGACCGACGAGGACGTCTACTGCGACAAGACCCGGCTGAATCAGATTTTGCTGAACCTGCTGTCTAACGCCATCAAGTTTACCCCGGCGGGCGGCACGGTCTCGGTGCGGGTGCGGCAGCTTGCCGGTAAAGTGCGCGGCTGCGGACAGTATGAGTTCCGCATCAAGGATAACGGCATCGGCATGAGCCAGGAGTTTGCCCAAAAGATATTTGAACCCTTCGAGCGGGAGCGCACCTCCACGGTAAGCAGAATTCAGGGCACCGGCCTCGGTATGGCAATTACCAAAAACATCGTGGATATGATGGGCGGCACCATCGAGGTGCAGACAGCGCAGGGCAAGGGCACCGAGTTTACCGTCTGCGTACCCATGCGCGCACAGACCGAGCAGCGCCCGGTGGAAAAAATCACCGAGCTGGAAGGCTTGAAGGCACTGGTGGTGGACGACGACTTCAACACCTGCGACAGCGTGACAAAGATGCTGGTCAAGGTGGGTATGCGCGCCGAGTGGACCCTTTCCGGCAAGGAAGCGGTGCTGCGTGCGCGGCAGTCTATCGAGATGAGCGATGTCTACCACGCCTATATCATCGACTGGCGTCTGCCGGATATGAACGGCATCGAGGTCACCCGCCAGATCCGCAGCCTGCACGATGATACGCCTATTATCATCTTGACCGCCTACGACTGGTCGGATATTGAAGTGGAAGCAAAAGCAGCCGGCGTGACCGCCTTCTGCTCCAAGCCCATGTTCATGTTCGACCTGCGCGAGACCCTGATGAGCGCCCTTGGCCAGAAGCCGGCGGATGCAGTGCAGAGGCTTTTGCCGGAAAAGAACGCCGACTTCAAGGGCAAGCACATCCTGCTGGTGGAGGACAACGAGCTGAACCGCGAGATCGCGCAGGAGATCCTGCGGGAGTACGGCTTCCTTGTCGATTCGGCAGAAAACGGCGCCGTAGCGGTGGAAAAGGTAAGCACCGCCGCGCCGGGCAGCTATGATCTGTTGCTGATGGATGTGCAGATGCCGATCATGGACGGCTATACTGCCACCCGGAAGATCCGCGCACTGGACGACCCTGCGCGGGCAAAGCTGCCGATCCTTGCCATGACCGCCAACGCCTTTGACGAGGACCGCCGCAACGCCTTGGAAAGCGGCATGAACGGCTTTTTGTCCAAGCCCATCGTGATCGACGACCTTGTGCAGGAACTGCACAAAATTTTGTAAATGAAACGCCGGTCAGGTGAATAAAAAAGAATGCACCCGCAGCATTTGCGCCCGGAGGCCAAAACCTCTGAAAAGCTTGCTGCGGCATCATGGAGCCGGTAGCTGTCTGGGTACGCAAGGGCGGCGAGTGGGCCATCATCCACCGCTGCAAACGCTGCGGAAAGCTCAGTTCCAACCGTGTGGCGGCAGACGACAACCCCATGAAGCTCATGAGCATTGCCATGAAGCCGCTGTGCTCTCCGCCGTTCCCGCTGGACTATATTGAAGAAATGACCGCCTTGATGGGCGGTGATGGACGGATGCGGTAAGCCGCAGGAGGAACTACAAGATGGAGTATATCCGAATCACAAAAGAAAACATCGACAAGGAACACATCTGTTGTGCCATGTCCGGCAAACAGAGCCTTGCCAAGAAGGAATGGCTCAAGCAGCGCTTTGAGGAGGGGCTTGTTTTTTACCGCAGTGCAGAGCGCGGCAAATGCTTTATCGAGTACATCCCGGCGGAAAACGCATGGGTGCCCATTGATGCCGATGGCTATCTGTACATCAACTGCCTGTGGGTCTCCGGCTCCTTGAAAGGGCACGGCTATTCTGGCGAACTGCTGGAAGAATGCCTTCGGGATGCCAAGGCGCAGGGCAAAAACGGCGTTTGTATTCTGTGTGCAGAGGGGCGCAAACGGGAGTTTCTCGCTGATCCCAAGTTTTTGACCCATAAGGGCTTCAAGGTTTCGGACATCTCCGATTGCGGCATCAACCTCATGTGCCTGCCCCTTGCAGAGAGTGCCCAGCCGCCAAAATTCAAGGCCTGCGCCAAGCACCCCAAGGTAGAGGAAAACGGCTTTGTCCTCTACTATACCGACCAGTGCCCCTACACCTATTATTGGGTGCCAAAGGTGCAGGAGGCTGCAAAGGAACATGGAATCCCGTTCAAAGCCATCCACGTCACAGAGAAAGAGACGGCACAGAATGTGCCCGCACCCGTCACCACCTATGCACTGTTCCGTGATGGGAAATTCGTGACACAGGGCATCCAGTCGGATAAGAAATTTTTGAAATTAGCAGGCGCAGCGGATTGAGAGATTCAGGAGAAAAAATGCAATACGATCAAACGGTTATCACCCCAAAAGGACTGATCGTCCACATCCGAAACGGTGTGGCATCCGATGGAAGCGCCGTGCTTGAAAACTTTAATTTGACACACGCAGAAACAGATTATCTGCTGAGTTATCCCGATGAAAATCACTTTGATGCGGAACAGGAAAGCCGCTACTTGGAGAAAAAAGCAACCAGCCCGAATGAGATCGAACTGATCTCCATGCGGCTGGAATTGTAGAGCTTATCGACTGAAAACAGCCCTCCTGACCATGACGGCCGGGAGGGCTGTTTTTGGTAGGGAGGTTGACCAGTATGAGGACAATACCCGGACTACCGCAAGGCAAGGAATGAGATGCAGGAACTGGTTCGGGCACAGAAAAATGTAGAACGTTTTTTTGCAGAGGAAAAGAACACCACCGAGAAAACACAGACACGTTAAAAAAAGTCGCCGAGGAGCTTCCCTGTTGGGAGGCATCCTCGGCGGATTTTTTAGTTTATATAGCAGCTTTGCGGAGCAATGCGCCTGTTACCCGTATATTTTCCCCACGATCTTTCCGCGTGCTGCGGCGGGCAGGAGCTTGCACAGCAGGCTCAGGAACTTATACTGTGCACCGGCAACATAAACGACCGCCGGCTTCTTTTTCTCCACAATACCGGCGATGTACCGTCCAATGCGTGCCGGGTCCATGCCGTTTTGCTCGTCGTGCTCCATCTGACTGACGCTCCGGGAGATACGTCCACCGTATTCGTCATCGCCGAGAATGCTTTTCTGACGTGCTTTTGTAAAACCGGTACAGATGTCACCCAATTCTACGACGGTAACATGGATGCCGTAGGGCTTGACTTCATTTGCCAGAGCGTAAGAGTAAGAAGAAACGGCGGCTTTGCTTGCGGAGTAGAAGGTCTGGAACGGAATGTGTGCTACGGCGGCAACGGAGCTGATGTTCACAATATGCCCCTTCCCTTGATGGCGTAGGAAGGGGAGAACCGCTTTATTTACAGTGACCGTTCCGAAGAAATTCACATCGAACTGTGCTTTGGCTTGTTCCATGGACGTAAACTCCACCGCACCGGAAATGCCAAAGCCTGCACAGTTGACCACTGCATCGATTTTGGTTTCTTTTTGGATGACCTGCTGCACAGCGGCGTTGACCGCATCTTCATCGGTCACATCGACGGACAGATGGGTGACGCCTTCCATAGGGATATTTCTGCGGCTGAACTCATAGACGATGCAGCCGTTCTCCTTCAGAGCGGATGCCGTGCACCGCCCGATGCCGGAGCTTCCTCCGGTAACAATGACGACCTTGTTGTTTTCTCCCACCATGATTTTCCTCCTGAAAATGTTGATCTGGTTCGAGTATACCGCATCGCAGGGCGGCTGTCTATACGGATAGCCGGATCGTGGAAAAGTACAGGGATCAACCTGCGTAAATTTTCACGCAGATTGGCCTCTCTTTTTTACACAACCAATGCCAATTAGCGCTTGAAAACGAAACGCTGCGCAAGTATACTATACTAGTTATACTGTACAAGCTTGATCACAAATCAGTATGCCAGTTGACCATAAAAGGCATACCAGAATTGAAGCATGCGGCGGGGTCAAAACCCTACGAGGATGAAAATGAAATTCGATAGAAGACTTACAGATGAAATCTACACTTCCGATACGGTAAGGCTGGGAAAAAATGCATTTCAGGCCATGCAGGAGACGATCTATCATAATGGCGGTGTCGGAACCATTACCGGATACTATGATGCCGAATTGTCGATCCTGTCGGTCAGTGATCTGTTGCTGCATAATCTGAACCACAGCTATGCATCCCTGATGGAACAGACAAAGGGTTCGCTGAAGAATCTTTTCTATAAGAAAGATGCCGAATTCCTCGACAATGCACGCTTTCGTCAGCTCCAAGGCGAAGGGGAAGGCCGGATCCTCACGGCAGATGGGGCTCCCGTCTATGTGCGTCTCTACAAAAAAGATACAGTCGATACGGATGGAACACCGATCTGGATCATGTCAGTACAGATGAACTGGGCGTATGAGAACCTTGCGCTGGTTAATGAATCCATCCATTCTGCACTATGGTATTTTGAGTGTAATGAAAACGGTGAGATCGTTCATGTGAACTGGAGCCATGCGTTCCGGCAGATCCTTGGATATCATGACATTCTGGATTTTCCGAACAAACTGGATTCGTGGTCGAACCTTCTGCACCCGGAGGACTATGACCGGGTAATGCAGCTGCTTTTGGAAGCGATTGCGGACAAAACCAATGCTACGAAGTATAATGTTGAGTACCGACTGAAAATGCAGGATGGCCAATACCACTGGTTCCGGGCATCGGCGGAGGTGATACGCCGTCTGGATGGTTCGGCCAATCGAATTGCCGGAATCATCAGCAACATTGACGCGGAAAAAAGAAGCCGGATGCAGGCGCAGCGGGCAGCGGCATTTCACCGTGCATTTACCAGCGCAAACCTCTGCGAATACTATGTAAATCTGGAAAAGAACACCTTTGACACTTTCAAAGTGGAGCCCTCTTTGATGACGGCCTTTGAGCAGAACCACACATGGGATGGACTAGTCAGATTCCTTGTGGATAACTATGTGGTTGAAGAGGACAAAAAGTCTGTAACGAATTTCTACAATCGCGCCTACATCACGGAAAAACTAAAGGGGCTTGAGACGGAGCTGCGTCAGGAGTGCCGCATCGTTCTGGATGGGGAGGAACGATGGGTCAGCAACGTGGTCATGCGCGGCGAGATTGAAGATTCCGAATATGCGATGATTTTTCTGCGGGACATCACAGAGTCCAAAGCAGAGACGGCACGGCGGATGCAGATGGCCTCAGATAACGCATCGATGGATCTTTTGATCAAGAGTATGGTGCGTCTGCTGGACCGCTTTGTCGTCTGCGATCTGGAGAATGACCGGTATCGGTTCTATAATCTGCAAGGTGAAATGATATACGCGCCGACGGGAACCTACCATGATTTTGTGGAGCAGGTGGCTGTAAGGTATAAGACGTTGGAGCCATTGGCGGCGGTGGACGCATTGTTCTCACCGGAAAATATCCGCAAGAATTTGCAGGATGAGAACGACATCTACAAATTTGAATACTGCTCCATAGATGAGAACACCTATAAGATCGCTTCCTTCATTCCGCTGGAGTGGGATGGCACAAAGCTGGTCAAAGCACTGTTGGCATCTATGGATGTGTCACAGGAGAAAAAGGCCGAGATCGAATCCCATAAGGCACTGAAGGATGCGTACCGGGCGGCGGAAAACGCAAGCCGTGCCAAGACGGAATTCCTCTCCAATATGTCCCATGATATCCGTACACCGATGAATGCAATCATTGGCTTGACCGCCATTGCGGGTGCGAATATCGAGAGTCAGGACAGGGTGGTCGAGTGCCTTGGAAAGATCACAAAGTCGAGTCGTCATCTGTTGGGACTGATCAATGAGGTGCTGGATATGGCCAGAATCGAGAGCGGGCGAATGAGCCTTGCCGAGGAGGATTTCAGCCTGCCGGAGCTGGTCGATAATCTGCTCACCCTTACAAAACCGGCAATCGACGAGCACAAACATCAGCTCGAAGTCCATGTTGAGCACATTGAGCACGAAGCTGTCTGCGGCGACAGCCTGCGCATCCAGCAGGTCTTTGTGAACCTGATGAGCAACGCCGTCAAGTACACCCCGGATGGCGGAAACATCACCCTTACGATCAAGGAAAAACCGAACGGCTTCTCGGAGCTTGGCTGCTACGAGTTTTCCATCGAGGACAACGGCATCGGTATGACGCCGGAATTCCAGAAGATCATGTTCGAGCCGTTCAGCCGGGCAGACGATCACCGGACGACCAAGGTGCAGGGCACCGGTCTTGGCATGGCCATTGCAAGAAACATTGTCAACCTGATGAATGGTGACATTCAGGTCGAAAGCGCTCCCAACAAGGGAACGAAGATCACGGTCACGGTCTATCTGAAGCTTCAGGAGAACGAGAAGGAACAGGAAAAAGAACTGCTCGATCTGCCGGTACTGGTCGTGGACGATGACAAGACCTGCTGCGAAAGCACCGTTGCAACCCTTCAGGAGATCGGCATAGCGGGCGAATGGGTTCTGACCGGCAAGGAAGCCGTGGAACGCTGCGCGGCGCGGCACAAGACCGGCCGCGACTATTTTGCGGTGATCCTGGACTGGAAGATGCCGGAGATGGACGGCATCGCAACGGCCAGAAGGATTCGGGAATGCGTCGGGGAGGACGTCACGATCATCATCCTGACTTCCTTTGATTTCAGCGAGATCGAAGAAGAAGCCAGAGCAGTGGGCGTGAATGCGTTTATGGCAAAACCGCTGTTCCGTTCTCGTCTGACGGCAACTCTGCGACAGTTTACATCCGGGAAGAAGGAGAAAAACGCCCGGAACTATCTGGAAGACTTTGCGAAGGAAAACTATGCGGGCAAGCGGATCCTTCTTGTGGAAGATAACGAGCTGAACCGTGAGATCGCAACCGAGATCATAGGCATGACGGGCGTGACCATCGACAGCGCCGAAAACGGAAAAATTGCAGTCGAAAAGGTGATGGAAGCACCGGAAAAGTGGTACGATCTCATTTTTATGGACATCCAGATGCCCATCATGAATGGTTACGAAGCCACTGCTGCGATCCGTGCCCTTGCCGGCAGCCGGGGCAAGGTGCCCATCATTGCCATGACGGCAAATGCCTTTGCCGAGGACGTGCAGCTGGCAAAGAACACCGGCATGAACGAGCATATCGCCAAACCGCTTGATTTGAATAAGCTGAACGATGTGCTGAAACAGTGGCTGTGATCTGTGCATTGCCGTAAGGCGCGTGATACTGTTGACCGGGCAATCAAAAAGCATGAAATGAAGAACGCCGAGGAATCCCTTCCCATGTGGGAGGAACCCTCGGCGTTCTTTAGTTTATATAGCAGCGGTCCTGTTTTATAAGCCAATCTTCACACAGCCGCTGGGCTTCGTCCTTTGTGCAGCAGGTGCAGTTGAAAAGTTTGCCACGGATGGAACAGTAGGTGTAGTGTACCCTCGAGACTCCATTGGCATCTCGAAAATCAACGCAGCGTTCCTCACCGGGCAGCAGATAGATCGTATCCACGTTCAGCAGCTCCTTTTCACTATGTTCGTGTGCAAACCGCACAACACGCAACGTCTGCTATTGTACCATGAACCATCAAATTCTTCTATTGACTCTTGCGCCAAAAAGGTACAGGCTTTTTCGTAGGATGTGACGATTGACATCCTCAAAAGCATCCTGCAGGGAGGCGCAGCCTGCATTGAAAATGCAGATCAAAGGGGTTTGGGGTGTTCCCCAACAAGCGTTTTGCAACGCAAAAAGTGTTTTTGTATAGACGAAAACATTGCTTGCTGGGTCACTTTTCGTCCGGGGCGGAGTCCGGAGCGCTGCCGCTGCCGGAGTTCAGGATCGCCACGAACTGCTGCAGCTGCTTGAGGGAGCTGACCCCCAGTTTTTCGTAGATGTTCTTGTTGTGGAAGCGCAGGGTGCTGTCCTTGATGTCCAGCTGCTCCACGATCTCCCGGGTGCGCAGCCCGGCGGCGTAGCCGTCAAAGATGCGGCGTTCGGTCTTGGTCAGGGTGGGGATGCCCGCCACAAAGGTCTGGAAGGCATCGGGCACCGACTCGTTGCGGCACACGTCCGCCAGCCGGGACAGCTCAGTCTGCATCTGCTGGCGTTCCAGCTGCAGCTCGTCCATCCGCCGCCGGGACTCCCGCCGGTCCTCCTCGAACTGCCGGAACGCCGGCGAGAGGATGCGACGGTGGAAGTTCATGCAGCAGAACACCACGAAAAAGGCGATGAACAGGCCGATGAGCAGCATCTGCAGATTGCCGGAAAAGACCAGTCTCCGGTAGTCTGCCATGGGGATGCACACCGCCAGCCGGTAGGACTGGCTCTCGCTCAGGCGGCACAGCTGGGAGATGCCCGCATAGGCGCTGTCGGGGCCGGTCAACTGGGTCAGCCCGCCGCCCATGCTGCGCAGCGCCAGCGTGCCCCGGGGGGCATGGTAGTAGCCGCCGGTGGTGCCGCTGCTGAGGGCGGCATCGGCGGCAAGGCCGTCCCCCGCCGGGGCCAGCAGGCAGCTCAGCCGGTCAAAGCCGGTGGGCTGGGCAAAGTTCTGCTTGAAGTAGCTCTCGCTGATCTCAAAGCCGCACAGCCCGTACATCGTGCCGTCCCGCCCCCGCAGGGGCAGCAAAAACAACTGCACCTCCTCCGAGGTGCCGGGCAGCTCGAACCGCTCGGTCAGCGTGTAAGACTGGTACAGCGGGGCGCTGCCGGGGGTCATCCAGCGGGCGTAGTCCGGGAACTGGTCGGTCTGGAACTCCATGCGCCACTTGCGGTGGGGCATCACGCTGCGGGCCTTGCCCACCTCCGCACTGCCCCGGTACAGCAGCAGGGGCACGGTGGGGGTGTCGGCACCGCTTTTCTGCACATACAGCCCGGCGCGGGAATGCTCTGCTCCCTCCATGCGGGTGTTGACGGTGGCATCCAGCAGCACAAAAGCGCCGGAACAGCCGGTCTGGCGCAGACGGCGGCACAGCGGCTCGATCATTTCCTCCTCCAGCGCGTTCAGCACCTTGGGGGAGTCGTTCAGCTGGGCAAAGGACATCTGCCGCAGAGCAAGTTCCTTGTCCACCTCTGCGCTCATATCCTCGGACAGGTTCACGCCCATGACCGCCAGCTGGTCAAAATAGCGCTCCATATCGTTCTGGAACACCGAAAACTGGATCTGCAGACTGCGGCTGATGTCCTTTTTGGTGTTGTGCAGGCTGGCAAACAGGAACAGCGCCGCACCAAAGGTCAACACCAGCAGCACTACCAGCAGCAGGCAGGCCCACAGCAGCCGGCTGCTCATGGGGCTTTGGCGGATCTTTTCACGGTGCCGGTCAACAAAGTGCATCAAAGTCCCTCCTTTCCGGCTGAGCGGCAGGCTCAGGCATTGTCACACAGCAGCTGCCATGTTTCCTCGGCAAGGGCTTCCAGCGTTTCGCCGTCCGCAAGGCGCTGGGGGTAGTCCTTCTGGCGCTGGCGCAGGCTGTCGTACAAGGTTTTGGCCTTGGCGTGGTACCCCACGATGCCCGGTTCGGACAGGGGGGTGTTCTGGATGCGCATTTCATTATAGACGTCGTACAGCCGCTGATAGCTCTGCTGCTCAAAGGGATAGTCCGCAATGGCGTCAAAGGCGGCGCTGGACACCGGCATGTAGCCGGTATCGGCGGCAAATTCCAGATTGCGCTGCTGTTCGGTGAGCCAGCGCAGGAACACGGCGGCGGCTTCGGCTTTCTGGTCGGTGGTCTTAAAGGCGCACAGACCCACACCGGCCTGCGGCATCAGAGGCGTGGCGGTGCCTGCGGCGTGGGGCAGGGGAGCCAGCAGCAGGTCGGTGGGCTCGGTTGTGTTGTCCGGGTAGGTGACGAAATCATTGTAATAAAGGATGGCCGCAGAGCTGCTAAGGCCCGCCAGCGTCTCGCCGGTCATCACCTGCGTGTTGGAGTACAGGTCCGACACCAGAATATCGCCCTGCACCAGCGCCCGGGCAAACTCCATCCACGAAGCGCGGAAGGTCTCGTTGGTCAGATCGTACCAGCTGCCCTTGTACAGCTCGCCGCTGCCCTGTTCCAGCGCGTTCAGCTCCACCAGACGCAGGGGGTAATCCAGCGCGCAGAAGGGCTTGCCCTGCGACCACTGCCGGTAGGCACCCGCCATTTCAAAAAAGCCGTCCCATGTGGCAAGGGTGGAAAGCTGCGCCCCGGTGTCCGCCGCAAACCGGGCGTACTGGGAGCCGTTCAAAAAGATGAGCTGGGTGGATTTGGACACCGGGAACACCACCTGCTTCCCGTCAATGATGCCGTCCTGCACAAAGCCGGGCACATAGGCCGCCATGTCCTCGGCGGTGAACCAGTCGTTCCAGTCCACAAGGTTCTCAATGCCCAGAGCGCTGGCGTCCGCGGGGTGGGCTGAGAACAGGTCCGGCAGGTCCAGCGCGCCGGGCTTGCCGGCTTTGGCGTCCTGCAGCTGGCCGCCGATGGCGGCGCTGTTGGTCATGTTGGTCACGTTGAGCAGGATGCCCTTCTCCCTGCCCACCGTGTCGTTGAATTCGGTCAGCAAGCGGTTCATGGGCGAGTCGGCCTGTTCGCCGTATACATGCCAGATGCTGAGCATGGTGGGGTCCTTGGGCGAGAGCAGGGTCTTACTGCCGCCGCAGCCCGCAAGCGCCAGACCGGGGACGAGCGCCGCAAGCTTCAAAAATGTCCTTCGTTCCATTTTCATGCTTCCTTTCCGCAAGTTGCAGCCAAAGGGGCGGGGGAGGCCGCTGCCGCCGCAGCCCGCAAGGGCCTGGTTGGACGAGACCCTTCCCAAACCCCCATTTCCCCCCAAAAACGGCCCTTTTTGGGGGGAAATGGGTAGAAAAAGGGAAAACCTCCTAAAAATTTTTTTGGAGCTTCCCCCCAAAAAACGGCTTTTTTGAGGGGGCAATTTTTTCCCGGATATGATACAGTACAAACAGAAGAGGTCTCGCGCCGGTGCAGAAAGCCTGTCGCTATGCACAAAACGCGTCAACAGGCATCTGTAGATTCTATTCATAAGAATAGCATAAGATGGAGCGGACTGCAAGTGCAGAGAATACCAAAACCAGAGCCCCCTAAAAAGCAGAGGGGACCAACAGAAAGGAGCACCCCCATGAAAGAACTGAACCGACGCGAATTCCTCACCCTCTCCGGCGCAGCCGTTGTGGCGCTCTCGCTGGCAGGCTGCGGCGGCGGGCCCTCCGTGCCTCCCGCACCTCCGGCCTCTGAGAGCAAAGAGCAGGCCCTGTTCAAAGCCATCAACGAGGTCTGGTATGAAGTCCACAAACCCCCCATTCCCAACCTTCAGATCTGCAAGTCTGTGGCCTACTGTCTGGAGGCTGCCGACCTCGCAAAGTTTACAGCCAGCCCCTTTGAAACCTATGAACCTGAAGTAGACCAGGAGGATTTCCGCAAATGGAACTTGCCTGATGATGTATTCCGCGACTACAAATTCCGTGAGGGTAAAATGATAGAGGGAATCGAGGATACATATGGAGGCGGAAGCTATCGGGGGACTGCGGGAGTTTCTAACAACAGCCATGACAGTCTGCAATTAGAGCAACTGTATCCTAGTAATCAGAGCGAGGTCAGGGAGTTTGTGCGGCGTCTGGCCGGCGGGCGTGTACTGGCGAGTCCGCATCCCGCGCAGTGGATGATCGGGCTCTACTGCCCCACCATTAAGGGCAAGACCTATACGGTGGCGGTATTGGTAAGATCTTCACAGTTCTGAAGCGGGGCAGTGATGCACGGACTTCCCGCAGATCCCGAACCGTAATCTATAATATACTGTATCGAAAGGAGCACCCCCATGAAAGAGATGAACCGACGCGAATTCCTCACCCTTACCGGCGCAGCCGTTGTGGCGCTCTCGCTGGCAGGCTGCGGCGGGCCCTCCGCACCGCCCGCACCTCCCGCAGCACCCACCGGCAAGGAAACCGATCTGCTGGCAGCCATCAACAAGGTCTGGAAGGAAGGGTACGAGGCAAAGGCGGTTGTCCATGAGCAGCTGACCCTCAATCAGGATGCGGTGGGTGCCATAAGGTGCTACGGACGTGTTTTTGAAGAGGTCAACGAGACACCGCATAAGCTGACATCCAGTGACTTTGGGATTGTTTTAGGGGAAAGCGGTGGGCTTGCGGAGAAACTGAAAAAGTATGGCGGCGAGGACAGTTTGGCAGGAGCTGCCGGCATCTCCGAACCGTCTACCGAGAAGGTGGTGGCTCTGGAAGATGAGTATTCTTGCGAGGATGCTGCCGTTCGGACTTTTGTAGCAAAACTGCTGAAAACTTCTAATAGCACCAAGGCAGAGTTCATCAGCATTTATCTCCCGGTGGTTCAGGGCAAGACCTACATGACCGCTATCGTATTCCTGAACAACAAGCCATAAGATAACAAGCCCCCCTGTTTGCCCCGGGTACGGAAGCCTCACGACGTGCCCGGGGCTTTGTAAGTGAAAGGAGACAGCCATGAAACACAAATGTTTTGCTGCTGTGGTTCTGGCTGCGGCGCTGCTGCTGACCGGCTGCGGCGGCGCAGCTGCCCCCGCGGCCCCCGCAGGCTCCGGCGCGGCTTCCCAAAGCGCCGCAGCCGCAGCGGTGCAGACGGCGCAAAAAGAGCGCATCACCGACCAGTGGAGCCTTGAAAAGACGGTGCGGGGCGAGATGATCGGCGTGATGAAGCTGAGCATCCATGTGCCGCAGCTTGTGTGCGACAGCCCGGACGCCGCCGCTCTCAACGAAGAACTTGCCGCTATGTATGTGGCGGAATACAAGGATTATGAAAGCGATCCGGACGCTGAGGTGCCGCAGGGCGAAGAGTGCCCACAGACCGAGATCAACTGGGACGCCTACTGGTACGGCGACTGCGTCAGTCTGGTGATGCGCAGCCACGATTACGACGAAGCACCATGGTATTACAGCGGGTGGTGCTTCGATTTTGCCACCGGCAGGCAGATCACCACAGCCGAGATGCTGCAGCACATGGGTCTGGACCCGGACGAAGTACAGGCGCAGGTGCAGCGGCAGGCCATGCAGACCTTTGACCGGGAGATGGCGCAGGGCGCGTATTACGAGGGTCTGCGCAGCGGCGGGAACCTGTCGGAAATGCGGATGGGCACGCTGGAATACAATGCGCTGGAAAACCTGTGTCTGCTGCTGCCCCAGCAGGACCGGCTGGTGCTCCGGGGCAAGTACTGCTCCGAGACCGACTGGGGCTGGCAGCAGCTGGATGTGGAGATCCCGCTGACCTCCGCCGCCCCCGCCGATACCCCGGTGCTGACCGACACCTACGACGGTGTGCAGGTGCAGCTGAAGGGAACGCAGGGCACCATCACCCTGAGCCCCGCGCCAAAGACCAATCAGTGGGGCGACATTGGCATCCGGGTGGAACAGACGCGCACCTACCCCATCCTTGGTGCCTACAATGAATATGTGGACGTGTGCATCGGGGAGCAGGAGGACGGCTTCTTCCGCCCGGTGGTCTATCTGCTGACCAAGGACGGCGTGGTGGAGTATGTGGACGTGCTGCGCTGCCTCATGTTCGGGGATGCCATGATCTGTCAGGACCCCATCTACTTTGCCAACAACGGTGTGGCGCTGGAACGCAGCGGCAGCGAGGTGAACCTGCGCCGGGCGGATGGCTCTGTGCTGGAGCTGGCTCCCCTGTCGGCAGAGTGGAGCGCGCAGGAGATCCCCTATTCCGTCATCGGCTCCTACAACTACACCGACGAAAACGGCTGGAGCTGGATGGACCTGACCAGCGACGGCAGCGTTCAGCTGGGCGTGCAGGACAACAGCCGCATCTATCGGGGCGATGCCGCGTATCTGGGCGTGGTGCCGGAGGGCGTGGTGCTGGGCATCTCTGCCGATGAGGAGCTCGGATTTGTGGCGGCGTTCAAGAACGACCTGTACAGCGAGAACCTGACCCTGACCATGATCGCCGGGCAAAACCCCTTTGCCGAGGGCGAGACCCAGCTGCAGATGACCCGCAGCTACGGCTGAGAACACAGGAGAACGACCATGAAACACAAACGCCTTGCCGCTGCAGTGCTGGTGGCGGCTCTCTGGCTGACCGGCTGCGGCGGCGCGGCGGCTCCCGCTGCCCCCGCAGGCTCCGGCACAGCTGCCCAAAGCACCGCAGACACGGCGGTGCAGACAGCACAAAAAGACCGCATCACCGAGCAGTTCACGCTGGAAAAGACCATCCAGCTGTACGAGTGGGGCAGCGCACAGAAGCTGACCATCCATGTGCCGCAGCTGGTGTGCGACGGCCCGGACGCTGCTTATCTCAACGATGAGCTTGCCGCCATGTATGCGGCGGAATATCGGGATTATGAAAGCTACCCGCAGGCTGAGGTGTCGCAGGACGAGTGGTGCCCGGAAACCTATATCAACTGGGACGCCTACTGGTACGGGGACTGCGTAAGCCTTGTGATGTTCCGCTACGACGGCGGTACCGACCCGGGGTATTCCCGGGGCTGGTGCTTCGATTTTGCCACCGAAAAGCAGGTCTCCGTGACGGAAATGCTGCAGCGCATGGGGCTGGACCCGGACGCCGTGCAGCAGCAGATGCTGCGCGGGGCCATGCAGACCTTTGACCGGCACATGGCGCAGGGCGGCTACTACGAGGGCCTGCGCAGCGGCGGCAATCTGGCAAGCATGCGGATGAACACGCTGGAAAACAACCAGCTGGATGACCTGTGCCTGCTGCTGCCGGAACAAAACCGGCTGGTGCTCCGGGGCGGGTGCAGCTCCACCGCCGGGTCGGGCTGGCGGCAGCTGGATGTGGAGATCCCGCTGCAGGCTGCTGACCCGCAGCCGCAGACGGTGCTGACCGATACCTACGGCAGCGCTTCGGTGCAGCTGGAAGGAACACAGGGCACCATCACCCTGCGCCGCACGCCGGAGACCGCCGCGTGGGACACGGATTACGGCATCCGGCTGGAACAGGACCGCACCTACCCCATCCTTGGTATCTATAATGAGTATATCGACCTGTGCATCGGAGAACTGGGCGCCTCCTTCCACCCGGTGGTCTATCTGCTGACCAAGGACGGCGTGGTGGAGTACGTGGATGTGCTGCACTGCCTCATGTTCGGCAGCGCTCTGGTCTGTCAGGACCCCATCTACATTGCAAATCAGGGCGTGGCGCTGGAACGCAGCGGCAGCGAGGTGAACCTGCGGCAGGAGGATGGCTCTGTGCTGGAGCTGGCTCCCCTGACGGCAGAGTGGAACGCGCAGGAGCTCCCCTACGAGGTCACAGGTGCGTTCAACGATATGGGCGACGACCAGTTTGACTGGATGGACGTGGAAAGCAATGGTTCCGTCCAGATGGGCGTGCAGGACAACAACGTTTTCTATCAGGGCTACGCCGACTATCTGGGCGTGGTGCCGGAGGGCATGGTGCTGGGCGTCTCTACCAGCGAGACGGCGGACGGGATGCCGGGCATCACCTTTGTGGCGGCGGTGAAGTACGACCTGTACAACGAGACCCTGAGCTTGACCATGCTCGACGGGCAGAACCCCTTTGCCGAGGGAAAGACCCAACTGCAGCTGACCCGCTGCCCGGATCCCTGACCCCGGCGCAGCCGCTGAGAACACAGGAGAACCACCATGAAACACAAAGCGTTCCGCTGGATACCGGCAGTTTTGCTGGCAGCACTGCTGGCAGGCTGCGGGGCAGAGACCGCAGCCTCTGCCCGCCCGGCTGGCAGCCGGGAACTGAAATCGACCCCGCCGGATTCCATGCACGCCACCGCGGCGATCACCGAGCAGTACACCCTTGAAAAGGTGGTGCAGGCGGAAAACGGCGGCAAGGTTCGGCTGAACATCCATCTGCCCCGGCTGGAAAGCGACAGCGCCGATGCCGCCCGCATCAACGCCGAGATCGCCCGGCTCTACGAATACGATGTGCAGGAGTACGCAGACTGTCCGGCGGCAGCCGACCCGGACGTGTGGGACATCTGCATTGAGATGAACTGGAACGCCAACTGGTACGGCGACTGCGTCAGCCTTGTGGTCAGCAGCTGCTACGGCGGTACGGATGCGCCCTTCCACAATGGCTGGTGCTTCGACTTTGAAAGTGGAAACCAGCTCACCGCCACCCAGCTGCTGCAGCGCATGGGGGCAGATCCCGCCGCGCTGGAAGAAGCGCTGTACCGCGACATAAAGCGCCGGGATGAGCTGGACCGGCAGACCGCCTGTGAGCGGGGGCTGCTGCCCCCCGGCAGCCTGAAAGAGGGCAACACCGCATGGTGGGCTACACTGGATGAGCTGCCGCTTTTGTTTGACGAAGCAGGGAACGTTACCTTTTTCGTCCGCCGGTTCAGCGCGTCCGGGGGAGAGTTTGTGAACGATGCCCCAACCATCCCGCTGGACGCGCAGCCGCTGCCGCAGGACTGGGAGCAGCAGGTGCTGGCCGAGTGGATGGCAGTCACGGCGGTGACGCAGGGTGAAAGCTATACCCCCGCCGACCGCAACGAAAGCTTTACCCTGCGGCTGGAAAAGGCCGAGATCACCGGCACGGTGACCGTCTCCTTCATCCGGGAAACATACGTCAGCCCGCAGATCCAGTCTGCTGCCGAGACCCGCACCGGAGAGCTGAACGCCGGCGCTGTGACCGGCTGGGACGGGGAAAAAAGTCAGGGCTGGAACCTGACATGCCTCAGCGAGGACAGCAGAAGCTGCTGGACCATCTCCATGATGGAGGACGGCGCTTTGCTGATGCGCTCTACCGGCCCGAAAAAGGGCAGCACCGTGTGGTATCTGTTCCGGCGCACCACGGCGTGGGATGACATCGGCTACACCGCCATCCCCCGCAGGCTGTGGGGCACTTACCGCGCCGGAGACGAGTCCGCAAAGGGTATCCGCTGGATGACCTTCCTGCCGGACGGCAGCTGCTGCATGAGCGTGGAATGGGACGGGTGGAACGGCATTCTGACCGGCACCGCCGAGGGAACACAGGGCCGCACCGAGGACGGTACCGAGCTGTACTTCACGCTGACCGACCAGAACGGCAGACCCTGCGAGTTCTGGGCCATTTTGCTGAACGATGACGGCAGCCCCAGCGGCTGCAGCCTGAAATACCGCGCCGGAGAAGTGCTGTTTGACCGGGACACGCGTCCCGTTTACTGGAAAAACGACTCCCCGGATCTAACCCTTGTACCGTGACCGAAACCGGAAACCGTGCGATAACAGAAAGTTATCGCTTACACAAATAAAACATACAGGAGGAAATTACTATGGGTCTTATCAAAGCAGGTATGGGCGCACTGGGCGGAACTCTTGCAGACCAGTGGAAGGAATTTTTCTACTGCGATTCTCTGGACAAAGATGTGCTGATGGTCAAGGGCCAGAAGCGCACCTCCCGCCGCAGCTCCAACAACGGCGAGGACAACATCATCACCAACGGCAGCGGCATCGCCGTGGCAGACGGACAGTGTATGCTCATCGTGGAGCAGGGCCGTGTGGTGGAGGTGTGCGCCGAACCGGGCGAATTCACCTTTGATGCATCCACCGAGCCCAGCGTGTTCACCGGCAACTTCGGCGACAGTCTGGCAGCAACCTTCCAGACCGTAGCCAAGCGCTTTACCTACGGCGGCGACACCGGCAAGGATCAGCGCGTGTACTACATCAACACCAAGGAGCTGGGCGAGATCCTGTACGGCACCGCCACCCCCATTCCGTTCCGTGTGGTAGTCAGCGAGGAGCGGGGCTACAAGCTCTCTGTCAATCTGCGCTGCAACGGCAGCTTCACCTGTCGCATCTGCGACCCGCTGCTGTTCTACACCAACGTGTGCAGCAACGTCTCCACCCAGTATGACGCATCCGAGATCGCTCCCCGCCTGAAGAGTGAGTTGCTGAACGCTTTGCAGCCTGCGCTGGCGACTCTTTCTGCCAACAAGGTGCAGTATTACGAGATCCCCGCCCACACGCTGGAGATCTCGGACGCCCTCAACGAGCAGCTGTCCAATGTCTGGCGCAAAAAGCGCGGTATTGAAGTATTCTCCTTCAACATCAACTCCCTGTCTATCCCGGAGGAGCAGCAGAAAAAGATCACCGAGTGGGAAGAGAACGCCATGACCACCGACCCCACCACCGCTGCCGCCCGTCTGGTGGGCGGTCAGATCGATGCCATGAAGACCGCCGCCGGCAACACCGCCGGTGCCATGACCGGCTTTATGGGCATGGGTATGGCAGCCGGTGCAGGCGGTATGGGTGGCATGAGCGCCCAGAACCTGTTTGCTATGGGCCAGCAGGCCCGTCCGGACAGCGTGGACGCGCCCCAGCAGGTCAGCCGCCCCGCACCCACCCCGGCAGACAGCTGGAAGTGCAGTTGCGGCGCTACCGTTACCGGCAAATTCTGCCCGGAATGCGGCAGCAAAAAGCCGGAGCCGAAGCCCGCTGCGGACAGCTGGACCTGCAGCTGCGGTGCCACCGTCACCGGAAAATTCTGCCCGGAGTGCGGCAAGCCCCGCCCGGCGGCAGCAGAAGGCTGGACTTGCAGCTGCGGCGCAGTGAACAAAGGCAAGTTCTGCTCCGAGTGCGGCAAACCCAAGCCCGCCGGTACGCCCAAATATAAGTGCGACAAATGCGGCTGGGAGCCGGCCGACCCCGCCCACCCGCCCAAGTTCTGCCCGGAGTGCGGCGACCTCTTTGACGACAGCGACCAGACCTGACCTGACAAATACAGAGCAATGAAAGGAGCATACCATGATGGGATTCTTTTCCAACCTGTTCGCAAAACAGAACTGTGCCGTCTGCGGCAAGGAGTGCGGCACCCTGCACCGCTCCAAGCTGCGGGACGGACAGTTCCTCTGCGATGACTGCGGCAACAAGTGCTCCAAATATATCCGGCTCAGTGAGCTGACGCTGGACGAGGCCAAGGAGCACATGGAGTACATGGCTCGGATGAAGCGGGTGTTCGACGAGGTGTTCGACAAGACCGAGTTCCGGGTCAACGCATACCCCTCCACCCCGACGCAAATGGGGCTGGTGTTCTGCGATGAGCTTGGAATGCTGTACATCGACGACCGCACCGGCGGACGGGGCAAGATGCCGGAGCTGATCCGCTACGACCAGATCGCCAGCTATGAGGAGTATCTGGACGAGACCCCCGCCAAGGAGCCGGGCCAGGAACCCACCCTCAACGGCGGCGGCCTGAAGCTCAAGCTGGTGCAGCCCCGCAGCATCACCGAGGCCCAGACCCAGCGGGGCATGCGTCCTCACCCCTACATCAAGCAGGAGCTGGTCATCTGCTTTAGCAAGCGGGACCGGCGGGAGATCGGCTATGCCCACATCGCACGGCAGCATCTGGACCACATCTTCGGGGTCCACGATAATGAGACCAGCATGTTCGGCCGCCGGATGTCCAAGGCCGAGGAACGGGAGCTGAAGGGCCAGATGGGCATGATCGGTGCCATGGGTGCCGTGGCATCTGCCGCCATGAAGGGCGGGCAGCTCTCTGAGCAGGAAAAGGCCCGCTTTGTGGAGAACATCAATCTGGCAAACGACGCCCAGACCGGCGGCATGGCAGTGTACAGCCGCCGGGCCGATGAAGCTTTTGCAAAGGTGCAGTGACCCCAAAAGGAGGAACGGATATGAGAAAGATTCAGCGCAGAGATTTCCTCAAGGCCATGGGCCTTGCCACCGCCGCCCTCGGGCTGACCGCCTGCGGCGGCTCCGGTGCCGCCAGCGCATCCAGCGTTTCCAGTGCACCGGCTTCCAGCAGCAGTGCCCCGTCCGCTTCGGCACAGCCGGAATCAGCAGTGGACAAAGCCGCCCCTGCAGGGGCCCCTGTGACCCAGTTCCAGACCGGGGAGCTGACCATCGGCGAATACACCTTCAAGGCGCAGTACATCCCCTTTGACGTCCGCCGGGAACTGGACGGAGCGCATCACTGCATCCATGCGGACAGCTACCGGGGCAATTACTTCTTCAGCTTCTACAACGAGGACGATGAAGAGCAGTCTGCTAAAATCTTCGAGTATGCCATCAAGGACGACCGGCTGACCCCGGTGGAAGAGTACAACATTGACGGCAGCAACGCCCTCAGCATCGACCGCAATGGCATCCTGTACGCCATGGACAACTTTGATGTCTACTGCTACGATCTGAACAGCAGCGACCCGGAGGAGCCCGGCGACGCACTGGACTACATGGGCAGCTGCTATTCCTCCAAGGATCGGGATCTGACCGTAATCTACTGGACCGACTCCGCACCGGTGCTGGTGCAGGACGGCGAGTACACCGAGCTGACGCTGGAGGGCGACAACGAGATCGGCCCCTTCTGCAGCATGCCCTCCCTGAACCTCAGCGGAGACGAGCTGCTGACGGTGGGCGAGCCGGACTCCAGCGGAGACTACTACTTTGCCGCCTTTGATCTGGACGGCAATGAGCTGGCCCGCAGCTCGCAGCCGGTGGGCAGCTTTGACGCCGTGATGATGAAGCGCCCCAACGGCTATCTGCTGGACACGGGCTATATGTGGGAGCTGTACGCGCCGGACGGCACTTTTTTGGAAAAGTCCCTTCCCGTGGGTGAGCGCGAGACCCTGTGCCAGCTGTGCGGCGACTTCTGCACATTTGATGTTTTCCTGCCGCTGGAAGAAAACGCTTTCTTGGCAGTGGGCCACCACGGCAAAGCCACCGAGCCGGACGAGCCGGTGGTGTTCCGCATCACTACGGATTTCTGAGCCGACCGCTTCGGCGGGAAGACCAACGCAAAAACAGCGGGGCCGGGGAAAAGCCCTCGGCCCCCTTTGGAACAACAGGAGGAAACGCTATGGCAGGAATGCTGGAATATAAGTGCCCCTGCTGCGATGGCGCCATCCAATTTGACAGCGCCACCCAGAAGATGAAATGCCCCTACTGCGACACCGAGTTCGACGTGGATACCCTCAAGGGCTATGACGAGGAGCTGAAGGACGAAAAGCCCAGCGAGATGGAGTGGACCACCCCCGGCGGCAGCTGGGCAGAAGGGGAGACCGCCGGTCTGCATACTTACAGCTGCAAGAGCTGCGGCGGCGAGATCGTGGGCGACGACACCATGGCCGCCTCGGCCTGCCCCTTCTGCGGCAATCCCATCGTCCTCACCGGACAGTTTGCCGGGGCCCTGCGGCCCGACCTCATCATCCCCTTCAAGCTGGACAAAAAGGCCGCCAAGGCCAAATTGCAGGAGCACCTCAAGGGCAAGACCCTGCTGCCCCGGGTGTTCCGCAGCCAGAACCACATCGACGAGATCAAGGGCGTGTATGTGCCCTTCTGGCTCTTTGACAGCGATGCCGACGCTCAGCTGCGGTTCACTGCTACCCGGACCCGCTGCTGGTCGGACAGCAAATACGACTATACTGAGACCAACTACTACTCCGTCCGGCGGGACGGCACCTTGGGTTTTGATGCCGTGCCGGTGGACGGCTCGTCCAAGATCGAGGACGACCTGATGGAATCCATCGAGCCCTTTGCCATGCAGGACGCCATCCCGTTCCAGACCGCCTATCTGGCGGGCTATGTGGCGGACAAATACGATGTGAGCGCCGAGGACAGCATCGAGCGGGCCAACAAGCGCATCCGCCGCTCCACTGAGGAGACGTTCCAGCAGACCGTTACCGGCTACGATTCGGTCAAGGTGGATAACAGCAGCATCCAGCTGCACGGCGGCAAGGCAAAGTACGCGCTGTTCCCGGTCTGGCTGCTGAGCACCAGCTGGCGGGGTGAAAACTACCTGTTTGCCATGAACGGTCAGACCGGCAAATTCGTGGGTGACCTGCCCGTGGACAAGGGCGCTGCCCGCAAGTGGATGCTGGGCCTTACGGCTGCCCTTTCCGCCGCGTCCTACGGCGTGATGTGGCTGCTGTGGCTGGCACGGATCCTGTAAAGGAGGGACGAACGATGAAAAAGACTTCCAAACGACTGCACTCCCTCTTTGCGGCGCTGGCAGCACTGATTCTTGCGGCGGCGCTGGCTGTTCCGGTCTTTGCGGTGGAGGGCGGCTTTGCCGACCTGTACTACCGCATGAACGACAGCGCAGAAGTTCTGACCGAGGACGAGGATAATGAACTGGAGGCTTCGCTGGAGGAGCTGAGCGTCCGCCAGAGCTTTGATGTGGTCATTGCCACCATCGAGTCGCTGGAAAGCGTGGACTACGACAGCATGGAGGCCTATGCCGACGACCTGTATGACTTCTGCCAGTTCGGCTACGGCTCCGATATGGACGGCGTGCTTCTGCTGGTGAGCGTGGGCGACCGCAAATGGCACATCTCCACCTGCGGCTACGGCATCACCGCCTTTACGGATGCCGGCATCCAGTACCTTGGCGAGCAGATGACCCCCTTCATGGCCGATGGAGACTACGCCGGTGCCTTCCGCACCTTTGTCCAATGGTCGGATACTTACATCGACGCTGCCCGGGCGGGCCACCCCTACGATGTGAATAACCTGCCCCGGGAGCCGCTGTCTCTCATGTACCTGTTCCTTGCGCTGGGCATCGGCCTTGTGCTGGCATGGGTCGTCGTCCATGTGATGAAAAGCCAGCTGCGCAGCGTGGCGTTCCAGGAGAATGCCGCCAGCTATGTGCGGGAGGGCAGCATGAATCTGACCAACAGCCGGGAGCTGTTCCTGTACCGGGACGTGCACCGCACCGAGCGGCCGAAGGAGTCCAGCTCCAGCGATTCCGGCGGCAGCTCCACCCACACCTCTTCCAGCGGCACCACCCACGGCGGTGGAGGCGGCTCGTTCTGAAAGGAGTATGTTTATGAACCCTTATCTTTCGGAAAAAGCCCGCGGCGAGATTTCCCGTGTCCTCAAATGGCTGCGGAACGCAGGGCTTGCCTTCTGCGTGTTCTGCTCTGTCGGCGGGCTGTATACCCTCTGCCTGGACCTGCAGGCTAAGGACACCTCCCACGTTGTCGGGTATGTGTTCTGGATCGTGGTGGGCGCAGTGCCCCTTGTTCTGTTCGCACGCAACGAAAAACGCCGCTACCATGCAAGAACCATCGCCCGCAGGGTGGAGAGCTATTCCGGGCCGGAGGTGCCCCTGCGGTGGCTGTGCAACAGCGTTGGCATGGACACAAAGGACCTTGCATGGTATTTTGAAAACGGTTATTTTGTAAACCTCAGTCTGGATCTGAACCAGAAGATCGTCCGCAGGCGGACCGTGCCCCGCCATGACCCGAACCGGAGCTGAACCCTTTACAGCTGAAACAGAAAGGAGTATTTTCATGGGACTTTTTGATAAGATGAAGCAGGCCGCCGCAAATGTTTCCGGCAACCAGACCGTCACCTTTACCTTTCAGGCTCTGCCGGAAAGCCTTGCCCAGATGCAGGCACTGCCGGAGGCCAGTCTGGACACCCCCTTTAAGACCGCAGCCCTCACCGTCTGCGCGCTGTGCGCCTACGGTGCCGATAAAAACATCGGGCTGGAGATGCTCAACTGGCTGCGGGGCCCCCGCCCCATGAACGGGCAGGAGATTTCCTTCCTGAACGACCGCTTCCGGGACGGCAAGAGCTATATCCCGTTCTCCTACTTTGTGGGTGCGTCGCCGGAAAACGGCTATACCCCCCGCCAGCCCTTCACCCTGCTGGTGGGCAGCAACCACACCTCCAACACCGAGGAGGGCTATTGCAAGCTGTTCATCCCCTGCGGCGGCGCCGACAGCCCCCGCCCCATCAAGCTGCGCCGCAAGGGCGACGGGCAGTGGTTTTTGTGGGAGCAGTACCTGATGACCGGCATCCGCATCCCGGCGTCTGCCGACCCGTGGGCATAAAACAAAGGGGCTGACATGAAAGCCATGAAAACTTTTGCAGCACTGCTTGCACTGGCTTTCAGTCTGGCAGGGTGCGGTGCGGTGGACGGCGACCCCGTCCGCCCCGCCCCCGGTAGCGCCGGGCAGGGCAGCAGCACAGCGGCTTCCGGTGCCGATTCCGCTGAGCCGGAGCAGCTTGCCGCGCTGCGGCAGCTGGCCGGGGAAAACGGAGACCTTGCCGGGGTGCTCTATCTGGGCAGCGTCCCGGAGCGCACCACCGATGTGCACGCCGTACTGGACAGCTTACCGGAACAGCCGTGGCAGTTTGTTGCGGACATCCCGGCAGACCGCTGGGTCACAGCGCCGGGCGGCGGGCGCGAGCTGTACTGCATCTTTGCCGTGCGCAGGGAGGATACACTTTTTGTCTATGAAAAACAGGACCCCGCGTATCCCGCGCAGCTGGGGAAAGAACTTTACGGCAGGCAGGGTGGCCAGCCCATTCTGCTGCTGTGCAACGGCAGCAGGGAGGACACCGACACCATGGTAACGGTCTATTGCAGCACCGGACGCCCGCTGGACTGGAACCCGCAGCTTTCCGCCGAGACCGGCCGCCCTGTGCCGGTGGAGGGCGTAGACGATTTTTCCCAACACCCAACGCCCGGCGCTGCCCCCTGAGGTGCGCCCCGGCAGGGCATGAGAAAGGAGAACTTATGAAAAACCTGAAACTTTTGGCAGCCCTGCTGGCGCTGACCATCGGCCTTGCAGGCTGCGGCGGGTCGTCCAAGGGCGGCAGCCCGGCCAGTTCTGCATCCAAAAATAAGCTGGACGGTGACAATATGACCGCATCCAGCACCCAAGAGCAGGAATACGAAGAGCCGGAGGACGTGACCTACATGCGCCTTCTGGCAGGGGAGGACGAATACCGCGCCTGTGTGCTGTATCTGGGTGGCTCCTACGAGGTGACCACCGATGTGCAGAAGGTGCTGGACAGCCAGACCGATCTGCGGGATCTGTGGGGCTTCGTCTATGACATCCCGCAGGATCACTGGGTCGTGGCACCGGATGGCGGGTGCGATTTGTACTGCATCTTCCCGCAGGACCCGGATGCCACCCTGTTCGTCTACGAGACGAGCCTGACAGACGATGCCGAAAACCCGCTCCAGCGCGGCAAACAGCTTTATTACAGCGAGGACGGTCAGCCCATTCTGCTGCTGTGCAACATCAGCGATATCGCCCCCAACACCGAAGTGGAACTGTACCCCAGCACCAGCGAAGAGCTGGTGTTCAGCCCCTTCCTTTCCGGCGAGAACGGCCATGTGGTGGAAGCCGAGGGCGTGTGCGATTTTACCATCTACCCGGAAGGGGACGACTGGGAGACCGACACCAGCCCATGGTCGCTGGAAGGCAACTGGCTGGAGACCGGTCGCGACACCGACGAGGGCTATTTTGACACCGACCCCGCAGACGCCGACCGGATGTGCTTTTTGCCCACCGATGCCGACACTGAGGGCAGCCAGCTGCCCCTGACCGCCAGCTACATCACCCCCTACCCGGAGCTGAACGTGGAGGAAGCCGACCTGTTCTATCAGGAGGGCACCCCGGAGGTGCCCTTCCAGACGAATCAGGAGTGGTACGCCACCTTTACCGGGGAGGACGGCTCCCGCTACGCCGTCACGCTGGAGGACGAGAACACCCTTGCCCTGAAGTTCTATCTGGAGGGCGAAGAAAGCTACATGAGCCTTGTCAGCACCGTCTATTTTGCGCGGCAGGAGGCCATGGGGTGACCGCCGCCGACCCACACCGGGAGGAATGCACCATGAAACACACCAAAAAGATCACCATCCTCCACTCCAACGACCTGCACGGAGACTTTCTGGCAGAGCAGGTGGACGAAAAACTGGTGGGCGGCGTTTCCATGCTGTCCGGCTACATCGAAAAGGTGAGGGCAGAGGAGCCCAACACCCTCTACGCCATCGCGGGGGATATGTTCCGGGGCTCGGTCATCGATTCGGAGTACAAGGGCCTTTCCACCATCGAGATCATGAACGCCCTGGCCCCGGACATCGTCACCATCGGCAACCACGAGGTGGATTACGGCATCGCCCACCTGCTGTTCATCGAAAAATGCGCCCGGTTCCCCATCATCAACGCTAACCTCTACATCAAAAACACCCCCACCCGGCTGTTCACCCCCTACAAGATCCTGCGGGTGGACGGCATGAACATCCTGTTCATCGGCATCATCACGCAGGATGTCATCAACCAGACCAAATCCGAATCGCTGGTGGGCTCCTTTGTGGACACCGCCGCCGCTGCCGCCGAGGTGGGCAAAATCTGCAACGCCCACAACAGCATCGACATTGATTTTACCGTGCTGCTGACCCATATCGGCTTTGAGGAGGACCGCCATCTGGCCCGCCAGCTGGACCCGGCCTGGGGGGTGGACCTGATCATCGGCGGGCACAGCCACACCTACCTGGAACACGAGGTGGAGGAAAACGGCGTGATCATTGCACAGGCGGGCACCGGCACCGACCAGATCGGGCGCTTTGATATCATTGTGGACACCGACAACAACTGCATCGATTCCTACACATGGCGCACCGTGCCCATCTGCGCCGAGACCTGCCCCCGCAACCCCGCCATGGAGCAGGTGCTGCACCGCTTCACCAGTCAGGTGGACGAAAAGTACAGCCACATCGTAGGGCGCTTCCGCCGGGAGCTTACCCACCCCCAGCGCACGCAGGAGACCGAGCTTGGCAACCTGTTTGCCGATATCTTTACCCGCAGCCTTGGGGTGGATGTGATGCTCATCGGCTCCGGCAGCATCCGGGCCGAAAAGCTGGGCCCCATCGTTACCTACGGCGACCTTATCGAGGGCTTCCCCTACGATGACGGCGTATTCATGTTCAAGGTGACCGGCCAGCAGCTGCGCCAGATGCTCCATTACATGCTGCGGGAGGAAGCCTACACCGGCCATACGGAGTTCTACCAGCTGCCCTCCACCCTGCGCCTGCGCTACGACCGCCGCAAGGGCGATTTTGATTACTTTACCTACTGCGGCAGGGAGGTGGGCAAGGAGATCGGCGATGACGCCCTGTTCACCGTGGGCATGCAGAACTACCACTTTAAAAACATCGAAAGCTTTTTCAACATCTCCTACGACACCCTCTGCAAGATCCAGAAGCCCCGCAGCGTGGCAACCTCCTGTCAGGATATCCTGATGGAGTATTTCCGGGAGCACGAGATGGTGGACGCAGTGGTGGACGGCAGAATGACCATTCTGCCCCCCACGGCAAGGGAAGGAGACTGACCCATGCGCACAGAAAGGAGGAGACGACCCATGCGCACTTTCTCGCTGGTGCTGCTGGGGCTGGCGGTGGGGGCGGCACTGCTCAGCCGCAGCCCCAGCCGCCCCGCCCCAACACCCCCGGAGCCTGCGGCTTCCGCCCCGGCGCTGGCCGACCTTGAAACGCTGGAGTTCTGGGAGCAGGGCAGCTATATCCAGCCCATCTCCCGCACCTGCCTCACCCGCACCCCCGAGGGCACCCGGGTGGAGTTGGAACTGTATCACGAAGAAGTGTATCAGGAGCAGGCCGGGCCGGAGCTTCTGGAGCAGGCCAGGGCCATTCTGGAGGAGTACGGCGTGGGCGGCTGGGCAGGCTTCTCCGGCCACGACCCCAACGTGTTGGACGGCAGCAGCTTCCGGCTGGAAGCCGTCCTTGCCGACGGCACCCGCATCGAAGCCCACGGGGAAAACAAGTTTCCCCCAAACTACCGGGACGTGATGAGCGCTCTGGACGACCTTACCGCCGCCGCTCAGAAAAACGCCCTGCAGCAATACACCCCATAACAGAAGGGAGCACACCATGAAACAACGATTCTCAAAACGAACGCGCCTTGTCAGTGCCCTTTTGACGCTGGCCATGGTATTCACCTTTTTGCCCTTCAGCGCCTTTGCGGACGATGACGTCGATTTCTGGGTTCCCCTGCACAGCGAAAACTTTCCGGACAAAACGTTCCTGGAATATATCAGAACGACGTTTGACAAAGGAGGATCGGAGGATGGAGAACCGAATGGAATTCTGGAGCCAGGCGAATGGAGAGCTGTCACTACGATCGATGTTCGCAACAAAAATATTACCAGCCTGTGGGGCATTACGTGTTTTCGCAACTTGAAGAAGCTGTATTGCTCCAATAACCAGCTGACATCTTTGAACCTAAGCTACAACACCAAGCTAACGCAAGAAAACCTCAAGTGCACTGGAAACAAGTACCCCATTACCATTGATGAGACCGAACGTACGTTTGACTTGAGTACCCTCCCTGCTGGATTTGACGTAAATAAGACCAGTGAATGGGCTGGCGGCACTGTGGAGGGCAACACCCTGAAGGTGAAGCCAGGTGCAACGCAGGTAACTTACACCTACGATTGCGGCAATGGACTGACCAGCGTATTCAGTCTGCAGGTGCTGACCATTACCAGAATCAAGCAGGTGAATCTCCGTGTAAACACCCCCAGAAAGAACGAAATGCCGGACGAGACTGTTGTTATTCTGGACAACGGAGCAGACGTCTGTGACGCCAAGATCTACTGGGTCGAGGGCGACGGCGTAGGCGGCAAGCCGATCACCGGCTCCTTCAGGCCGGGCAAACGGTACACCCTTCAGGTGGGTCTGTACGCAAAACCCGGATATAAGTTTAGCAAGGATACCGTCTGCACAGTGAACGGACGGGAAACAGAGTTCATCTGGACCCAGAACGATGATACGGAATATTGCGCGATAAAGCATTATTCGGTGCCGCTGAATCCGGGCGGATTTGAGCACGACCACAAGATGGAAATGACCCACGACGAGTACAGTCACTGGATGGAGTGTCCCATCTGCCATACGGTGCAGGACATCGAAAACCATGTCTACGATGACGACAAGGATACCACCTGCAACGTCTGCGGCTATGTCCGCAGTCTGACCCCGGGCGGCACCCCCGGTGGCTCTACCCCGGGCGGCTCTACCCCGGGCGGCACCACCCCCGGCGGCTCTACCGGCGGCGGTGACGGCGGCGGTGCAATCGTCATCGTGGCGGCGGCAGGCGCAGTGGCGGCTGGCGTTGTAGGCTACGGCGTGTACAACTATGTTTCCGGCCGCAAGCTGCAAGCCCTGCTGCCGGAAGGCGTGGCTGCACCCGAGAACCGCGCCCAGACCGCGCTGCTGCTGTGGAACACCGCAGGCCGTCCCGAGCCTGCCGACGCTCCGGCCTTTGCAGACGTGGCAGACCCGGATACCGCCAAGGCAGCCCAGTGGTGCGTGGAGCAAGGGCTGATGAAGCGCCGCCTGAACGGCAAATTTGCCCCGGGCAGCAGCATCCCGGCCTATCAGGTACTGAACGCCTACCGCAAGCTGGCAGGAGGCTGACAACCGAAGGATCATTCTGCCCCCTGCCGGGCAATGACCACTTTTTGAAAAAGGGAATCCTTTTTTCGGGGGAAGCTGACGCTTCTCCCGAATGGGGCCCTGAAAAAATTTACCACAGAAAGGAGCACCCCATGAAACAGCGATTCTCAAAACGAACGCGTCTTGTCAGCGCCCTTTTGACGCTGGCTATGGTGTTCACCTTTTTGCCCTTCAGCGCCTTTGCGGCTACGGATCGTTACGGCCCCGTCTATATCACTGATGCTAATGTCCCAGACAAAACGTTCCGGGAATATCTCCTCAAACGGTTTGACAAAGATGGTAACGGTGTTCTGACACCGGCAGAGCGGTACGCAGTCACTGAGATCGATGTCAACGACAAAAATATTACCAGCCTGAAGGGCATTGAGTTCTTTCCCAACCTGAAGAAGCTGAATTGCGGCCACAACCGGCTGACCAGTCTGGATGTGAGCAAGAATACGGTGTTGCAGGAACTGGTTTGTTGGGAAAACCAGCTGACCAGTCTGGATGTAAGTCAAAATACGGCATTGCAGGAGCTGGAGTGTTTTGAAAACAAACTGACCAGTCTGGATGTAAGTCAGAATCCAGCATTGCAGAAGCTGGATTGTTGGGACAACCGGCTGACCAGTCTGGATGTGAGCAAGAATACGGAATTGACGTATCTGAAGTGCAGCTATAACCGGATGACGGAGCTGGATGTGAGCAAGAATACGGAATTGACGTATCTGGATTGCAGCTATAACCGGCTGACAGAGCTGGATGTGAGCCAGAACACCAAACTGACCGAGCTGTATTTCGTCTCCAATAAGATCACATCGCTGCAGGCAGACAACTGCACAAATCTTACGGTAATCTTCACCGGCAGCAACAAATATAAGGTTGAGGTCTACCGGACGACCCGTATCTTAGACCCCAGCATCCTGCCCGGAAACTTTGATATAAGCCGGGTCAGAAACCTGAAGGGTGCCACCCAAAACGCTGACGGCACCCTGACGGTGCAAGAAGGCGGCGGAAAGGTGACCTACGAGTACCGCTGCGTTGGAGAAATCTACAAACCTTTTACCCTGAATGTTACCGAGACCGATGACCCCAATGCCGGTATCGTGCCCCCGGTAACGCCTCCCTCCGGCGGCGATAACCCGGGCGGCGGTTCTACGGGCGGCGGCACCGTTCCCCCGGTGACGCCTCCCTCTGGCGGCGGTTCTACTGGTGGCGGCTCTACCCCCGGCGGCTCCCCCGGCGGCGATACCCCGGGCGGCGGCTCTACCGGCGGCGGTGACGGCGACGGTGACGGCGGCGGTGCGGTCGTCATCGTGGCGGCGGCTGGCGCAGCGGTGGCTGGCGTTATAGGCTACGGCGTGTACAACTATGTTTCCGGCCAGAAGCTGCAAGCCCTGTTGCCGGAAGGCGTGGCTACACCCGATAACCGCGCCCAGACCGCGCTGCTGCTGTGGAACACCGCAGGCCGTCCCGAGCCTGCCGACGCTCCGGCCTTTGCAGACGTGGCAGACCCGGATACCGCCAAGGCAGCCCAGTGGTGCGTGGAGCAGGGCCTGATGAAGCGCCGCCTGAACGGCAAATTTGCCCCGGGCAGCAGCATCCCGGCTTATCAGGTGCTGAACGCCTACCGCAAGCTGGCAGGATAAAACCTCTCAGTCTCGCTTTGCCCGGCAGCTCCCCTGACCGGGGAGCCAGGAACGCAGGCGTGTTCCGGCAAATGACATCAAAACGCAGCCGATGCCCTGACTTTCCCATCAGGAGAGGGGGCGCGGCATAAAAAATAAGCATCCGCAGCGCACTGCGCCTGAGCTGAAGCAGCCCGGCCATGCGCTGCGGATGCTTTTGTTGTGCGGCGGGGCACGCCGCCAAAAACAAAAAATCCGAACCCTTCTCTTTCGAGAAAAGGTTTGGGTCTTCCTTGTCTGGTGCGAGTAGTGATGCAGAACTTTTGAAAACAATCGTAGTATAATTTGTTTTTGAGGTTATCGGGTAGCAACTTGCTTGTATCACATCCCGATGGGCAGCTGTATTGAAAAAACAGCTACCCAAGACAAAAAGAAACGCCGTATCGTGTTAAACGATACGGCGTTTTATGGACCTAGAGGGATTCGAACCCTTGACCTCTCGGATGCGAACCGAACGCTCTCCCAGCTGAGCTATAGGCCCATGATGATGACGCTGATAGTGTACCGCGTTTTGGGGCGTTTGTCAAGCAATTTCGGAGAGCGCGAGCAGGGGACTTACAAGCGGCCGAGCTGCCAGAAGGCCACGGCGCTGGCTGCGGCTACGTTGAGGGAATCCACCCCATGGGACATAGGAATCTTTACGGTGTAATCGCAGGCGGCGATGGTACTATTGGCCAGCCCATCGCCCTCGGTGCCCAGCACGATGGCAAGTTTCGGCTCAGCGGCAAGGGCGGGGTCATCGATGCTGACCGAGCGGTCGCTCAGTGCCATGGCAGCGGTCTTGAAGCCCAGCGCGTGGAGCTGGGCACTGCCGTTTTCCGGCCAGTCGGCAGGGCAGGTGCCGATCTGCGCCCACGGCACCTGAAACACGGTGCCCATGCTTACCCGCACCGCGCGGCGGCACAGCGGGTCGCAGCAGGAGGGGGTAATGAGTACGGCATCCATGTTCAGCGCGGCAGCGCTGCGGAAGATGGCGCCCACGTTGGTGGAATCTACGATGCCTTCCAGCACAGCCACCCGGCGGGCATGGGCGCAAACCTGTTCCACCGTGCAGGGCGCAGGACGGCGGAAGGCGCACAGCACGCCCCGGGTCAGCGCAAAGCCGGTAAGCTGTGCCAGCAGCTCCCGGTCAGCGGTATATACCGGCACATCGCCGCAGCGGGTCAAAATCTCCTGTGCCGGGCCGGTGATCTGCTTGCGCTCCATCAGTAGGGAAAGAGGCTGGTAACCGGCGTCCAGCGCCCGGGCAATCACCTTGGGGCTTTCGGCGATAAAGATGCCCTTTTCCGGCTCCAGTCGGTTGCGCAGCTGCGCCTGCGTGAGACGGGCGTAGATGTCCAGCTCCGGGGCGGTAAGGTCGGTGATCTCATGAATGACAGGCATGGAAAGACTCCTTTGAAATGAAGTTTTTTCTATTGTAGCACAAGCCGGGCCGGAATGCAAAATCCCTGCTGCACACAGAGCACAGCAGGGATTTGAATGCGGAATAGTTTACTCAGAGCGCAGCGCTTTGACAGGGTTGCTCTTTGCGGCGCTGCGGGCGGGGATCAGGCCGCCCAGCATGGTAAGCAGGGTGGCCAGAACGATCAGGATCAGCGCAGCCTGCGGCGGCAGCGAGGCTACCACGTTCACATCGCCCGCGATGTGGTGGATGAGCATATTGCCGGGGATGAGCAGCAGCAGGCAGAGCACCACGCCCATCACGCCGGAACACAGGCCGATGATAAAGGTCTCGGCGTTGAACACCTGCGAGACGTTGTGCTTGGAGGCACCGATGGCGCGCAGAATGCCGATCTCCTTGCGGCGCTCCAGCACGCTGATATAGGTGATGACGCCGATCATGATGGAGGACACCACCAGCGAGATCGCCACAAAGGCCACCAGCATATTGCTGACCATGCCCACGATCTCGGTGACAGAGTTCATCAGAGTGCCCACCATATCGGTATAGTGGATCACCTTATCCTCTTCGCCCTGCTGCCGCATGGAGGCGTTGTAGGCGTCCAGCTCGTTCACCACCTGCGCCTTGGTGTCAAAGCTGTTGGGGTAGATATAGATGGCATCGGGCTTTGTGTAGTCCACATAGCCGAGGTCGTCCAAAATCTTTTCGTAGCTGGAAGCGGAGGAGAGCAGGGTACTTTTGATCATCTCGGTCAGGTCGGAGCCGGTCATGTTGATCTGAATAGCCTGCTGGAACACAGCGGGGTCGATCTTGAGTGCGCTTTCCACCTGCGTGCTCAGCTGCGCAATGTTGCTCTGGATGGCCTGCGCGATCTTCTGCTCCAGCTGCCCGGCCAGCTTCTGGATGGCGGGACCCATCTGCTCCTGCAAAGCGGCGGTGAGCTGGGTCTGCAGCGCCTCGCCCAGCTGGACGGAGTAGGTCTCCATCACGGTCTGCAGATTTTGCTGGAGGGTACCGGCAAACTGCTCCTCCAGCCCGGAGGTGTCCAGCAGATCACCCATGGATTCGGCAAGCAGCGTCTGGAAGGCCTCGGTCTGCATATAGGAGGAAAAACCGATCTTATCCAGATTCAGCAGGCCGTTGCTGATGAGATAGCGCTTGTAGCCGTTCATGATCTTTTTCATCAGCGTCTGTAAGCCGTCCTGAGAGATATTCAGCTCTACGCCGTCGAACAGCTCGCTCATGTCCATCTCCATGTCCGGCAGCGGCAGCCCGCTGAGGTCCAGCTTGAAGCTGGAAGGGTCGATGAGGGTGGCAAGATCGAAGGAATCGTCGGTCAGGTCGAATGCGCCGTCCAGATCAAAGTGCAGGGCGCTGGTGTCGAACTGGAAAGCGTCCTTGAGGGCGTCCGTGTCCACCGAGAACAGAGAGGCGATATCCAGCATGCTGTTGCCGGCAGCATCGAAGGGCTCGCCGGTCAGCACGTTGATGTCCGGGTCTGCCAGCTGCTGGCGCACGATCTCGCTGTTGGCCGCCTGATCAATGACGTAATAGGTCAGGTCGTGCAGGTAGTCCAGACCGCTGTGCAGGATAGTGGAGGTGGCGTCTGCCTTGGGCTGCACGATGCCGACAATGGTCAGCTCCTCGCTGTTGGCCACCAGCTGCTGCATGTAGGCTTCATCATTCAGCTTGCTCAGCCAGACCTTGTGCTCGGTGTCGTAGACATAGCAGTCGGCCTTGTTGACAAGCTTGAAGGTCATGCCTAGAAAATCATCATAGGTATAGGTGCCGTAGTCCGTGGGCAGATCGATCTTCTGGTTCTGCGCATACTGCTGTAAGATCTTGTCCAGCTCGGCCTGATCCCGCAGACCCATGGCGTACAGCGCATAGTCCGAAACGCTGCCGTCCGCGTTCAGGGTCAGCACCAGCTCGTTGTACTTTTCCGGCCAGCGGCCGGCCTTGACATCGTACTGATCCTCGTACAGGGCGGGGGTCTCGGCCATTTCGCAGAACACATAGGGGCTGGCCATGGAGGTCATAAGGCTGGTCACCGAGGTGTTCTCACTGGCGATATCGGAAAAGGTGGTGTCCGGGTTCAGCTTCTGCACGGTGCCGTCCGGGTTCTGGCGGTAGATCAGCGGATCAGGGGTGTAGGTGTATTCCACCGTGGCGTTGTCCCGGATGGTACAGGCGTCACTGTCCAGATATGCTTTCAGCGAGCGCAGATCGTTGCTGGCAGCGCCGATGTTCAGTTGAGACAGCAGCTGTCTCACCGTGACCATGCCCTCCGGCGCGGAGGAGGAGCCGGACGAGACGCTGGTGTAGGTGTCCGGGTCCATCATGCTGGCCAGATCTACGCCGGTGCTGCTGATCTGCAGCGGGTAGGCGGCCAGCGTGGATTTTTCCATGTTGCTGATATAGCGGCTCACACCGTTGGAAAGGGAAAGGATCAACGCAATGCCGATGATACCGATGGAACCGGCAAAGGCGGTGAGCAGGGTGCGTGCCTTTTTGGTGAGCAGATTGTTGAAGCTGAGGGAAAGGGAGGTGAGCAGGGACATGGAGGAGTGCCCCATGTTCCGGTGCACGGGGGCTGCGGCAGCAGCCTCGTCCTCGGGTTCGTAGGGCATGGTGTCGGAGCGGATCACGCCGTCCTTTAGTTTTACGATGCGGGTGGCGTAGCGCTCGGCAAGCTCCGGGTTGTGGGTGACCATGACCACCAGCCGGTCCCGCGCCACTTCCTTGAGCAGTTCCATCACCTGAATGCTGGTCTCGCTGTCCAGTGCGCCCGTGGGCTCATCGGCCAGCAGGATGTCGGGGTTGTTCACCAGCGCACGGGCAATGGCCACGCGCTGCATCTGCCCGCCGGACATCTCGCCGGGGTGCTTGTGCAGCTGGTTGCCCAGCCCCACCTGCTCCAGCGCAGCGGCGGCACGGCGGCGGCGCTCGGCCTTGGAAACGCCTGAGATGGTCAGTGCCAGCTCTACGTTGCCCAGCACGGTCTGGTGGGGGATCAGGTTATAGCTCTGGAACACAAAGCCGATGGTGTGGTTCCGGTAGGAGTCCCAGTCGCGGTCGGTGTATTTTTTTGTGGAGATGCCGTTGATGACCAGATCGCCGCTGTCGTAGCGATCCAGACCGCCGATGATGTTCAGCAGGGTGGTCTTGCCGGAGCCGCTGGGGCCCAGAATGGCCACGAATTCGTTGTCCCGCAGGTTCAGACTGACGTTGTTCAGTGCGTGCTGCACCAGCTCGCCGGTCTTGTATTCTTTGTTGATCTGTTTAAGTTTGAGCATAGATGTGCCTTTCCGGTACTGCGCCGCCGGGCGCTGCTGCCTGTGGTTTGAAATTCGGAAATGTTTGCAGACAATATTCTATTAAGTTTAGCAAAAAAATGTGAAAAAACCGTGAAATTATTCCGCGGGAATGCTGAAGCTGCGGCACTTTTGCGCCCGGGCAGCGGTTTTGCCGGAAGGACGGGGCAAAAAAGAAAAGCGGAAAAAGATACCGGTTGAATTTACAAGCTGAACGTGATATTCTAAAGCTGACAGACAGGCTGCGCCGGAGAAAACGGCGTTATATTACCTGAAAGGCTGTCGGAACAACACTTCTTTAGGATTGTAACGGTTTCTCCTACCTTATAAAATATACTTCATAAAATAGCAAAAGGATAAACAAGGCAGAAAAAATTTGGCCCTTGTAGTAAGGAGGAACTGAAATGGAACGTACATTTTCACCTATGATCCGGCAGTATTCTGCCATTGATGGTTTGCAGCAGGCGTATACGCTGGTGTATGCCATGGAGGTAGAGGGCACACAAGGCTGCCGGCTGACCCTGTGCCAGATCGGCAGCCGACAGCAGATCGTCAGTCAGCATGTTGCGGCAGCGCCGGAGTTCTGTTACCGGCTCCTGCGCTACTTGTGTGAAAATGGAGTTCAGCCGGAGCTCTGGCGGGATGCGGTCACAGACCTGACAGCTGCCCAGCTGGTAGGCGAGAAAGGCGGCGCATGGCGTGAACAGTGAGCGAACAGCCCAACTGCAAGTCGCCCTTGCAAGCTATGATCTGAAAGAACTGCGTGTCCAGAAGCGTTATTTGCAGGAGCAGGGAACCGCCATTGACTGCACCTGCTTTTGCAGCGGCGAAAAGCTGCTGGCACAGCTGCGGCAGGGTGTCCGTTATGATGCCGTGGTGCTTTGCAGCGAGCTGACGGATCTGCCTGCGGAGCAATTTGTCCGGCAGTTTTATCAGCTGAAGGAGCGGCCGATGCTTCTGATACAGAGCCATGGCCGCAGCAGCGGCACGGCGTTGCAAAAGCTCCGCGAGGGGTGCTACTGCGTAGAGGGCACCGAGCTGAAAAGGCTGCTGTGGCAGCTTTACCGGATGCCCGGGCGGCAGAACCGGCAGCTGGAGCAGCGGTGCAGCCAGCTGTATGCGGCGTGGGGCATCCCGCAGGGGGATGTCAACGCCGGATATCTATCCTGCGCGGTCGGCATCGCATGCAGCACCAGCCAGAAGCTGGCGATCCGCAAGGAAATCTTGCAGGCGGTGAGCGAGCAGTTTGATACATCGGTCGCTGCTGTGGAAAGCGGCATCCGCCGGATGGTGGATCAGCTGGAGGAAAAGCCGCCTCTTGCGTGGCTGGCGTTTAAGGCCGATACAAGGCTGGGCAGCGGCAAACCTACCACTGGCAAGCTGATCTACGCGGTCAGGGACGTTGTGTTGCGGCAAAAAGTGCCATCCACCCGCCTGTAAGGCTTGCATACGGCTTTGGAACACGGCGGCGTTCCTTTAGAAAAATGGCATCGCCCGGGGAGGCAGAGCAATGGAGCAGCAAAAGACAGAAACGCGGTCTATCACCGCAGAGCAGCGCAAGCGGGTCGAGGAGGTCTGCTTCCGTTCGCTGGCGCTGATCGGACGCAACTGTGAATATCTGGAGCAGCATTTTGACCGCACCGGTGCAGACGCGTCTACCCGGCAGGCGGTGGCAGATATCGACACCGCTGCCATGCAGCTGGACCGCACCCTCAGCGAGGTAATCACCCTGCTGGAGTTTCTGCACGAGGACACAAAGCCGCAGCTGTACCCCATTGACCTGTGTGAGCTTTTGCAGCAGGTGGCGGCGCAGTCTGATATGATCCGGGCGCAGCTTGGGGTGGATATCCGGCTGGACTACGGCGGGTGCACCACCTGCTGCGTAATGGCAGACCGCAGAGATGCGGAGCTGCTGTGCCTGCATCTGCTCTCCAATGCCCTGCGCGCCAGCCGGGAGGGCGGCAGCGTCTGTATCGCGCTGCGCCGCACCGAGAGCGACTGGCAGCTGACCGTCACCGACGATGGCTGCGGTCTGCCCGGTGAGGATGCGCAGGCAGCGCTGGAAAACCGCCGCAGCTTTCTGGGCGGGGCGCAGCTGGGACTGCTGCTCTGCCGGGAGTGCTGCCGCCGGATGGACTGGAGCTTACAGCTGGAGCCTGCGCCCGAAAAAGGCACACAGGCTGTGGTGCGCATTCCGCTGTACACGGGCGAAAGCCGCCCCGATGGCACGGTGGAGCTGCGCACCAGTTCGGAGACCGAGCGGGAGCAGCGCAAGTATCATCTGCGTGCCATGCTGGTGCGGGAGATGCGCACCATGCCGGAGCGCGGCGACCCGGACGAGGAGCTTTAATAAGGTGGCAAGGCCGCTGCACAGCGTTTTGTGCGGCGGCCTTACTATTTTGCGCCCGGTGCTTTCCTGCAAGCGCAAAGCATGGTATACTGAATGCTGAAAACAAAAGCTTGGAGGAGCAACAATGACAAACAAGAAGCTGAACTACCCTGCAATTGCCAAGGAGATGGCCATCCTGACCGGGGCCGTTGCCATTATTGCGGCGGCGGTCTATTTTTTTCTGGTGCCCAGCCATACATCCGTCAGCAGTATTTCCGGCCTTGGCATCGTGCTTTCTAATTTTGTGCCGCTGCCGCTTTCGGCTATTACTATGGTGCTGAACATCGTGCTGCTCATCATCGGGTTTTTTACCTGCGGCAGGGAGTTTGGCGCAAAAACCGTGTATACCAGCGTGATGCTGCCGGTGTTTCTGGGGCTTTTCGAGCGGCTGTTCCCGGATTTTGGCTCCATGACCGATAGTCAGGAACTGGATGTGCTGTGCTATATTCTGGTGGTCAGCGTGGGTCTGAGCATCCTGTTCAACCGCAACGCATCCTCCGGCGGGCTGGATATCGTGGCAAAGATCATGAACAAGTACCTGCACATGGAACTGGGCAAGGCAATGTCCCTTTCGGGCATGTGCGTGGCACTCTCTGCCGCCCTTGTCTACGATAAAAAGACCGTTGTTCTGAGCATTCTTGGCACCTATTTCAACGGCATCGTGCTGGACCATTTCATCTTCGATAACAGCATCAAGCGCCGGGTGTGCATCATTACCGAGAAGGAGGAGGCGCTGCGGCAGTTCATCATCAATGACCTGCACAGCGGTGCCACCATGTACGAGGCCATCGGTGCATATAACTTTGAAAAGCACAACGAGATCATTACCATCGTGGACAAAAACGAGTATCAGAAGTTGATGAACTTTATCAACCGCGAGGACCCAAAGGCCTTTGTTACGATTTATAATGTGTCCAGTATGCACTACCAGCCCAAGCGCTGAGCGCGGTACAGGGGAAGGACACAAAAGCCGTGCCGGGGCTTTTCCGCAGCGGAAAACCGTGGTAAAATAAGAAAAAACGGAAAGGGAATAACAGCCATGGACATCAGACTGGTTTGCAGCGATATTGACGGTACGCTGCTGCAATACGGCAAAAAGGAGCTGGAGGGCGAAATATTCAAACAGATCCGGGCGCTGCATCAGCGGGGCATCTGGTTCTGCCCGGCCTCCGGGCGGCAGTATACCAGCCTGCGCAAACTCTTTGCACCGGTGGCAGACTGCTGCGTGTTTATCTGCGAAAACGGCGGCACCATCTTTAAAGAAGAACAGTGCATCGCCAAAAATCCCATGCCGCGGGCGCTGGCAGAGGAAATTGCCAACGATATGTGGACCCGCAGCGAGGGGCAGGGCGAGGTGATGCTCTCCGGCCAGAACACCGCCTACCTGATGGAGCGCGGTCTTGGCATGCTGCAGCGGGTGCAGTTCGTGGGCAACCACTACCAGATCATCCACAGCCCCGCCGAGGTGCCGGAGGACATCACCAAGGTGTCGGTGTACCTGCACGAGGGCGTGGAAAACTATGTGGAGCGCTTTGTGCCCCGCTGGAAGCAGGCCAACTGCGCCGTGGCGGGGCCGTTCTGGATCGATACCACCTTTGCCAACAAGGGCATCGGGGTGCAGTGCGTGTGCAGCATCCTTGGCATCGACCCCGCACAGGTCATGGCTTTTGGCGATAACTACAACGACGAGACCATGCTGGACGTGGTGGGCGTGCCCTACATTATGGACAACGCCGCCGCTCCGCTGCGGGCAAAATACCAAAACCACACCCCCCGCCCGGAGGATGTGCTGGCGCAGCTGTTGGCACAGCAGCTGTAAAGGGGGCGAGCCCATGGACCGTAAGGGATTGGAACAGCTCATTTTTGATACTTACAGCGTAGAGCCGGACTATCCGTGGATGGACACCCCGGAGTCGGCGGTGTTCCGCCATGCGGCAAACCGCAAATGGTTTGCGCTGGTCACCACTGTGCCCAAAAGCAAGCTGGGTCTGCCCGGGCAGCAGCCGGTGGATATCGTAAACCTGAAATGTGACCCCATCCTTATCGGCTCCCTGCGGGCAGAACCGGGCTTTTACCCGGCCTACCACATGAACAAGGAAAACTGGATCACCGCCGCATTGGACGGCAGCGCCCCGGAGGATAAGCTCCGTCTGGTGCTGGACATGAGCTACAATGCCACTGCACCCAAGCTGCGCAAAAAGAAAGCTTGACCGCAGCAAAATAAGGGCGGGCGCTGCAATTGCTGCCCGCTCTCATTCGTATTCAGAGTAAAGGGACTGCATTTTGCAAAAGGAGGAAGCTATGGCTATTTTTGAAAAGACCATCCGCAACCAGAACTTCGATACCCTGCTCCGCAAGCTGGAACACGCCATCCCGGACAGCAGCTGGTCGGCAGAGCTGGAAGCCGGCAGCGATTTCAAGGAGGGCAGCGCCCGGTGCAGCGTGCGGGTGTTTGAGCGGTACAGTATGGTGGGTGGCAACCGCCTTAGCCTGACGCTGACCCTGTTCCAGAACGGGGACGAGCCCATCCGGCTGTCGGCCATTACAACGGGCGGCAGTCAGGCGGTGTTCTTTAAAATGAACACCCTTGGCGAGGACGCGTTTCTGGAGGATGTAAAGCAGCTGCTGGAAGAAATTTTGGAGGGCTAAAATGTTTTATAGTGGGTTTGACGCGCTGTTCAGCATCCTGTTTCCGTTGGTATTTCTGGTGGTGCTGGGCATGATCCTGTTTACCGTGGTGAGCAACCTGCGCACATGGGGCAAAAATAATGCGTCCCCGCGCCTTACCGTCCCGGCTACTGTGGTGGCCAAGCGGACGAACGTTTCCCGCCATCATACCGCCAATGCAGGGGACATGACCGGCGCCCACGGCTACACCAGCACGAGCGCTACCACCTATTATGTGACCTTTCAGGTGGAAAGCGGCGACCGCATGGAGCTGCGGCTGAGCGGCACGGAATACGGCCAGCTGGCAGAAGGCGACACCGGAAAGCTGAGCTTTCAGGGTACGCGCTATCTGGGGTTTGAACGAAATTAAACACGCTTCTGCGCAGCATTTTTGAAGAAATCGCAGAAGCTGTGACAAAAGTATTATACTTTTATGAATTTTAGCACTCTACGCTTGACAGTGCTAAATAATTATGCTATAACAGTGGCGTGCTCAGGAGGAAGGGCAAAAGGAGAGCCGCAAGGTTCCCCGGAAAGCCTTTCCGAATGGACGCTTCAAAGTTTTTGCCCCGACCCGAACGCCGGGATTGGAGGTATGTTTTATGTTTATGCCGACTGTTTTTCATGAGAACCTGTTCGATGATCTCTTTGATCCGTTCTGGAACGAGGGTGCACTGGAGCGTGCGATGAACCGCGAAGCCCGCGACACCTTTGGTAAGCGCGGTGCAAACATGATGAAGACCGATGTCAAGCAGACGGACAACGGCTACGAAGTGGACGTTGATCTGCCGGGCTGCAAGAAGGAAGACGTTCAGATGGATCTGAGCGACGGCTATCTGACCATTCAGGCAGTGCGCAGCCACTCTAATGACGAAAAGGACAACAAGGGTCGCTACGTGCGGCGCGAGACCTTCTCCGGCAGCTGCGCCCGCAGCTTCTATGTGGGCGAAGTGAAGAAGGAGGACATCCACGCAAAGTTCGAGGATGGTGTCCTGCATATCCAGCTGCCCGCTCCTCAGCAGACAAAGGCTCTGCCTGAGAATCCGAATCTGATCGAGATCGAGTAAATGCCGACCGTGTGCGCCAAGGCATAACGTATATAGGATGCCCCCGGAGAGCTGCAATAAGCCCTCCGGGGGCATTTTTTGTGTTCAGGCTTTCGACGACGGAGAGGGGAGAAAGTACCTGTTTTTGCCAGAAAACTTTATTTTTCCACCGTTTCGTGGTATCCTTATAAGGCGCACGCAATACAGGCCTGCGGCTGCACTGGCAGCGGCTGCGGACTGCGTGCGGCAAAAAAAGAACGTATAGAAGAGAAAAGGGGGATAAAAGTCATGGGCGAATTTGCCTTTCAGACTTTACGGGAAAGTATCACCTCTGCCATCAGGAGCAAGATCCTTACCGGGGAATTACAGCCGGGCGTAAAGCTGGCCGAGCAGAAACTGGCCGAGGAGTTTGGCTCCAGCCGGGCACCCATCCGGGAGGCGCTGCGGCAGCTGGAACAGGAGGGCATGGTTGAATATTCGCGCAATGTGGGCTGCTCGGTGCGCCGGGTAAAGCCGGAGGACGCCTACGAGATCTATCTGCTGCGGGCAAATCTGGAAATGACGGCGCTGCGCTATTTTGATTGCAAATTCCCGGAGGAGGATCTGCGCACCCTGCGCGGCATCTTAGAGGAGATGCGCAATGTCCGGCCGGGGGATCTTTCGCAGATCGTGGAGAACGACAACCGCTTCCATGCGGTCATCGTGCAGCGGGCAGGGCTGCCCAGACTGCTGAAATTCTGGGACGACCTGAACTACGGCAACCTGCTTGTTGGGGCAAATAGCGGCTCCAACCACGAGACGCTGGCACAGCGGCAGAACGGCATTCACACCAAGCTGTACGAGGCGCTGGCAAGCGGCGACACCGAGGTTGCCTGCCGCGCCGTCTACGCCCACTACATGGAGCCTATGGAGCGGATGCGCAGCGCAAACAGCGCCGTACAGGCAGCGGACGAAGCAGCAAAATAATGGGAATTTGGCTGACCGTCTAAATTTTGACCAATCATTTTATGGAAATTGCAGATTGTCTACAATCTGCAATTATGCTATACTATCAAAGTGATCGGTCGAGTACTGCTGTATTTTAGTAAAATTGCAAAGTATATGCGGAACCTTGGCCTTCTTACAGGAACTTCCGCCCTGTGTGGAAAAGAAAGAGAGGAATTGTCCGCATGTCTAACAAAGAAAAAGCCACAAAGATCTCGTGGCTTACCCTTGCCTTCATGGCCTTTTCTACGGTCTGGGGCTTCGGCAACATTACCAACGGCTTTGTGTACTTTAACGGTCCGCAGGTCATCTTCAGCTGGATCTTCATGTTTGTCCTGTACTTCATCCCCTATGCGCTGATGGTGGGTGAGCTGGGCTCTGCCTTTAAAAACGAGGGCGGCGGCGTCAGCTCCTGGCTGCACCAGACCACCAACGCAAAGCTGGCCTACTACGCCGGTTGGACCTACTGGGCATGCCACATCACCTACATTGCCAGCAAGGGCAGCGGCTTTCTGAAGGCGCTGAGCTGGGCCATTTTCCGCAACGCGGAGACCTACGATTCCTTCCCCACCCGCTACATCCAGCTGGCTACCTTCTGCATCCTGCTGCTGGGCTGCTACATTGCAAGTCTGGGTCTGAACCCCCTGAAAAAGCTGCTGACTGCCGCAGGCACCTGCACCTTCATCATGTCCCTGCTGTACATCGTGATGATGTTCGCTGCCCCGGCCATTAACCCCACGGCAGAGTACGTCCACGCCAACCTGAGTTTTAGCAGCCTGATCCCCAACTTCAACGTCACCTACTTCACGTCTCTGTCCATTCTGGTGTTCGCTGTGGGCGGCTGCGAGAAGATCTCTCCCTACGTCAATAAGGTCGAGAACCCCAGCAAGGGCTTCCCCCGCGGCATGATCGCGCTGGCTGTCATGGTGGTCACCTGCGCCATTCTGGGCACGCTGGCCATGAGCCGTATGTTCGACCCCGCCGTCATCAACGCCAGCGCAGAGAGCTTCAACGCCTATGTCGCCAACAGTTCCTACTGGGCTTTCCAGAAGCTGGGTCAGTACTACCATGTGGGCGATCTGTTCATGATCATCTACGCCCTGTGCAACGTCATCAGCCAGCTCGCCGTGCTGATCTTGAGCATCGACGCACCGCTGCGTATGCTGCTGGATAACGAGCACACCAAGCAGTTCATCCCGAAGGCGCTGCACAAGGTCAACGCCCACGGCGTGCACAGCAACGGCATCAAGATGGTGGCTGTGCTGTCCGGCTCCATTATTCTGGCACAGTCCTTCGTGCCCGGTGCTGCTGCCGTTCTGCGCCAGCTGACCAAGCTGAACTCTGTGTGCATGCCCATGCGCTACCTGTGGGTGTTTGCCGCCTACATCGCCCTGCGCAACGCCTACGATACCATCCCTGCCGAGTACCGCTTTGTCAAGAATCAGGCCGTGGCCAAGTTCTTCGGCGGCTGGTGCTTTGCCGTTACCGCTGTGTGCTGCGTGCTGGGTATGTATGATAAGGATCCCTTCACCTTTGCACTGAACGTCATTACCCCCGTGGTGCTGACCGTGCTGGGATTCATTCTGCCCGCCCTTGCAAAGCGCGAGCAGACCGCTGCCAAAAAGTAACCTGAATATGCTTAAAAAGGGCCGGTCAGCATTGACCGGCTCTTTTCAGATACACCCAAGGAGGTTTATTTTTATGATCGCATCCGAAGTCCGTGAAATGCTGTCCTTCATCGACGGCAACCCCACCGCATACCACACCACCGCCGCTGTGCGGGATATCCTGCTGAAGGCAGGCTTTGCCGAGCTGCTGGAAAGCCGCAAGTGGGCGCTGGAACCCGGCAAGGACTATTTTGTCTGCCGCAACGGTTCCAGCATCATTGCCTTCCGCATGGGCGACCAGCTGGAAAATTACAGCTTCAACGTTGCCGCCGCCCATACCGATTCTCCCTGCTTCCGCATCAAGGAGAACGCCGAGATCCACATGGGGCAGAACTACACCAAGCTGAATACCGAGGGCTACGGCGGCATGATCTGCGCCACATGGATGGATCGTCCGCTGTCTGTGGCGGGCCGTGTGCTGGTGCAGGAGAACGGCGCTATCGTATCCCGTCTGGTGGCACTGGACCGCGACCTGCTGATGATCCCCAGCGTTGCCATCCACATGAACCGCGAGGTCAACGATAAGGCTTCCTTCAATAAACAGGTGGATATGCTGCCCGTGCTGGGCGGCGCCTGCGAGGAGGGCGCGCTGAAAAAACTGATCGCAGAGGAGCTGAAGGTGTCCGAAGAGCAGATCCTTGGCAGCGATTTGTTCCTCTATGTGCGGGAAAAGGCCACCGTCTGGGGCTGCAACGAGGAGTTCATCTCCTGCGGCCGTCTGGACGACCAGCAGTGCGTCTACGGCATCCTGAAAGGTCTGCTGACTGCAAAGAACGCCCGCTCCATCGGCGTGGCAGCCTTCTTTGATAACGAGGAGGTCGGCTCCGGCACCAAGCAGGGCGCAGCTTCCACCTTCCTGTACGATGTGCTGCACCGCATTGCCCAGAGCCTTGGCGGCAACGATGAGGACTTCCACCGTGCGGTGGCTTCCAGCTTTATGGTCAGCGCCGACAACGCCCACGCCGTGCACCCCAACCACCCGGAGCACACCGATGTGAACAACTGCACCTACATGAACAAGGGCGTGGTCATCAAGACCCACGCAGGTCAGAAGTACACCAGCGATGGTATGAGCGTTGCCGCCGCCCGGGAGCTGGCTGCCCGCGCCGGTGTGCCGCTGCAATACTTTGCAAACCGCTCCGATAAGGTGGGCGGCAGCACGCTGGGCAATCTGGCCATGGCACAGGTGTCCATGAACTGCGTGGACATCGGCCTGCCGCAGCTGGCGATGCACTCCTGCTACGAGACCGCCGGCGCAGAGGATACCCTCTCGCTCATCAAACTGATGCAGGAGCTGTACAGCAGCCACTTTGAAGAGACTGCTTTCGGCACCCTTTCCATCAGCAAGTAAACGGATAAAAGCATAAAAAGGACTGCTGTGCGTTGCTATGCACGGCAGTCCTTTTTGTGTAAAAGTTGATTTTCCGTGGCCGGTTAAGCCCGGATATAGAAATCCGACGGTAGTTATGGTAAAATAAGGCATCCGGGAGCGCCGGGCGCTCCGCTGCAACATGAAAAATGGAGGTTTTCTATGAAAAAGACCTATCGCTCGCTCTTTTGTCTGCTTGCGGTGCTGCTGCTCAGCGTCAGCGTGCTGCCCTCTGCTTCGGCGCTGTTTTCCAAGAAGCTCTACTATTATGGTGTAGTAGAGGGTGTCAGCCGCACCGTGGAAGGCAAGGTGGAGTCCATTCTGGTGACTGCGGAAGAGCAGGAGACCTATCAGATGATCGTTACCGACAGCACCGTCTGGCAGGACCATGACGAAAAGACCACCTCCGACCCCGCTACCCTTGCGGTAGGCGAGCAAATCTGTGTGGTGCACGACCCGGCTGTGATGATGTCGCTGCCGCCGCAGTCGGTGGCGTATACCGTCATCCGCAACTTCCCCGCAGGCACGGATCTGGAACAGGAAGCCCGCGATGCCGCCTGCCCGGTGAAGAAGTTCTTTGCCGACACCCGCAAAGCCATTTCGGACTGGTTCTACCAGACCATGCCCATCTGAGGGGAATGCTCCTTCTATAACGCAAAAAACTGCTGCCCCGTACCGGATGCAAGAATATCCGGGCAAAGGGGCAGCAGATTTTTTATGCAAGGTCATGCGGTGGTTTGCGGCAAAAACGCTGCAGACCGCTATTTATTTTCGGGGGGGGGTAACGCGGAAGCGCTTTACCACCTGTTCCAGTGCGCTGATGTCTACAGGCTTGGACAGATGTTCGTCCATGCCGGCTTCCTTGCTCTTTTGCATATCCTCAAGGAAGGCGTTGGCGGTCATGGCAAGGATGGGGATGGTGCGTCCCAGCGGGTTTTCGCCGCTGCGGATGCGGCGGGTGGCTTCCAAGCCGTCCATCACCGGCATCTGCACGTCCATCAAAATCATATCATAGTCGCCGGGCTTCACGCTGGCAAAGGCATCCACGATCTCCTGACCGTTGGGGCAGATGGTGCAGCTTGCGCCTTTTGTTTCCAGCAGCATTTGCAGAATCTCGGCGTTGATGGCGTTATCCTCGGCACAGAGGAACTTCATGCCGGACAGGGGAGAAGTGGTCTCTTCTTCCTCCGGGAGCGCCTGCGCCTTTTGCACCGTGTCCGCTTCGGTGTCAATGGGGAATTCCAGCACCACCTCAAAGCGGGTGCCCTTACCGGTGGCACTCTCTACGCTGATGGAGCCGCCCATCAGGTCTATGACGCTTTTGGTAATCGCCATACCCAGACCCGTGCCCTGCACCTTGTTGGTGCCGGAGCGCTCCTCCCGGGTAAAGGGGTCGAAAAGGGTCTTTTGGTAGTCCGCGCTCATGCCGATGCCGTCATCCTGCACCACAAAGCGGTACCGGGCGTAGTGCTCGTTCCGGGGCAGCTCTTCCACCTCCAAACGGATGTGCCCGCCGGTGGGCGTATACTTGACCGCATTGGAGAGGATGTTCATCAGCACCTGATTCAGACGGTTGGGGTCGGCCAGCACGTTTTCGTGCTGCAGATTGGTGCTTACCGTAAAGGTCTGACTGCGCTGGCCTGCCTGCTGCCGGATGATGCTGTCCAGCTGACTGATCTGCTGGGGCAGGTTCATTTTTTCCACATGCAGGGTGGTCTTGCCGCTCTCGATGCGGCTCATATCCAGAATATTGTTGATGATGCCCAGCAGCAGCTGACCGGAGCTTTCCAGCTTGCCCAGATGCTCGGCAAGCTTTTCCGGCTCGTGCAGCTCGTTTTTCATCAGGGTGGTAATGCCGATAATGGCGTTCATGGGGGTGCGGATATCGTGGCTCATGTTGGAGAGGAAGTCTGTCTTGGCTTTGCTGGCACGCTCGGCGGACTGTAACGCCTCTGCGGCAGCATCCTGCGCCCGCCGCATCTCGTCGTTGGCCTGCGTCAGCTGGATGTTATACTGCTCCAGACGGAGGTTCGTCTCTTTTTCGGCCCGCAGCTCCCGCTGCTGCTTTTCCCGCAGGAGGAACAAGCCAGCAATGACTGCCATGATCGAAAACACCGTTGCAAAGCCTACAATAACGGCCATGACGATATTGACCAGCTTCTGCGTATTCACGGCCACATATTCTGCTGGAACAAGGAACGCCAGCGTCCACTGGGCGTTTTCCATCTGCTTCAGGGCGTAGTAATACTCAGTTCCGTCCAGCACAGCGTTGGAATAACAGGAGCCTGTGCGGGCAAGCCGCTCCTTTGCTACTGCAAAGGAAGAACCGTGCAGATAGGACATCTGGGAGAGCACGGTGTATACGTTGTGCCCCTTCAACAGCTCGGTATCATTGGCGTTGAACAGCTTGAAACCGTTGTTGTCCAGTACATAGACGCTGTTGTTATTTTCGTAGGCGTCGCAGCGGAAATAATCGTTCAGTTGGGTCATACTCTGGGCGATGCCAAAGTAGCGCAGGGTGATCTCTTTCTCTCCGCTTTGCAGTGTGATGGGGGTGGAGAGCTGTTCCAGAAACACCATCCGGGAGTCGTCCACGGTCAGCGAATTGGAAACATAGCTGACCCGCTGCGGCGCGTTTTCCAGATAGTTCATTTCCCGCAGCAGACCCGTGCGGCCATACTCGGTATAATAACGCCCGGCAGCATCCACGGCAATCAGTTCGATCTGTTTTTCATGGTAATTGGAAAGCTCCGACAGCTTTTTCAGATAGCGGTAGAGATCGGTATCAGTCTCCAGCGGGGTGTTGTACAAATAATTACACTGCACATCCACCTCGTCCCAGTGGTTGTCGATCACATCCTCCAGACTGTGGAACATCTGGTGGGTGACCTCTTCCATCTGGCTCAGACGCTCGTGGTAGACAAGGTTTTGGATGTAGGTCTGGCTCATGACAAAAAGGGTCAGGATCAACACGATGCTGACAAAGCCGAAGCCCACAAACAGCTTTTTATAGATTTTGTTGTTCACATCCAGTATCTCCTGTCCGTTTTATTCAACTCCATGCGGTGTCTGCCCGGCTGATGGTGGTGTAAGCACCAAAGAAGGTTTTTGCGGCATCCATGCCCACCACGCCGCTGTCTGTCACCGTTGCTTCGGCAGCCAGCCGGTCGCTCACACCGCAGATGGCAACCTGATAGGTCTTGCCCGCCTCCGGCTGCACCGGGCTTACCAGCACATAGGGGTAGCCCTTGCCGTTGCCGTAGGCATCGTAGCCAGAAGCCAGCAGTTCGCTGATCTGCTGGCCGGTCAGGGAAACGGTCTGGATGGTGCGGTTCCAGCCGGTGGGCAGGATGACCGAAAGGTCGTAATCCGTAATGCCCTTGGCGTACAGCTTGGCGGCTACGCCGTGGTGGTTCTGCTCGGTGGGGTTGCCGGGGATCCATGTGCTCAGCGAGACCAGCGCAAGGTCGCTGCCGGTAGCCTGTGCAAAGCAGCGGCCTACCAGCATGGCGCAGTCCTGCTGCGAAAGCTCCTCCGTAACGGTAGTGATGACATCCGGGGTGTTGTTCACCACACTGTCCTGATCCTCGTCCAGCTGACGGATGACATCCTCCATGGTGGCGTTGCCCTTCATGAAGTCCAGCATTTTAAGGCCGGTGGTCACGAAGGTGTTTTCCCAGCCGGAATAGATAAAGGGCGCGGTGTTGCCTGCGTTCAGGGTATCGGCAATGTCGGCATAGTAGGTGCCGTCTGCCTTTGCACCCTTGAAGGGCAACAGGCTGCTTTTCAGCGCCGTTGCGGGCTGCAGAGCGCTGGTGCCTGCAACGGTGGAAAGCACACGCATCACCTTGAGCGCATCTTCCAGCTTTTGGGGGTTCTGTTTCAGCTTTTTATTCAGACCGTAGAAGCGGTTCACATTCAGCACAAAAACGTTCTGGGTGCCGTCCTCCGAGAGAAACGGCATCAGCCCAAATTTATCGGCGTTGCCGCCTGCCTCCACAATGCCGTTGGTGTTTCCGATCAAAAACAGGGTATTCCCCTCGGCCATCCTCTGCAGGGTCACATTGTCGTCAAGAGCATCGCCGGAGTCGTTCAGCATCCCGATGTCCTTCCACTTTTTGACATACGCCATTGCCTGCATCATGCCGGGGGTGTTGCTGACGTTTGCCTTGCCGGAAAGATAATCCTTCTGCCACAGTCTGCCGTCCAGCGTGCCAAGGAAATCGGCATCTGCAATGTTGCACAGATACTGGAAACCGTAGCCCGGATACTGGATCTGCGGCAGGCAGAGATCGACCCCGGCTTCCTTGGCTTTTGCAGCCAGCACTTCCAGCTCAGCGAAAGAATTGGGCAGCTCCCAGCCGTGTTCCCGCAGCAGGGTCTTGTTGTAGGTGATGCCGTAGCAGTTGTAAACCGAGGGCAGCAGATAGATGGCACCGTTATCGAACACATCCTGCAAGCGGGACTCCACATAGTTATCCGTAAAATCGTAGCCGGAAAGGTCCAGCAGTTTGTCGGAGACCAGATCGATCTGGGGGTCGTAGTAGGTCAAGGTGCAGACGTCCGGCAGGTCGCCTGCCGCAAACATATTCTGCAAACAGGTGGTGGTGTTATCGCCGCTGTATGGCACGACCTCGATGTTCACTTCCGGGTAAACGCTGTGCACCTGCTCAATAAAGGCTTCTATCTCCTTATAAGGTGCCATAAAGGTGACGGCTTCGTGCGCATCTGCTGTTTTGCTTTCAGCCTTGCCGCCGCCGCAGGCGGTCAGCGCTGCCGTGGCAGCTGCAACGCTGCAAGCCTGCAAAAAGGAGCGGCGGGAGATCTTTTTTATCATATAAATATACTTTCCTCACATTTTCGGAAGGCAGTACTGCGCAAGTGCAGGAGCGCAGTGCTACCTTAGCGATTCTTACACACCCCACAGGAACCCCTACGCTCGCGGCCTGTCCGCACGGGGCATACGCCGATTTTCCCATAAAATAACAATCATATTGTATCATTGTAACAAAAGTGTTTCAAGCTGTTTTTTGAAGGATTTTGCATGGAAAAGGGCGAACAACCGCGTGCTTTGCAGCTGCACGGCATAAAAATACCCCTGACACCGGGGAAGGATATCAGGGGGTATGGTATTCCGGGCACGCTGTTTTATTGCAGGGGCTCTTTTGCGCGCAGACGCCGAAAGGTGTCCTCTTTTACAAGCTCGATGACCACCGCTGTCAGGGGGATAAAGAAGATAATGCCGATGATGCCAAAAAGCTTTCCGCCGATCATGGCGGCAATAAGGGTGTACAGCGGCGAAAGCCCCACGGATTTGCCCACCACACGGGGATAAATGAACTGGTTTTCAACAAACTGCACGGCAAGGTACACGATCAGGCAGCGCACCGCCAGCACAGGGTCTACCAACAGCACAAGGAACACACTGACCACGCAGGAGATCAGTGCACCCACATAGGGGATGATGGCGCAGATGGCGGTGAGCACGCCCACCAGACTGCCGTAGGGGATCTTGAAAACGGAAAATGCAAGAGCCATCAGAACGCCAAGGATCACTGCCTCGCTGCATTGTCCCGTTAAAAAGTTTGCAAAGGACTGCCGGAACAGCCGGCAGAACTTCAGCACCCCGGCGGCGTGGGCGGGCTTCAGGTAGGCGCACACCAGCGTGCGGGCTTGGTGGCCGAGGCTCTCCGTACTAAGGGACATATAGACGGAGATGATCAGCGCAAACGAGGCGGTGATCGCGATATTCACCGTGGCAGAGACAGCCCCTACCGCATTGACCAGCACCGTGTCGATGCTTGCGGTGACCTTGTGCAGCAGCTGCTCCCAGTTGATGCCCTCCAGCCAGTTCATCAGCCAGCCCATGTCAGCATCCTGTGCGTTGAGATAGGCAGTCCAGCGGGGAATATTGGCCTCGATCTGCACATACAGGCTGTGGAAGGACTGCACCAGCTCCGGAATCAGCAAAGTCAGCGCCAATACCAGCACCAGCACAACGCCCAGCAGGGTGATGAAAAAGCTGAGAAGGTGGATGGCTTTCGCCGAGGGCTGCTTTTTGGCCTTGCCGAACAGGCGGTTCAGCCGCTTTTCCAGACCGGTCATGGGCACGTTGATAAAAAGCGCCAGAATGCCGCCCGCCAGAATGGGCAGTACCAGATCTATCAGCTTTGCGGCAAAGGCCAGAACGTCAGAAAGCCGCAGCAGCGCTACAAAAAGCGTTACCCCTACCACGGTAACGAGCAGAGATTGTTTTGTTTTTGGTTCCATGAAAAAGTTCCTTTCCCGGAAGATTGTGGCAGCAGGCAGCAAAAAGACCGCCCGCCGGCTCTTTTTGGTATTGTAATCGGAAGAAAAGGGCTTGTCAAGACGAGAGAAAGGGAAAGAGGACGTTATAAAAGCAGTTTGCGAGAATGCAAGCGGGAGCTTTTCAGTAGGGAAAAAGCGTGGTATACTTGGCCAGAGCAAATTTAAAAAAATTGAGAGAAACACAGCTTGAAAGGAAATAGATCATGTCGAAAGATGAATATCTGATTACAGATGCGCCGCTGAAAGCGCTGACGGTTTTTGCAATGCCAATGATCCTTGGCAGCTTTTTTCAGCAGGTCTATAACATGGCAGATTCCATCATAGTCGGTCAGTTTGTCGGCTCCTCGGCACTGGCGGCTGTCGGTGCCTGTGCTGCGCTGACCAATGTTTTTATTTGCGTGGCGCTGGGTGCCGGTGTGGGTGCCGGTGTGCTGGTAAGCCGCTATTTTGGCGCTAAAAACTATGGCAAAATGAAAACCATCGTGTCAACGTCCCTGCTCAGCTTTCTGGTTTTGAGCGTTGTCCTTGGCGTTTTTGGCTTTAGCTTTTCCCGTGCTATGATGAGCGGCTTACAGACCCCCGCCGACATTCTGGAGGATGCGGTGCTGTATCTGCGGGTCTATTTTGTGGGCTTCCCGTTTTTGTTCATGTACAACATTCTTTCCACCATGTTTACCTCCATTGGGGAGTCTAGGATCCCGCTGGGTCTGCTGATCTTTTCCTCCATCCTGAATATTTTTATGGATCTCTGGATGGTGGCGGGGCTTGGCTTGGGCGTGTTTGGCGCAGCCCTTGCCACGTTGATCGCACAGGGCATTTCTGCGGTGTTTTCGTTTTTGATCTTCCTGCACCGGATGCGGCAGTATAAAAGCCCCTTTAATAAGTTCGATCAGCAGGAGCTGTATTCTATGCTCCGCATTGCGGTGCCGTCGGTCTTGCAGCAGTCCACCGTGTCCATCGGCATGATGATCGTGCAGGCGGTGGTAAACCCCTTTGGCACACAGGCGCTTGCCGGATATGCAGCAACGATGCGGGTAGAAAATGTTTTCTCGCTGATCTTTGTCTCCATCGGCAATGCGGTCTCGCCCTATATCTCCCAGAATTTTGGTGCAAAGAAGATCGACCGCCTCAAAAAAGGCTACCACGCTGCACTGGTGCTGGACCTGTGTTTTGCGGTCATTGCCTTTGCGGTCATTGAAACCCTGCACACCCAGATCTCCTCGCTGTTTCTGGGCAAGGACGGAACGGCGCTGGCCTATCAGGTGTCCGGTGATTATATGCGGTGGCTGGGTTACTTCTTCATCTTCATGGGCATCAAGATGGCGACCGATGGCGTGCTGCGCGGGCTTGGCATCATGCGCCCGTTCCTCATTGCCAACATGGTAAACCTTGCCATCCGCCTGTCCGTTGCCCTGATCTGTGCACCGCGCTTTGGTATTGCCTTTGTCTGGCTTGCCGTCCCGGCAGGGTGGCTGGCAAACTTTCTGGTCTCCTATGCGGCGCTCAGAAGATCGTGGCCGACGGAAAATGCAGCGGCACCTCAATGATTTTGTGCAGCGCGAACGGGTGGTGGCCTGCTGGGAAAAGTTCAAGGGGCTTTTCCGTCTGGTGGAGCATTCCTGATGGACACCGCACTGCGGCGTAAAAAATAGCAAAGGGCTGCTGCACAGTGAGATAGCTGTGCGGCAGCCTCTTTTTCTATATGCGCCCCGGTCTGTTACAGCGGTTTACTTTTGGCAGGAGAAATGTTATGATACACCTTAGAAAAAAGCAAGGAGGAGCTACGATGGGCATTGCAGGGAACGAATGGGGTTTTCAGGTGGGCACGTTGCCCAAAGGTGCGCGGGATAAGATCAGCGATGTGCCGGGGGTGACGGTAGGGCACTGCACCTTGGCAGACGGCGTGGTGCAGACGGGCGTAACGGCGCTGCTGCCCCACCAAGGGGACGTGTTCCACGAAAAGGTGCTGGCGGCCAGCTATGTCATCAACGGCTTTGGCAAGACCACCGGCCTTGTGCAGATCGACGAGCTGGGCACGCTGGAAACGCCCATCCTGTTTACCAACACCCTCAGCGTGGGCACGGCACAGACCGCGCTGGTAAAGTATATGCTGGAGAAAAACCCCGACATCTGCGAGACCACCGGCAGCGTGAACCCGGTGGTCTGCGAGTGCAACGACTGCGGCCTGAACGACATCCGGGGGCTTCATGTGACCGAGCAGCACGTTTTTGCCGCGCTGGCAGATTGCAAGGCAGATTTTGCCGAGGGTGCCGTAGGTGCCGGGCGGGGGATGCGCTGCCACGGGCTGAAAGGCGGCATCGGCTCCGCCTCACGGGTGGTGGAACTGGACGGAAAACCCTACACCATGGGTGCGCTGGTGCTCTCCAATCACGCGCTGTTCGATGACCTCATCGTGGCGGGCACGCCCATCCACACCCTGCTGAATAACAGCATCCCGCCCCATGAGGATAAAGGCTCCATCATCACGGTGCTGGCCACGGATATCCCCCTGAGCGAGCGGCAGCTGCGGCGGCTGTGCCGCCGGGCGCTGGTGGGGCTTTCCCGCACAGGTTCCTACTGCGGCAACGGCAGCGGCGAGATCGTCATCGCCTTCACCACCGCCAACCGGGTGCCGCACTATTCGGAGAAAGCCCTGCTGCCCATGACCCTGCTCCACGATGATGCAATCAACCCTTTGTTCCGGGCGGTGGCAGAGTGCGTGGAGGAAAGCGTTCTCAGCAGCCTGCTCCACGCCGAGACGGTTACCGGCAACCATGGCCAAACCTTCCACAGCCTGACAGAACTTCTGAAAAACCGCGCCTGAGGCGCTGCAATACAGAAAAAAGCCCTGCATCCGGTGCAGGGCTTTTGCTTTACTTAATAGCGGCGGTGGATCTTTTTGGTAGGCTTGCGGCGGTTCCAGTTGGAGCACAGCAGCCACAGCCCATAGATCAGGGCGGCGATCAGGCTGAGCACCAGCACCACCTTCAGGTACAGGCTGGTCAGGAACTCCTTCACCTTGTCCACCCCGAACAGCAGCGGGTTGCGGGCTACGTCCTGCCCGGCGATCAGATCCACCACGCCGATGGTCTCGCCCGCCAGCTTCAGCTCCACCGTGCCCACCACGTCGCCCTGCTGGATGGGGGCGCAGACGTAGTCTGGCAGGTGGAAGTATTTCTGGGTGACAGTGCCGTCGCTGGTGGAGGGCAGCAGGGTCATCATGCTGTCGTTGGGGTACAGCTGCAAGGTGTCGGTGTCGGAGGAATATCGGACCGGGATCTCCGCAATGGTCAAATCAGTGTCCAGCGCAGCCTGAATGGAAAAGCTGTCGAATACCCAGTCCATCAGTTTGACCGTCTCGAACAGGGCAGGGCGGCGGTTGGCGTAGCCGAAGGTATCGCAGCTGTCGGGGCTGTCCATCACGCAGAAGATATAGGTGGCACCGTCCTTGTTGCCCCACGAAACATAGCTCTGGGTGCCGGTATCGTTTTTAAAGGCGGTCACGCTGCACATACCGCCCTGCATGGCGCTGCGGTAGTAGCTGCCGCCGCTGGCTTTGCTCAGCGCGGCATTCTGGCTGACCAGCACCGAGGAAGAGCGGTGCTTCTCCTTGGCGGGCATGGTAAAGCTGGGCGCGCCGGACACCTCCACAAAGGCGTCAAAGCTCATCAGGTAGCGCAGGATCAGGTACATATCCACCGCGCAGGTGGTGTTGCCGCTGTCGATGCCGCAGGCGTCCGTCCAGCTGCTGGCGGTGGTGCCGATGCGCTGGGACAGGGTGTTCATCTGCGCCACCCAGCCGTCCAGATCGCCGCCGGCAAGGGTGTACGCCACACCCATGGCTGCCTCGTTGGCATTGCGGGTAAGCATGGCGTACATGGCTTCCCGGTAGGTGAAAGTCTCGTTGGAGCGCATATCTGCGTTGTTGGTGTTATAAACATAGTCCGAGATGGCAAAGGGCATCTGGAAGGTGCTGTCCAGCTGGTCGGCGTAGTTGGTCAGCAGCACGGCAAGGGTCATATATTTGGTCAGACCGCCGGCAGACACCTGCTTTGTGCTGTCCTTATCATAGACGATGATGTTGGTATCCGTGTTCACGATATAGGCGCTTGCAGCCTGCACCTGATACACCGGGCTGGGGTCGAACATGGCCCCGGCGGGCAGCACAAGGCAGCTGAGCAGAAATACAAATGAAAGAACCAGTGCAAAAATACGTTTCATGTGGACAATTCCTTTAAAAAGCGATAAAATATACTAGATACGGCTGCGCTGTGCGGCGCACCGGAAAATCAATTTTGCAGCAAGTGTGCTGTGTTCTATAATAATAACAGGTTTGCCGGGGCGTTACAAGAGCCTTGCGGTGTTTTACACCGTTCTTTCGCTCCGGCAGGGAGGGCAGGAATGGTATATCTTACAGGGGATACCCACGGCGATATCCAGCGCTTCAAGCAGGGCAAGCTGCGCTGGCTGGGCAAAAAGGACACCGTGGTGGTGCTGGGGGATTTCGGCTTTGTGTGGGACGGCAGCGCCGCAGAGCGCAAGCGGCTGGACTGGCTGCGCAAGCGCCCCTACACGATTCTGTTTCTGGACGGCAGCCACGAAAACTACGACCTGCTGGCGCAGTACCCGGAGACCGAGCTGTTCGGCGGCAGGGTACAGAGCCTTGGCGGCAACGTGTACCATGTGTGCCGGGGCAGTGTGCTGGAGCTGGAGGGCAAGAGCTATCTCTGCTTCGGCGGCGCGGAAAGTCAGGATAAGGACGACCGGGAGCCGGGCGTGAACTGGTGGAAGCAGGAGATGCCCAGTGACGAGGAGTACGACACCTGCCGCCGCAACTTAGAGAAAGTAGACTACAAGGTAGATTATGTGCTGACCCACGATGCACCAAGCAGATTTTTGGATTTTACCGCCCTTGCCCTTGGCGAAAGCAACCGTCTGCACCTGTTTCTGGACGAGATCTTGCTCAAGCTGACCTACGAAAAATGGTTTTTCGGCTGCTACCACAAGGATGTGCAGCTTTCCACCAAGAGCCGGTGTGTGTTCTGTGACGTCATCCCCATGGGCGAGCGGCGCACCGGGCTGTTCCACCGATAGGAGGCAAAATGCAGGTCACAGTAAAACTTTCTGCCCGGGAGGGGGCGGCGCACATCAGCGGCATTCTGGCGGGCTTTACTCTGCTGGCAAAGCGCGGGGAGCTGACATTGCGGGTGCAGGACGTGCGGCAGGGCAATCCCCTTGCCCGGGAAGCGCTGCTGGAAACCGAGATCGACGGCCGCACGGTGGTGTTTGACCTGATGGACGGCTACTTCTACAACGACCCGGCGGCGGTGCTGGCGCTGTTCCAACGGGCAGATGTGGTGTTCAAACGTTCCTTTTCGGAGGAGAAGAACCGGCAGTTCCCGGGCGATATCTCCGCAAAGCTGCGGCTATTGGGACTGAACTATTACGTTACCTGTCCGGGCTCGCCGCTGGAAGCGGAGCGCAGCGCAAAGAGCCGCCTGAAGCAGTGGGCGCTTTCCACCCGCTGCTACCCGCAGGACTTTGAAGCCCGGCTGACCCGGGTGCGCAAAAAGCCGCGCATCCTCTTCCTCACCCGTCTGTGGGACCCGGAGGAGCCGGCGGTGCAGCAATACCCGGACTTACAGGCAGAGTGGCGGCAGGTGAACGCAGACCGCATCGAGCTGCTGCACCGGCTGCAAAGTGCCTTTCCGGCGCAGTTCACCGGCGGCGTGTCCGACAACGCCTGCGCCCGGCGGCTGTGCCCGGAACTGATCGTGCCGGATAAACTGACCGGCAAGCGCGCCTATCTGCACCGGATGCAGCACACGGAAATTTGTGTGGCATCTACCGGACTGCACGGCTCTACCGGCTGGAAGCTGGCCGAGTATGTGGCGGCGGGGCGCGCCATTGTCACCGAGCCGCTGCGGTATACCCTGCCGGGCGGCTTTGAAGAGGGCAAAAACTATAAAACATATACGTCCCCGGCAGAGTGCGAGGCGCAGCTGCGGCAGCTGCTGGCAGACCCGGCGGCGATCTTAGCCATGGCGCAGCACAATGCGGCGTACTATCAAGCGTGGCTGCGGCCGGAGCAGCAGGTGCGGCAGGCTTTGCGGCAGCTGGAAACAGGGGAAATGTAATGTGAGGGGGAAAACGGGGTATGGAAGAGCAGAAACGGCATAGCGGCTTTGAGACGATGCGCATTCTCAGTATGGTGATGATCGTTCTGATGCACGGCATCGGGCACGGCGGGCTGGGCAGTGCGGCACCGCAGGGGTCGGCAGCATTCTGGATCTACTGGCTGCTGTTTATTCTGGCGCGTGTATCCACAAACTGTTTTGTAATGCTTTCCGGCTATTATCTGTCGGAGCGCAAGGGGGCTGTCCGCGCCGGGCGGCTGTTTCGCATCGGGGCACAGGTGTGGTTTTACTCCATGCTCACTTTCTGCGTTGCAGTCAAGGCGGGTGCGGTGCCGCTTTCAGCCATTTCGCTGCTCCGGGCACTTTTACCCCTTACCTCCAACGGCTACTGGTTTGCCTCGGCCTATTTTCTGATGTACCTCTCGGTGCCGGTGCTGAATGCGGTGGTGCAGAGCCTTGACCGGCGGCAGTACAAAACGCTGCTGCTGGTGGCGCTGCTGCTGCAAAGCGTGTGGGGCACGCTGTTCTACTGGGCAACGGATGAAACCTTTGTGAATAACGGGTACAGCTTTATCTGGTTCTACACTCTGTATTTTATTGCGGCTTATTTCCGCAAATACCGGGTGACCGTGCCCAGCGGGCTGTGTTTGCTGGCATATCTGGCAGCTTCGGCGGCGGGGCTGTTCAACCGGATGCTGGCGCTGCGGGTGGAAAACGCCCTGCACCTGAACGGCTTTGCGAATACCGTCAACGGCTATCAGGCACTGGCTACGGTCATCGCCTCGGCAGCAATGTTTTTGCTGTTCCAGAATATCCATATCCGCTCGGACTACTGGCGGCGCTGGGTATTCCGGCTGGCACCGCTGTCTTTCGGGGTGTATCTGCTGCACGACAGCGATTTTACCCGGGCGCTGCTGTGGCAGCTGGTGGATCTGCCCCGGTTTGGCGGGGCGCTGCTGCCCTCGCTGGCTTACCTGACCGGTGCAGTGCTGCTGATCGCCGCTGCGGGCTACGCGGTGGATGCCGTGTATCAGCGGCTCTACCGCCTGCTGCACCTGCCCGCACTGGAAACAAAGCTGGATGCCCTGACCGCCCGCATCCTGCAAAGTGTTGTTGGGAGTAAAAAAGAATAATATCCTATCGTGGGTCAGAAACCGGAGCGCTTCTGACCCGCTTTTTTATGCGTGAAGTCGCAGTGGCAGATGCCGTTTGCCGTCACGGCCCCTCCTGTGAAAAAAGCGTATATCGCGGCCCGCAGGCCGCGATATACGCGAACTATAAAAATATTATTTCCGCTGAAGTTGCGCAAAGCAAAGCGGAGCGCACTTAAAATCGTCCTCAGTTCATCGGCCCGGCCTTGTCGAACATCTGCTGCACCTGCGCGGCCAGCAAAGCGTGTGCCGGGCTTTCCAGCAGCGGGTCGGCGGCAAGCAATGCAGCGGCCTCGCTCTGAGCAGCGTGCAGGGTGCGGGTGTCATTCATCAGGTCGGCGATCTGCAAGGTGGGCAGACCATGCTGGCGGCTGCCGAAAAAGTCGCCGGGGCCGCGGGTCTCCAGGTCGTACTGTGCCACGGCAAAGCCATCGGTGGTGGAGCACAGGAATTTCAGCCGCTTCTGCACGGCCTCGCTGGTATTGTCGCTGACAAGGAAGCACCAGCTCTCGGCAGCGCCGCGTCCCACCCGCCCGCGCAGCTGGTGCAGGGCGCTCAGACCGTAGCGCTCGGCGTTTTCGATCACCATCACGCTGGCGTTGGGCACGTCCACGCCCACCTCGATGACGGTGGTGGACACCAGTGCGTCCAGTCGCCCGGCCTTGAAATCTTCCATGACGGCAGCTTTTTCCTTGGGTTTCAGCTTGCCGTGCATCAGCCCCACCCGGCGGTCGGGCAGCAGCGTCTTGGCGATGTCCTCATAGTAGGTCTTGACGGCGTTCAGCCCGCCGTCCGGCACATCCTCAATGGCGGGGCAGACCAGATACACCTGCCGTCCCTTGTCGATTTCGCTGTCCAGAAAGCGGTACAGGTCCTGCCGCCGCTTGCCGGTGATGCACCGGGTCTTGACCGGGGTGCGCCCGGGGGGCAGCTCGTCCAGAATGGAGATGTCCAAGTCGCCGTAGATCAAAAGCCCCAGCGTGCGGGGGATAGGGGTAGCACTCATGACCAGCAGGTGCGGGTTCGCGGCCTTTTCGGCCAGTGCGCCGCGCTGACGCACCCCAAAGCGGTGCTGCTCGTCGATGACCGCCAGACCCAGCCGGGCAAACTCCACCCCTTCGCTCATCAGGGCGTGGGTGCCCACCACAAGGTCGGCTTCGTCATTGCGGATGGCAGCCAGCGTGGTGCGGCGGGCGGCGGCCTTCATGCCGCCGGTCAGCAGGGCCACCCGCATCCCGAAGGGGGCAAGCAGCCGGTTGAGCCCCTCGGCGTGCTGCGCGGCCAGAATTTCGGTAGGGGCCAGCAGCGCAGCCTGATATCCCGCCCGGATGCACGCCCAGATGGCGGCAGCAGCTACCAGCGTTTTGCCGCTGCCCACATCGCCCTGCAATAGGCGGTTCATGGCGGTATCGCCCGCCATATCGTTTAAAATCTCCTCCACTGCACGGCGCTGCGCCCCGGTGGGGGCAAAGGGCAGACTCTGCCAGAAAGGGGATGGATCGGCGCGGCGCATGGGTGCCCCGGTGACGGCTGCGCCCCGGCTGCGCATCCGCCCGATGCCCAATTGCAGCACCAGCAATTCCTCGTAAATGAGCCGCCGCCGCGCTGCTGCGGCCTGTTCCTCGGTGGCAGGGCAGTGGATGGCGCGTACCGCCTCGGCCTTGGGCAGCAGACGGTATTTTTGCAGCATCTCCGGCGGCAGCGGGTCGGGCAGCAGCTCCGCGTGGGGCAAAAGCTGCCGGATGCAGCGGGAGATGGCGCTGCTGGTAAGCCCCTCGGTCTGGGGGTAAACGGCCTCAAAGGGCGCGGCTTGGATCTGCTCAGCAGTGCGCACCTGCGGGTTGACCATCTGGCGGCGCAGCATCCCGCCGGTCACGATGCCCTGAAAATAGTATTCCTGCCCCAGCTGCAATTTCTGGGTGGCGTAGGGGTTGTTGAACCATGTGATCTCCAGACTGGCTACATCGTCCCCGGCGGTGATGCGCTCCATCCGCCGCCCACCCGGCAAAATGCGCCCGCCGGGCTTTGCAAACACCTCGGCCTTTACCACGCATTCAGTGTCGGCGGGAGCTTCCGCAATGGAATAGGGCTTGGAAAAGTCGATGTACCGCCGGGGGTAGTGGCACAGCAGGTCTGCCAGCGTCACGATGCCCAACTTCTCGAACCGCTCTGCGGTCTTTGGGCCGACCCCCTTCAGGTAGCGCACCGGGGTGTCCGGCGTTAAGGTAGTGCGGTTTTCGGTGGGCATGGCGTTTCAACTCCCTTCCAAGCGTAGTATAGCCATTGTAACACGGACGGGGAACAGATGCAAATATTTTGCCTTTGTGCGGCAGCTGTGGTACACTGGTAGCACAGAAAAAAGAGAGGGGAGATACTGTGGAGATCCGCAACGCAACTATGGATGATTTACAGGCCATTGCCGCCGTGGAGGCAGCCTGTTTTCCGGCAGCGGAGGCTGCCACAGCGGAAGAATTTGCCGGACGGCTGGCACACTATGCCGGTCATTTCTGGCTGCTGCTTGAGCAGGGGGAGCTGGTGGCCTTTGTGGATGGCTTTTGCACCGACACACCCGACCTGACAGATGAGATGTACGCGGACGCCGCCCTGCATGATGAAAACGGCGCATGGCAGATGATCTTTGGGGTGAACACCCTCCCGCGCTGCCGCTGCCGGGGCTATGCCGGACTGCTGCTGCAAAGAGCCATTGCAGATGCCCGCGCACAGGGGCGCAAGGGGCTGGTACTGACCTGCAAGGAGAAGCTTTTGCACTATTACGCAAAGTTTGGCTTTGTGAACGAGGGCGTTTCCGGCTCTACCCACGGCGGGGTGGTGTGGTATCAGATGCGGCTGCGGTTCTGAGGTAGCGTTACTTTTATTATAGCAATGCCGGAGCGTCTGCGGACGCTCCGGCATTGCATTTTCACGGGAGGAAGCTCCCCCGGCAGGGGACAGTGCAAAACAAAAAATCCCGGAAGCCGAAGCTTCCGGGATTCTTTTGGAGGTGACGACCAGATTTGAACTGGTGGATGAGGGTTTTGCAGACCCTTGCCTTACCACTTGGCCACGTCACCATATAAGGGAGTGATGAATACCACTCCAATGGAGCGGCCGACGAGGCTCGAACTCGCTACCTCCACCTTGGCAAGGTGGCGCTCTACCAGATGAGCTACGGCCGCATATTCGGTGCATTTGTCCCTGCACCCTCCCGAGCGATTCTTGCGAATTTCGGGGCCCCCGCGAAAGCTTGCGAAGCAAAGTTTTGTGGGGAAGAGGAGGAATTTCAGAGTTTGTTACGGCGGTCTTACTTGTAAGACTGCCAGACAAACGACTGACATTCCGACGAAGCGACCCGGATCGGGCTCGAACCGACGACCCCCAGCGTGACAGGCTGGTGCTCTA
>ERZ1673730.236-NODE-236-length-86382-cov-14.127353_pt1 | contig 86382 bp, 73 predicted proteins | sample MGYA00580200_ERZ1673730 | MGnify/ENA primary metagenome ERZ1673730 (study PRJEB41218, sample SAMN15661761) | gut metagenome | host: Homo sapiens | place: Canada: London | collected 2015-08-20/2019-03-30 | study: EMG produced TPA metagenomics assembly of...
AGTACAGATAGGAATAGGTGAAAGCGCCGCTCGCCGCGGGGTTCACCTGCACCGTGACGTAAATTTTGCCGCCGTATTTAACGGCGGAGGCCGTCTCGATCTTGAACATGGGGTAGACCTTATCGGCGCCCTGCTTGGCGACGAACATCTTGCCGCTCATGTCCTTCTCGTCCATCGGCGCGGCGGGATAGCTCACCGCCGTGGGAACTGCCGGTTCCGGCGTGGCGGTCGGCTCTGCCGTCGGCGTGGCGGTCGGCTCCTCCGTTGCGGGAGTCTCGGTCGTTTCGGCCGTCGGCGTCGGCGCGGCTGTGGGAGTTGTCTCCGTTCCGGCCGTGGTCTCCGCCGCGGGGGTGGCCGCAGGAGCCGCAGTCGCTTCCGCCGTCGCCGCGGGAGAGGTCTCCGCGGTCGGCGTCACGGCGCCTGCGCTGCCGGTGTCGTCCGCGGCGAGCGCCGGGACAACATTCCCCAGCGCCAGACAGACCACGAGCAGCAACACAACGATCCTGGACATTGTTTTGTGCATATTGATGCCCTCCTAAATGATCTCATGGGAAAATCTCACAAAAATTCAGACGCTCCTCCCGGAAAAACAAAATCAGAGCAGCCCAAAGGCTGCTCTGACGGTATTTTCAGAATAATAGCGTTTTAATCGGAAACATACCGTTCCAGACAAGAATCCGCCGGGAAGCGGTATCCATCCGATGAAATATCCTGACTCCGTTTCTTCGCTCGCCCGCCTTCCCGGTTTCCCAGTGGCATAACGGGGTCGCTCCGCGTTACAGTTGCCGTTACAGTCCGCGATTCCCACACGGTTCCTTCATTCGGATGTTTCTATTCAATTTTACAGGAGATTCATCCATGTATAGCAAATATAGCATAAACATGATAGCTTTGCAATATATGTTCCCGCAGAATTTCCGAAAAAACGACATGAGGAAAGGCGTTCAGTCCCTCCGGTCGAGGATGCGGTACACGAGCTCCATGTCCAGCCCCTCGCGCACGACCTGCGCGAGCTTGTCGTACTGCTCCTCGCGGTAGGCCACGGGGTCGAAAGCGCCGAGAATAGAGGGGCTCAGCCCCTTTTTGCGGCAGAGCGCGCCGAGCACGGCGTCGGCGACGCCGGGGGCGTCGAAAATGCCGTGGATATAGCTGCCGTACACGTTCCCGCCGCCGGTGACGACGCCGCGCGCTTCCCGGCTGCGTCCCATATGGATTTCATATCCTTCGTACGAAAGACCGTTCAGGCAGGCAAGTTCTCCCGCCACGCCGGAGAACGTTCCGCGCGTCTGCGTCTGCACCTTTTCGCCCCAAAAAACGGTGTCCATATCGAGAAGACCCATGCCCGCGATGTCCGTGATGCCTGCGGCTTCGACCTGCTCGGGGTCGGAAACGCTCCGGCCGAGCATCTGGTATCCGCCGCAGATGCCGAAAACGAGCGTTCCCCCGTCCGCGGCCTTCAGGATCGCCGCCTCCAGCCCGCTCTCGCGCAGCCATTTGAGATCGGCGATGGTGCTCTTCGTGCCGGGGAGGACGATCATGTCGGGCGCTCCGAGCTCCGCGGCGCGCTCAATGTAGCGCACGGACACGTTTTCGTACCGCTCAAACGGGCTCACGTCCGTAAAGTTCGAGATGCGCGGCAGACGAACGACGGCAATGTCGATCGCGCGGCGCTCGCTGCCGCGGTCAAAGCGCGTGGAGAGGCTGTCCTCGTCGTCGATATCGAGATGGACATACGGCACGACGCCCGCCACCGGCACGCCGCACAGCTCCTCGAGCGTTTTGAGCCCCGGCTCCAGGATCTTCTTATCCCCGCGGAATTTGTTGACGATGGTGCCGCGGATGCGCGCTCGCTCGTCCGGCTCGAGCAGGGCCACGGTGCCGTAGAGCTGCGCGAACACGCCGCCGCGGTCAATGTCGCCGACGAGGAGCACCGGCGCGTCCACGAGCTTCGCGAGGCCCATGTTCACGATGTCCTCCTGCTTGAGATTGATCTCCGCAGGGCTTCCCGCGCCCTCGATGACGATGATATCGTTCTCCGCGGCGAGCGAGTTATACGCTTCCATCACCGCGGGGATATACTCGCGCTTGCGGCGGTAATACTCCATCGCGTGCATGTTGCCCTGCACGACGCCGTTGACGATCACCTGGCTGCCGACGTCGGTCGTCGGCTTGAGAAGAATGGGGTTCATGCGCACGTCCGGCGCGATGCCCGCGGCCTCCGCCTGCACGACCTGCGCGCGCCCCATCTCGCCGCCCGCGGCGGTGATGAAGGAGTTGAGCGCCATGTTCTGGCTTTTGAACGGCGCGACTCTGTAGCCGTCCTGCCGGAAAATGCGGCACAGTCCGGCGCAGAGGATGCTCTTGCCCGCGTTGGACATCGTGCCCTGGATCATAATGTTTTTCGCCATGGTCAGACCTCCCGTAGGGCGCGGATGAGCGCCTCGTTTTCCGCGCGCGTGCGCACGGCGATGCGGTACCAGCCGGGGCAAAGCCCCGCGTAATTTTCGCAGTTTCGTATGAGGATCCCCTGTTCCCGCAGCGCGGCGTCCAGTCCGGGCGCGGCGCGGAACAGGAGATAGTTCGCGTCCGCGGGTATCACGCGAAAGCCAAGCGCGGCAAGCTGTTCCGCGAGCCACGCGCGCTCCGTGCGCACGAGCGCGCGGGTCTTTTCAAGAAATTCCGTCTCCCCCAGCGCCGCGACGCCCGCCGCCTGCGCAAGCGTGGAGACGTTCCACGGCGGCACGGTCTCGGACATCTCGTGCAGCAGCGATGCGTCCGCGCAGAGACCGTAGCCGAGCCGGACGCCCGCCATACCGTAGCTTTTCGTGAACGCCTTGAGGATAAAAAGCCGCGGGCAGCGCGTGAGGAACGGCTTCAGGCTCTCGCCGCCGTCCGTCAGATCGAGAAAGCACTCGTCCGCGAAAAGGTACGTTCCGAGCTTTTCGCAGAGCGCGAGAATTTCTTTAAGCAGCGCGCCATCGGCCAGCCGTCCGGTGGGGTTATTCGGGTTGCAGAGGAAAAACACCTCCGGCCTCGTCTCCCGCAGAAAATCCAGAATGCCGCCGTCCGGCGCAAAATCGTTCTTCTCCGAGAGCGTATAGCGCGCCACGGCGCAGCCCGTGCGCGCGAGCGCGAGCGAATATTCCGCAAACGTCGGCGCGAGCTCGGCGGCGCGCTGCGGCCGGACGGCGTCGGCAAAGGCGTATATGAGCTCCGCCGCGCCGCTGCCGCAGAAGATGTATTCCTCCGGCACGCCCTCCGCCGCGGCGATGGCGGCGCGCAGCGCGCGGCAGTAGGGGTCGGGGTAACGATGCACCCCGGGCAGCGCACGGGTGATGGCCGCGAGCACGCTCTCCGGCGTGCCGAAGGGGTTTGTATTGGCGGAAAAGTCCAGCCGGACGTTTCCGGCGTAAATATCCCCGCCGTGGGGGTTTTTCGTATCGTACAGCATTTACATCACCAGAAGGAAACGGACCGCGCCGAACAAAACGAGCGAGAGCGCCGCCGTCGCGTAGAGCAGCCGCCCCGCGCGGGGGATGTCCTCGTATTCGATCTCGCGCAGCGCGTCGCCGATGTACGGCTTTTTGTGGAGCTCGCCGTGGTAATACGCATCGCCCGCGAGACGCACGCCGAGCAGGCCCGCGCACACGGACTCCGTCTGCGCGGAGTTGGGGCTGGCATGGTTCCGGCGGTCGCGCCGCCAGATCCGCCAGCCGTTTTTCGCGTCCATACCGAGCAGCGCGCCCGCCGCGAGCATCAAAAGCGCCGAGAGCCGCGCGGGGATATAGTTCAGCACGTCGTCCATTTTCGCCGGGACAAGGCCGATGTTCTTATATGGCATCTCGATATACCCGAGCATGGAGTCCATGGTGTTGGCGGCCTTATAGAAAAAGCCGAGCGGCGCGCCGCCGAGCGCGAGAAAGAGCATCGGCGCGATGACGCCGTCGGAAGCGTTCTCCGCCACGGTCTCCACCGCGGCGCGCGTTACGGCCAGATCGTCCAGCTCCGCGGTATCGCGCCCGACGATCATCGAAACGGCGCGGCGGTACTCCTCCGGCACGCCCTTTTTCAGCGCGTCATAGACCTTCATGCTCTCGTCGCGCAGCGACCGGGTCGCGAGGATCTGCCAGCACATGATGCTCTCGAGGACGAGCCCCGCCGCCGGATGGAGACGGTAGGCCGCGTACAGAAGCAGCGCCGGAACGGCGGTCGAGACGAGCACGACAACGACCCAAAGCACGCCTCCGGCGATGTTCTCGCCGCGGACGGTTTTGGGAAACAGGCGCCGCACGAGCTTTTCCGCCGCCGAGATCAGCTTCCCGATCCACACGACCGGGTGCGGGATGCTGTGCGGGTCGCCGAGCAGCAGATCGACAAAAAAGCCGATCAGCAGCGCGATGAGATGGTACATCGGTTCTTCACCCCTGCATGGTAAAAATGTATACCGGGTTCTGGCCGGTCATCAGATGGTAGGCGCCGGCTTTGCGGCTGCGCGCGGCGGTGAGAGACACCGCCTCCGTTTCGCGAAACGGAAACGCCTTCACGCACTCGGTAAGCTCCGCAACGGATTCGAGCGTTACCGCCGTCGCCACGATGCGCACGCGCGGATTTTTCTCCAGCAGCAGCGCGATGATCTCCTTCATATGGCCGGTCGTCCCGCCGAGAAAGGCGTGCGTCGGCGCGGGGAGATCGGCGCAGGCGTCCGGCGCGGTGCCGGAAACGGGCGTCACATTGTCGGTGTGGAACCTGCGGAGATTTTCGCGCAGGATATCAAAGGCAGCGTCTTTGCGCTCCACGGCGTATACGCGCCCCCGCCGGGCGGCCATCGCCGCTTCGACGGTGACGCTGCCCGTGCCCGCGCCGACGTCCCAGACAACGGAGTCTTCGCGCAGAGCGAGCTTCGAGAGGCACACGGCGCGGATCTCGCTTTTCGTCATCGGCACGCTCTCGGCGCGCGAAAACGCCTCGTCCGGCAGCCCCGCCGTTACGGGCAGCGGTTCGCCGCCGTATTCAATGAGCGCCACGGCGAGACTTTCAAACTGTCTTTCCGAAAGCTCCTCCGCCGTGCCGGTGGTGATGGCCTCGTCGGGGTAGCTCAGATGCTCGCCGACCGAAACACGCGCCGCGCCCATGCCGTTTTCCGTAAGCGCGCGGCAGAGCTTTCCCATGCCGTTTTCGCCGCCGACGAGCGCGAAGACCCGCCGCCCCTGCGCGAGCGGGAGCAAAATCGGCTCGCTCCGGCCGTGGAGCGTAACGGGGAGCACATCCTCGTAAGACGTGCCGAGCCTCGCGCAGAGGCAGGAGAGCGAGCTCAGCCCCGGCAGCACCGTGACGCGGCAGCCGGCGAGCAGCGGCAGGAGCTTCTTCGTGCCGCTGAAAAAGCCGGTGTCGCCGGACATAACGACCGCGAACGAGCGGTATTCCGGGTGCGCGAGAATGTAATCGCGGATATCCTCCGGCGCGATGGCGGCATACACTGCCTGTCCGGGCGCGGCGGCGGCTTCGATCATCCGCGCCGCGCCGATGAGACACCCGGCGCGGGACAGCGCTTCGCGCGCCTCGCCGGTGAGCGCGGCGCGGCTGCCGGGGCCGAGCCCCACGACGGCGACCTCCGGCTTTGCGGAAAAGCCGAACCGGCGGCAGAGAAGCTCCACCGTTTCCGCGGCGGAGAGCCCCTCGCGCTGCGGCGGACGGCCGATGATGACCGGCACCGCGCCCGTTTCCGCCGCGGCGGCGATCTTTTCTTCAAATCCTCCGGCGCTGCCGGAGGCCTTCGTTACGAGATACGCCGCGCCGATGCTCCGGAGCACGGCGGCGTTGAGTTCCCTGGAAAACGGCCCCTGCATCGCGAGAATGTGCGCCGGCGGCAGACCCGCCTCGCGGCAGGCGCGGAGCGAATCCTCCATCGGCAGCACGCGGGCGTAGGCACGCGAAGCGAAATCGCGGACGGACGCAAAGGCGTGCAGCTCCCGGCTGCCGGTCGTAAGCAGGATGTTCCCGTCCACGCGGTCGAGATACTCCGCCGCTCCGGCGGCGTCCTCGACAAAGACGGCGTTTTCCGGCGCAGCCGTGTCGGGCCGCAGGAGCCGGAGATACTCCGTGTCCGTACCGGCGCAGGTCGCGGCGATGCTCTCGGTGATGCGCTTGGCGTACGGGTGCGTCGCGTCGATGACAAGATCGAAGCGCTCGCGGCGGAAGAGCTCCGCCATCTCCTCGCGCGGCAGAGGCCGCGCGGAAATGTGCAGCCCCTCTCCCTGCGGGAGCAGCGTTTCGCCGTATTCCGTAGCCACGCACACGGTCACGTCCGCGCTCTGCCCGGCGAGAAACTCGGCGATCTCGCGTCCCTCGGTCGTGCCGGCAAATACGCAGAGCTTAGGCATCCGGCACCTCTTTGCGGCGGTAGCCGCGCGGCGTCACCATCGCGCCGCCGATCATTTTCGTCATGGCGTTGCCGATGAACACGGTGCTGAACATATCCACATCGGCATCGCGCAGCGCGCCGAGCGTCATATACTCGCCCGTCTCGCCCTCGCGCCCGATGGAATGCGCCACGCCGCAGGGCCGGTCCTCCGGCAGATACCGCAGCAGGATATCGCACGCCATGCGGAGATTGTCCGGGCGGCCCTTGCTGCGGGGGTTATAAAGCACGATGCCGAGATCCGCCTCGGCGGCGCACGCGAGCCGCTTTTCGATCTTCTCCCACGGCGTCAGCCGGTTGCTCAGACTGATGACGGCAAAGTCGTGCGTGAGCGGCGCGCCGAGCAGCGCGCCGCCGCTGCACGCGGCGGTGAGGCCGGGGATGACCTCGATCTCGGGCTCGGCTGCCTCGCCGCGCAGCTCATAGAGCAGCGCCGCCATGCCGTAAATGCCGCTGTCGCCGGAGCAGATCATCGCAACGGTCTTGCCGCCGCGCGCCGTTTCGAGCGCCATTTCGCAGCGCTCCACCTCGCGCAGCATCGGCGTGGTGAGAAATTCCTTATCCGCGTAGCGCTCCTTCACGAGATCGACGTACACGGTATACCCGACGATCACGTCGCACTCGCGCAGTGCGCGGTCGGCGCGGATCGTCATATTTTCATAGTTTCCGGGGCCGATGCCCACAACAGCCAGCTTACGCAAAGCGCACCTCCCAATGTTCTGCCGCCGCCGCCACGGTCACGCCGCTGCGGGCGGTCTTTTTTACCAATAACGTTTCGGCGTTTCGGAGCGCGGCTCTCTCGCACACGTTGTCCACGCCGGTGATGCTTTTCACAAATTCCGAAGGGGTGAACTCGCCGCGCACCGCGCGCAGCTCGTCCGCCGTGTAAAACTCCGCGCTCAGCCCCTCCGAGCGGCAGTAGGCGAGAAGCCCCGCCTCCTCCGCCTTGAGATCGATGGACGCGGCGCACTTCACCGCGCGCCGGTCGATGCCGTGCGCGGCGAGCGCTTCGTTCACCGCCGCGCGGATCGTTTCCTCGTCCGTTCCCTTCCGGCAGCCGATGCCGAGACGCACGACGCGCGGAACGAGCCGCAGCGTCTTTGCAAACGGCGTCTTTTCATAGACGCTGACGTATACGCCGAGCGCGCCGGCATCGCCCGGCGCGAGCCCGCGCGGCAGATCCGTCACGACCGGAAAGTCGCTGAGAAACGGCACGTCCCCCTCGAGCACGGCGGCGGACACGGCTTTCGCGAGCGGCAGGCTCGCGATGGCGCAGCCATTCTGCACCGCCCACGCGTCCACGGAGAAGCGGCCGTTGATGTCGGTCGCCGTTGTGATGACCGCCTGCGCGCCGAGCGAGGCGGCAAGCGCTTTGGCCAGCTCGTTCGCCCCGCCGATATGACCCGAGAGCACGGGGATCACATACTGCCCCAGCTCGTCGAGCACGAGCACCGCAGGGTCGGTCGCCTTGCTTTTGAGATGCGGCGCGACCTCCCGCACGGCGAGCCCGACGCTCGAAACAAAGATCATGGCCTGCACGCCCCCGAAGATCGGCCCGTAAAACTCCCTCGCCGGACGGCCGAGCGGCGCGAAGCCGTCCTCCGCAAACCGCTCCATGGTATACGGCTGTATGTCCCAGTCCGCCAGCGCCGCCATGACGCGGCGCGCCGTGGCGCAGCCGCGGCGGCTGTAGGCGAAGAGCGCGGCGTTCATTCCGTGGCCTCCCGGAACTCCGTGGTGAAGCCGGGATGGTACAAAAGCGAGCGGAGATACTTATCCCCCATGCACTCGCCCACGATGATGAGGCTCGTTTTCGTAAGGCCGTTTTCCGTAACGGTCTTATGCAGCGTCCCGACGGTGCAGCGGAAGATCTTCTCCTCGGGCCACGTCGCCTTGTATACGACCGCCGCGGGCGTGCTCTCGGGGTAGCCGCCCGCGAGCAGCTCGCGCTGGAGCTTTTCGGTGAGGCTCGTGCTGAGGAAGAGCACCATCGTCGCCTGATGCGCGGCGAGCGCCGCGATGGACTGCTTTTCCGGCACCGGCGTCCGGCCCGGCGCGCGGGTGATGATGACGGTCTGGCTCACGTCGGGCAGCGTGTACTCCGTTTTGAGCGAGGCCGCCGCGCCGCAGAACGCGCTCACGCCGGGGCATACGTCGTAGGCAATGCCGAGCTTGTCGAGCTCGTCGAACTGCTCGCGCACCGCGCCGAAAATGCTCGAATCGCCGGTGTGGAGACGGACGGTCGTTTCCCCCGCGGCCTCGGCCTTTCGGATGGCGTCGATGACCTGCTCGAGCGTCATTTCGGCGCTGTTGTAAATGCGGCAGTCCTTCCGGCAGTACGCGAGCAGCGCGGGGTTCACGAGACTTCCGGCGTAGATGACCACGTCACACTCGCCGAGCAGCTTCGCTCCCCGCACCGTGATGAGATCGGCAGCGCCGCTGCCGGCTCCGACAAAATGTACCATACGATTTCATTCCTCCATGATCTTTTTGAGAAGCGCCGGGGCGTTTTCGCTCTGCCCCAGAACGCCGTATTCCTTGGAAAACATCAAAAGGCCGATCTCCATGCCGTCCGCGCGGTGCGAAAGATGGAAGAGCGCCCGTTCCGTGACGCGCGCGAGCGCCGGGGCGTCCCGACCGCATTCGCGCAGGATGCGCACCGCGTCGTCGCAGGCAGCGCAGTCGAGTATCTCGCGGATGTGCTCCGCGTCCACGCCCGCCGCCGCAGCGTGCGCGGCGAGGATCTCCATGCGGCAGTCGCCGTATTTGGAGTGGGTGTTCATCATGCCGCCCGCGGTCTTTACGAGCTTGCCGACATGCCCGACGAGCAGCGCGCCGCGAAAGCCGAGCGCGCGGCAGATATCGAGCGCGTCGCCGAGGAAGTTGGAGACCTGCACCGCGGTATTCAGATCGACGTCGAGATTCTGCCGGATGAAGTCCGAGCCGTAGTTGCCGGGCGTGAGCAGGGCGTATTCCTTCCCCATCGCGCGGCGCTGCCGCAGCTCCACGCGGATGGTCTCCACAAGCGCCGCTTCGCTCATCGGCTCCACGATGCCGGTCGTTCCGAGGATGGATATCCCGCCGACGATGCCGAGGCGGGGGTTGAACGTCTTTTTCGCGAGAGTCTCGCCCTCGGGCGCGGAGATGACCACGTCCAGCCCGCCGGAGGAATCCGTGAGCGCCATGACCTCCTCCACGTTCTCGCGGATCATCTGCCGCGGCACGGAGTTGATGGCGGCGTTCCCGACCGGCTGGTCGAGTCCGCGCTTTGTCACGCGGCCGACGCCCTCGCCGCCGTCGATATGCACGCCCGGCTCGTCCGTCCGGCGGACCGAGGCAAAAATGAGCGTGCCTTTCGTCACATCGGGGTCATCCCCGCTGTCCTTTTCGATGGCGCAGGAGACGCTGTCCGCGCGCATCGTGATCTCACGCACGGCGAGCTCGAGCCGGATGCCCTTCGGCGTATCGAGCGTGATGGTCTCCTTCCTCCGGCCGGTGAGCAGCATCCATGCCGCCGCCTTGGCCGCCGCCGCGGCGCACGAGCCGGTCGTATATCCGAGCCGGAGACGCTTGCCGTCCTTTTCGATGTACTGTTCCATATTACCGCAGGATCTGATAGAGCAGCGCGTTGCAGATGGCGGCGGCGACGTTGCTGCCGCCCTTGCGGCCGCGGGCGATGATGTGCGGCACCGGGGAATCGAGGAAGAGCTCCTTGCTCTCCACCACGTTCACGAACCCGACCGGCACGCCGATGATGAGCGCGGGGTCGAGCTTTCCCTCTTCGATGAGGCCGTGCAGCGCGATGAGCGCCGTGGGCGCGTTGCCGATGGCAAAAATGCACTTCCCCGGCAGCTGCGCCGCCTTCTCCATGGAGACGATCGCGCGCGTGACGCCGCGCTCCTTCGCCTCAGCGGCGACGTCCGCATCGGACATGAAGCAGTGCACCTCGCCGCCGAGACGGCCGAGGATCGTTTTGTTGATGCCCGCTTTCGCCATCTGCGTGTCCGTGACGATGTGGCAGCCCGCGCGGAGCGCGTCGAGTCCCTTCGTCACGGCGTGCGGGGAGAACACAAGATTCTGCACATAGTCAAAATCCGCGGTCGTGTGGATAACGCGCTTGATGACAAGCTCGTTTTCCTCCTCGAGCTTCGTATCGCCGAGCAGCTCGGTGATGATGGCAAAGCTGCGCTTTTCAATGTCCATGGGTTTAATATTTTCCATCATGGCGGTGTTTCTCCTTTATACAGGCGTCATAAAAGCTGTAAAGAAATTCCAGGTTGGAATAGAAATGAAAATGCGGATAGCCCGCATAGAGCGTATCGGATGCCGCGGCGCACTCCCAGCGCCGTCCCGTCGGCTTTTCGGCGGCAAAGGCGTCGCCGGGGCAGGTGCAGTCCCAGTGGTGGAACTCGTGCGCGGCGATCTCGCCTCCCGCGCGGCAGAGAAGATTGTCCTTCTTCGCGCGCAGCGTCACATATCCGAAGCGGGTGAGCTTTCCGGTATCGAAGCATGTCCCCGGCAGGAAGCCTGCCATGGGCTCATCGCCGATGGCTTTGGTGAGATACATGAACCCGCCGCACTCGGCGATGCACGGCACGCCCCGCTCCAGCGCCGCGCGGACGGACGCGCGCATGGAGGCGTTTTCGCCAAGCTCCTTCGCGTACAGCTCCGGATACCCGCCGCCGAGATAAAGCCCGTCGATATTCTCCGGCAGCGCGCCGTCGGTGATCGGGCTGAACGGCACGAGCTCGCCGCCCATCTCCCGCACGGCGTCAAGACTGTCTTCATAATAAAAGCAGAAGGCGTTGTCCCGCGCAACGGCCAGCCGGATCTTCTCCTTCTTCGGCAGCACGGCGGGCGTATAGTCCAGAGGCTCGGCCTCGTGCGCGAGCGCGAGAAGAGCGTCGATACCCAGCGTCTTTTCCGCCTGCGCGGCGAGCGTCTGCATCTTTTCGCGGAGATCTCGGATCTCCCCCGCCGTCACGAGCCCCAGATGGCGGCTCTCGAGCACGCATTCGTCGAGCCGCGGCAGAAAGCCGAAGCACCGGATGCCGAAGCGCTCCTCGATGGCGGCGGAGAGCGAAGCATACGTCATGGCGGTACACTGGTTGAGTATAACGCCGCGGATGCCGCTCTCGGGCCGGAAGTGCAAAAACCCTTCGATGACCGCGAGCACCGAGAGCGCCGCGCCGCGCGCGTTCACCACGAGCACGACCGGCGTTTTCGTAACGAGGGCGAGCTCATACGCGCTCGTTTTCCATGTGGTGAGCCCCGCGCCGTCATAAAAGCCCATTGCCCCTTCGATAACGCTCACATCGCACCCCGCGGCGTTTTTCGCGAGCAGGAAGCGGAGCGTGTTTTCCGAAAAGAAATGCAGATCGAGATTGGCGCTCTTCGCGCCGATGATGCGGCTGTGGAACATCGGGTCGATGTAGTCCGGCCCGCATTTGAACGCGCCGGTCTTCAAGCCGCGGTTCACCAGCGCCTGCAATACGGCGCACACGACCGTCGTCTTGCCGCAGCCGCTGCTCACGCCGGAGATCATGATTCGGTCCATAAGATCCTCCCCATGCAGAAAAGCCGCGGCGGTCCAAAAGGACCGCCGCGGCCGTTTTTCCGCTGGCATGATGTATTCCCCATAGCCGGGGAAGCGACGCATCTCTGAGCAGGTCTCCTGACTTGTGCATCCTCAGCTCCGCGCAGCCTTCTCGGGTCTCCCCAATGACCGGCTTTCGCCCCGGCGGAGCTTCCGCACTTACAGTGGCGGTACCGTTCCGGATCTTCCCCGGATTTCCTATTCTCTCCGAAGCGTTTTTACCTGTCTACGGAGCACTCAGGCGTCTTTTTTTAATTGGATTTTACTCTGCTGCCCCCGGTTTGTCAAGGCGGCAGAGCGTCTGCCGGACGGCGGCGTCAGAAGCCGAAATACTCCATGCGTTCCTCCTCGCCCACGCCGAGAGCGTCGCAGAGGTTCCGGACGGTGTGGGCGGCGTAGTCGTCGGCAATGTTCGCGCGCAGCGCGTCCACCTGTTCGTTCCAGCCTTCCTCGCTGCCGCCCCAGTGCGCACGCTCCCGCGCGATCTCCGGCGCGAGCAGCGCGCGGAATTCGTCGATCTTCTCCGTGACGTGCTCGTCCGAGAGCGTCGTTTCCGTCAGCTCGGCGTACCGCGTGAGAAGCCGCTCCTTAAAGTCGTCGATGCCGAAGAGCCAGCGGATCGTCGGGGCGATCTGCGCGGTCTGCTCCGAGCCGATGAGATTGAAAAAGCAGTTGCTCCTCGTCTGGAACGCCCAGTCGAGATCGTAAAAGGCGATCTGCCACGGCCCGTCGCCGGTGCGGAAATAGCGGAGGTTGCTCTTGATGTCCACGTTTGCGCAGTAGCCCTCGAGCAGCACCCAGTCGATGAAGCCGTCCATATCCATGGCCTCGCAGAAGCGCTCGTAGGCTTCCCGGCGTGTGAGCGTGGTGTCCCGCCAGAGTCCGAGCGCCTCGGTATACACCGCCGTATTCTGTGCCACCGGCGAGGGCAGCATCGTCACATCTTCCTTCGCCGTGCCGGTGAGATTGGCATAATACTGCCGCGTGATATCGTCCTTGAGACAGTAGATGCCCCAGTATTCGCCGTTGATGTACAGCACGCAGTAGCGGCTGCGCTGCGTCACGGTCGTATCGAGCTCGGCGCACAGCTCCTGCATGAGCTCATTGCGGAACACCGTGGAGATATAGTCCTGCCCGGCGCGGATGGAAAGCTCGGTGAACTCCGCCGGGCCTTTACCGAAGATGTCGTATCGGAGCGTCTCCGCGCCGTAACAGCCGCGGAACGAAACGCCGAGGCTCTTTTTCGGGTTGAAAAGACTGGTGTGTCCCTTGAGCTCCACGCCGCAGTCGATGGAAAAGCCGCCTTCCGGGGCGAGAAGCGAGAGATTCGCCGCGCATTCGCGGTATTTTACGGCGCCGTTATATGTTTCGGAAAACCGTCGGGGTGAGTCGGTCACAAGACTGAGCACCGGCAGCGTGTGCTCCTCGCCGATGAAGAAGCTGAGCGTGAGCGCGCGCGACGGCGCGCCGCCCTCCTCCACGGCAGCGGCGCGAAGGACGGTCGTTTTGTCCACGGTGATCGCGCCGGTGTACGGCGTGCTCTCCTCCGTGGGGGCGGAGCCGTCGGTCGTATAGTAAATATCGCCCGCCGCGGCGAGCTTCACGCGCACGGTCTGCCCCGCTTCGTAGACCCCCGATTCGCGGTTCGCCGCAGGAGCTTCGGAGATATACCGGTAAGCGTCGGTCTCGTTCGGCTCGTTCGGCGTCTGCCTGCGGAGATAGAAAAAGCCGTTTTCGGCGTCCGTGCGGCCCATGCTGTACCCGTAGGGGATATCGTGCAGCCAGACGAAGTCCGCCGCCGCGCTCTCGCCCTTCTTCGTGAGATAGAGCGTTTCACTCGAAGCGTTGAGCGCGAAATTCGCCCGCAGGCCGTTGCCGGTCGTCGGGTTCTCCTCGCCGGTGCAGTAGATGAGGATCGACTGTCCCTTCGCGAGCGTCCGGTTGGGAAGCGACCATTTTTCCAGCTCCCGCCGGTCGTCCGAAAGGCAGTAGTCGGAGAGCTTCACGCTCTCTTTCGATACGTTCTTTATCTCTACCCAGTCGTAATACTCGCCCTTGAGGGCGAACGTGTCGTTATAGACCGCCGCCTCATAGATCACGAGCGGGCTTTCCGTTTTGCGGCTCTCGCAGAACGCCGCGTACCCCGCGGCGGTGTTCGGGTACCCCGGCGTCGCCCAGACACTTTCGGTGAGCTCGCCGCCGTTTTCGCGCCGCAGCACATGGTCGGCGGGCAGCTCGGGGTCGCACGCGGCGCGGTCGGCGATCGTCCCGCCCGGCGCGATGAGATACAGCGTCTCCCCCTCGCCGAGCGCGAACGACGTGTGGCTTTCGCCCGCCGCGTTCTTATCCTTGCGCGAGGCGAAAACGACGCGCACCCCACCGCGCGGTATCGTCGCGTCCGCGGGAAAATCCCAGACGGTCTTTCCGTCCGACACGCTCCACCCCTTGAGGCGCACGACGCGGTTCGACGTATTCTCCAGCTCGAACCAGTCGGAAAAATCGCCGTCGGCGTCCTGGAGTGTCGCGTGGTTTTTATACATCATTTCGGAGATGCGCACCGCCGGCGTATCGTCCGCCGCGGCGGCGGTGCCGGGCCGCGCGAGCGTAAGCGCGAGCAGCGCCGCGGTGAGCATCTTTGCGGTTCTTTTCATAAAAATTCTTCCGTTTTACGGCAGAGCGTGCCGAGCTGATAAAACGCCACGGCGCTCGCCGCGGCTACGTTCAGACTGTCCACGCCGTGCGACATGGGGATACGCACGGTATAGTCGCAGTCTGCAATGGTATCGTTTGCGAGCCCGTCGCCCTCCGTGCCGAGACAGAGCGCGAGCTTTTCGACCCTTCCAAGACGCGGATCGGCGATGCTCAGGCTGTCGTCCCGCAGCGCGAGCGCCGCGGTTTCGAAGCCGAGCGCGTGCAGCGTATCCTGCCAGCGCTCCCCCGCCGGGAGATACGTCCACGGCACCTGAAAGACCGTGCCCATGCTCACGCGCGCAGCGCGGCGGTACAAAGGGTCGCTCCCGGCCTCGGTGAGCAGCACGGCGTCCATGCCGAGCGCTGCCGCGCTGCGGAAGATCGCGCCGATGTTCGTCGGGTTCATCACGTTTTCGAGCACCGCGACGCGCCGCGCGTCCCGGCAGAGCGCCTCCGCCGGCGGCAGCGCCCGGCGGCGCATGCAGCAGAGCATGCCGCGCGTCAGGTGAAACCCCGTGAGATTCACGAGCACGTTGTCCGGCGCGGTAAACACCGGCACGTCCGCGCCGAGACGCGCTAAGATCTCCGCGCCCGCGCCGTTTCCATGCCGCGCCTCCATGAGCACCGACACCGGCTCATACCCGGCGTCGAGCGCCCGGCCGATGACGAGCGGGCTCTCGGCGATGAACATCGCGTTTGCAGGGTCGGCGCGGCTCACGAGCTGGTTTTCCGTCAGGCGGGCGTAAACGTCCAGCGCCGGGGAAGAGAAATCCGTAATTTCGACTGTTTTCGACATATTCTCTTATCCCCGGAAAAAGAGCAGCCACGCGCCGAGCGCGATATGGATAAACAGGAACACCGGCACGAGGATGAGAAACTTCTTATGCTTTGTCTTGTGATGCAGGCTTACCATGCCGAGCCACTCGCCCAGACTTCCGCCGAGCGCCGCGATCAGAAGGAGCGTTATTTCCGGAATGCGCCGCGCCTTTCGCACGGCGTTTGTCTTGTCCACCGCCATGAGGATGTACGCCGCCGCGTTCATTCCGAGCAGATACGCGAACAGGAGGATGCTTTTTGTTTCCATGGTCCTTTTCCTTTCCTTCGCCGGGGTCAGACGGTTTTTCGCCCTTTGCCGGGCGCACGAGGCACTTCCCGCCGTAACCGATCAGATCCTCGCGTCCGGCAAAGGCGAGCGCTTCGCGCACGAGCCGGGCGTTTTTGGGATCGGTATACTGCAGAAGCGCGCGCTGCATCGCCTTTTCGTGCGCGTCGGTCGGGACGTACACGTCCTTCATCGTGATGGGGTCGATGCCCGTGTGGTACATGCAGGTGCTGATCGTGCCGGGCGTCGGGTAAAAATCCTGCACCTGCTCGGGGCGGGCGTTGTGCGCCTTTAAATACAGCGCGAGCGCCACCGCGTCCTCCATCCGGCTGCCCGGGTGCGAGGACATGAGATACGGCACGACGAACTGCGCCTTGCCGTAGCGCGCGTTGAGCGCGTGGTATTTATCGAGAAACCGTTCGTATACCGCGACCGGCGGCTTGCCCATATAGCCGAGCACCGTATCGACGCAGTGCTCCGGCGCCACCTTGAGCTGGCCGGAGATGTGGTACTGCACAAGCTCCGAGAGGAACGGGCTGTTCTTGTCGCAGAGGACATAGTCAAACCGCACGCCGGAGCGCACAAACACCTTCTTGACGCCCGGAACGGCGCGCAGCTTCCGCAGCAGCGCGAGATAGTCGCGGTGGTCGGCAACGAGATTTTTGCACGGCGTCGGCGCAAGGCAGTGCTTCAGAGGACACATGCCGTCTTTGCTCTGCTTTTTGCAGCTGGGGCCGCGGAAATTCGCCGTCGGGCCGCCGACATCGGAGACATAGCCCTTCCAGAGCGGATGGTGCGTCATCTGCTCCACCTCGCGGATGACGGATTCGTGGCTGCGGGATGTGACCATCCGCCCCTGGTGGAACGCGAGCGAGCAGAAGTTGCACCCGCCGAAGCACCCGCGGTTGTGGATGACGCTGAAGCGCACCTCCTCAATGGCCGGAACGCCGCCGAGGGGATCGTACATCGGGTGGGGCTCGCGCGTGTACGGCAGCGCCGCGACCGCGTCCAGCTCCTCCGTTTTGAGCGGCATGGCCGGCGGGTAGACGACAAGGAATTTATCGCCGTGCGCCTGCGCGAGCGTCTTTCCCCGGATGGGGTCGTGCTCGGCGTATTCCGCGCGCGTAGCGAGAGCGTATTTCTTCGTATCGTCCCGCACTTCCTCAAACGACGGCAGGAGCACCGCGCCCTCCGGCGCTTTATCGGCAATGACCGCCGTGCCGCGGATGCCGCGCAGGGGCTTGCCGTCGCGCAGGCGGTCTGCGGCCTCGAGCGTTGCGCTCTCGCCCATACCGTAGACGAGGATATCCGCGCGCGCGTCGAAAATGACGCTCCGGCGGACCTTATCGTCCCAGTAATCGTAATGCGCGAACCGGCGCAGCGAGGCCTCCATCCCGCCGAGCAGGACGGGGATGCCGGGGAACGCCTGCCGCGCGCGGTTGGCGTACACGGTGCAGGCGCGGTCGGGCCGCAGCCCGGCCTTCCGGCCGGGGGAATAGAAATCCTCGCTGCGGCGCTTTTTCGCCGCCGTATAGTGCGCGACCATGCTGTCGAGATTGCCCGCGCCGATGAAAACGCCGAGCTCGGGCCGCCCCATCGCCGCAAACGCGGAGGCGTCGTTCCACGCGGGCTGCGCGAGCAACGCCACGCGGTAGCCCGCGTTCTCGAGCAGCCGCCCGATGACGGCCGCGCCGAACGACGGGTGATCGACATAAGCGTCGCCCGTCACGAGCAGTATATCGTACCAGTCCCAGCCGCGCGCGAGCATATCCTCGCGCGAGACGGGCAGAAAATCCTTTGTATCCGTTTTATGTGTCCTCCCGGTCATTCATGACCTCCCAGATCTCCGTTTCGGCAAGCGTGGCGGCGGCATGGCAGCAGTAGCGCCGCTTCTCTTTGTCCCCGCCGCCGGAAACGGCGAGGAAATCCGCCCAGCTTCCGGGCCGAATGCGGAGCGTATTGCGCAGCGGCGGGAGAAAATTGCCCCGCGCCATGGCGAGCAGGGGCAGTATTTCATACGCCGAGGCGGTCGCGGCGTTGTCCCCGCGCAGCAGCCCCCGCCGGAGATCGATCGCCGGGTACATCCGCAGCACGAAGCCGATGCGCGTTTCCGGCAGCTGCCGCTGCGCGCGCGTATCGCGCACGAGCTTCACGGCGCGCACATGGGCGCACGCCATGTGCGAAAGCATTTTGAAGCGCAGATTGAGATTGCGGTTGGCGCTCTTTTTCCAAACAAGCTCGTTCGGCTCAAAGAGCGTGATATATTCGTCCGTCAGATGGCCGAACGCGCGCGCCGCGCGCCCGGCATAGCGCAGGAAGCAGCGGAGATTGTCCTCCGCGAGCCAGCCGCCCTTCGCGGCGAACCATGCCGGGTCCTCCCCGGCGTACAGGCACAAAACCGGCGGTTCGCCGCGGGCGACGCAGCGCATCAGCTCTTCGCGCACGGCGGCCGCGGCGGGCGCATCCGTGTGTCCCTCCGTCGGCTCGAGCAGCGCCCACGACGCGAAGACGACGCGCCGCGCCGTGTCCTCCGGCACGCGTCCGGAACCGGCGTACAGCCGCGGGAACGTATTCTCTTTTCCCGGCGCGTTTTCCATAGTCTCCCGCCTGTATCTATAGATAGTTTATAATACACACTATAAAATAATATTTTTCCGCGCGCGTGTCAATCGCCTTGCAAAAATGCGGCGGGCGTGTATAATTATATGGATACTACCGGCAGGAGGACACTTTGCCATGAACGTTCGCAATGCCCAGAATCTTTCGATGCTCTGCGATTTTTACGAGCTGACGATGAGCAACGGCTACTTCCGCAACGGATATAAGGACCGCATCACCTACTTCGACCTCTTCTTCCGGCAGGTGCCGGACGGCGGCGGCTTCGCCATTGCCGCGGGGCTGGAGCAGGTCGTGGAATATATCACCAATCTCCACTTCTCCGATGAGGATATCGACTATCTCCGCTCGAGGGGCATTTTCTGCGAGGAGTTTCTGCAGTATCTCCGCGATTTCCGGTTCACCGGCGACATCTGGGCCGTGCCGGAGGGCACGCCGGTGTTCCCGCGCGAGCCGCTCATTACGGTGCGCGCCCCCGCGATCGAGGCGCAGCTCGTGGAGACGTATCTCCTGCTCGCGGTGAACCACCAGTCGCTCATCGCAACGAAGGCGAGCCGCATCGTCCGTGCCGCGCGGGGCCGCGCGGTGATGGAATTCGGCTCCCGCCGGGCGCAGGGGGCGGACGCGGCGATCCTCGGCGCGCGCGCGGCGTATATCGCAGGCTGCTCCGGCACCGCCTGCACGATCTCCGACCAGCTCTACGGCGTTCCCGCTCTCGGCACGATGGCGCACTCCTGGGTGCAGATGTTCGATTCTGAATACGAGGCCTTCCGCACCTACTGCGAGAGCTACCCGACGAACGCGGTGCTGCTCGTAGATACCTACAACACGCTCAAATCCGGCATTCCCAACGCCATCCGCGCCTTCAACGACGTGCTCAAGCCGATGGGCATCACCAAATGCGGCATCCGGCTCGACTCCGGCGATATGTCCTATCTCACGAAGGAGGCCCGCCGCATGCTCGACGAGGCGGGCTGGGAGAGCTGCACCATCACCTGCTCCAACTCGCTCGACGAATATATCATCCAGGACCTGCTGCTGCAGGGCGCGTGCATCGACTCCTTCGGCGTCGGCGAGCGGCTCATCACCGCCAAGAGCGAGCCGGTGTTCGGCGGCGTATACAAGCTCGTCGCCGTGGAGCGTGAATCGGGCGAGGTCGTCCCGAAGATCAAGGTGAGCGAAAACGTCGCCAAGATCACGATCCCCCACTTCAAGAAGTTTTTCCGCTTCTACGACCGCACGAACGGCAAGGCGCTTGCGGACTATCTCTGCCTGTATGACGAGACGCCGGACGATACGCAGCCGCTCACGATCTTCCACCCGGAAAACACATGGAAGCGCAAAACGCTCACGAACTTCCGCGCCGAAAACATGATGGTCCCCGTGTTCCGCGCGGGCGAGCTCGTCTATGATCTCCCGTCGCTCAAGGCTATCCGGAAGCGCTGCGCCGAGCAGCTCGAAACGCTCTGGCCCGAGGTGCGCCGGTTTGAAAACCCGCACGGGTACTACGTCGATCTCTCGAACCGCCTGTGGGACATCCGGCATGACCTTCTCGTAAACGCCGGCCATTCCCAGATACCGGAAAAGCAATAAAATCCAAACGGTTTTCGCCCGCAGACAATGTCTGCGGGCGAAAATTTTTCTTGCTCGTATTCACCTGCCGGTTTTTCGGCTCCCCGAAGGTCGTCCAGTCCAGATGCGATCTGTCCAGCGGATACTCTGTCAGGATATAGCAGTTCTCGCAGGTCTCCTGACGGAGCAGCTTATATTTCACGCCCGCCGGAATGGCATATGCCTTGTTCCGGTCGTCAAACACGTTGGGAGAATGCTGTCCGGGAGAGGTGTGGGCGAGCGCCACGCGCACGCCGCCGTACAGCTCCGAAATGCGGTCGCCGGATTTTGCGGAGTATAAAGTCCGTCCTTATAATCCAGTACGACCTCCTGATCCCCCGGGATATAGAACGCCTGCGTCAGCGTAGTGCCGCGGGGATCGTCCGCGCTCCGGCACCACGCGGTGATGCCCGCAAATCCGTCTGCCCAGATCGGGAGAATACTATCACAGCCCCCCCGCCGCGGCAACACGCGGCCCTGTCCTGCCGAAAATAAAACTTCTTGTGCGCCGGTTTCGGCAGCGGGAACACGGTTTTCCCCCGCGGAGCCTCTTTTCCTCTGCGGCGGGCGAGTTTTTCGGTTGAATTTTACATAATGCCGCGGTATAATATAGTGTCTGGGTATAGGCCTTCTCAAGGTCTGCTCAGAGTCCATAGCATACGGAGGATAAAAATATGGCGAAAAAAGAATTTCAGGCGGAATCCCGGCGGCTGCTGGAGCTGATGATCAATTCCATCTACACGCATCAGGAGATCTTTCTGCGCGAGCTGATCTCCAACGCCTCGGACGCTATCGACAAGCTCTGCTTCCGCTCGCTGACCGATGAGAATGTCGGCATGGAGCGCGGAGATTTCTTCATCCGCATCAAAGGCGACAAGGAAAACGGAACGCTCACGATCTCCGACAACGGCATCGGCATGACCGCCGAGGAAATGGAATCCAATCTCGGCGTGATCGCAAAGTCCGGCTCGCTCGCCTTCAAGAAGGACCTGGACGCCGCCGAGAAGGACAAGGCGGACATCGACGTGATCGGTCAGTTCGGCGTGGGCTTCTATTCCGCATTCATGGTCGCGAGCAAAGTCACCGTCATCTCCCGCGCCTACGGGCAGGAGACCGCCAACCGCTGGGAGAGCGAGGGCGCGGACGGCTACACCGTCACTCCCTGCGAAAAGGAGACCGTCGGCACCGACGTCATCCTCACCATGAAGAGCGACACCGAAGACGACTGCTACAGCGTGTATCTCATGCCCTGGAAGATCCAGGAGCTTGTGAAGAAATATTCGGACTATGTCCGCTGGCCGATCCGCACCGATGTGGAGACGACCGAAAAATATGAGACCGGCGAGGTGGACGAGGCCGGTATCCAGAAGATGGGCGTGCGCACCGTCACAAAGGAAGAGGTCATCAACTCGATGATCCCCATCTGGCAGCGCAGCAAGAAGGAAGCCTCCGACGCCGACTGCATCGCCTTCTATAAGGAGAAGTTCAAGGACACCGAGGATCCCGTGTCCGTCATCCGCGTGAACGCCGAGGGTACCGTGAGCTACCGCGCGATGCTGTTCGTCCCGGCGAAGGCGCCCTATGACTACTACACCCGCGACTATGTCCCCGGCCTGCGGCTCTACTCCAACGGCGTGATGATCATGGAAAAGTGCCCCGACCTGCTGCCGGAATGCTTCCGCTTCGTGCGCGGCATCGTCGATTCTCCCGATCTTTCGCTGAACATCTCCCGCGAGATGCTCCAGCACGACCGCCAGCTCAAGCTCATCTCCATGAATCTTGAAAAGAAGATCAAAGGCGAGCTTTCCCGGCTCATGGAGTGCGACCGCGAGAAGTACGAAAAGTTCTTCAACGTGTTCGGCACGCAGCTCAAATACGGCATCATCGGCGATTACGGCATGAAGCGCGATCTGCTGACCGATCTTCTGCTCTATCGCAGCGCGGAGAAGGAAAAGCTCGTCTCCCTGCGCGAGTATGTGGACGCGATGCCGGAAAACCAGAAATACATCTATTACGCCGCCGCCGAAACGCCGGAGCGCGCCGCGAAGCTCCCGCAGACCGAGCAGGTGCGCGCCAAGGGCTTTGATATTCTCTGCTTCTCGACCGACGCGGACGAGTTCGTCGCGGAGATCCTCGGCAGCTATGCCGAGAAGAAGTTCTGCAATGTCTGCTCGCAGGATCTCGGTCTCGAGTCCGACGAGGAAAAGGCCGCCGCGGACAAGACCGACGAGGAGTATAAGCCCCTCACCGATTTTGTCAAGGAGACGCTCGGCGACGCCGTGGCGAACGTGAAGATCTCCCGCAAGCTCAAGAATTACGCCGTGTGCCTCTCCGTCGAGGGCGGCATCACGCTCGAAATGGAGCGGTACTTCCACGCCATGCCGGGCGCTGACCCGAACGCGATGCGCGCGCAGCGCGTGCTCGAGCTCAATCTCGACCACCCCGCCGTCAAAGCGCTCGACGCCGCGCGTCAGGAGAACCCGGAGCGCGCCGCCGTTATGGCGAAGGTGCTCTTCGCGCAGGCGCAGCTCGTCGCCGGCATCACCCCGGACGATCCGGCGGAGTATGGCGAGCTTGTCTGCAAACTGTTCTGATGAATTCAAACAAACCCCTCAGTCGCGGCTGCGCCGCGCCAGCCCCGCCCCCCTCTCTGTCGCCTATGGCGACATCTCTCCCCGCCGGGGAGAGTCTGCCCCTGTTAGGGGAGCCAAGTTAGTATTCTGCAAACCCACTTGCCTCCCCTAACAGGGGAGGTGGCAAAACCGAAGGTTTTGACGGAGGGGTTTTCCCCGCACCCACCACCCACATTCTGGAGGAACTATGAGCGACCAAGACAAACGCCTGGGCGTATATTTTCACATACCGTTCTGCGCATCGAAGTGCGCGTACTGCGACTTCTGCAGTCTGCCGGGCAGGGACAAGCTCATGCCCTATTACCAGGATGCGCTGCTCATTCAATTGCAGGAAACGATGCCCCGCATGACCGATTACTTCATCGACACGGTGTACTTCGGCGGCGGCACGCCGAGCTACTACGGCGCGCGGCGCATCGTGGAGATATTGCAGGAGCTGAAGGTCACGAACCGGCTGATGAAGCAGAGCGAGATCACCGTGGAGTGCAACCCGGACAGCGTCCGGCGCAAGGAGCTGCGCATGCTGCGCAAGGAGGGCGTGAACCGCCTTTCCATCGGCGCGCAGAGCGCCAACGACGACATTCTCCGGCTCATCGGCCGCCGCCACAACTGGCGGCAGGTGGAAATGGCGGTCAAGCGCGCGCGCAAGGCCGGCTTCCGCAACGTGAGTCTCGATCTCATCTACGGTCTGCCGAGCCAGACGCGCGAGGACTGGGCCGACACGCTCACCAAGGCGCTCGCGCTCAAGCCCGCGCACATCTCCTGCTACGGTCTGCGTCTTGAGGAAGGCACGCCCATGTACGACGAGTATGAGGGCACCGACATTCTCCCCTCCGACGACGATCAGGCGGACATGTACCTTTACGCCGTGGACTTCCTTTCGCGCCACGGCTTCCGGCAGTACGAGATCTCCAACTTCGCCCGCCCCGGCTACGAGAGCCGCCACAATCTCAAGTACTGGCGGCTGGACGATTATATCGGCTTCGGCGCGGCGGCGGCCTCCAACATCGGGCTGCTGCGCTATACCTACACCCACAACGTCCGCGAGTATATTTCCGGCGTTTTGGGGGACAAGGGTATTATCGCCGAAGAGGAGGAGCTCACGCCGTTCGACCGCGCGAGCGAGTATCTGATGCTCGGCATGCGCACCGCGGCCGGCATCTCCCGCGAGGAGTACCGGAGCGTGTACCAGAGCAGCTTCGACAAGCTCGAAGAGATGCTGGAGGTATTTCAGGAAAACGGCTGGGCCGTATGCGACAACGGCCGCTGGCACTTCACGCCCGGCGGATTCCTCGTTTCCAACGTCCTCATCGGCGTGCTGCTCGAATCGCAGACGAAAGAGAAATTCAACGCCAACCCGTGGATCCGCGAGGCGTTTGAGGCAAAGGGACAGAAGGTCCCGCTGCCGACGGCGTCCGAGCCGTATATGAACTGAGGCGAAAGCCGCAAACAGAGAAAGGCGGTACCCATCATCCGTAACGACGAGAATTACATCCCCTTCCCGGACGAAGAGCCGCAGGAGACGGGGAATACCGAATATAACGAATATGAGCCCGAGCCGGAGATCGTCGGCGAGAGCTACGATTCCGCCGACCGGGATACGGGCGAGACCGTGACCGGCGAGCCGGAGACCGCGCCGCGCACGCTCAGCCGCAAGGAGCGCCGTGAGCGTGAAGCCGCGGCGGAACGAGAGAAAAATTCCCGCGCCGCAAAGCGCGCGAAACGCGAGGCCGAATACGCCGCGCCCCCGGCGGATCTCCCGCCGCTGCCGGTGCGCGCGCGCCGGGCCGAGCGCGAAGACCCGGAGGAGAAAGCGCCGAAAAAGCGCTCCCGCCGCGCGAGCGAAGCGCCCATCACGCCGGACGCGCCCGCGCCGCGCGGGGGCTGGAAGCTGCCGGTCATCATCGTGTGCGTCGTGCTGCTGCTTCTGCTCGCACTCGTCGTGACAGGCGCGCTGCTCGTGCACAAAGTGGATACGATCTATCCGGGCGTGACGATCGCCGACACCGATCTCTCCGGCATGACGCGCAACGAGGCGCGGGATAAGCTTCTTGTGCTCGGCCACGAGCGCTACGACGGTTACTCCGTCACGGCAAACCTCCCGCTCGGCAACACGCTCGCCATGTCCTCCGCGGACGCGGGCATGCGCTTTTCCGCCGACACCGCGGCGGACGCCGCCTGGAACTACGGCCGCGGCGACGGGCTCTTCGGCGCGCTGGTGAAATATGTCCAGTGCCGCTATCTCGGCAAGTGCGGCTTTGCGTACGGCGGCGAGCTTTTTGACGTGACGCTCGACGAGGCGAAGATGCGCTCCATCATCGAGGCGAAGGCCGTGGATATCGACGCGCAGCTTCTCGAGAGCAGCATCGTCGTCGGCGAGGACAGCATCACCCTTCTCAAGGGCGCGAGCGGCATGACGCTCGACACCGATTCGGTGTTCAACTCCTTCCGCGATGCGTTCCTCTCCGGCGGCAGCACGTCGTTCACCTACGAGAGCGCGCCGAACACGGACGAGACGTTCGATTTCCAGTCGCTCTATAACGACATTTATTCCGAGGTCGCCGAAGCGGAGATCGTTTATAACCCCGACATTGAAACGACCGACCCCGGCAAGGACGACGGCAAGGGCGAAAAGCCCGCCGCAACGCCCGAACCCACGGCGACCCCCGCGCCGTCCGACACGCCGGAGGCCTCCGCCTCCCCGGAGGCAACGCCCGCGGCGGGCAGCGAGACCGATCCCTCGCAGATCGACTTCCACGGCGAGCCGTTCATCGTGACGCAGTCCTCCGTCGGCCGGACGTTTGACGTAGCCGAAGCCGAAAAGGCCTGGGCCGCGGCGTCCTACGGCGACACGGTCACGATCCCGATGACCGTCACGAAGCCCGAGCACACCACGGAGGAGATCAACGACATGCTCTTCCGCGACGCGCTCTCCAAGAACTGGACGCTCGTCCGGCTCTGGAACCGCGACTACTGCAATGAGGTGCGCACATCGCTCTCCGGCAGCAGCGACAACCGCATTTCCAACGTGAAGAAGGCGTGCGAGCTGCTCGACGGGCTGGTGCTCATCCCCGGACAGACGCTCTCCTTCAACGACACGCTCGGCGAGCGCACGGAAGCCAACGGCTGGAAGCCCGCCACGGCCTACGCCAACGGCGAGGTCCGGCAGGAATACGGCGGCGGCATCTGCCAGGTGAGCTCCACGCTCTACAACGCCGCGCTCTACGCCAATCTGGAGATCGTCGAGCGCGCCTGCCACCAGTTCCAGGTGGGCTATCTCCCCTGGGGCATGGACGCCACGGTGAGCTGGGGCTGGCCGGACTTCAAGTTCCGCAATGACGCCGAGTACCCCGTCAAGATCCACGCGTGGGTAGACGAGGAGACGAACGAGTGCTGCGTCCAGATCCTCGGCACCGATGTGAAGCACCAGTATGTGCTCATGCAGTTCAACAACTGGGAGGTCTTTGACGAGACCGGCACGTATTTTGACGCCAACGGCAATCCGCTCTCCGTCGGCATGGCGGCGGCAACGTGGCGGCTGGTGTTCAACGACGGCGACGATTACAACACCGCCACCCCCATCAGCAAGGAATACGAGGCCTACAGCACCTACAATTACCACACCGAGGACATCGAAGCCCGCAACGTCCCGCAGGGCTGAGCATAAAAGAAAGTCAGGAGAGAGAAGTCTTATGGAAAAACCGACCTTTTATATTACAACGCCGATCTACTACCCCTCCGCGAAGCTCCACATCGGCCACGCCTACTGCACCGTCGCGAGCGACGCGATCGCCCGCTACAAGCGGCTGTGCGGCTACGACGTGATGTTCCTCACCGGCACCGACGAGCACGGCCAGAAGATCGAGGACAAGGCCAAAGCCGCCGGCGTCACGCCGCAGCAGTTCGTGGACAACATCGTCACCGGCGAGAAGGGCGTGCTCGATCTCTGGAAGCTGATGAACATCTCGAACGACCGCTTCATCCGCACCACGGACGATTACCACGTCAAGAGCATCCAGCGCATTTTCCGCAAGATGTACGACAACGGCGATATCTACAAGGGCAAGTATTCCGGCATGTACTGCACGCCGTGCGAGAGCTTCTGGACCGAGAGCCAGCTCGTAAACGGCCGCTGCCCCGACTGCGGCGGCGAGGTCAAGTACGCCGAGGAGGAAGCCTACTTCTTCCGTCTGAGCAAGTACGCCGACCGCGTTCGCTCGCTTCTGACCGGCGGCGAGTTTCTCGAGCCCGCGAGCCGCGTGAACGAGATGGTCCATAACTTCATCGACTGCGAGGGCGGGCTGCAGGATCTCTGTGTCTCCCGCACGAGCTTTACCTGGGGCGTGCCCGTGGACTTTGACCCCGGCCACGTCGTGTACGTCTGGATCGACGCTCTTTTCAACTACGCGACCGCGCTCGGCTACGAGAACGACAAGTACCACGATTTCGATAAATATTGGCCCGCGGACGTACACATCGTCGGCAAGGAGATCGTCCGCTTCCACTCGATCATCTGGCCCGCGATGCTTATGAGCGTGGGTCTGCCGCTGCCGAAGAAGGTATACGGTCACGGCTGGCTCATCATGGACGGCGGCAAAATGTCCAAGAGCAAGGGCAACGTTGTCGATCCCTACATGCTCGCCGAGCGCTACGGCGTGGACGCGCTGCGCTTCTTCCTGCTGCGCAGCTTCCCCTTCGGCTCGGACGGCAACTTCTCCAACGAGCTTCTGATCTCCACCATCAATACCGATCTTGCAAACGATCTCGGCAACCTTCTCTCCCGCACGACGGCCATGGTAGGCAAATACTTCGGCGGCACGCTGCCGGAGACGCAGGAGGAAGGCGTCGAGGACGCGGAGCTTCTCTGGATGCTCGGCGAGCTTCGCGGCAGGTACGCCGCGCAGATGGAGAAATTCCAGATGCAGAACGCTCTCGCGGAGGTGTTCCGCGTGATCGCCCGCGCCAACAAGTACATCGACGAGACCGCCCCCTGGGTGCTCGCAAAGGACGAAGCAAAGAAGCCGCGTCTCGCGCGTGTGCTCTACAATCTGCTCGAAACGCTGCGCGTGTGCGGCACGCTCCTCAAGCCCTTCATGCCCGAGAGCATGGAGAAGCTCGCCGCGCAGATCGGCGCGGACGAATCGGCTATGAGCTGGGAAGCCGCGGAAAAATACGGCGTTCTCCCCGCCGCGGTGTCCGTCACGAAGGGCGAAAACCTCTTCCCGCGCATCGATATGGAAAAGGAGCTCGCCGCGCTCGAAGCTCTCAAGACGCCGAAGAAGGATCCCATCGAGCCGTTCAAGCCGAACGTGGTGTTCGACGATTTTGAAAAGTGCGACTTCCGCGTCTGCCGTGTGCTCAAGTGCGAGGCGGTGAAAAAGTCGCAGAAGCTGCTGCGCTTTGAGCTGGACGACGGCTCGGGCACAACGCGCCAGATCCTCTCCGGCATCGCCATGCACTATAAGCCGGAAGAGCTCGTCGGCAAGACGGTCGCCGCGATCGTCAACCTGCCGCCGCGCAAGATGATGGGGCTCGAGTCCTGCGGCATGCTGCTCTCCGCCGTGCGTATGGTGAACGGCAAGGAAGAGCTGCATCTCGTCATGCTTGATGATTCCATCCCCACCGGCAGCGTGCTCTGCTGAATCAAAAAGGCTCCATCATACGATGGAGCCTTTTTCGGAGAAAGATAGGAAGAATTCCTCCGGCGGCGGATGAGGGGCTTTGATGGAGCATTTTGAAACCATAGAGGGAAATCCTGATGGACGATTATTTGAGCATACAGAAGATATGGCAGGACACGGATTTCGCCGAATTTGAAATTACAGGTTCTTCGCCGGTCATCACCGCGAAAACGGCCGTATATATGACGGATTCCCTGATCGACGAGCTGTTCCGCCAAATAACGCGATTTTTGAGCGGCGAGGTCGAAGAATGCCGCTGGGCGAACAAGGAAAGGGGCGACAACTCCACCGCCTGTTTGTCCCTGCGCTTTCTGCGAAAAGACCGGCTGGGACATGTTCTCGCAGAGGTATACATGGAGCTGGATGACGGCGGAGAATTCAGCGATCACAATTGCTGCTTTTACATAAATACCGAATACGGATTGCTGCAGCGCTTCCGCGATCAGCTCCCCAAACTGAAGCAGCCGGAGCTTTTTTCTGTTGTCCGGCTGAATGAGCGCCTTTGATTGTCCTTCCGGAATCACCAAGGGGAGGTACTTCGCCGTGCCCGAAGGATTAGCCAATAATCATGTTTCAAAAAGCGGAGGGAGAATTATGCAGAAACCGGCGATATCCGTCCGCCGCAGATCGACGCTGGCGCAGACCATCCGAACGGAAAACTGGCTGCACGATATGGCACAAAAGGGGTTTTTCCTGCGGCAGTTGTCTGGAACCAACTACTGGTTTGAGCAGGGCGAGCCCGGAGATGTTCGGTATTTTCTAATGTCTCCGGAAATCGGTTCCAACAGCGACAGTTGGGTGTTTTATGAGTTTGAGCGGAAAATGGGAAAACGGATTCCGTATGAGGGAATGTCTTTTACGGGTCCGAGCCTCGTGCTGGCGGTAGACGGCAAAGCTGTCGACTGTCAGGCCCCGCTCGCAGCGTATTATTACCAATATCGCAATTATCGTCTGCTCAAAAGGCTTCTCCGCAACGCTGTGGGCTCCGCGGCCTTTTTCCTCCTTGGCCTTGCATCCGATCCTTTCGGAACACCGGCCTTTCTTCCGTATCTGCTTGGCAGTGCGGTTTTGTGTGTGCATTTTCTGCTTTCGTTTTTCCGCTTCCGCAAGGACTGCGTATCCTCCGGAACACCCCGACCGATGCAGAAACCGTCACGCCCCATTGATTGAGATGCCGGTGCGACAGCACTGTCGAAGGAGAGGTGCCAATGAAAAAATTTCCTATTACAAAATTCTATTTTAACCTTTTCGTTCTTTGTGCCTGTTTCCTTTTTGGTTTTGTGATTTTCTGGTGTTGGGTCGTGGCGCAAAGCCCTGATGAAAGTTCAATATTCGTCGATATAGCGCCTATCGCGTTTACGCTTCCTGGCGCTCTTTCCACAATTTATGCGCTTTGTTTCACTTTCTCCGGCGGAAAAATTACTGTTGATCGCAGCGGGTGCATAATGTATATCGGCTGGAAAAAGTACTGCTATACTTGGGATGACCTTCCCTGCTGCGGTATGGCGGACGTGGATGTCGGTTCTGTCGGAAATGCCGTAGATACTTACTGGGTCTACCTGAGCAGCCGAAATCTGTCCGTCAACGAACGGCGGCGATTCATTCAAAATACGAACCGTTATGTCAAAACCATGGTCTTCTTTCAGTATGACCCGGAGCTATTTGATCTCGTGCTGCAATATGCGCCGGAACCTCTCCGCGCGCAGCTCGAGCAGCTTCCCCGTCCACAGAAGTGGAAGCGCTCGCCCCTCGCCCTGCGCAAGCGCTGACAGCTCCTTCCCTGCATATAAAAACCGGCGCCGGAGTTCATCACGCTCCGGCGCCGGTTTTTAAGAAAGAGAGGCTTTATCGGAAGAACTGCTTTCCGATGGTTCTATCATAAACCATTTTGCCGCTGGACAGGCAAATAGTTTTTTCACCCGATTTTCGGGGGGCTTTTTGTGCGAAAAGACGGCATCCGAAAAGCAAAAACCGCCGCGATCGCCGGAAAAGGCAGGCTTTCCGGTAATCGCAGCGTTATAGCGGCTTTAGCCCTGCGTTTCACGGACGGGCAGCCACACTTCATAATAGCGAAGCACCGCGCCGTCGGAAGCGGCGTTTACGATGTCGCGGCCATAGACCGTCCCCTCCGGCGTGAGATCTTGCTGCGCGGCAAAATCGTACAGCAGCCGGAGCGCCTCGCGGCGAAGGAAGTCCATACCCGGCGTTTCGACCACGGTGTACAGGCAGTACCGCGCCGGGACAAACACCGCGCCCGGCAGATCCGTGAACCCCAGCTCCTCGGCAAACGGCGAGGGCATCGTCACGTCCCAGTCCACGCAGTCGTCCGCCTCGCCCACGGCGGGCAGCGAGAACGAAAACGCGAACGCGCTGCCGCACCTGGAGTGCGCTGCGCGGCTCGCCTCTTCAAAGCAGATGTGCCCGTCGCGGCTGTAGGGTACATGCCAGCACGCCGGGCGCTCGAGATACATCACCCGCCCTCGGCAGACGCCGAGCCGGTCGAGCTGCGCGGACAGACGGTCAAGATTGAGCTGCGCGAGCCGGAGCGCGCGCTGCTTTTCCTCGATGTCGGCGCGTTTTTCCTCCAGCAGCGCGCCGAGCCGCGGCGTGATCGCGCCGGAGAGCACCTGCTCGGTTTCCTGCAGGGAGAAGCCCTGCGCCTTATAAAGACTGCGCCGGACAAGATTGAGCACATCGTAATACGAATACAGCCGCTGGCCCTGCGCGCCGCGCTGCGGCACAACGACGCCGATGCTGTCGTAGTACCGGATGGTCTGCGGCGTGAGACCGGTCAGCACCGAAACGTCGTGCACCGTGTACTGCGGATAGGACATGTCATAAAACCGGGAACTCATAATGACCCCTTCTTTCGGGAAACGGATAAATTACTGCGCGGAGGCTTCTGTTTTGGATGCGGTATTCTGCAAAACGATGCCCGCGAGCACGAGCACGATGCCGACAACGCAGAGCACGCCGAACGGCTCGCGGAACACGAATACGCTCACGAGCGTTTCCACCACGGGCTCGCTGCTCGCCAGAATGGACACCGTGCCGCTCTTGCAGCCGTGCAGCGCCAGCGAGAAGAACCGGTAGGCCAGAAAGCCCGTCGTGAGCGCCATGGTGATGCCCACAAGGAAGATCTTCCAGCCGGAGAAGAGCACCGCAAACGGGCGGGAAAACCCTTCACGGAAGAGCAGCAGATCCATAACGATGCCGAACAGAGCGGCAAATGTGCAGATCCAGAAGTTGACAGCCTTGCCGGTATAGCCGCGGCCAAGGAGAGCGCGCGTGAGAATATTGATGAGCGCGAACGCGATCGCGGATCCCAGCCCGCAGATGAGACCGGGCAGCGTCATCGTGCCGCCGAAGCCGGACACGCACGCGCACCCGGCGATGCAAAGAATGATCGCCAACACCGTGCGGCGGGAAATGCCGTCCTTGAACACAAAGTGCGCCATAATGGTGACAAACACCGGCGAGAGATACATGAGGATGCACGCCGTGGAGATGGACATCATGTTGATCGCGTTATAATAGCAGAACGAGAACATGCCCTGCCCGAGAATGCCGACGGCAGCGAAGAGCCAGAAGTCCTTCTTGTGCATTTTGAGCTGGCGGATATCGCCGAGGGCGGTGCAGAAGAAGCAGAGCGCGGCCACGGAACAGCGGATGGAAAGAATGCCCATCGTGCTCAGTCCCGCGCCGGTCAGCGTGCGGGTAAAGAGACCGGTCAGACCGAAAAATGCGCCGGACAGCACGGCGGCGACCGCGTAGCGATTCATAAAGTTTCCTCTCTCTCGTTATTCTATAATAACAGAATATGGCATGCAGCGGCTATAAGGCAAAGTAAAAATCCGGCAAAGATTTTTGCCGGATTTTTGGCGCTTTGACGAATCGAATATTAAGAACAAACCGAATTATGCGATATTTTATTTAAGGCCTCCTGCCGCCGGGTTATTCTAACTATAATCCGCTCCGCGTGGGGATAGGATAAACCTCTCCGTCAAAACCTTCGGTTTTGCCACCTCCCCTGTTAGGGGAGGCAAGACCGTTTTCCGCAAATCGACTTTTCCCTCCTAACAGGGGGCCGACAGCCGCAAGGCTGACGGAGGGGCTTTTGCCGGCCGCTCCATCAATTATAGAAAGATGCGAGAGCCGCAGCTCCCGCATCTCTCTTTTATTCGCTTACATCCACGCCGCGCTCGCGCAATTCTCTGCGCAGCCGGGCGGCGTCGCCGAAGAAGACGATGGCGTCGAGCCCGACGCGCTGCGCGCCCTCGGCATTCGCGGCCGAGTCGTCAATGAACACGCACTCCGTGCGGTCCAGACCGAACTTTTCAAGCGCGCCTTCAAAGAACGCCGGATCGGGCTTGAGGAGATGCACGTCCGCCGAGCGGTACACGCGCTCCTCCGGGAAGTGCTCGCCCGCCCGGAACCGCGGCCAGTATTCCCGCTGGCGCGGGCCCGCGTTCGTAAGAAGGTACAGCCCGTACCCCTTTTCATAAAGCTCGTCCGTGAGCGCTTTCATACCCTCGACGGGCAGCTCCGGCCGGTCCCAGTGGCCGACGAGCTTTTCGACCGCGCCGCGGAGATGCTCGCCGACACGCGAAACACACCGGTCGATGACTTCCGCTTCGGTGAGCGTGCCGCGGTCGAGCCGCACCCAGTCGATGCTGCCGTAAAGCTCGCGCAGCAGGAGCTGCTGGTCGCTCTCGGACAGACCGGCGTTTTTCACATACCGCTTCGGCTCGAACCGGATGAGCACGTTGCCCATATCAAAGAGGATGTTTTTGATCATTGGGGGCTTGCCGCCTCCGCCGGCTGTTTTTTGCGGAATACGGCTTTTATCCGATCCATGCGTTTCCGGCGGCGGTCACGCGCTTCGAGCCGCTCGCCGAGATCGCGCGCGCCCACGCCGTATACGAGATACAGAATGAGGCCCGACACGAGCATGATGAACACCGTGGAGGCACACCGGCGGCCGGAGGCGTTGACATTGTAGCCGTACAGGCCCTCCTCGCGACACATGCTCTGGATGACCATGGCGTACGTTGTGCCGTAGGTACTCGCAAACGTGGCCGACATATCGTACTCGGTAAAGAGCGCGTTGAAGTTCAGCGCGAACACCGCAAGCACGCTCGGCAGGATGATCGGGAGCTTTACCTTGAGGAACGTCCGCACCGGCCCGGAGCCGAGATTCCGCGCGGCGTCCTCCAGCTCCTCGTCGATCGCGTAGAACGACGCTTTGATCATGCGCAGCGAGAACGGCAGCTTTACTACCGTATACGCGATAACGATCAATATCCTCACGCGGTCGGCATAGTACAGGTTCTGGCCGAACACATACCATACGTCGCTGCTGTTGAAGAACGTGCGGTAAGAATAGCAGATGAGGATCGTCGGCAGCAGCCACGGGAAGAGCAGCGCGTACTCCAGGATCGTGCCGGTCTTCTTGTGCTTGAAGATGTAGTTGCAGGCCACAACGACGATCACGCACGCGAGCGCCGCGGCGATGACGGACATGACAAAGCTCATCTGGATACCGCTGAGCGTCGCCTCGTTGGAGAACACGCCGGAGATCGAGCCCTCGCGGATCTTGTAGGTGCCGCGGGACGTGAGATACGAATAGTCCTGCTTGCCGAAGTAGTTCACGAGTGTCCACTGCGAAAGATCGAGCTTGCGCATACGCACGGCGCTGAACGTCTGGAACGAGAAGATGACGATCATCACGACCGGCGTCATGTAGATGATGAACAGGACGTAGGCGTAGATATGCGCGAGGACGTTCGCCACGGGGTTCGTGATCTTCTGCTTCTGGAGCTTCGCCTTCGTCTTGGAAACGGAGAGGTAATGCCCCTTGCGCTCATAGGACGAGAGAACGGTGAGCAGGAGGATCGTGAAGCACGCGAGGATGATTGAAAGCAGCGCCGCGCGCGCCTGCGGGAACGCCTCGTCCGCCACGGACGAACCGGCCAGACGGACGATCTCGGGGTTGATGGAGTCATAGCCGAGCAGCGTCGGCGCGCTCATGGCGCACAGGCCCGTGATAAACGTCATGACCGTGAGCGAGAAGAGCGTCGGCAGAAGCGTCGGGAATACGACCTTCCAGAGCACCTTGAAGGGCTTCGCGCCCATGTTGCGGGCGGCCTCGACGGTGTTGTAGTCGATGCCGCGGATGGCGTTGCGCAGGAAGAGCGCGTGGTTGCTCGTGCAGGCGAACGTCATCGTGAAGAGCACCGCGTTGAAGCCGGTGAACCAGTTGACATTGATGTTCGGGAACGCGTCCTTGAGCTGCGTGGTGATGATGCCGTCGCTGGCGTACAGGAACATGTAGCCCGTGACGAGCGCGACGCCGGAGTAGATGAGCGTCGTCATATAGCCGAGACGGAGGATCTTTGCGCCCTTGATGTCAAAGTACTCGGTCAGCAGCACGATGGAAATGCCGACGACGTTGACCGTGATGACAAGGCACAGCGCCAGCTTGAGCGAGTTCCACACATACTGGGACATGGACCCGGCGAGGAAGAAACGGATGACCGCGAGGGGATCGGTTTCCCCGGCGGCGTTCTTGACGGTGAAAATGCTGGTGAGCGTGTTCAGGCACGGCAGCAGCATAAACCCGAAGAAGAGATACGCGAAGAAAACGCCGCCGATGATCTGCAGCATTTTGATCGGCTGGAAGGGCTTCGGCCGCAGTGTCATTTCTCGGCCTCCTCCCCGTTGGGAGCGTAGCTCATGAGATCGTCGGGGTGGACGGTGACGGTCACGGCGTCGCCGGTATCGTGCAGATGCACGCCGTCGTTGCGCTCGATGACCTTGAGCGTCTGGCTGCCGACGTTGATGTAATACTTTATATACAGACCGTAATACTCTCTCGATTCCACGGTGCCGGAAAGCGAAACGGCGCCGGATTCCGCGTGCTGAGCGTCGTTCACATGGACGCGCTCGAGACGGATGTAGTGGTGGTGTGTCGGGTCAAACTGCGCGCCTTTGGCGTTGAGCTTTTCCACGATATCGTCCGAGAGACGGTTGATGTCGCCGATGAAGTTGCACACGAATTCCGTGGCGGAGTGGTTGTAAATTTCGTTCGGCGTGCCGATCTGCTCGATCACGCCCTTGTTGAACACCGCGATGCGGTCGGAAAGCGTAAGGGCCTCCTCCTGATCGTGGGTGACGTAGATGCTCGTGATGCCGAAATCCTTCTGCATCTTCTTGAGCTCCAGACGTAGCTGCACGCGGAGCTTGGCGTCCAGGTTGGAGAGCGGCTCGTCCAGACAGATGATCGCCGGCTCGGTGACGAGCGCGCGGGCGATGGCGACGCGCTGCTGCTGGCCGCCGGAGAGCTGCGACACGGCTTTCCTGAGCTGCTCGTCCGAAAGATCGACCTTTTTGGCGATAGCGCGGACTTTTTCGTCCACCTCGGCCTTCTTCATTTTCTTGACGCGCAGACCGAACGCGATGTTGTCGTACACGGTCATCGTCGGGAAGAGCGCGTAGCTCTGGAACACGATGCCGATGTTCCGGTCCTCGATGGGCACATGGGTGATGTCCTTATCGCGGACGAACACCTGGCCCTCCGCCGGCTCGATGAAGCCGGTAATGGTGCGGAGCGTTGTCGTTTTGCCGCAGCCGGACGGGCCGAGGAACGTGAAGAATTCGCCCTCTTTTACCTGGACGTTGATGTCGTGCAGCGCGGTGAAGTCGCCGAATTTGACGACGATGTTATTGAGCCGGATCACAGTGGCATTCCTTCCTCTCTTTTGCAGGGACTGTGGGTGGTTGGCGGATATTTTCGGAGAATACGAAGTATGGCGAGCCGCGGGGGCTCGCCATACAGCTCTTTGAACAGGCTCCCTTGTGCAAAGGGAGCTGTCAGCCGACAGGCTGACTGAGGGATTGTCGTTCTCGGAAACCGGGCTTTTACAACCCCTCCGTCTCGGCTGCGCCGAGCCACCTCCCCTTACACAGGGGAGGCGAGCGGCGCGGAACCGGAAAAATTACTCAGCCTTCTGCGTCAGGGTCGCCCAGTCGAGATTGTCCCAATCGGGCTCGGCAGGAGCGTTGCTGGCATCGGCCCAGTAGAAGCCGAGGTTGGTCATGATGTTCGTCCACTCGGAGCTGTGGGCAGCGACGTAAGCGGCGTAGGTCATGTCGGTGCCTTCCACGGTCGTGAGGGCGAAGTTCTTGATGAGGTAGATCTCGGGGACGTCGGAGCCGTAGACCAGCTCAACAGCACCCTGGTTGCAGGGGAAGGAGTCGAACTCTTCGGCCCAGGCAGCCTGGGTCTCGGCGGAGCCGAACCACTCGGCGAACGCCTTGACGGCTTCGGTCTCTTCCTCGGTGCGGCCTTCCTTGTTCAGGATGCCGATGTACTCGGCGATGTAGTAGGTGCCGTCGTCGATGTCAACGAGCTTCCAGCAGTCGGTGATGGGGTGCTCGGAGCCTTCCGCCGCGGCGTCCAGCTTGCCGTAGAGAGAAGAGGAGTAGAACGAGGAAACGGCAACGTCGCCCTTGTTCAGAGGATCAAAGCCGTACTTCCAGTCGTCGCCGCCGAACTTGCCCTCGGCGCAGTACTTCCACAGGGTCTTCCAGCCATCGACGGAGATGCCGCCGGCGGGAGAGGTGGGATCGGTGAAGGGGTAGAGCATGGCGGAGTTGATGTTGGCGTTGGTCGTGCCGCCGACCTTGTTCTGGCGGTACCAGGTGTAGCCGCTGTCAACGACGTCGGCCCAGTGCGCAAAGTGCAGCTCTTCGCCGTTGGTGCCGAGCTCGTCGGTACGGTAGAGCATGAGGACGTTCTGGATGACGAGGCCGTAGGCCTGGCCGTCATACTTGTATTCGCCGACTTCTTCCGCCCAGGACGGAGTCCAGTCAACGAGGGACAGGTTCTCGTAGACGCCGTCCACGACCTGGCCCCAGCGGGTCTCGTTCAGACCGAAGAGGATGTCGCCGTCCTTCTTCTCGTTGGCAGCCTGGATGGCGGCCGTGTCGCCGGAGATGACGCTGTTGTCGTCAATGCTGATGGTGAAGCCGGCTTCCTTCGCCTCGTTCACGAGCCACGTGGTGCGCTCGGTGGAGTTGGAGTTGGAGTAGATGCGGATGGTGTAGCCGGAGTAATCCTTCGGGGTTTCGGTCTCAACGGGCTGCTCGGCGGGCGCTTCCGCAGGGGCTTCCGTCGGCTCGGTGGCCGGAGTCTCGGCCTGGGTGCCGCAGGCAGCCAGCGAGAGGACCATGACCAGAGCCAGAATGAGAGCAAGTGCTTTCTTCATGGGTTATCTTCCTCCTAAAATTAATCCCCTGTACGGGAATTTGTGCCTTACATTATAGCCTCTTCATCGGGAAAATGCAATAGAACATTAGCGCATTTTTGTAGCACTTTGTGTAGTTTGTTCACGCGGGAAACACAAACATCCTTTACACGGCTTTACAATGTAAAGTCCAGCGCGGAGGAAGCGTCGATCTCTGTCTGCTGCGCGAGGAACGGCGCGAGCTCGCGGGCAATCGTGCGCGCGCCATGCTCCCGGTCGCTTTCGATATTCAGCGGAAGGATCGGATCGTGCAGCGAAAGGCGCAGGAGGAACCAGCCGTCGCCGTGCGCTTTATCGAGATTTACGCGCACGCCCTCGCAGTTGTCCGGCGCGATGCTCCAACCGGGCTGCTCCTTCGCGTACTCCGCAAGAGAATCAAGCACCGCTGTGCCCGCGGCGCGGAAGTCCTCCGCAAGGATCTTCAGCCGGAACTCACGGCTCTCGACCGGCTCCCGAAGGCCTTCGAGCAGGCTCTCGAGCGAGCGCCCCGCGGCGATCTCCATCAGAAAGCGGGTGACGAGATACGCGCCGTCGTCAAGGAAATAATTCTCCTTGAGCGCGGCGTGGCCGGAGGTCTCGATGGCGAGCTGGCAGTCCTGCCCCGCGGCGTTGAGCCGCAGCGCCTCGTTGATGACGTTGCGGTAGCCGCGGCGGAAGCGGCGGTGCACGCCGCCGTGCGCGGCGATAAACTCCGCAAGCCCCGTGGACGTGATGGAATCGGTCACGATCGCCGTGCCGGAGTGCTCACGCAGCAGTATGGCGGAGATGAGCGCGATGAGGCGGTTGCGGTTGAGCTCCTCGCCGTTCGAGAGCACCGCCCCGGCGCGGTCCACATCGGTATCGAAAATAACGCCGAAATCGGCATGGCTCTCGAGTACCGCCTCGCGGATGCTGTACATCGCCTCGGGCAGCTCGGGGTTCGGCACATGGTTGGGGAAGCGCCCGTCGGGGTCGAGATAGCGGCTGTCGGCCGTGTCCGCGCCGAGAGGGGCGAGCACGCGCTCGGCGAAAAAGCCGCCCGCGCCGTTTCCGGCGTCCACAACGATATGCTTGCCCGCGAGCGGCTTTTCGTTCCCGTTCGCCGCGGCGATGATCTTTTCGCGCAGAATGGCGGCGTAGATCTCCATAAATTCGCCCCGCGCCACGCTCCCGCCGGGGGCGAGCGGTGTCTCCTCCGCGGCGAGGCGGAGGATCTCGCGCACGTCCGCGCTCTCCGCGCCGCCCGCGGCGGTGAAGAATTTGAGTCCGTTGCGGTTCCACGGCAGGTGGCTCGCCGTGATCATAACGGCGGCGTCAAAGGGGCGGTCTCCCGTCACGGTCGTCATGAACATCGCCGGGGTAGTGCAGAGACCGAGATCGGTCACTTCCGCGCCGCAGGCGGCAAGCGTTTCGCAAAGCGCTGCGGCGATCGCCCCGCCCGAAAGACGCGAGTCGCGCCCGACGCTCACGCGGCAGTTCTCTTTTCCGAGCCGCGCGCGCAGAAAGCGCGCAAAGCCGCCCGCAATGGCGCGCACCGCCGCATCGTCAAGCGTTACCGGTTCATTCTCCACTCCAGCGAGCGCCACACCGCGCACGTCGCTGCCGTTCTGCAGTTTGCTGAGGTCCATATTCCGTTCCTCCCGGAAAAAGTATTATCGCGTTCATTTTACCGCGCCGCACGGCTCTTTGCAAGTGCGCCCTGATTGCATTTGCGCCGTAGCTGTGGTATGGTAAGCGGTAAGAAAACGTTGGGGGATACGATGAAAGAGAAGCTCAAAAGCATTCTGCGCACGGTTTGGTCGTGGCGGCGGTGGCCGTATCTGCTCTGGCTGCGCCGGAGAGTGAAAAACCGCCGGTTTCTCCTTATTGCAAGCGACTGCAACGGCGGACTGCTGCTGCACGATCTTGGGATGCAGTTTACCATGCCCACAGTCAATATGGCGTTCCACCGGTTTGAAAAGCTGTGCACGCATCTGGACGAATATCTCGCCATGACGCCCGTCCCCATGGACGCGCCGGAGCGGAGCTACCCGATGTTCACACTCGGCGAGGCGGTCATCGAGGGCACGCACTACAAAAGCCGCGAGGAATTTCTCGCCGCCTGGGAGCGCCGTCTGCAGCGCTTCAACGCCTGCCGCGCGCAGGGATATGAGATCCTGCTCATGGCGGACGAAACGAGCCTTTCCAAAAACGGCGGGCTGGCGGAGTATCTCGCCGCGCCGTACCGGAAGATCTGCTTTACAAACGATCCGGCCAAGACCGGGAAGGAGTTCGTGTACATCCCCGACCGGAAAAAGAACGGCTACCGCGACTCGTGGCGCACCGTGGGTCTGCTGGGCGAGCGCGTGTTTGAGCGCGCCATGGACATTCCCGCGTTTCTCGATCCTGTCGGCGAATAAGCGTCAACGGCTCCCGATCCCGGGAGCTTTTGACTTTTGACAGAAAAGGAAGTTTGACATGAACGTAAAAACAGGCAGAGATCCCGCGCTCGGCACCACTCCGGTCGGCAAGCTCTTCTGGAAGCTGGCGCTTCCGGCGATCGCGGCGCAGCTCGTGAACGTTCTATATAATATTGTAGACCGCATCTACATCGGCCACATCCCGGTCTACGGCGCGGCGGCGCTCACCGGCGTCGGCGTGACGATGCCGGCGATCATGATCATCTCGGCGTTCGCCGCGCTCGTGAGCGCGGGCGGCGCGCCGCGCGTTTCCATGCTCATGGGAAAGGGAGCCCCGGACAGTGCGGAGCGCATCATCGGCACGTGTACTTTCACGCTCTGCGCGATCTCGCTCATGCTCACGCTCATCATGCAGCTTTTCGCCGTGCCGATCCTCCGTCTCTTCGGCGCGAGCGACTCGACGCTCCCCTACGCGCTCGAATATATCTCGATCTACAGTCTCGGCACGATCTTCGTGCAGCTCTCGCTCGGGCTCAACGCCTTCATCACCGCGCAGGGCTTTTCCACAACGAGCATGCTCACCGTGACGATCGGCGCGGCGCTCAACATCGTGCTCGACCCGCTGTTCATGTTCGTGTTCGGCATGGGCGTGCGCGGCGCGGCGCTCGCAACGATCCTCTCGCAGGCCGTTTCATGCGCGTGGGTCGTGCGTTTCCTCTGCTCGGAAAAATCTACGCTGCGGCTGCGCGTGAAGAACCTTCTGCCGGACATGAAGCTCCTTCTCCCCTGTCTCGCGCTCGGGCTCTCGCCGTTCCTCATGCAGATCACGGAAAACCTCGTCGCGGTGAGCTTCAATGTGACGCTCCTCCGCTTCGCCGGAGATACCGCCGTCGGCGCGGTGACGGTCCTTACGACCACCATGAGTCTCTGCATGCAGCTCCTGCACGGTCTCACGCAGGGCGCGCAGCCCATTATGAGCTTCAACTACGGCGCGGGGAACGGACAGCGTGTGCGCGAAACGTTCCGCATCCTGTTCATAAGCTGTCTCACAGGCTCCATGCTCGTGTGGGCGGTGTGCATGCTCTTTCCCGGCGCCGTTGCCGGAATGTTCACGCCGGACGCGGAGCTTTCCTCCTACACCGCATGGGCCATGCGTATTTATATGGCCGCGAGCGGCATTTTCGGCATCCAGATCGCGTGCCAGCAGAGCTTTGTTGCGCTCGGGCAGGCAAAGGCGGCGATCTTCCTCGCGCTGCTGCGCAAGGTGATCCTGCTCATCCCGCTCATCCTGCTCCTGCCGCGGCTCGGCATTTTTAAAAACGCCGCCTTCGCCGTGTTTTTCGCCGAGCCCGTCGCGGACACGCTCGCCGTGTGCACGACCGCCGCGATGTTCTTCACGCGTTTCGGCAAACTCACTGCCGGAGCGGAAAATGCCTGATATTTTTTAAAAGGAGCGCTCCCCTTGTCCATTGCCGTAAGAAATTATCTCGACGACGTGACATATGCCGATATCTGTCCCTATTATAAAGCGCTCGATTGAGGTATACTATAAGTTAGAGGGAGATCTCCTCCGTCTTTTGTCCAAGGCCCCCTGGTGTAAAGGGAGGCAATACGAAAGGAAACGAGGTATTACATCATGTGCACAGCCGCGACATATAAAACCGACGGATTCTATTTTGGCCGGACGCTTGACTACGAGTTTTCCTACGGCGACGAGATCGTCGTGACGCCCCGGCGCTTCCCGCTCGCCTTTAGCGGCGGCAAGGCACTTTCGGAGCACTTTGCCCTGCTCGGCATGGCGCATGTGGCCGACGGCTATCCGCTCTACTACGACGCGATGAACGAAAAAGGTCTCTGCATGGCGGGGCTGAACTTTGTCGGCAACGCCGCATACGCCGCGCCGCGCGGCGACGAGGGCGACGTCGCGCAGTTTGAATTCATCCCGTGGGTGCTCGCGCAGTGCGCCTCCGTTTCCGAGGCGCGCGTGCTGCTCGGGAAGACGAATCTCACCGGCACGCCGTTTTCCGCCGCTCTTCCCGCCGCGCAGCTCCACTGGCTGCTTGCGGACAAGGACGAATGCGTCACGATCGAGTCCACCGCGGACGGTCTGCACGTCTATGATAACCCCGCCGAGGTTCTGACGAACAACCCGCCGTTCCCGCAGCAGCTCTTCCGGCTGAACGACTATCAATCGCTCTCCCCGCGGCAGCCGGAAAACACGTTCGCGCCCGCGCTCGATCTGCGCTCCTACAGCCGCGGCATGGGCGCGCTCGGTCTGCCGGGTGACCTCTCGTCGAGCTCGCGCTTCGTACGCGTGGCGTTCACGCGCGCGAATGCCGTTTCCGGCTCTTCCGAAACGGAGAGCGTCAGCCAGTTTTTCCACATTCTCGGCGCCGTGGAGCAGGTGCGCGGCTGCTGCGAGGTCGCGCCCGGCAAGCACGAGATCACGCTCTATACCTCCTGCTGCAGCGCGCAGCGCGGCATTTACTACTATACGACCTACGAAAACCGCCGCATCAGCGCCGTGGACATGCACCGCTGCGATCTTGACGCCGCGGCGCTCGTCCGCTTCGCGCCCCGCACGGAGGAGGATGTCTTTTATCAGAACTGACACAGCAAAGAAGCCTCGCTTTGCCAAGTGCAAAAAGCTCCCGATGCAGCTGCATCGGGAGCTTTTTTCGCGGTGTTCAGTTTCTCTCGACCGTGCCTTCCCAGGTGTCAACGGTCTTTTTGCGGGAGTGTTCATCGTACCAGTGCTTGGTGACGGTCTTGGCGCGGGTATAGAAGCGCACGCCGTCCAGGCCAAGCACATGCTGGTCGCCGAAGAACGAGTCCTTGTTGCCGGAGAACGGGAAATACGCCGAAGGCACGGGGATGCCGACGTTAATGCCGACCATGCCGCCGTCGGTGAGCATTTCAAACTGGCGGGCATAGTAGCCGCTCTGCGTAAAGATGGCCGAGCCGTTGGCGAACGGGTTGGCGTTCATGACGGCCAGCCCCTCTTCAAACGTCTTGACACGCTTGATGAGCGTGACCGGCCCAAAGATCTCGCGCTGGCCGATGGACATATCGGGCGTCACATGGTCAAGGATCGTCGGGCCGACGAAGAAGCCGTTCTCATAGCCCGGCACTACGATATCGCGCCCGTCGAGCACGAGCTCCGCTCCGTCGTCGATGCCGCGCTGGATCCAGTCGCAAATGGACTTCTTGTGCTTGGCGCTCACGACCGGGCCGAGCTTCGTCTCGGGGTCATAGGCGCAGCCGACCTTCATCGCCATTGCCTTTTCCCTGAGCAGGGCAACGAATTTGTCCGCGATGCTTTCCTGCACCACGATGACAGGCAGCGCCATGCAGCGCATGCCGGCGCAGCCATAGGTGGAGTTAATGATCGCGTTTACGGTGCTCTCCAGATCGCAGTCCTCGAGAACAAGAGCGTGGTTTTTCGCCTCGCACTGCGCCTGCACGCGCTTTCCGTGCGCCGCGGCAATCGAATAGATGTGCTTGCCGACCTCGGTCGTGCCGACGAACGTGACGGCCTTGACGCGCGGATCGGTCAGCAGTACCTCGGATTCGCCGCGCGAGCACGTGACAAGGTTCACAACGCCCGCGGGGAAGCCGCCCTCTTCATAGAAGAGTTCCATGATACGCATGGCGGTGAGCGGCGTCTGCGAGGCTGCCTTGAGCACGACCGTGTTGCCCGTGGCGATCGCGAGCGGCACCATCCAGCCCCAGGGGATCATCGCCGGGAAGTTGAACGGCACGATGCCCGCCACGACGCCAAGCGGCATACGGTAGGTGGCCGTATCAAATCCGGTCGTGACCTGCAGTGAGGCCGAGCCCTGCGAAACAAACGGCGTAGCGCAGGCAAGCTCCGTCGGCTCGATGGCCTTGAGCACGTCGCCGCGCGCCTCGCTCAGGTTTTTGCCCAGCTCCTTGGCGCAAAGATACGTCAGCTCGTCCAGGTGTTCAACGAGAATGTTGCGCCACTTGAACATCATCTGCGTGCGCTTGGAAATGGAGACCTGACTCCACTCCTTAAACGCCTTGTCCGCCGCGTCGATCGCTTCGAGCACCTCGTCCTGCGTGCAGGAGGGGACTTCCGCGATGACTTCGCCCGTGGACGAGTCGGTCACCGGCATCCATTTCTCCGTTTTGGAATCCTTCCAGACGCCGCCGACGCAGTACTGCTTGCGAATAGCTTCACTCATATCGGGTGTATACTCCTTTTCGTTTGTATGACCCGCCGGGGAAACGGCGGGTCATGAATGTAATGCTTATTTATACCACGAGGTAGTTGACGAAAACGCCGGTGATGACCACCGAGGTGATCGTCAGGCAGACAAAGCCTGCCACGAGCATCTTGGGCATGATGTTGTCGAGCAGCATCTGGCGCTCGTCGTCGGTCGTGCCGATCTGCTTGGAGACTTCACTGGAGACGACAAACGTTCCCGGGAAGCCAAACAGGCAGGAGCAGGCGATGCCGCAGGCCATCTGCCAGCTGAACTTGAAGATCTTGCCGACGACAGCGGCGATCACGAACATGCTGAGCAGGCCGATGACAAACGCGCCGAGGACAACGGGCAGGAGGCTCAGAACATCCTGCGGGGTAACGGCTGTCAGGAACACGAGGATGGAGACCATGCAGATCACAAGGCCGATGCCGTAGCAGTTGGATTTCTTCATAACGTCGTGCTCCAGGAAGCCGATCTCCTGCGCGACGACGCCCATGATGAGGCAGACAACATATCTGTGCACGGCGCCGCCGGTGAGATTGGAGATCCAGAACGACAACAGAGACACAAGGCAGGCCTTGCCGAGCAGGACGAACGGGGTCTGGTACTTGGCGGCCAGAGGGGGAATGAGCTTTTTCTTGACAACGGCGGTCTGCGCAGCCTCGTCGCCTTCAAAGACGGTGCGCGTCCACTTCACGGTACCGGCGTTGTAGCCCTTGACGAGACGCTTGGCCTCGCCGCGCAGGAACGCAGCGGCGAGAGGGTAGCCGATGATGCCCTGCACCGCGACAATGATCGTGGCCAGAACACCGGCGAGCTTGAGGGAATCGGGAGAGCCGAGCGCCTTGATGGCGTCGTTGACGACGACGGCGGAAACCCAGCCGCCGGTGATCGGGCCGACGAGAGCCACGGCGAAGTTGTTGCCCAGAACCGGGCGGGCGGCGAAGAACATCAGAATGCCGCCCACGATAACGATCGCGAGGCCAAGCACCACGGTCTTCCACTGGGAAACGAACTCCTTGAAGTCAAGAAGCGTTCCCATATTGACGATGAAGATGCCGGTCATCATATTGGAAATGGCGATAAGGCCGGCATCGGTGAACAGAGTCGTCGGAACAACGCCCGTCCAGAACAGGATCAGGAACGTGACCGAGGCGAAGAGCAGCACGGGGATGATGGCGTGCGTTTTGTCGGAAATGAAGTCGCCGATCGCGAATACAACACACACGATCGTCAGGGCTAACATACCGTCCATTGATTTTTCCTCCTTGTTTTTTCTCTCTTTTTTATTGCTCCGCGCGCGCTTTGCGCAGCGCGTCCAACACACGCACCGGCGTCATGGGCAGCTCGTTAATGCTCACGCCGACGGCGTTGCGAATGGCATTGTGAATGGCGGGCGCCGCGCCGACAATGGGCGGCTCGCCGATTCCCTTCGCGCCGTAAGGCCCGAGGGAGTTGGGATGCTCAACGATGATCGTGCGCAGCTTCGGCAGATCCATCGCCGTGGGGATGAGATAGTCGTGGAAGGTATGGTTGCGCATTTTTCCGTCTTTCATGAATTCCTCTTCCATGAGCGACCAGCCGATGGCCTGCGCCATACCGCCGTGCATCTGTCCCTCCACCGTATCCGGGTTGATGGCGTGACCGACGTCCACGGCGAGCACCGTGTCGTCCACCGCTACCTCGCCGGTCTTGACGTTTACGGAGACGATCGCCGCCTGCGCGGCAAAGGCATAGGTGTGCATTTTCACGCCCTGGCCGTTTTCGTCGGCATAGGCTTTCGGCGGATACCACGAACCGACACACGCGAGCGGGATCTGCATGGCAAACGCCTTGGAAATCACGGAAGCATACGGCACGCGCTTTGCCTCGTCGGTCGTGTCGAACACGAAGCCGTTATCCACGTCGAGGTCTTCCTTCTTCGCGCCGAGCATCTGCGCCGCTACCGGCAGAAACCGTTCGCGCAGGACATTGCAGCCGTTCATCACGGCATTGCCGAGGAACACGGTCGTTCTTGAAGCGACCGTCGCGCCCGCTTCCACCGAGGCGGCGGAATCGGAAAAGTCGAGATAGACCTTTTCGATCGGAACGCCGAACGTGTCCGCAGCGATCTGGCGCATGGCGATGAGGAAGCCCTGGCCGAGCTCATTGGAGGAAATACCGATATTCAGCGAGCCGTCCGGCTGCGCCTGCACAAAGCAGTGCGCGCCGTCGGTGATATAGCCGGTACCGGTGCCGTACATATAGCAGGCCACGCCTTTGCCGCGGCGGACGTCGGGATCTTCGCTCGGCGTGAGAGGCTTGTCCCAGCCAATCGCCTCGCGGACGCGGGTAAGGCATTCGGCAATGCCGAGCCCGCGCTCCTCGAGCATTTCCTGTCCCCAGATCGTCGTATCGCCCGGGCGCAGGAGGTTTTTCATGCGCAGGTCGATCGGATCGATACCGAGTTTTTCGGCCAGTGCATCCATCTGCGACTCTACGGCGAACGTCGCCTGCGGGCAGCCGAGCCCGCGGAACGCGCAGCCGTAGGGATGGTCTGTGAACACCGACCACGAATGCGTGAGCGCATTATCGATGCGGTAAACGCTGCCGGCGTACTGTGCCGTGCGCGAGGGGATGGCATCAATGGACTTCCACGCGCCCTTATCGATAATGGAATCGACCTCAATGCCGAGGATGTTTCCTTCCTTATCCGCAGCCAGCCGGTGATGGATGGCGGCAGCATGACGCTTACCGGTGTTTTTAAATACCTCGTCGCGCGTCAGCTCGTAAAATACCGGCCGCCCCGTTTTGATCGCGAGCACGCCCGCGACGACGCTCGCGTCGAACGTGGAGTCCTCCTTGCCGCCGAAGCCGCCGCCGACGACCTGACTGATAACGCGGATCTTGCTCTGCGGCATGTTGAAAGCTCCGCACAGCGCCTTTTTCGCCAGCTGGACCGCGTGCTGCGGGCTATAGATCGTGATACCGCCCTGCACCGGGTCAGGCTCGGCGAGCGCGCAGTCCGGCTCGAGATAGGCGTGATCGAGCATCGGGGTCTTATACCAGTTGTCCACAACGACGTCCGCGTCCTCGAACGCCGTTTTCACGTCGCCCTTGCGGATGAGCACCTCGTCGGAAATGTTTCCCTTGCGCGGGATGGGGTACTCTCGGTGGAGCACCGGCGCGTCCTCGCGCAGCATATCGGCGGGGCTGTCATAGCTCTCCAGCGGTTCATATTCGACCTCGATGAGCGACACGGCCTTCTCGGCAGTCTTGAGATCTTCCGCCGCCACGAGAGCGACGGGGTCGCCCTCATAAAACACCTCGTCCTTAGCAATGACGGGCTTATCGTGGATCATGCCGCCGTAGCCGTTCTCGCCGGGAAGATCGTCTGCGGTCATCACGATCGCAACGCCCGGCAGCGCCGCAGCTTTGGATGTATCGATGCGAAGGATCTTCGCGTGGCCATAGGGCGGGTAGAGTGCCTTGGCATGGAGCACATCCCGCCGGTGAACGACGAGATCAGCGGTATACTGTGCCACCCCCGTCGCTTTCGCCAGTGCGTCGGGGCGCTGCATGCGCCGGCCGACATAGTGTAATTCGTGCATGGAAGCGCCTCCCGTCAAGCGTCCTTGCGAACGGCGGTCACGACGATCTCCACAAGCGCTTCTTCCTTTGCCATCTTGGCCTGCACCGTGGCGCGGGCAGGTTCACAGCCGGGCGTGACCCAGCTCTCCCAGACCTCGTTCATATCGTCAAAATCGCGGATAACATCCTTGAGGAACACCTGGGCAAACAGAATGTGCTCCTTATCCGAGCCATACTTGGCAAGCACGTTGTCAATGATCTTCAGCACACCGGCGGTCTGCGACTTCACGTCATCGCCGCTGGGAATGTCCGGGTAATAGCCCGGCATGCAGGTACGGCCTGTCATGTGAATGATGCCGTTGCACTCCGTAGCAACGCTCAGCCGGCCGTTTCCCTCATAGTGTTTGACTTCCATTGTTGTTGTCCCCCTTCTTGGATTTGTTGCTTTTGTCTCTTTTCTTATTTCTTTTCGCCGCGCAGGCGTTTTGCCGAGAGCCGGACGGCCTCTACGATCTTTTCATACCCGGTGCACCGGCAGAGATTGCCGGAAAGCGCCACGCGGATCTCCTCCTCGCTCGGGTTTGGATTAACATTTAGCAGCGCGATCGTCGTGAGCACCATGCCGGGTGTGCAGTAGCCGCACTGCACCGCGCCTGCATCCACGAACGCCTGCTGCACCGGATGGGGAGAGGAAAGCGTGCCCACGCCCTCGATCGTTGTGATCTCATGTCCCTCAGCCATGGCGGTGAGATAAATGCACGAGCGAATGGCCACGCCGTCGAGCAGTACGGTGCACGCACCGCAGTCGCCCGTACCGCATGCCTTTTTTGTGCCGGTCAGACAGAAGGTATTGCGCAGCGTGTCAACGAGCACCTCGTCGGCCTCCGCCTCGCAGGAAACACTTCTTCCGTTGAGAACAAATGAAACTTTCATGCTCTCTCTCCTTTCGCATCGGCCAGCGCCATCGAAAGCACCCGGACGACTGCCGGGCAGACGGCGTCCTGCTTGTAGGTTTTGTAATAGCTCTCGCGAAGTTTTGCCTCCGCGGGATACGTCACTGCGGCAAGAGCAAGCGCCTCCTCCGGTGTTTTACCGACGAGAAGCCCCTCCAGTTCCGCAGCGTGGACGACCGTGGGGTTGAGCGCGCCGAGGCTCAGGGAGACTTCCGCAATACGTTCCCCGTCGAGCCGCACGCGGCAACCGATGAGAATTTTGCCGATATCCTGCGCCTTGCGCCGGGAAAGCCGGCAGTAGCCTGTCCCCTCTCCCGGCCGGAGCGCCGGGATCTCAATGGCCGTGACAAGCTCGTCGCTCTCACGTATGGTCTTGTAGGTCGAAACGAAAAACGCATCCAGCGGAACGCGCCTCTCGCCGCGGTTTGACGCAAGAACGGCGCTCGCGCCGAGCGCGAAGAGCATAGTTGTACAATCCGCCGCAGGAGCGGCCGTGCAGATATTCCCCACCGGCGTCGCCACCGCGCGGATGGCGGGGCTCGCCAGATGCAGCACCGCCTCGCGCAGCCCCCGGTACAACCGGAGGACATCGCTTGCAAGCAGCTCGTTATAGGTGACGCCGGACGCCAGACGCACCGTATCGTCAGAGGCGGCAATCTCGTGCCGTTCCGGAATAGCGTCCAGCGAGAGGATGACGGCAGGAGCGGTCTTTTTCTGTGTCAGCCGCAGCACGGCGTCCGTACCGCCGGCAACGATCATGGCATCCTGCTTATACTGTGTCAGCAGCGCCAAAGCCTCCTCCTGCGTGGAGGGTCTGAGAAACAACATGTCCATCCGTTTCCCGCTCCTTTTCTATCTCAGCGGAGAATAAACTATTCATACCGCCGGAATTTTTGCGTTAATTATACAGCAGTACAGGCAAATTACCAGTCCAAAAAGCATACCGCTCTGTAGCGATTTTTTGTGCTAAAGTGCAATTGTTCTGTTTTTTGAAACTCTGTTTTTTTCATAGCGGATTTTGCCGTGTACTTTAATTTCATTTTTTGAAATATAATTTTAAAAAGGATAAACAGTTCCAAAAATCTCTTGAAAATTTTGTGGAAATCGTATAATATAAAAACAAAGAAAATCGACAGAACGGAGGGAAAGTGATGGCTGGAAAAGAAGGAGGCAATCTTTCCTCAGACAAATTGTTCCGAATCATCGAATGTCTGGCGGCAAACCGGTTGCCGAACCGGCTGACAGATCTCGCTGACAAGCTCGATATGCCGCAGCCGACGCTGCTGCGCTATCTCAAGACACTGTGCGCGCAGGGCTACGCTTACCATGACGATGTGACCGGCTGTTACGCGCTCACATGGAAGATCTGCCGTCTGGCCGATTCGGTAAAATCCAATCTTTCGCTGCGCAGCATTGCCTCGCCGTTTTTGAACCACGCGGCCAACGTCATGAACGCCGGAACGCTCCTCGCCATTGAGCAGGATCGAGGCGTTTTGTATCTGGATTTTGTGGATAATCCCCGCTGGATGATGAAAACGATGCTCCGCATCGGGAAAAACGCCCCCATCCACACGACAGCCTCCGGCAAAGTGCTGCTCAGCTCGTTTTCATACCGCAAGGTTGAGGAGATTATTGCCGAAAAGGGGCTTGAACGGCTGACGGAGAATACGATTACCACCCCGGAAAAGCTCTTTGGAGAGCTTGCACTCATCCGCAAGCGCGGCTACGCCGTGGATGACGAGGAATGTGAGATCGGCCACCGGTGCATCGCCGTACCGATCTATGACTATTCCGGCAACGTGGCCGGGGCGATCAGCGCGTTTGACAACATTGAGCGCGTCACCGACCGGCGCATCGAAACCGTGCTCCTCCCTGAGCTGAAGCGTACCGCGCGGGAGATCTCCCTCCGACTTGGGTATACACCGGACGAAATGCCGTAAAAAAGCCAACCCCGTCACCTTTTTTAAGGCCGCGGGGTTGGCTTTTCTTTGCATGGATTGTCCAAATACGCTAAAAGCTGCCAACGGGGAACTCTCTCTGCCGCAAATGCCGTCAGCCAGGATTCCCCATTGACACGTTTTACATTTTGATGTTCTTCGCGGATAGGTACACATCCTCTATCGTCTGCTGCGCGCTGCGAACACTTGCTCCGCCCTCCGAATATCCAGCGCCTCTGTACCCGCGCGAAACAGGGTAAAATACATGCGTCAAGTGCGCGCCGGAGCGATACGGGGAAACGTCGGACAGCATGTCGGAAAAAGTCCCGCCCCCGCGGCTCGTTGAGATGTGGCCCCAAAAAGTTAGACAAAAATTAAACGCGAATTGTTCAAGCTGTCGAAAGGGCTTGCCGTCTGTGAATTGCAGGCGGCAAGCCCTTCAGTTTTGCCTTGATCCTGCGGTTGTTGTAGTAATCCAGATAATCAAGGAGTTCCTGCTTGAAGTGTTCCATAGACTGAAACGCTTGTAGGTACAGCAGTTCACTTTTGAGTAAGCCAAAGAAGTTTTCGATTACCGCATTGTCCAGACAATTCCCCTTGCGGCTCATGCTCTGCCGGATGTCCTTCTCGCGGAGCATCCGCTGGTACTGCTTGTGTTGGTACTGCCAGCCCTGATCAGAGTGAAGAATCAGGTTTGTTCCGTCCGGGATCTTTGCAAACGCCTCGTCCAGCATGGTTGTCACCATACTCAGCACAGGACGATTCGAGATAGTATAGCTGACCAGATCGCTGCTGTGCCGATCGAGAATCGGGGACAGATACAGTTTCTCGCCAAACAGGCTGAACTCCGTCACATCCGTGACCCATTTCTGATTCGGCTTGTCCGCATGGAAATCCCGATTCAGCAGATTCGGTGCATTTTTGCCCACTTCTCCCTTGTAAGAACAGTACTTCTTCATTCTGACACGGCAAACCAAGCCCGGCTCCTTCATGAGCCGCTGCACAGTCTTATGATTTAAGGGCAACTTGCGGTTACTCAGCTCTGCCGTGATACGGCAGTAGCCGTACCGCCCCTTATTTTCATGGTATATCGCCATGATTTCTTCTTTGACAGATTCGTATTTATCTGCACTATTCATTCGTTTCCGATGATAGCAGAAGGTCGCACGGGGCAGTTGAGCGATTATGAGAAGGATCTCCTGGGAATGTCTTTGCCTCAGTTTCTGAACTGCCAGCGTTTTTTGCGCTGACGTCGCTCGTCTTCCAAAACCAGGGCTTGCAAGTTTTTAGGTATTCTAACTCAGCACGCAGCCGCTGGATTTCTGCCAGCAGATCTTCTTCCACCTCTTTCGGCAATTGCTTTGGCGGATGCCCCTCGCTGCTGCGGCCCCGCCGCTCGATGGCAAACCCTTTTGGCCCTTCTTCCAGATAGATTTGCTCCCATACGGCAACACGCTTGTCATCGCTGATTTCAAACTGCCTTGCCGTCTCGCGATAGCTAATCCTTTCTTTCTGCATTGTTTTTACGACCAGCTTCTTAAATTCCGGTGTGTATCGTTTGTTCCGTACGCCTTTGGGCATAGAAATGCACCCCATTTCTTAGTACTAAGTATTTTACCATACTTGTCTAACTAATGGGGGCAGTTCATTGCCCTCGCTGACGCTTTTGCTGTCAAGGGGGACGATTCCCGTTGACAACTTTTTAAGTATTTTCGCCCGTTTTGCCGTACTGTATAATAGACCGGTCAAAAAGAAAACGAGGTGAAACCCTTGACAGACGAAAAGACCGCCGCGGCGCTTGCCGCGCGCTCCGAGCGCGCCGTTGCCGACGTGATCGCGCGCTATTCCCGGCATCTCTATACCGTGGCCGCCGCCGCGCTCCGCGGTGTCGGCACCGAGCAGGACGCGGAAGAGGCCGCGGCGGATGCGTTCGTATATTTATGGGAGCATCCGGAAAAGTTCGATCCCCGCCGCGGCTCGCTCAAGACATGGCTTTCGGTCGTGGCGCGCTCGCGCGCTCTCGACCGCAGTCGGGAGATATTGCGCTGCCGCGCCGTATCGCTCGAGGAGATCGAGCTGGCCGACCCGCTGGGCGTGCCGGAGGCGCTGCTCGCCGGGGAACGGCGCGCCGCGCTCAACGCGGCGGTGGACGCGCTCGCAGAGCCGGACCGCGAGATACTGCTCCGGCGCTACTATTTCGGGCAGAAGCCGCGCGAGATCGCCGCGGCGCTCGGCCTGGACAAAAAGCAGGTGGACAACCGGCTGTATCAGACAAAGCGGCGGCTGCGCGCGAGCGTGACCGGCGCGGAAGGAGAATAATATGCGCTCATTCAGCGAGGAAAACTACCGTAACATTCAGAGCTTATTTACCGAAAAAACCGGCGTGCCGCTCCGAAAACGCCGCGCCGCGCGCGCTGCGCCGTTCGCACTTGCCGCGGCGGTGCTCGCGGCGCTCCTCACCGTAACGGCGCTCGCCGCCGACCTCTTCTCGCCGCTTGCCGGGGACGATCTCGCGCTCGGCGCGGTGTATGAGGGGGACGGCGTCGTATCGGTGCATGTGGAAAACCGCTCGGACAAGGAGCTGAAATTCCAGGAGCAGCTCCGCCTTCTGCGCTGGGATACGTCCGAGGAAATCGCGCCGAAGCGCGGCGCGGCCGTGCGCTTTGCGAACACGGCGTTCGCGCCGCATACCGAGGGCGTGATGACGCTTGATCTGTCCCGCGCTTACGATCTCGCGGCGCTGGACGAACCGCTCGCGCAGGGCGGATACTATCTCGTTTTGACGAACAGCAATTTTGTGTTCGGTCAGGACTGGATCTGCTTCATCCATGCCGCCGCGCCGGAGACAGCCGGGGAAACAGCGGAGGCCGTACCGGAGAAAACGCCGGAGCCGGCCGCCGCGCCGCTCGCCCCCGCAGAGACGGACGCGGAGCTCACGGCCCGCGTGGAGGAAACGCTGCGGCCATACTTTGAAATGTCCGGCGACGTTGCACAGCGCCGCTCCCACAATGCGGAGTACTACGCCGTGTGCGCCGAGCTGCTGGCGCCGCTGGGAGGGCGCGCGGCGCGCCCCGCCCCGTCGGATATTGTTATCGGCGATGCGGAGGAGGGCGTCATCTTCGATCCCGCCGCGCCCGCGGACGCGCAGCACCTTCTCACGGGCGAGAACTATACGACGCTCGACGCTTACGGCCTGCCGGTCGGCGGCGCGCCGGGCGAGGAAGCGCTCGTCCTCTCCGCGCTCGTAGCGCAGCGCGCGGGGGATACGGACGGCGGCGCGCCCATCCCGGTCGTGTACCTGTTCACGTATTTCCGCGAGGACATTGAAAACGCGGACCATCTCTTCGTCCACGGCCGGCTCGTGCCGCTTTCGGAGGTCGAAGACCGGCGCGTGTACGAGGACGAGCGGTATGTCTGCTATGAGCTTTCGGAATACTTCTATACGGACGTGCAGACCCACGCGGAGACGCTCTGCGAGCAGCGGGGGGACGTGTGCTGGGATGACGCCGCGCGGCAGCGCGTGCAGAAGATCTATGATTACTACACCAGCACCGAAACGCTCGCCAGGCTCGTCCGGCATCTTGCCGCATGAGAGAAAAAGGTGTCCACGGGGATCACCCCATGGACACCTTTTTGAAAGGAAAACCGCCGGAGGGAATTCCTTCCGGCGATTTCAAACGGCAGATGTCAGAGCATCAAGCCGGCGATCTTCGTCCAGAGTGCAGACACCGGCATGACGAGGACCATGGCCGGGAGCATATCCGCGATCGGGAACGACTTGATGTTGGCGATGCGGAGACCGGTCGCCAGCATCAGCACGCCGCCGCAGGCGGCGAAGTCCGCCTGCATACCGGCGCTCGCCAGAGGGAGGATCAGCCCGGCGCTGAAAAAGAGAAGAAGCTGAAGGATAAGCTGCGGCAGAGCCACGAATGCGACGACGCTTCCCAGCGAGGAAGCGAAGATCGCCGCCGTGAAAAAGTCCAGAATGGCCTTTGTGCAGAGCACGGTGTGGTCGCCGGTCAGCCCGGAATCGAGCGCACCGAAAATGCCCGTGCCGCTCGCACAGATGAGAACGATAATGCTCACGAGCTGATGCATGCGCGTCTCATCCATAGCGGCGCTGCTTTTCGGCAGAAGCCGCGAAACGGCGCCGTTCATTTTTCCCGCTCCGGCACGGATCGCGCCGTCGAGATGGACGGTCTCGCCGATCATAAGGCCCAGGATCACCGAGAGGATCACCGCCGGCAGCGTGCTCACCTTGCCGAGATATGTGACGCCCATAGCCATGGAGGATACGCCAAACACCAGCGTCAGATCCTTCTTGAGCTTTTCCGGGAGGCGGCTGCCCAGCTGTCCGCCGAGCAGACCGCCCAGGAAAACGGAGCCTACGTCAATAAGAACACCGACAGGCATCGCTTATTTCTTCTTCATAATGGTGCGCTTCATGATCTCGTTGATGAGAGCGCTGAGCACGACCGTTGCGACCGTGGCGGGAATGTACACTGTCCAGAAGGAGTAGATCGTCTCCGGCGTGTTGTGGCCGAGAATGCGGAGCGTTGCGATGACGACCGGGTAGTGCAGCATGTAAATGTACAGGGAGATGCTGCCGAGATAGCCGAAGATGCTGTTCGTGACCTTGTTGTTCAGCGCAGCGGTGAGATAATCGCGGTTGAGCAGGGAGAGCGTGATCAAAGCGATGCACAGAAATGCGACCGTCCAGCGCTCGAGCTTGAAGTAAGTGGGCTGCCAGAGAATATACCAGAGAAGCAGCGCGCTGACGACAACGTTGAGCACCGTGAGCGCGGCCTTGGCTCCCTTGGAGAATTCGCGCGCGGACAGGCTGCGGACCATGTAGAAGACCATCACGCCGATGAGCATGCCGATCACGATAAAGATGATGCCGTTGTTGAAACCGATGGTAGCGGTCGCGTCGGTGGCGCTGCCGCCCATGCCGTTGGTGGAAGTGGTCTGCGCGCCGAAGGTGGACCAGGCCGTCTGCGAAGCACGGGTGCCGGTAAAGCACCACCAGCCGGCAAAGAAGATGGCGAGGAGAGGCGTGACGAAGCCGGAGAACACGTCCTCGTTCTTGCAGAGCGCCCAGTACATGAAGTATCCGGCGATGATCATGCCGGAAATGAACCACAGCGGGCCGTTAAGATTGAAGAACTCGTTGCCCGTGCTGCGCAGACCGGCGGCGTGGAAGCCGAGAAACTCCCAGATGCTGTTGACGATCATAACGAGGACGTCCTGCGTTTTGTAGTCGGGATAGTAGAAGCTGGTGCAGACGACGATCGCAATGATGTAGCCGATGATGAGTACGGGGAGCAGCGTCTTGATGCGGGCGGCAGTATACTCCCAGGCGCGGCTCGCGGCGCTGCGGGACATATACGCCGGATCGTTTTTCCGCTTGGTGAAATGCGCGGCCATGAAATAGCCGGCGGTCACTGTGAACACGAGCAGCGTTTCGCTCGAGCCGAAAAACCAGTTGCTCACTTCCATAAAGAAACCGGTAGTCTCGTTGCAGGAGCGCGCAATGATGAAGCCGGCATGGAAGCCGATGATCGCAATGGCCATGATGAAGCGCCAGAGCTCGATCGCCACATTGCGCTGCTTTTTGATTACTTTCTCACTCATAATGGGTCTCCTTCTTTCTGCTTATTGTTTTATTTTTTCAGCGGATGGTTTGCAAAACAGCGGTAAGGATGGAGAGATATTTGTTTTCCACGGTGTCTGTGCGGCTGCTCATCACGACCGGCGCTTTCAGACCGTTGAGCGTTCCGGCGCTGCGCAGGTGGGCGAAGAACACGAGACCTTTGGAAAAGATGTTCCCGCTCCAGAGATCGGGCACGATCAGAATGTCGGCATTTCCTGCCACGGGGCTTTCGATGCCCTTGTGGTGGGCCGCCGCCTCGTCGATGGCATTGTCCAGAGCGAGCGGACCGTCAATGAGATACCGGTCCGAGAGACGCTCCCGCATCGCGGCGGCGTCTACGGTGCTTCGGATCTTGGGGTTTACGACCTCCACGGCGGAGAGCACCGCGATCTTCGGCTGCTCGATACCGAGCGTGTGCGCGAGCGCTGCGGCGTTTTCCGTGATCTTGATCTTCGTTTCCAGATCCGGATCAATGTTTACGGCGCAGTCGGAGATGATGAGGAACCGATCCTTCTCGGGAATCTCGAAAACGGACGCCTGGCTGAGCAGATTGCCATCTTCCTTCAGGCCCTTCTCCTTGTCCAGGATGGCCTTCATGAAGGTCGAGGTGTGCATCAGCCCCTTCATGGGCATATCCGCTTCGCCGCAGTGAACGAGCTCGACGGCCTTGTCTGCGGCGGCGCGGTCATCCTCTTCCTCAATGATGCGGAAGTCTCCGGCGTCCTTTCCCATTTCATCAAGCACGCGGACGATCTCCTTCCGGCGGCCGATCAGAATGGCCTCGGCAATGCCGCGGTCCACGGCCATCATCAGCGAGCCGAGAGCATCGGCGTCATGCGCCGCGGCGAGTGCCACGCGCTTTTTTCCGGACTGCTCCCGGACAAACTGCTCCATCTGGCCAAAGTTTTTCAGCATCATAGTTCAAATACCTCCGCTTTTCCGATCAGGGCTTCGTAGGACTGTTCACCGAGCGATTCCATTTCATGCTCACCGGGATAGACGTATACCGGGGCAATCGATGATACATAGTCCCGGATCACATCCGTAACATATTTGCTGTGGGCAATGCCGCCGGTCAGGATGATGGCGTTCACGTCACCCTTGAGGGTAACGGCCTTTTTACCGATCTCCTGCGCTGTCTGGTAGATCATGGCGTCGAGCGCTTTTTTGCAGTCCTCGTCTCCGGCAAGCGCCTTGGCTTCGATGGCTTTTACATCCGTGTCGTGGACATAGGCCATAAGACCGCCCTGCCCCTTGATCTTCCGGCGCATTTCCGCGTGGGTATATTTTCCGGAATAGCACATGTCGATCAGCCCACCGACGGGGAGACCGCCGGTGCGGTCGGTAGAGAACGGGCCGTCGCCGTCAAGCCCGTTGTTGCCGTCAACAAGACGGCCCTTTTTGTGAGCCGCAACGGACGTACCGCCGCCCATGTGGACAACGACCAAATTGATGTCCTCATAGTTGAGACCGTGCTCCCGGCAGTAGAGCCGCGCCGACGCCTTCTGGTTGAGCACGTGAAAGCGGCTCACACGGGGCAGCTCCGGCAGACCGGAGTAGCGCGAGAGCGGGTCATATTCATCCGTGCAGGGACTGTCTACGATAAAAGCGTTCTGCTTGTTCGGAGCAAGGTCATACGCCAGCCGGACGCCGAGATCGGAAACGTGGTTGCCGTATTTCATGCTGCGCGACTGTTCAAGCATTTTCGGCGTGATGCGGTAAACGCCGCTGTGCACCGGTTCCGTGTGGCCGCCACGGCTGACAAAGGCATCCAGCTCGGTAAGCACTATGCCGTGCTGCTCCATAAAACCGAGGATCGCGCTCTTTCGGTAATCGTACTGATCCCAGTTGCTCGCAAACGCCTGGATCTCCTCCGCCGGATGCGGCAGCGAGGCGGAGAAAACGATTTTCGCGTCTTCAAAATACGCGATCTTTGTTGAAGTTGATCCAAGATTGATCACAACAAGTTTTTTCATATTGCACCTCCTTATAGTTTCTTTTGGCGAAACAAATAATTCGCATACCGAAATTACGGCTTTATGCTACCACGCACTTTCGGAAAAATCAACCCCTAAAATTGCACTTGAAAAAAAAATATGCTATGCTATGATTGCTTTTTGCCGGACACCCCGCGGGAAATTATCCGGCCGGTCACGGAGGAATGGAATGGAGCCCGTCAATAAGGATCAATATCTGCTTCAGTCGCTGGACAATGCGCTTGGAGTCTTAAGTCTTTTTTTACAAGAGGATAAGCTCACTCTCTCGCAGATCGCGCAGCGGAGCGGGCTGAATAAAACGGTTGCCTACCGCATAGTTTATACGCTGGAAAAGCGCGGCTATCTGAATGCGGACCGAGAAGGGCGCTACCGTCCCGGCATACAGCTCGCGGCGCTCGGCGCGAGAGCGCAGATGTCTCGCGCTGCGGTCGAGCTGGCCAAGCCGGTGCTGACGGCGCTCTCCCGGGAGATTAACGAAACGATCCACTTTACCCGGCGGTACGACGCCTGCCGTGCAACGCTGCTCGATGAGATACTGCCGCAGCAGGGACTGATCGCCGCGAGCAGCCCAACGCGCTCACTGCTGCTTTTGCATTTGTGCTGCACCGGTCTTGCCATCCTCTCCACGCAGACGGACGAGGATATACGGGATTACTGCGATGCGGTCGTATTTGAAAAGCGGAGCTGTCCGTTCATTCTTTCCTCGTCGCAGCTCATGGAGAAGATCGCCGCGGTCCGCCGGGAAGGGTATATGCTCAACGATCAGATGTATGAGCCCGGCGTTGCCGCGCTCGGCGTGCCGATCTTTGCGCAGCCGGGGAAAAGCGCAGAGTATGCCATCAGTATCTCCGGCCCGGCGGAACGCATCCTCCCGCAGAAGGATAGGATCGTGGAGCATCTGCGAAATGCCGCACGGGAGCTGAACGGCTTTCTGGCCTGACGAAAAACGCGGGACCGCCCCGCGCTGCAAAAAGAAACAGCCGGAGGGAACTTCCCTCCGGCTGTTTGTATGCAGTTGGAATCAGTCTTTTTCGTCCTCGTCGTCTTCATCGTCGAAAACGACTTCCTCGACGGCGGCGTTTTCAAAGTCGATGACTTCGCCGCACTCCGGGCACTCAAAGGAGCCCGCGTCGAGCGTGTCCTCGTCCACGGTCAGCTTAAAGCCGCAGCCCGGGCACTCCACGGAGTAGAAGACGGTGTCGTCTTCGTCCTCGTCGTCGTACTCTTCGTCCTCGTCGTCTCCGCCGCAGCAGGAGCAGGGGCTCTCATAAAACTCGTTTTCGAGCTCGGCGAGATCTTCGTTGATCTCCTCCACGCCGTCGGTCAGATCGACCAGCGCGTCCTTCGTGTCCGCGAGATCGAGAGAAAGATCTTCCAGAATGTCGATAATGACATGGAACAGCTTTCCCTGGCCGCCGTCCTCCTGAATGCCCATGCCTTCGGCAAGACCCTTCAGATAGGCCACTTTTTCGGATGTTGTCATAAGAAACCCTCCCTTTGTTGATGGTTGGACGTTATTGCAGGACTTCTCAGCCCTTGGCGCGCTCGAGATACTCGCCGGTGCGGGTGTCGATCTTGATGCGCTCGCCCTCTTCGAGGAACAGGGGCACCTTGATCTCCGCGCCGGTCTCCAGCTTGGCGGGCTTGGTGGCGTTGGTGGCGGTGTTGCCGGCGAAGCCGGGGTCGGTCTCGGTGATGGTCAGCTCGACGAACGTCGGGGGATCGACCGCGAACACCTTGCCCTTGTAGGAGCTGACGGTGCAGACCATGTTTTCCTTCACGAAGCGGAAGCTGTCGGAGAGCATGCTCTCGTCGATGGGCTCAAGCTCGTAGGTTTCGGGATCCATGAAGTAGTAAAGGTTGCCGTCGTTGTAGCTGTACTCCATGCTGCGGCGCTCGACGAACGCTTCCTCGAACTTCGCGGTGGGGTTGAAGCTGGTCTCGACGACAGCGCCGGTGATGACGTTCTTCATCTTCGTGCGCACGAACGCCGCGCCCTTGCCGGGCTTGACGTGCTGGAACTCGACGACCTGCATGACCTGGCCGTCCATTTCAAAGGTTACTCCGTTGCGAAAATCGCCTGCGGAAATCATAGGAAACTCCTCCTCGTATGTGAATAAATTATTTGTATCCACTATTTAGCGGAAATATTTTATACTATGGAGCGCCATATTGCAAGCTTTTCTTGCGCACAAGACGGCCGCGCGGCGGTTTTTCTTCCGCTTCCAGATACCGGATCTCCGGGAAAGGTTGCTTTTTCAGTAGTTTTACGCTATAATACCTCTGTTATGCCATACACTTACGGGGGCTAAGTCAAGAATGAAAAAAATCCGCTTTGCAATATGCGCTCTTATCGCCGCGCTCGCGCTGGGGCTCGTCCCGCCCGCGGCCATGGCGATCGACGATCCGGGGATCGACACGACGTACGCCGCCGTGCTCCTCGCCGAGGACGGTGACCAGGAAACGGTCCTCTATACGAAAAATGCCGACGAGCGGCTCTATCCCGCCTCGCTCACGAAGGTGATGACCGTCCTTCTCGCTGTGGAGGATATCGAGTCCGGCAAGATCGCTCTCTCCGACCCGGTCACGGCGCAGCCGGGATTTGATTTTGATATGATCGTCGGCGGCAGCAGCGTGTACATCATGCAGCAGGAGACGATGACGCTCGAAAGCCTTCTCTACTGCGCAATGGTCGCCTCGGCCAACGACGCCTGCAACGTGATCGCGCAATACGTCAGCGGCTCGATCTCCGATTTCGTCGCGCGCATGAACGCCCGCGCCGCGGAGCTCGGCTGCACCGGCACGAACTTCACGAACACCCACGGCCTGCCCGACGCGAACCACTATACGACCGCCTGGGACTTTTCGCGCATCGTGCGCGAGGCTGCCAAGCACGAGCTTTTTATGACGATCGCCAGCACCATCAACTACACCGTGCCGGACACGAACGTTTCCTCCGAGCGCGTTCTGGAGAGCACGAACTCGCTCGTCAACCCCACGAACCCTCTCTATCCGGGCGACTGGGGCTATGAATACGCCAAGGGTATCAAGACCGGCCACACGAACGACGCCGGATACTGTCTCGCCTCCAGCGCGGAAAAGGACGGCGTGAAGCTCCTTTCCGTTGTGCTCAAATCGGAGGCGTATCAGCAGGACGACGGCAGCTGGTACTACGGCAACTTTGCCGACACGCGCACGCTCTTTGAGTGGGGCTTCAACAACTTCAGCTATCAGGACGTTCTCAAATCCACCGAGACCGTGACGGAGGTCCCCGTTGCGATGGGCGCGGACGCCGACACCGTTACGGCCCGCCCGAGCACGACCATCCGCGCCTTCCTGCCGAACGACGTCGACCTGACGGCGGTCGAGCGGACGATCACCCTCTCGCCGGACGTCGCCGCGGACGGACTGACCGCGCCGGTCAGCGCGGGACAGGTCGTCGGCGAGATCAGCGTGATCCGTGACGGCGTGGTGCTCGGCACCTCGCCGCTCGTCACGACCACCTCGGTCGATCTCTCGCGCGTGGAGTACATGAAGGATCAGCTCCGCGAAACGCTGCGCACGCCGGGCGTCATTCTCGCGTTCTGGGCGCTGGTGCTGCTCTTTGCCGCGTACATTTTCGTTGTGGTGCGCTACCGCTCGAAGCGCCGCGCGTACCAGAAGCGGCTGGAGCTTGCGCGCACCATCCGGCTCGATATGGAGGACGACGAGGAAGAGCTGCGGCATGAGCGCCGCGTCCGCGCCACGACCGGCGCGCCGCGCAGCCGCCGCCGCGAGGACGTGATGCTCACGCCCGACTCCGCCGTGGACGAGCCGACGCGCGTCACCGGCGAGCGGCCCGCCATAGCGCCGGAGGACGAACCGACCCGCCCGGTGCCGGACGCGAAGGAAACGAAAGATGCCCCCGGCCGCGACGCCACGCGGGACTACTTTGAAGAGTTCTTCGGGAAAAAGTAAATAAATTACATAAGCGCATAAGAAAAGCATCTGCCCCGCGAAAACCGCGGGGCAGATGCTTTTTGTGCGGGAAGGGAAAACGGAGTTCTCGCCTCCAGACGATCCTTATTCTATTTCGATGTTTTTGACGCCGTGCGCCAGAATGATGTTGATCAGCTCGTTGCGCGAATAGTTGCTTTCCGCGGCGATGCGGTCCAGCTCTGCGAGCGTGTCCTCCCGCAGGCGGACGGTAATGATCCGGCTTCCGTCCTCACCCCGGCGCTTTATTACCAAAGGTTCGTTTTTCAACACTGCACACCCCTCAATCTATGTTGATTTTACGATTGACGAGCATTACATAGTATGCTACAATTTAATAGCTATTATGATAGCGAAATGTAATACAAAGAGGGGTGCGGAAAAATGAAAAGACTTCTGACATTATTTTCGGCGCTGATTATTTTGGGGATTTTGTGCGGCTGCGGCGGTGCAGCGACCGAAACGGCAGAGGAGGAAATTGACCTCACAAGAACGACGGCTGCGGTGCAAAATGCGCTGGACGGAGCGGCGTATATCGTCACGGAGAGCGAGTGCTATCCGGTTACTTCCGGTCTGCGCGAAGGTTATGTGACGCCGGATCGAAATAATGTGGTAATGCTGACGGAGAGTGGAGAGCTTTCCTATTCCAACGCGGCGATGGAGAACATCGTGGAGGTAAGCGGCAGCGTTGCGTCTGTGTCCGACATCCGGAACGATGGGTTCTTTTATACGAGCGAGGATTCTATTACGTATCGCGTGCGGTTCGGCGCAGAGGAGAACGATAAGCTCGGAGAGGACGTCCGCTATACCGTGGCGAAACATACGACAAGCGTACTGTATGCGACTACGGAGGGAAAAATCTTCCTGCTCGGCTGCGATACGGCGGATAAAGTCCGCATAGGGACGTTTGAAGATCGAGTGACCGTATGGGAGGTCTCAGACAACGGCGGCATCGCCGTTTGGCTTTTGAACGAGGGCAAACAGTACACGCCCGTAATATATAACAGAGGGGATAAGAAGACCTGCGAACCCTATTCCTCCAATTACCCTGGCTTTAGTGCGGAGTTGTCCAAGGATCAGAAAATGGTTGTTCTGGGAAGTTATTACAGCAATACGGTGTATTTTGCCAAAGAGGGGGAAGAGGCGGTAAAGGTTTCTTTGCCGGACGATCTATTTCTGCCGATTTTCTATTCCGAAAAAGGCCGTATCCGGGACACGAACGCAGAGGATGTCCGTGCCGTATTCTTCAATGTGGACGCGAAGTCTGGGACAAATTTTTATGGCATGACGCTTGATGGAGAAAAGGAGCGGCTGCTGACAAATACCGCATGGACGCTGGTGGAAAACGGCAACGTCATATATCTGGACGACGATGAAAACCTGTATATTGCAGCGGTGAGCGCGGCGGGGCTTGAAGAGGGGAAAAAGATCTCCGGCGGCGTAGATCGGGTTCGGATGCCGCTGAACGGGAGGTATGTTTATTTCACCAGAAATGCCGACAACGGTGTGGCAACGCTGTGTGTATACAATGTGGAAAAGGACAGCGTGCAGAAAATAGCTGACGAGTGTGCCGATAAGCTCTGCGTCAGCACGGACGGTGCTGCGGTTTTCTATTTCAAAAATACGGCAAACGTGAAAGATACATATTCCATATCCTATGGAGACCTGTACGGCTGGACATATTCCGAGGAGAATGCAGAGAGCGTCAAGATTGCCAGCGACGTGCTGATTGACAGCCTGACAAGCTTTCTGGCATCGGGAGAAGTGGAGAAGGATTGTTTCGTTTTTGAGCGCTTCAATGCCAGAACAAAAAAAGACGAAACGGCATGCATATCTTACGATCTGGTGCGCTGGAACGGGACAGAGACAGAAAAGGTACAGTCGGAGCTGTATAAAGACATCGCGTAAAAATGTAAAGGGCGGGAGCTGAATATCAGCTCCCGCCCTTTACTTTGGGAACGAACCCGGCGTAAGCCGAGATGAAAGGAGTGCGAATCTTACAGATACCGGTCCAGCGCTTCTCTTGCCTTGTCCCAGCCGGTGCGGGCGCGGTTGATGAGCTCAGCGACGTCGCCGGTCCACTCCGGCGCGCCGGGGAGAACGCGGCGGCGCGGCAGATCGCCGCTATTCCAACGCTCGATCACGCTGCGGTACTGCGCGCGGGCGTTCTTCACGCTGTCTTCCCACGAGAGATAGATCTTCTCGGAGGCCGTCTCGCCGATGCGGGCGAAATACGCGCGGTCCGCGCCCTCGCGCAGCAGCGCCGCGGCGAGACCGTCGCCGTTTTCGGGAATGAGGATGCCGGTGTCGCCGTCGGTGATGCCCTCGGCGGCGCAGCTGCCTTCAATGAGCACGCTGCCGAGCGAGCACGCCGCCGCCTCGCGCACGACGAGGCCGTTCGTGTCGAACGTCGAGGGGAAGAGCAGCAGATCGGCGCGGGTATACCATGCGCGGATCGTGTCGCGGTCGCGCTCGGTGCCGGTGAAGCGGCAGAGGTCGGTGAGACCGAGCTGCGCGGCGTATTCCTCCACGGCGGGGCGGTCCTGCCCGTCGCCGACGAACACCATGCAGAAATCGCCGCCGGCGTCGCGCACCTTTTTGAGCCCGTCGAGAATGATGCGCAGCCCCTTGTACCACATGATGCGCCCGATGAACAGGTATACCGGCTTATCGGCGGGCAGCGCCCATTTTCTGCTCAGCGCGTCCACGGCCTCCGGGGATGCCTTGCCGCGCGGGAGATCGACGCCGTTCGGCATGACGATGTAGTCGCCCGCGTAGCCGAGAGAGCGGAGATTTTCTCCCGCGCCGCGGCTCACGACCCATACCTCGTCACACGCGGAAATGTTGCTTACCAGGAGCTTCACCGCCGCGTCCTGCAGCGTTTTGCCGCGGACGGCCTTGGCGATGTCGATATCGAATTTGGTGTGATAGGTGAACACGACCGGCTTATCGATCGCCTCGCGCAGACTGCGCGCGAGCAGCGTGGAAACGATCGGGCAATGCGTGTGGATGATGTCAAAGTCCATCGCCGCAAGCTCCGCCACGGCTGCCGGGGCGAACGGGTTTCCGGCGCGGTAGCCGGTCATCTTCGTCGTGTCGATGCTCGGATAGCGCACGACGGGGAACGGGTAATCGTCCACAACGCCCGGATACTCCGGCGTTGCCACGGCGCAGAGCCCCTCGGTCTCGGTGAGGATCTTCGCATAGTTCACCACGGCGTTCGCCACACCGTCCACGACTGGCGGGAACGAGTCGTTCATCAGACAGACGTTCAGCCCCTCGCCGCCGTCCGGACGGCGGCAGCCCTGCGCGGGCCGCTTGCGCCCCAGCAGCGCCGGGGCGGGACGCGCCGTTCCGCCCTGCCGGGCGAGCTTGCGCGCCGCCGGTTCGGCAAATGCCGCGGCGAGAGCGGCTCCGCCGCCGGCAAGCTCGAGCAGCGCGTCCGCCGTGACGATCTGCCAGGGATCAACGCCCTTGTGCTCCGCCGCGGCCTCGACGAGCGCCACGGCGAGATCGATGTAATCGCCCTTTTCCGCGTCGAGCCGCTTGGCGAGCGCGGGGAGCTGCTTTTCGCAGAGCGTGCGCAGACTCACGCTCTCCCCGGCGGAGGCGGCGTCCGACAAAAGCGAGAGCGCCTTCGTCTCGTCCCAATCGCAGTCCACATAGTATTTCGTGCCGCGCAGCCCGTAGAGGAAGCGCTGCATATCGTAATATCCGGCGCGCAGGTTTTCCCGGCTCTGCGCCGGTTCAAATTCGAGCGTGCTGCCGAGATCGGCCGTCGGCTCGACGGTATAGACGCGCGTATCCTCCGGGATCTTCACCGAGCGCTCCACGCCGATTCCGAACAGCCGCAGCGCGAGAATGTCCTTGTAGCCATGCTCAATGAGCACGTGCAGCGGCAGCACATCGCGCAGACCGCCGTCGGCGTAGCGCTTGCCGCCGAGCTTTTCGCTGCGGAACACCGGGAGATAGGCGCTTGCGAGCAGCATGTCGCAGAGCGTGCCCTCCGGCAGGTCCTTCGCGCGCAGCTCGAGCAGCTTCCCGTCCGAAAGGGAGAACGTGTCGATGAAAAGCTCCACGGGGGATTTGCGCACCGTTTTCTCGTCCACGACCTGCGATATCCACTTGCGCAGCGGCGTAACGTCAAAGCCGCGGTTTTTTATCACTTCGAACATCTGCTGCGCCACGCCGTCGAGCTCGTCGAGCTTCACGTCGCCCTTCAAAAGGCGCGACATCGTCTCGTCGTCCACGTCCATGACCTGCGAATAGCGGATGTTTTCCCAGATGTTTTCCGCCTTTTCCAGATCACCCATCACGATGAGCGAGCCGTTGAGCGCGCCGACGGAGGTGCCCGCGACGGCGTCGATCTTCACGCCCGCCTCACGCAGTGCCTTCCATGCGCCGATCTGGTACGCGCCCTTCGCCCCGCCGCCTTCGAGCGCGAGAGCGTAGGAGCGGGAGGTGTCGATGCGTAGTTTCATAGGGGATACGTCCTCCTTCCAAAATGTATAAAGGAAAAATTTTAAATTCTTGCCGCGCAGCCGAGCTCTTCGGCGAGCGCGTTGAGCGTATCGCGCAGCGCCGGAGCTACCGGCACGCCGTTTGCCGCGCTCTCGGCGGCGCGGCGCTCCTCCGGCTCGCCGGGGAGCAAAATCTCGCCGCCCGGCTGCGCCGGGGTGAGAGAAGTGACGTGCGAAAGGCTCTCCTCGCACAGAACTTCAAACGTTTCAAGCGGCAGGAAGCGCTTTATATCCACGCAGCCGAAGATGTGCCCCGTTCCCGCCGGGCGCGAGAGATCGGAGAGAAGCCCCGTGCCGCCGAGAGCGCCACTGCCCGTGAGCACGGCGCAGAGAAGCTCAATGAAGATCGCAAGCCCCGACCCCTTTGCGCCGCCGGCGGGAAGGAGCGTGCCGCCGTCGAGCACGGCGGCGGCGTCGGTCGTGGGCGCGCCGTGCGCGTCCAGCCCCCAGGTCTCGGGGATCGGCGTGCCGTTCAGCGCGGCATAGCGGATCTTGCCGCGCGCTGCGGTGGAGAGCGCCATATCGAGCGCGAGGGGCGCCTTCCCCTCGCCGCGCGGCAGTGCCAGCCCGACCGGGTCGGTGCCGAGAAGCGGCTGCGCCGCGCCGTGCGGCGCCATGGCGCTGGCCGCCGAGGAAATGTTGAAAGCGAAAAAGCCGCGCCGCGCCGCGGGGATGGCGTACCATGCGCCCGTGCCGAAATGGTTGGAGTTTGCCACCGCTACGAACGAAACGCCGTATTTTGCGGCGAGCTCCTCCGCCTTGTCGGAGGCCTTCCGCCCGGCGAGCTGGCCGAGACCGTTCTGCGCGTCGAGCCGCGCCGTGCCGCCGGATTCCATCGTGAACGGCATCGGAACATTGCTTGCCGTCGCGCCCGAGCGGAGCCGGGCAATGTACTGCGGCAGACGCAGCAGCCCGTGCGACGTGACGCCCCGGCATTCGGCAAAGAGAATACTGTCGGTCAAAAGCGCGGCATCGTCCGCCGAAAGCCCCGCCGCGCGGCAGAGCGAAACGGAAAAATCGCGCAGCGCGGCGGTCTTGATGCGCTCGCTCATACGCGAACCTCCGCTTCGGCGACGAGCCCGCGCCCCTCGCCGCGGGCGAGCTGGCGCGCTTCGGGCAGATACCGCTCCAGCATTTCCATCACGATGGCGGCCTGCTGCGCCATGCGCGCGGCGTCCGCCTCCGTCGGCAGTGAGCCATGGGCGGCGAGAGCGCTGTTGCCGATCTTGAGATACACCGGCGCGCAGCAGCGCACGATCTCGGGCGCTTCGTAGGTGCGGATGAATCCGCCGGACGCCTCCGGACAGTCGGTGTGGACATCGAGCGGAACGGAAACGCTCGCGCGCAGCGCGCAGAGCATGTCGAGCGAAAGATCGCGCACGGGGTTGATGCTGTCCGCGCCGCACTGCTCGAGCAGCCGGAACGATGCGCCGTTGCCGTGGCCGCAGTGGGCGCTCGCCTTGAGCACCGTGTCCGCGGGCAGCTCGCCGCTTTTCCGTGCCTCGCTGAGCACCCAGAGCAGCCCCTCGTCGTATACGAGCAGCCCCCGGATGCCGAGATCACACACGCGCTTCGCGTCCTCAAGCGCGCGGACGAGCTGTTCCTCGCCGCGCAGCCGGTAGCCGATGACGGCGCCCTGCCGCGAAAGGCGTGTGGCGGAGGTGTCATACGCGGCCCGCGGGCCGATCGACACGGTGAGCGCAGCGCCGCCGTCGCGGCAGAGCGCGGCATATTCGAGGAGCTCCGCGCGCGTGTGGCGGAACGCCCCGAGCGTTTCGTCGATGCGGTTGACCGTGACGCCGAGACGCTGTGTTTCGCGCAGCAGCGCCTTTGCCGCGGCAAAGGTGTTCACCGTGGGGATCTCCACGCCGAACTGCGCTCCGCCGGGAAATGTCGCCTCCGAGGTCGGAAGAGCGTGCAGATCGCCCCCCGGCAGACCCAGAGCGCGCAGAAACGCTCTCGATTTATCCATCATAACGGCATCGCTCCTTGTTCTAAGAGATACAGAAAAAGTATACCGCATTTTTCCGCCGTTGAAAAGACCTTGACGGGGAAAACCCTTCCGCCGCAAGAAACGGAAACGGAGGGGTCTCCCCCTCCGTTGAGCTTGTCAAAAAAGTATTTTTGCCGACGTACACGCCGCCGGCAAAAATGCTTTGCACTTTATTTGCGCCTGCGGGCGCAAACTCTGCGTGGTCTTTTCGCTCATCGAGCGCCGCATCCGACGGCTCTTCGCCGTGTGTGCGACGGAGACTCAGCGGTAATACTGCGCCTGCGCATTCCAGAGCTGCGCATATTCACCGCTCTCGTCCGCAAGCAGCGTCTCGTGCGCGCCCTGCTGGATGATCTTTCCGGCGTCGAACACAACGATCTCGTCGCAGAACTTGCACGAGGAGAGACGGTGCGAAATGTAAATGGCGGTCTTGTCGCCGACCATGTCGTTGAGCTTTTCGTAGATCTCCGCCTCGGCGATCGGGTCGAGCGCGGCGGTCGGCTCGTCGAGAATGAGGAAGGGCGCGTCTTTATAGAGCGCGCGGGCGATGGCGATCTTCTGCCCCTCGCCGCCGGAGACCTCGACGCCGTTCTCGTCAAAATCGCGGAAGAGGCTCGTCTCCGTCCCGAGCGGCAGCGCTTTGAGCCGGTCGCCGAAGCCGGCCTGCCGGAGCGCTTTCTCGGCTCTCGCGCGGTCATATTCCGGCGCGGCGGCCACGTTCTGCCCGAGCGAGAACGCCAGTAGCTGAAAGTCCTGGAACACGACGGAGAACACGTCCATATACTCTCTGTAATTATATTTCCGAATATCTATGCCATTGAGTAATATCTCGCCCTCGGTAGGGTCGTACAGACGGCAAAGCAGCTTGATGAACGTTGTTTTGCCGCTGCCGTTCGGCCCGACGACGGCGAGCTTTTTTCCGATCTCAAACTTCACCGACAGGTGGCGCAGCGCCCAATTCTCCGTGCCGGGGTAGCGGAAGGATACATCGCGGAACTCGATCTCGTACTTTCGGTCGGAGCGCTTCTCGGTCGTGAGCGAGCCCTGATACATCTCGTTCGGCGTATCGAGGAAGGCGAAGAGCTCCTGCAGAAACGGCGCGTTGCTGCGCACGTCGCCGCCGTATACGACGAGCTGCGAGAGATGGCCGGAAAGGGCGGTGAGCGCGGAGACATACTGCACAACGCTGCCCGCGCCGAACGCGCCCGCGAGCGCCTTCAGGCATACGAAAAGGTACGCTGCCACGGTGAACAGCACGGAGAACAAAGCGCTCACGATCATCAGCACACCGCCGCGGCCCCACGCGAGCTTCGCGAACGGGCCGTTCGTACTGAACGGCGTATCGGACGAAGCATAGCTCTCGCAGATGTCCTGCTGGTTATACATGCGGATGTCGCTCGCGCGTTCGCGGTCGCTGATCGCCATGACCGCAAAGAAGTTGAAAAACCGGTTGCCGAGCCGCGCGAGCGGCGCGAGCTCTGCCGTGAGCATCGAGGCGCGGTTCATGCACAGCGACGGCAGCACCGAGAGCAGAGCAAGCAGCAGCAAGCAGCCGAGCAGAAACAGCGGATGGTTCAGCACCGTCCACGCCCCGGCGCTTTCCGGCACGCGCTGCGTGAAGAGCGTCACGGTGAGGGCGACAACGCCCAGAACACCAAAAACGGACATCGGCAGCTTTGTCTCCACATCGAGCACGCGCCCCAGACCGTAGCCGGACCACTTTTCGTTCTGGAGGATCTGGGAGAGATCGTCGTGCGTTTTGGGATCGTCCAGCCGGGGGAAATCCATGTCCAGCAGCTTGTTGGCGTAGATCTTCTGGTTGATATAGAAGCTGTTGTCGTACAAAACCGTCTGCCGGCGCTCGAGCGCGGCGGTGATGAGCGGCAGCAGCGACGCCGCGGCCGCGGCGGCAACGGCGAGCACCGTGAGCCGGTGCGCGTCCCGCGTGCCCGTCAGCTCGCCGATGATCTGCGCGGAAAGGTAGATCAGCACATACGGCGAGAGCGATTTGAACGCGGCGTAAAGCCAGTTGACCGCGTGCAGCGCGGGCCGTTCGGCATAAAAGAGCTTCGCCGCGCGGCGGTGCAGCCGCCACGCCTCGCGCGAGGATACTTTTTTCTTATTCTCTTCCATCGTTTTCACCCTCCTCCCGGTAATACTTGCTCTGCACTTCAAAGAGCCCGGCGTATTTTCCGCCGCGCGCGAGCAGCTCCTCGTGGCTGCCCTGCTCGGCGATGACGCCGCCGTCGATGAGCAGAATGCGGTCGCAGAAGCGCGTCGAGGCAAGGCGGTGCGAGATGAACACGCTCGTCCGCCCCACGGTCATGGCGGCGTATTTCTGATAGATATCGTTCTCGGCAATGGGGTCGAGCGCGGCGGTCGGCTCGTCGAGCAGCAGGATGGGCGCGTTCTTATAGAGCGCGCGGGCGAGCATGAGCCGCTGCATTTCGCCGCCGGAGAGCAGCACGCCGTCCTCGAACACCTCTCGGCCGATGTGCGTTTTGAGATCGTCCGGCAGCGCCGCCACGCGCTCCGTGAGCCCCGCCTTTTCGAGACATTCGCGCACGCGCGCCTCGTCGATGCCCTCGCGCGTCTGCGCAACGTTTTCCTCCAGCGTCGCTTCGAGCACCGAGAACTTCTGGAACACAGCGGTGAAGAGCGTGTAGTACTCCTGCCGGTTGAACTCCCGGATATCCTCGCCGTTTAAGAGCACGCGCCCCTCGGTCGGGTCGTAAAAGCCGCAGAGCAGCTTTACGAGCGTCGTTTTGCCGGCGCCGTTTAAGCCCACAACGGCGAGCCGCTCGCCGGGATGCACCGTGAGATCGATGCCATGCAGCGTGTCCGCCTCCGCGCCGGGATAGCGGAAGGAAACGTTTTCCAGCCGCAGCTCGTATTTCCCGTCCGCACACTCCGGCAGGGACTTGCCGCCCTCCATGCGGAAGGGCTCCGGCAGCTCGAGAAATTCACGCAGGGTACAGAGCTCGAGGCTCTGCCGCCGCAGCGTGCCGAGCTCGGTGAGAATGCCGTTGAGCTGCTCGGTATACGCGCCGACGGCGGAGAAGCACAGCAGAAAGTCGCCCGCGCCCATTCCCCCGGCGAGCGTCTGGCGCAGCAGGAAGTAATAGGCAAGGCCGTTTCGCACGGCGGTGAGCACGGCGTCGATCACGTTCGTCCAGAAATACACCCGCTCGCGCCGCTCGACGAAGGCGTCGATCGCGCGGAGCGTTTTATCGTATACGGCTTCGAGCCACGGGCGCATGCCGAAAATGCGGATGTCCTTGCCGAGAACGGTGCTCCGCGCCTTGTCGGAAACATAGTCCATTTTCTTTTCGAGCGCGGCGGCCTCGTCGCGGTGACGGTAGCCCCACTCGTTGATGCGCCGGTTGACGAAGTACTCCGCCGCGGTCGTCACGGTGAGCGCGGCGAGAAGCCATACGCTCGTATTCGTGAGCAGCAGCAGATACACTACAAAGCTCAGCGCCGCGGTGAGAAACTTCTGCTCATCCACCCAGAGCGCCTCGCTCGCGCAGCGGTTATTCATGGTCGCGCGTACGGCCTGCTCCTGCAGCTTGAGAACTTCCGGGTCCTCGGAGAGCGGATAGGACATCACGCAGGTCTTATAATGGATCTTGCGGATGAGCGCAAGGCGCACATCGACTCGCGCGAACATCGGCGCGTGCTCCAGATAGGCGCTGACCGCCGAACACACGAGCAGCACCCCGGCGAGCACGGCGATCGTCGCGAGAATACGCGAAAAGCCCGCCCCTTCCTCTACGCAGCGGACGATCTCCGGCGCGAGCAGGAGACCCGAAATGCCTGTGCCCGCCATGGCGAGCGCTTTTATGACAGCGAATACCGGCACATCGTCCCGGTGCGCCGCGTGCGCCTGCCGCAGCATCCAGAGCATGTTCTGCCCCAGACGGTAGCGCGGCTTTTTCGTTTTTTCTTTCATCGAAACCACCTCTTCTTTGCGAGGATAACACTATCACAAAACTTCGTCCCCGGCGCAGACCGGGGACGAATGGCTTATTTTCGGGGATGAACCGTTTCGCTCACACCTGCGGGAGCAGTATCTCGGTCGTGAACGCGCCGTCCTCGCTGTTGCGGGAGAGATACCCGTCCAGCCGCGCGACGATATCGTCGATGCGCACGAGACCGAAGCCGTGCCCCTCGCCCTTCGTGGTGCGGAAGCGCCCGCCGGTCTTTTCCAGCTTCTTTCCGGCGGTGAAGTTTGTGAAGGAGATATAAAGCTGCGTGCCCTTCATGTCCATGTACACGCGGATGAGCCGGTCCTTTTCCGGCAGGGCCATGCTCGCTTCAATGGCATTATCGAAGAGATTGCCGAGAATGCAGCAGAGATCGAGCTCCGACATTTTGAGCTTTACGGGGATGTGCGCGTCGGCCTGCACCGTGATGCCGCGCGATTTGGCGAGGGATATTTTGCTGTTCAAAATGGCGTCCGCCATGGCGTTGCCGGTTTTGACGACGGTGTCCACGGTGTTCAGATCGGTGTCCAGCTCGTCGAGATAGGCGCGGATGGCGTCCATATCGCCCTTGGCGGCGAACGCCTTGAGCACCTGGATATGATTCCGGTAGTCGTGCCGCCAGCCGCGGATCTGGCGGTACATGTTCTCCACCTCTTTATAATGCGTGTCCACCAGCTCGCGCTGGTAGGCTTCGAGCTGCTTATCGACGCGGCGCGAAAATAGGCTCATGCTCTCACCTCTCAATGATACGCGATAATGGCGCGGTTGAGCGCTTCGTAAGCGCCGCGCGGGAGCGGGACGGCCGCGCCGTCGGATAAGATCGCGTCCGTTTTCGTCACGCGGCGGATGTACGAAAGATTCACGATCGCCGCGCGCCCGATGCGGAAAAACCGCTCGTCCAGCTCGTCCGAGAGCGCGCCGAGCGTTTTCTTTACGGTATAATCCCGCTTCGCGTGGACGGTCGTGTAGTTTTTCTCCACATCGAGATAGCGGATCTCATAAAGCGGCACGCGGAAGATCTCGCCGCCGCACTCGAGCGTGAGCGCGCGGCTGTCGCTGCGCAGCTTCGCCGCGGCGCGGTCGAGCACCTCGAAGAGCTTTTCCTCGCGGACGGGCTTTACGAGATAGTGCAGCGCCGCCACGTCGTACCCCTCGGCGATGTAGTCCGTGTAGCCGGTGATGAAAACGATCTGCACGGCGGTGTTCTCCGCGCGGACGCGCCTGGCCATCGTCACGCCGTCCATGCCGCCCATCTCGACATCGAGCAGCAGAAGGTCAAAATTCTTGTCCTCGTCGTAGGCGAAGAGGAACGCCTCGGCGGAGGGGAACATCTCGAGCGCGACGCTCTCTTCCCGGCTCTCGCCCCATTCGCGGACATACTGCGCGACGAGCTGCGCATCCTCGGCGCGGTCGTCGCAGATAGCGGCTCGCATATTCTCCCCCCTCACGATGTTTTTTCCATAGTATTCAATTCGCAAACGCTTGTCAAACTAAAAATGTGTATGGTATACTGAATCGATATGGAAAAGATGATGCATTCGTATATAATCTCCGGCGACGGAGACGCGGCGCGCGCTCGCGCGCGGGAAATGGCGGCGGCGGCACTCTGTGAGAGCAGCGGCGCGAAGCCCTGCCGCGCTTGCCGCCACTGCCGCAAGGTGTTCCAGGGCGCGTTCCCCGGCATCCATCCGGACGTGGCGCTCGTCGAGCGCGCGGCGGACAAATCCGGCAAACTGCGGCGCGAGATCACCGTCGATCAGATCCGCGCGCTCGCCGTGGACGCCGCCGTGCTGCCGAACGAGGCCGACGGCAAGGTATACATCTTTCCCGAAGCGGACACGATGAACATCGCCGCGCAGAACGCGTTCCTGAAGCTGCTCGAAGAGCCGCCGCGCGGCGTCATGTTCCTTCTCTGCGCCGAAAGCCGCGAAAAGCTGCTCGAAACGGTGCAGTCGCGCTGCGGCGAGATCCGGCTCGCGGGCAGCGCCGCCGCGCCGGAGAATGAGCGCGCCCGCGGCTATCTTGAAGCGCGGCTCGACCGCGCGGAGCTTCTTCGCTGCTGCACGGCGATGGAAAAGCTCGATAACGCGCAGCTTCTCGAGGTCGTTACCGCGGCGGAGGAGCTCGCCGTGAAGCTCGTTTCCGACCGGCGGGAGCTTCTCGCGCTCGAAGCGTTTCTCCGCCGCGCGGAGGAATATCTCCGGTTGAATGTCGGCCCGAAGCACGTGACCGGTTATCTATCCACCTATCTGCCGGACGGCAAATGACCTCCGGCGCTCACACATCAGGAAATGAGGAAAATCCCGTGACAGAAGTAATCAGCATAAAATTCCGCGGCCGCGGCAAGACGTACTATTTCGACCCCGCCGGCGTGACCGCGAGGACGGGCGACACGCTCGTTGTGGAAACGTCCAAGGGCATGGAGCTTGGCGAGTGCGTCAAGGGAAATCACATGGTCGGGGACGGCGACTGCGTGCAGCCGCTGCGTCCCGTCGTGCGCCGCGCCACGCCGGACGATCTGCGCATTGCGGAGCTCAACCGCAAGCGCGAAAAGGAGGCGCTCGGCATCTGCCGGGAGCTCATCGAAAAGCACAAGCTCGAAATGAAGCTCGTGGACGTCGAGTGCTCGTTTGAGGGGAATAAAATTCTCTTTTTCTTCACCGCCGACGGGCGCGTGGACTTCCGCGAGCTCGTAAAGGACCTTGCGGGCGTGTTCCGCACGCGCATCGAGCTGCGGCAGATCGGCGTGCGGGACGAGGCGAAGATGCTCGGCGGTCTCGGCATCTGCGGGCGGCCCTTCTGCTGCCACCAGTTCCTCGACGACTTCCAGCCCGTCAGCACCAAGATGGCGAAAACGCAGTCGATGTCGCTCAACCCGGTGAAGATCTCCGGCACGTGCGGGCGGCTGATGTGCTGCCTGCGCTATGAGCAGGAGGCGTATGAGGACCTTTTGAAGCACGTGCCGAAAAACGGCGCGTTCGTCCAGACCGAGGACGGCTACGGCAGCGTCACGCTCGTCAATCTCCTGCGCCAGAACGTCAAGGTAAAGCTGGACGGCCCGGGCGAAGCGCAGATCCGCACCTACGATGCCGACGAGATCGCCGAGATCCCCGGCGGCCGCCCGGCGGAGGGCCAGCCCCTGCCCGACCTTCTCCGCAACAAGCCCAAAAAGGTCAAGGAAGAGAACGCCGAGCCGGAGACGAACGGCTGGATCATGCCGTCGATGATCGTGGAGGACGTGTGCACCGCGTCCGCCGCGCCGCAGAGCGCGGAGAAGCCCTCCGGCGAGAAGAAAAGCAGCCGCTCCCGCCGCCGGAAGCGCGGCGGCGCGAATGCCGAAAGAGCCGAGCGTCCGGAACGCGCCGAAAGACCCGAACGCTCCGAGCGCGCGGAAAAGAAGCCGGAGCGCAGCGAGAAAAAGCCCGCCGGGGAAAACCGCAGCGCGCGCCGCGGCGGTGAAAAGCCGCCGGTGAGCGCCGCCCCCGCCGGGGACAAGGCCGAGCGCACGGATAAGCCCCGCCGCAACAACCACCGCCGCAGAAAGCCGAGACCCAAGACCGACGGCGAAGCAAAATCCTAAAACGCTTTTAAGGCCCCCTTGTGTAAAGGGGGCTGTCAGCGAAGCTGACTGAGGGATTGTAGTCTTCGGAAATTGACAATCCCTCCGGCTTTTGCCTGCGGCAAAACCCACCTCCCTTTACACAAGGGAGGCAACCCCTCAGTCACGGCTACGCCGCGACAGCTCCCCTATTAGGGGAGCCAAGCCGGTTTGCAGAAAACTATCTTGCCTCCCCTAACAGGGGAGGTGGCAAAAACGAAGTTTTTGACGGAAGGGTTTGCGTCGATTGACAAGGGCACACGCGGTTCTGCCGGGCGGAAATGCCCTCATACGGCGTCAAAGCCCTTGAGAATACACAAAGTATTCTCTGCGGCCTTTTCCTTGTCTGCGAGCATTTCTGCTCCGGCAGAACTGCTTCGCATCGGACAGCCTTGAATTTTCGAGGGATTTTTGTTCTTTTGGACGCAGGCGGGCTGTCGCCCGCCAAGGACAAAAGGGCAAAAAGCACCGAAAAGACTTACCTGTCCGACGTGTGTGCTCTTGTTAATCGACGCTTTCCCCTTCGTATACAAAACATCCCGTCTCCGATGGAGGCGGGATGTTGCTTTTTTATTCGTGTTTGGCGCTCGCGAGATCGACGCCGCGGAAATATTCCCTGGTGATCTTGAATATCACGGGGCTGAGCGCGAAGAGCGCGATGAAGTTCGGGATCGCCATGAGACCGTTGAGCGTGTCGGCGATGTTCCAGACAAAATCGAGCGAGGAGACGCTGCCGACGACGATCATGATAATGAAAACGAACTGATAGACCTTCGCGGCGCGGAGACCCAGCAGGTACTGCACGCAGCGTGAGCCGTAAAGCGACCAGCCGAGGATCGTCGAATACGCAAAGAGCGTAAGCGCCACGGCGATGAACACCGAGGAGAACGTGCCGTTGAACACCGTGCCGAACGCCGCCGTGATGAGCGCGCTGCCGGGCTTTACGCCGAACGTCACATCCACGCCGCTGATGATGATCGTGAGCGCGGTGAGCGTGCAGATGACGATGGTGTCCATGAACACCTCGAAAATGCCGTAAATGCCCTGCTCGACCGGGCCGTCGCAGTGCGCGGCGGCGTGCGCGATCGGCGCGGAGCCGAGACCGGCCTCGTTGGAGAAGGCGCTCCGGCGCAATCCCCAGACGACCGCCTGACGGATCGTGATGCCCGCCGCGCCGCCGAGAATGGCGCGGGGCGCGAACGCCGCGGAGAAGATCTCCTTGAACGCCCGGCCGACGCCACCGAGGTTGCCGAAAATGACGACGAGCGTCATAAGGATGTACGCCACGCTCATAAACGGAATGAGTTTTTCCGTAACAGCGCCGATGCGCTTGATGCCGCCGAAGAGCACGAGCGCCGTGAGCAGCGCAAGTCCGATGCCAAGCCCCCAGCGCAGCGCCGCCTGGCCGCCGAAACCGGGGTTCACGGCACACACCGCGTCCGTCACCGAGCCGACGATGGAGTTGGCCTGCGACATGTTGCCGATGCCGAACGCCGCGAGCGCCGCCAGCACGCTGAACGCCCCGGCGAGCCACTTCCACTTATCGCCCATGCCGTTTTTGATATAGTACATCGGGCCGCCGACCCAGTCGCCGCGCGCGTCGCGCTCGCGGTATTTGACGGCCAGAAGGACTTCCGAATACTTGATGACCATGCCGAGCAGCGCCGCCATCCACAGCCAGAACACCGCGCCGTAGCCGCCCATGGCGATCGCCTGCGACGTGCCGACGATGTTGCCCGTGCCGACGGTCGCGGCGAGCGCCGTCGTTACGGCCTGCAGCGGCGTGATGGCTCCGTGCGCCGTCTCCTGCTTTTTGAAGAGCTTTCCGGCGGTGTTTTTCATCGCGTAACCGAAGCGCCGGAACTGCACCGCTCCGCTGCCAACGGTCAGATAAATACCCCCGGCGAACACGCACGGCAGCAGGATGTACAGCCATGCCACGTTGTTCAGCGGCCCCGTCAGAAACCGGTACAGCCAGTGGTCATAAATCGTCATATTGCATTTCCCCTCTTTTTCCCGCGGTATCTCAAAAAATAATATGAGGATTATACGCCGTGTATGCGGGAAATGCAATAGAAAATTTTATTGATTTAACGTTTTACAGTACGCCGCACAGCAACAAATGTCACAGAGCGGCTTACGCGCGGTGCACACGGCACGCCCGTGCAGCACGAGCCGGTGGCAGAAATCGTTCGATTTCTCCGGCGGGAGGACGGCGCGCAGCGCCTTTTCGATGCGCACGGGGTCCTTGTCGTTATCGACGAGACCCAGACGGTTCGAGAGCCGGATGCAGTGCGTGTCCACCACGACCGCGCCGGGCTGACGGAACACGTCGCCGAGAATGAGATTGGCGCTCTTGCGCCCCACGCCGGGGAGCGTCAGGAGATCGTCCATATTGTCCGGCACCTTGCCGCCGTAGACCTCCGTGATGCGCTGCGCCTGCCAGACGAGATCGCGCGCCTTGCCGTGGTAAAAGCCGCAGGAGCGGATGAGCTCTTCGACCTCGCCGATGTCCGCCGCGGCCATGGCCTCCACGGTCGGGAAGCGCGCGAAGAGCGCGGGCGTGACGAGATTCACGCGCGCGTCGGTGCACTGCGCGGCGAGCCGCACCTGCACGAGCAGCCGCCAGGCGTCCCGCTCGGTGAGCGTGCAGTCCGCCATCGGGTATTCGCGCTCGAGCGCGGCGAGAATTCCATCGATCTGTTCTTTTGTCCGCATGAGAATCACCTCGCCGCGATTCTACCACGTTTCCGCGCCCCGTGACAAGATTCGCGGTTGTTTTGACGGAAGAAAAACGGTATAATAAAATATCGCATATTTCAAAGGAGGCGTTCCGATTGCCGGAGAAAAAATACCGCCCGCTGGCGGACGAGCTGCGCCCGACGGAGCTGGACGACGTCGTCGGCCAGAACCACATTCTCGGCAAGGGCGGGCTGCTGCGCCGCATTATCGAGAGCGGCGATATCCCGAACATGATCTTTTACGGCCCGTCCGGCACGGGCAAAACGACCGTCGCGCGCATCATTGCGGAAAAGACGAACCGCACGCTGCGAAAGCTCAACGCCACGACCGCGGGGCTTGCGGACATCCGCGCGATCATTGACGAGCTGGACACCATGCTCGCGCCGAACGGCATTCTTCTGTATCTCGACGAGATCCAGTACTTCAATAAAAAGCAGCAGCAGAGTCTGCTGGAATTCATCGAAAACGGCTCGATCACGCTCATTGCGTCCACAACGGAGAACCCGTACTTCTATGTATACAACGCCGTCCTCTCGCGCAGCACGGTGTTTGAGTTCAAGGCGATCTCGGCGCGCGACGTGGAGGGCGCGGTGCGCCGGGCCGTTCGGCTGCTCTCCGAGCGGGAGGGCATCGAGGCCGACTGCCCGGACGAGGTCGTGGCGCTCGTGGCGCAGGGCTGCGGCGGCGATGTGCGCAAGGCGCTCAACGCCGTGGAGCTTCTGTTCACCGCCGCGCCGCGCATCGACGGGAAGGTCGTGCTCTCGCCGGACGACGCGCGCGCCGTGACACAGCGGAGCGCCATGCGCTACGACCGCGAGGGCGACGAGCATTACGACGTTGTCTCCGCGCTGATGAAATCGCTGCGCGGCTCCGATCCGGACGCGGCGCTGCACTATCTTGCGCGGCTGCTCGAGGCCGGGGATCTGCCCGGCGCGTGCCGCCGCATCCTCTGCTCGGCGAGCGAGGACATCGGCATGGCGTACCCGCAGGCGGTGAGCATCGTGAAGGCGTGCGTGGATAACGCCCTGCAGCTCGGCTTGCCGGAGGCGCAGCTCCCGCTCGCGCAGGCGTGCATTCTGCTTGCCACGGCGCCGAAATCGAACAGCGTCGTCGCCGCGATCGACGCGGCCCGCGCCGACGTGCGCGCCGGGAAGAGCGGCAACATCCCGCGCGAAATGCAGAATGTCCACGCCGACGGCACGGGCTTTGAGCGCGAGCAGGGGTACAAATACCCGCATAATTATCCCGGCCACTGGGTGCGGCAGCAGTATCTGCCCGACTCGCTCAAAAACGCGCATTACTACGAATACGGCGACAACAAGACCGAGCAGGCCGCAAAAGCCTATTGGGAGCTGATCAAGAAATAAAAAAGGCCCCCTTGCGCAAAGGGGGCTGGGGAATTGCCTTGCCGCAAAACCCTTCCGTCAAAACCTCCGGTTTTGCCACCTCCCCTATTAGGGGAGGCAAGCCGGTTTCCCGACAACGAACTTGGCTCCCCTAACAGGGGAGCTGGCAGCCGTTAGGCTGACTGAGGGGTTTACGGCGCGCCCTCCGCCTTTTGCCTTGACTAAACTCGTCCGCCGGCATGCCGTATAATCGCCTTGGCGAGACAAAGGTCCGCTTCGCGCACCGAGAAGCGGAGCACCGGCGACGGCCCTATCCCGTCATACGGGATTGCCCCGGTGTGGCACACGGCCCCGCTGCGGCGAAGGTCGGCAAGCGCGGCGTTCATCTCATCCCCGGTCGGAAACCGCGCCGTGAGCTGCTGTGTATGCATTGGATCACCCCCTATGGGGATATTTCCCAGTTTGGAGGAAAATATGTATGGATATCCGTGTCGGAGACATTCTTGTACTGAAAAAAAATCACCCCTGCGGCGCGTGCCGGTGGGAGGTGCTGCGCATCGGCGCAGACTTCAAGCTCCGCTGCACGGGCTGCGGACGTGAAGTGATGGGCGCGCGGACCAAATATGAAAAGCAGATCAAAAAGATCGAGCGCGCCGAACCGCCGGAAATCGACGGCAAAAGCGGAAATTAACGCCCGTTTCGGTTTGACTTGCGGCGCATTTGGGCATATAATATATAAGTTAAAAGCTCCGGCAAGTTTTATTTTGTTTTATGTGAGGTGAAGGTCATGGAATCCGGTCACAGTACCAGCGGCACAGGCGAGGGTCGATTGTCGATGGAAACACCGCCGGCATCTGTGGCCGCCGGCGCATAATCCGCCCTCCTGTGTCTTAGCTCCCCATAAATATCCAAGGAGGTAAGACCCGATGGCAGAGACTACCGTCACTCTCGAAAGCACGCTCTCCGCGCTGATCGAGGGGAAGAAATACGCCACGCTCCGGGACATTCTCGTAACGATGAACCCGGCGGACGTGGCGGCGGTTTTTGAAGAGACGGATGAGCTTGCCCTGCCGCTCCTTTTCCGGCTGCTGCCGAAGGAGCTGGCGGCGGAAACATTCGTCGAAATGCAGCCCGAGCAGCAGGAGCTGCTCATCCGCGGCTTTTCGGACACCGAGCTCAAGGAGGTCGTGGACGAGCTGTACGTGGACGACGCGGTCGATCTCGTCGAGGAGATGCCCGCGAACGTCGTAAAACGCATTCTCCGGCAGGCCGACCCCGACATGCGCCGGATGATCAACGAGATCCTGCGCTATCCGGAGGACAGCGCCGGCAGCATCATGACGACGGAGTTCGTCTCCCTCCGCCCGCAGATGACCGTGGAGGAGGCGACCAAGCGCATCAAGCGCACCGGCGTCGATAAGGAAACGATCAACACCTGCTATGTGATCGACAAGGGCCGGCTCATCGGCGCGCTCTCGCTGCGCACGCTCATCCTCTCGGACGATGACGACGTGATCGAGGACATCATGGAGCCGAACGTCATTTCCGTCACGACGTCCGAGGACCAGGAGACCGTCGCGCAGATGTTCTCCAAATACAACTTCAACGCCCTCCCGGTCGTGGACACCGAAAACCGGCTCGTCGGCATCGTCACCGTGGACGACGCCATTGACGTTATGGAAGAAGAGGCCACCGAGGACATTGAAAAAATGGCCGGTATGGCGCCCTCGGAGCGGCCGTATCTCTATACGAGCGTGCTCGAAACATGGAAAGCGCGTATCCCGTGGCTTCTCATCCTCATGCTCTCGGCCACGTTCACAGGGCTCATCATCAACCATTTCCAAATCCAGCTCGCGGCTTGCCTTGTGCTCTCGTCGTTCATCCCGATGCTCTCCGGCACGGGCGGCAACAGCGGCACGCAGGCGTCCGTCGCCGTCATCCGCGGTCTCGCGCTCGGCGAGATCGAGTTTTCCGATCTCTGGGCGGTCATCTGGAAGGAGATCCGCGTGAGCGTCCTCTGCGGCGTGTGTCTCGCGGGCGCGAATTTCGCCAAAATGATGCTCGTGGACAACCTGCTGCTCCACAACGGCGTCACCGCGCTCGTCGCGGCGGTCGTGTGTCTGACGCTTGTGTGCGTCGTGTTCCTCGCAAAGCTCGTCGGCTGCTCGCTGCCGATCCTCGCGGAAAAGCTGGGGTTTGACCCCGCGGTCATGGCAAGCCCGTTCATCACGACGATCGTGGACGTTCTGTCCCTGCTGATCTATTTTTCCATCGCCTCCGCTCTGCTGGGGCTGTAAACCACACATTATCATATCCAAGGAGATTTTTACCCTATGAGTGAATGCACGCACGATTGTTCGTCCTGCGGCTCGTCCTGCGGCGAGCGCACCGAACCGCAGAGCCTTCTTCAGCCGCTGAACAGCGCCTCCCGCGTCGGCAAGGTCATCGCCGTGGTGAGCGGCAAGGGCGGCGTCGGCAAGTCGATGGTCACGTCGATGCTCGCGGTGCTCATGCAGCGCCGCGGCTATAAGACCGCCATTCTCGACGCCGACATCACCGGCCCCTCCATCCCGAAGGCGTTCAACATCCACGGCAACTGCTTCCAGAGCGAAAACGGCATTGAGCCGCTCGAATCCCACACCGGCATCAAGGTGATGAGCATCAACCTCCTGCTCGAAAAGGAGACGGAGCCGGTGCTCTGGCGCGGCCCGGTGATCGCGGGCGTCGTCAACCAGTTCTGGACGGATGTGCACTGGGGCGATGTGGACTATATGTTCGTCGATATGCCTCCCGGAACGGGCGACGTGCCGCTGACGGTGTTCCAGTCGCTGCCGGTGGACGGCGTGATCGTCGTGGCGAGCCCGCAGGAGCTCGTCGGCATGATCGTGGAAAAGGCGGTCAACATGGCCGCGATGATGAAGAAAAACGTCGTCGGTCTCGTGGAGAACATGTCGTATTACGTCTGCCCGGACTGCGGCGCGAAGCATGAGATCTTCGGCGCGAGCCGTGCCGACGGTCTCGCGGCGCTGCACGGCATTCCCAACGTTGCCAAGCTCCCGATCGATCCGCGTCTCGCCGCCTGCTCCGACGGCGGTCTCATGGAGGTCTTCTCCGGCGACTGGCTCGACGGCATGGCCGACGCTGTCGAGAAACTCTGACAAAAAGGCCCCCTCGCCCGAGGGGGCCTTTGCTGCATCACCGTGCCGGTCGGGAAAGGACTTCGGACATGACGCTGTATTGCTGCAATGAAACAAACGTGATAACAGAAGCGCCGTACGAGGAAATAAGCGCGGGTTTCTGTATCGTGGAGAAATACGAATACGTATACCAGAAAGAGCTGCCGCGGTTCCGTGCGATGCCCGGCATTAAGCCGTATGGACTTCCGCAGGGAGATGCACCGAAAAAGATGTACGCAGGGATCGGGAATCCGTCGTATGAAACCGCGCCACAGAAGTATGATTTTTATCGGGAAAGCTGCCGGAGATCCGAAAGCGAGGTCTTCGCCCTCCGCGATGTGCTCTTTTCCACGGAGAACTGCGATGTGGTTTGGTTCCGCGTATACGACTCGGACGCGGAAGCCCCCGCGGGATATTCGTCCTGCGGATTTGATATAACATACGCGCCGGATATCAACGGAGCCTTTTCCATCATCAATGACTGCCTGTTTATCTGCCGGTGGCACGGCTGCGACAAGGAAGGGACGGCGTTTCTCGCCTATTTCAACGCGTTGAATCCGAACGGCTTGTTCGATGACGCCGAAACGGCGCTCCGGTATATGAAATACTACCTCAGCTTCGACTGGTCGGAGCGCGGCGAATTCTGCCTGTGCGAAATATTCCGAAAGCGGCCAGATGTTGCGGACAAAATTTGCCGAGGAGTACGCAAATGACCAACTTACAGACATACCTTCAGACAAAGCTGCGCGGCATTCTGTCCTCGTGGGACGAGGAGGGCATTTATGCGATCTCGTTTTTCGTATCCGCCAATCCGGCGCAGGAATACGGTGGCCGCTCCAATGTGACGGAGTTCTGCGTGAGTTACAATACGGAAAGCGACTGCGCCGGTGCGGGCGCGCTGTCGGAAGAGCGGTGGAACTATGCCTTCTGGCGGCAGAACGAAACACCGGTCATCCTCGCCGACGAGGACGACGAGGGCATGAAAACGCTCTTTGCATGGTACGCGGAAAACGGTGTGGAAAACATCGGGTACGAAGACCCGGCCGCCAGCTACGACAGCGAAATGCGTTATATCGGCAAAGGCCCCGCCGGATATTACGAGCTGCTCACGCAGGCGGCCGCCGCGGCAAGGGCGCTGCAGGAGAGCGGCTTTATCCGGGAAAAATTCGGCCGGCCGATCCCGATCCTCGTCCACGATCTGGAGTATCCGTGGTATGTTTTTGAAGCGACCCGAACCGCAAACCCCAACGGCGAAGCCGACCCCTTCTTCGCCGCAATGAAAGCGCTGGGTGCTATGGACTGACGGGAAACTTACCCGCACGCTCGCCGTGATAAAAAAGGAGCCCGAACACACTATGAATGCACTTGTTTTTTTGCGGTCTATCGGTCTGAAGATTTTCTGGAAGCTGATAGCTGTTGGTCTGTACGGTGACGGTGGGACTCCGGCAGAACTGGCCCGACAAGAAGTTCTCGACTTTCTCAATCTCTGCTTAACGCAGGAAGGCCCGCAGACGGATCGGATCGTTTCCATCCTCTGCGAGGGAAATGACTACGAGGCCATGGACGCAAAAATAAAAGGGTTCGCCGCTCTTGACGGGAGCGATCTTTCGCTGCAAAAGCGGAAATGGCGGGCGTACCGCCTGACTCGGCTGCTCGAAACGCTCAGCGTCGATCCCCTGCAGGGGCTGCTGGCGCTCATGGAGTTCTGGCTGCCCGCAAGAGATGCCGACTGCCCTTTGACTTTTCCCTGCAAGGACGGCTCGCCGTCTGTGGAGGAGTACTTTACGCGCTCAAATTACAACGCGATGGTGCAGCGGAACCGTGCGTGGCTTTCCGAAGAAATCAGCGAAATACAACGGGCCGAGCAGTCCCTGCGCGGCTGCCTGTAGCTTTTTATTGCAGCGGCGGATATGCCGCCGAGAGGGAACCGCATGACCCACCGGCTCTCCCGTTCCTGACGGGGAGCCGGGGTGCAGCATAAGGGGACTTGCGAAGACGGGCGGAGACGGGTAATATGGCGTTGGCAGATCATGATCAGGAGGACGGGGTTATGGAGATACGCCGGTTTGTTCCCGGAGAGGAAGCTGCGCTCAGCCGTCTGGCGGCGCGGACGCTGCTGGAATATAACAGCAAACACACCGCGCCGGAGGAGGAGCCATGGATCCCCCTGCTCGTGGAGAAATACCGCCCTGAGGCGATCCTTGGCTTTTCCGAGACCGGACACACCTATGTGCTCTGCGACGGGGAAGCGCTCCTCGGCATGGGCGGCGTCCGCAAGACCGGCGAGGACGAGTGCCTGATCTACGGACTTTTCCTCACGCCGGAGGCCATCGGAAAGGGATACGGCACCATGCTTTTTCACGCGCTGGAAGCCGATGAGCTCTATACGCAGTGCAGCCGCGCCTGGCTCATCCCCACCACGGGGGCGCTTGGCTTTTATGAAAAGATGGGCTACACCTATATGGACGGCTACCGCGTCCGCCGGAAGGACGACGGGCTCTTCTATATGGAGAAGCATTTGAAATAAAGCTTTCTCCCCCGCGGGATGGTTCCGGCGGGGGAGAGCTTCGTCAAACGACACCCCTTCCGCTGCGGCGGATGGGGCTTTTCTACATAAAAAAGCCTCGCAGAGTTTGCGCCCGCAGGCGCAAATAAAGTTTTAACCATTTT